>OJHK01000021.1_pt1 | contig 175472 bp, 165 predicted proteins | sample 1595161 | NCBI WGS metagenome assembly OJHK01 (sample SAMN05416842, study PRJEB24817) | seawater metagenome | isolation source: Sea water | place: Canada:Atlantic | collected 2013-07 | reverse complement strand
TTACCCGTCGACAGATTAGCAATCTGCTCCATTACCACTCTGGCACCTCTCCTAACACAAAAGTGTTTCACGCCTTAAAAACGCGGTTGCAAATGTACTTTTTAGAATATAATATAACAACATTTTTAAAGCTTTTTTTAGCTTTATTTTTCATTGATCTGAAATTATTCTGGATATGCTACCCTAAGGTGGTAGATATTAGTTAGTTTGCCTTTCAAGACCTTTTTAATTAATTCAATATCTTTAAAGGTAATATTGGCATTTACGTACTGATTGGCCTGCATTTGGCCTGTAATAATCTTCTCTACAAAGGCATCTATTTCCAAATAAGTAGGGTTTTTAAGACTTTTTGAGGCGGCTTCTACAGCGTCTGCCATCATGAGAATAGCCGTCTCCTTTGAAAAAGGAAGGGGGCCTGGATAGGTAAATAATGCCATATCTATATCTGGTTGGGTCTCTTGGGCTTTCTTATAAAAATAATAAACCTGAGTGGTTCCATGGTGGACCCTAATAAAATCTATCAATCGGTCTGGTAAATTGTATTTTTTGGCTATTTCAATTCCATCTGTAACATGGTCTAAAATAATTTTAGCGCTGTCTAAAGGATCTAATTCGTGGTGCGGGTTTACAGAAGTAATCTGATTTTCAGAAAAATAAGTAGGGTGGTTCATTTTACCTATGTCGTGGTATAATGCCCCTACCCTTACAAGCATAGCATTGGCCCCTATTTCGTTGGCTGCTGCTTCTGCTAGATTAGCTACTTGTAAGGAGTGGTGAAAAGTGCCTGGGGCCTTATTGGAGAGTTCCTTTAAAAGCTTTGAATTGGTGTCTGAAAGTTCTAATAGCGACACTTCAGAGACCAAACCAAAGAGTTTTTCATAAATATAGATGAGGGGTTGGGCAAAGAGTGTGATCATGCCGTTTAAAGCAAAAAGACCAAAAACCAACCACTGTAAATTGTCTATGGTGCCTTCTTGTATAATGTGGAAAGAAAAGTATCCCAACATATACACTACAGTAATTTGTCCAACAGATATAAATAGATTGGCCCGCTTATACAACTCTGTTACAGATAAAATGGTTACAATTCCGGCAATGGTTTGTAAAAAAACAAACTCAAAACTATTGGGCACCACAAATCCTAATATAAGGACCGTAAGTACATGCACAAAGAGCCCTAAACGGGCGTCAAAAAATGTCTTTAATATGAGGGGTAAAATACACAGCGGCACTACATACACATAAGTTTCATTGTATTGCACCACCAGGGTGGTTAGCAGTACCATGAGGACAACATTGGCTAATATAAAAGTGAGCTGGGTATTGTCTCTATAAATGTGCGGCCTATATTTGGCTAAAAACAAAAACAACATAACCATTACTAATGCGACCAAAAGGGTGTAGCCAAACAGGATAATATAGTAATTGGCGTCTGACCATAAAACAGATTCATACTCTGATTTAAGGGAAAGCAGTACCTTGTAATTTTCTTGTTCTACAACAGCTCCCTTCGCTATAATGAGCTTGCCTTTGTCTACAAAACCCCTTGTGAGGGATACATTACCTAAAGCCTCTGAAAGCGATTTCTCTGTAAAGTCTTTATTAAACACCACATTAGGAACAACCACATCTAATAACAATGCCTCTGCAAAAGTGGCTTGAGACTGAAAAAGTGGGGTTTGTATTTTAGATTGAATGAATGGGAGTAATTCAGGAATAACCATAAAGGAACTCACAGGCCTTAAGCTAGCGGTATTTTCTTTTAATAGATATATGCGCTCACCTAAATTCTCCGTGGCATTTCTAGCGAGTAAACCTCGAGCGTATACACTGTCTAATACCCTAAACAATACCCGTTTAATTTGTGCGGTATCTTTGAGTGTTGGGTTGGTTTTTTTTAAATCCACTAGTGCAAAGGTCAAGTCTTCCTTTGACTGTAACAGCATTGAATCATTCAAAGAAAAGTAAGGAATGTGCTCGCGCTGAATAGCAGCTTTTTCCGCTGACAATTCCTCAGAGGTCTTTTTTACACTAAAATCAAATGGGGCATACAAAGTTTCATGTTGCCAAGGCTTTCCTTTTTGAAATTCGTACTTAAACTTTCCGCCTTTAGGAAAAAAATACACAACCAAGCCCACTGCCAATACATAGAGCAGGTATTTATAAAGTAGGGATTGGTTTTTATAGAGGGTATCTAGACCTTTAGCCATGAAATAAGTTTGAATCAAAAATAGAAAAATAAACCCATACCGGCGTTATTTTAGTTTTTCAGCAGGCGGCTTTGCCACTAATTTTAGTATTTTTGAAGGAATCTATTTTTAAGCCCATTCTATGAAAGAAGTAGTCATTGTTTCCGCAGTAAGAACCCCTATTGGACGTTTTATGGGCGCTTTGTCTCATATAGCCGCACCAGAACTAGGCGCCATTGCTATAAAAGGCGCTTTGGAGCGAATTCAATTAGACCCTTCCGAGGTAGGAGAAGTTATTATGGGCCATGTGTTGCAAGCTGGAACAGGACAAGCACCTGCAAGACAGGCGGCAACAAAAGCAGGGATTCCAAATACCGTTCCTTGTACCACGGTAAACAAGGTTTGTGCTTCTGGAATGAAAACCATCATGCAAGCTGCGCAATCTATTGCACTCGGAGACCAAGAGGTTGTTGTGGCCGGTGGTATGGAAAACATGAGTATGGCGCCCCATTTAGTTTCCATGAGAAATGGACAAAAATTTGGCCCTACTACCCTTGAAGACAGTATGCAGAAAGACGGTTTAGTAGACGCATACCAACAAATAGCTATGGGGGTTTTTGCAGACCAATGTGCCCTCACTTATGAGTGTTCAAGAGAAGACCAAGACCAGTTTGCCATTCAGTCCTACCAACGCGCTAAGGCTGCCTGGGATGCTGGAAAATTTTCTAATGAAATTATACCCGTATCCATACCCCAACGCAAAGGAGACCCCATTATTTTTGATACAGATGAAGAATACAGCAATGTATTCTTAGATAAAATACCTGCCCTTAGACCTGCTTTCACAAAAGATGGTACAGTGACTGCAGCCAATGCCTCTACCATTAACGACGGCGCTGCTGCATTGGTCCTAATGAGTGCAGATAAAGCCAAATCACTTGGAATTAGGCCTTTGGCTACCATTAAAGGATATGCAGACGCTGCTTTGGAGCCAGAATGGTTCACCATCGCTCCCGCTAAAGCGCTTCCTAAGGCCCTTTCAAAAGCTGGAATGCAGCAATCCGAAATAGATTTCTTTGAATTTAATGAAGCCTTTTCAGTGGTTGGATTAGCCAATATGAAATTATTAAACATTCCAGATACCAAAGTAAATATTCACGGAGGCGCCGTTTCTCTTGGCCACCCTCTAGGATGCTCAGGTGCCAGAATAGTAGTAACCCTACTCCACGTACTCGCCCAAGAGAAAGCGCGCTATGGCGCAGCAGCCATTTGCAATGGCGGCGGCGGCGCCTCTGCCCTAGTGATTGAAAACAACCTAGAAGCCTAAATATGCGTTTTGGAATAGCAAAACTCTCTAATATAGCCTTAAGAAGCGCCCCAGATACGGAAAGCGCGATTGTTACCATGGCCCATTATGGAGAAGGGTTTAAAATATTGGACCACAGAAAATGGTGGTTTAAGGTAAGAATGGCCTACGACCAAACAGAAGGTTGGGTAGAAAACTTACAAATCTTGGAAATTTCAGAGGACCAATACCAAAGCCTGGAAGAAAAAACCCCTAGCTATTGCCAAGAACTCACTGGTTTTATACAAGAAGAAAACGGTGCACTTATGCCTGTTTTATTAGGGGCCAATACAAGTCAATTAAAATTACTATCCCATACTTTTGAAGGTAATACAAAGGCCAACGGAACTAAAAATGGGGTGGTAAATACTGCTTTAATGTATTTAAACGCACCCCATCTTAAAGGAGGAACACTCCCTTTTGGCATAGACGCAGCTGGCTTGAGCCAAATGGCTTATAAACTCAACGGCTATGTATTGGCTAGGACAGCTGAATTACAATCCAAGCAAGGAGAGCCCCTAAGTTTCATTGAAGAATCTGAAGCGGGAGATTTGGCTTTCTTTGACAACGCAGAAGGGAACATAGATCATGTGGGTATAATGCTACCAGACCACCACATCATTCATTGTCACGGCAAGGTGCGCATAGACCGCATAGACCACACAGGCATATTCAACAACGAGACCAACCAATACTCCCATAGCCTTAGGGTCATTAAAAAAATACTATAAAATTAATCACAAAAAAAAAGCCCTCCAATGGAGGGCTTTTTTTTATAAGCTAATGCTGAGATAATTATTCCTCTAACAATTTTTTCACCCTCATATAATTTACATTGTCACCCAAAGCACCATAAATGTTCTTTAACTGGCCCAATAAATCTGCATTATTGGCATTTGCAGCCAAACCTGCCTCCAAAGCTTCTGCAGCCTGCTTAAAGAAGGCTTGCTTCTCCGCTTTAAGTTCATCATAACGGGCAATGTCTTTTCTAGAACTTCCTAATTTATTCATGGCGTCTATTAAAGCATTCCCTTCGTTTACAAAAGAAGTAGACAGGTTTAAATAGGCGTTAATATAAGTAGGAGATAAATCAATGGCCCTCTGATAAGCCGTTCTAGACGCTTCTGAATTTCCTTGTTCCATATTAATTACCCCAATATTGTAAAACAAATCTGGATTGGTAGGATCTACTTCAGTGGCCTCGTTCATAAGACTCTTAAATTTTTCCTTTTCACCTTGCTTAAAATACAAGTTGGCTTGGTTTAAAATAAGCCCAACATCATTAGGGTTTATTTCTCTGGCTTCAATGTAAGCAGCCATGGCATTGTCGTCTTCGCCCAATTGGGTATAGATAAGTGCAATGTTCTTAATGATTTCATTAAATTTAGAAGGCGTTCGTTCGTCTTTAGCCTCGTCATAAGCACCAGATTTAACCATTAAATCTCTTTGAGACTTTGGCATTTCCTCACGCTCTCCTGTCTCAATATTTCTTGCAGAGAATTTCTCCTCACTACCGTCATAGTTTAGGTCTTTAAGCATATTGTAATACTTTAAAGACAGTTCATATTCATTTCCGTTTACAGCACTACTCGCTGCGTAGTACAAATAAATAGTGTCCCGAGGGCTCAATGAATAGCTCAAAAATAATTTCTCAGCAGCATCTTTGAATTTCTCTTCATTGTTGTCAGAAACAGCCGCATTGACAATTTCAGAGGTCATAGTAGCAAACTTCTGCTTAATGTCTGCCGTGTATTTGGCTTTCCCAGAAGCTGTTTCACTTTGCATGGCTTTGGTGTAAGAGGCTACCGCTTTGTCATAAGCAGAAAAATCTCCCGCTTTGGCTTGCATGGCATAAGCTTCTCCTTGTAAAAAGTAAAACTGATTTACATATTTAACCTCTGCTGCGTCAATAGTACTCGCAGCTCCGTCTAAAGCAGAAAGTACAGCAGCAGCATCTCCTGATTTAAGGGCTTTTGTCGCGGCTTTAATTTCATCTTTTTGGGCAAAACTAGCTGTGGTTACTCCAATAGCAGCTAGCAGTAATAAAGTATTTTTCATTGTTGGTGTTTTATAATAATTTTATGAGCGGGTAAAAATAATCAAATTTAAGATTCAGACCCTGTTTCTTCACTATTTTCTTGGGTGGCTTCTGGTGCCTCTGGAGCAGTATCGGCGCTAGCGCCAGAATCATCTAATCCATCTGAAAGAATTTCTTCCTCTTCTTCTTTCATCACTTTAGCTACTGCAGCAATAGAATCGTTTTCTCTAATATTAATCAATTTCACTCCTTGGGTAGCCCTTCCCATCACACGAAGGTCTTCTACACCCAATCTAATGGCAATCCCAGATTTATTAATAATCATTAGGTCATCTGAATCTGTCACATTTTTAATAGCGACAAGCCCACCCGTTTTCTCTGTAATAGAAATGGTTTTAACCCCTTTTCCACCTCGGTTGGTCACGCGGTAATCTTCCATAGAAGAACGTTTTCCATATCCTTTTTCAGACACCACTAAAATGTGGTCTTCCTCGTTGTGAACTGTGATCATTCCAATCACCTCATCTTGATCATTTGCAAGGCTCACCCCTCTTACGCCGGATGCACCCCTACCCATAGGTCTGGTTTTGCTCTCTTCAAATCTTATGGCTTTACCAGATTTAAGGCCTAGGAATACTTGACTGGTTCCCGTGGTCAGTTTGGCTTCTAACAGCTCATCTCCCTCCCTTACACCAATTGCGTTTATACCGTTGGTTCTCGGTCTAGAGTACTGCTCTAAAGTAGTTTTCTTTACAATCCCTTTTTTAGTGGCCATAATCACATAATGGCTGTTCACATACTCCTCATCCTTAAGATCTTGGGTGCAAATAAAGGCTTTCACCTTGTCTTCTTGAGAAATATTGATCAGGTTTTGAATGGCCCTACCTTTAGAGGTTCTAGAGCCCTCTGGAATTTCGTAAACACGCATCCAGAAACACTTCCCGCTTTGGGTAAAGAATAACATATATTGGTGGTTGGTTCCCACAAATAAGTGCTCCAAGAAATCTTCATTTCTTGTCGCCGATGCCTTTTGGCCTACCCCACCTCTATTTTGGGTCTTGTACTCCGAAAGCGCGGTTCTCTTAATATAACCTGCATGAGAAATGGTAATAACTACCTGCTCATCTGGAATCATATCTTCTATACTGAGACTTCCACCTGCATAGTTGATCTCTGAACGACGTGCATCTCCATACTTGGTTTTTACCTCTTGAAGTTCTTCTTTAATGATGGACATTCTACGTTCCTTGTCTCCCAAAATATCTTTTAGATCTGCAATGGTCGCAATAATGTCATTGTATTCCGTTCTTAACTTATCTTGCTCAAGACCTGTCAACTGACGCAGGCGCATTTCCACAATGGCCTTGGCTTGTATTTCAGACAATTTAAAACGTTCCATTAAAGACTCCCGAGCCTCGTCTGGACTAGAAGACGCCCTAATGAGCTTAATTACCTCATCTATATTGTCAGAAGCAATGATCAAACCTTCTAAAATGTGGGCCCTGTCTTCTGCTTTCTTTAATTCAAATTTGGTTCTTCTCACCACAACCTCATGTCTGTGTTCCACAAAATAGTGGATCATTTCCTTGACATTTAATTGCTGTGGTCTTCCATTGACAAGCGCAATATTGTTGACGCTAAAGGAAGACTGGAGTGAAGTGTATTTATACAGGGTGTTTAATACAATATTTGGAATTGCATCTCTTTTTAAGATATAAACAATACGCATTCCATTTCTATCGGATTCATCCCTAATGGTAGAAATACCCTCAATTTTCTTGTCATTAACCAAGTCTGCTGTTTTCTTGATCATGTCTGCCTTATTGACTTGGTATGGGATTTCAGTGACTATGATACACTCTTTTCCCTGAACTTCTTCAATAATAGCTTTGGCACGAACAACGACCCTACCCCTTCCAGTATGAAAAGCTTCTTTAACTCCTTCATATCCAAAAATAACACCTCCTGTTGGAAAATCTGGGGCCTTAATGTGGGTGATGAGTTCGTCTATTTCAATATTTGGATTTTCTATATAAGCAATAGTTCCGTCTACCACTTCCGATAGGTTGTGTGGCGGCATATTGGTGGCCATCCCTACAGCAATCCCAGAAGCACCATTAACCAGTAGGTTGGGAATTCTGGTGGGAAGTACTTTAGGTTCTTCTAAAGTGTCGTCAAAATTTAATTGGTGGTCTACCGTGTCTTTGTCAATATCTATTAGCATGTCGTCTGCAATCTTGCGCATACGGGCTTCCGTATAACGCATTGCCGCAGGACTGTCTCCGTCAATAGAGCCAAAGTTACCTTGGCCGTCTACCAACATATATCGCAAACTCCACTCTTGTGCCATACGCACCATAGTGTCGTAAACAGAAGTATCTCCATGTGGGTGGTACTTACCTAAAACTTCTCCTACAATTCTCGCAGACTTCTTGTGTGCACCTGTAGCCCTAACGCCCAACTCATGCATTCCAAACAACACCCTTCGGTGCACTGGTTTTAAACCATCTCTTACATCTGGTAAGGCACGTGATACAATAACCGACATAGAATAATCTATGTAGGCAGACTTCATTTCGTCGTCTATGTTAATCTTAATTAATTTTTCTCCTTCTGCCATATTAAAAAAGCTATTCTTTATTCATTAAAAAATCAAGCCAATATACATAATTTGGATGCTTTAGGGGAGGTTAAAGAGTAGTTTATTAAAGAATTTATCAACATATATAATAGGACAAATAGTTAATAAAATAGCTGGGGCTTGTTTGGACAAGCCATTGTTTTTTTGTCAATTGTGTCATATAATACAAAAAGGAATACTATTTGTAATTGAGTGGTAAAAAGATTTACTATTTTTGAGTATAAACAACTGGTTTATGGATGATAATTTTTCACCTAGAGTAAAAGACGTGATTGCCTACAGTAAAGAAGAAGCCCTTAGATTAGGGCATGACTTTATTGGAACGGAACACTTAATGTTAGGATTGTTAAGAGATGGTGGCGGTAAAGCCATTAGTATCTTAGACGCCCTATCGGTAGATTTGGAACACTTGAGAAGAAAGGTAGAAATCTTAAGTCCAGCCAATCCAAACCCTAGTTTGGTGCATCAGGATAAAAAGAACCTACACCTAACCAGACAAGCAGAGAGGGCCTTAAAAACTACTTTTTTAGAAGCCAAACTGTTTCAAAGCACCGCTATAAATACGGCGCATTTGCTGCTGTGTATTCTCAGAAATGAAAATGACCCTACTACCAAATTGTTGCAAAAAATGATGGTAGACTACGACGGCGTAAAAGAGCAGTTTAAGACTATGATCACTTCAGACGACGATTATACCAGCGGACCAACTGAAGCCTCATTTTCTAGCGAATCTGACGCAGAAGAAAATACTGGAGAATCTTTTGGTGGCGGAACAACTGCCAACAAGTCAGGAAAAAAATCAAAGACCCCCGTTTTAGACAATTTTGGTAGAGACCTGACCCAAATGGCAGAAGAAGACCGTTTAGATCCTGTGGTTGGAAGACAAAAGGAAATAGAACGGGTCTCTCAAATTTTAAGTCGTAGAAAGAAAAATAACCCCCTATTAATAGGAGAACCTGGCGTGGGTAAAAGTGCTATTGCAGAGGGATTGGCCCTTAGAATTATTCAAAAAAAGGTCTCTAGAGTACTCTTCAACAAAAGAGTGGTTACTTTAGACTTGGCCTCCTTAGTTGCTGGCACAAAATACCGTGGACAATTCGAAGAACGCATGAAAGCGGTCATGAACGAATTGGAGAAAAATGATGACATTATCTTATTTATAGATGAAATTCACACCATTGTTGGTGCTGGTGGTGCTACAGGAAGCTTAGACGCATCAAATATGTTTAAACCTGCCCTAGCCAGGGGAGAGATACAATGTATTGGAGCCACTACCCTTGATGAGTTTAGACAGCACATAGAAAAAGACGGTGCCTTAGAAAGAAGGTTTCAAAAAGTGATAGTAGAACCTACCTCAGTAGCAGAAACCCTCGAAATTCTTAAAAATATAAAACCAAAATACGAAGACCACCACAATGTAACTTATACGGATGCGGCATTAGAAGCTTGTGTGACCCTTACGGACAGGTATATTACGGACCGCTTTTTACCAGATAAAGCCATTGACGCCCTAGATGAGGTAGGTTCTAGAGTACACATTACTAATATGAATGTGCCCAAACAGATTGTCAGTTTAGAAAGCCAATTAGAAACTGTACGAGAAGAAAAAAATACTGTGGTTAAAAAGCAGCGTTATGAAGAGGCCGCAAAATTAAGAGACGACGAGAAAAAATTGGAAAAAGCACTTCAAGAGGCCCAAGACAAATGGGAAGAAGAGAGCAAATTACATAAGGAAGTGGTTACAGATGACCATGTGGCAGATGTGGTTTCTATGATGAGTGGTATTCCAGTCACTAGAATTGCGCAAGCAGAAAGCACTAAACTGGCTAAATTACCAGAGATTATTCAAGAAGCCGTGATTGGTCAAAATGAAGCAGTCGCTAAGGTAGCAAGAGCCATTCAAAGAAATAGGGCGGGGTTAAAAGACCCTAATAAACCCATAGGATCTTTTATATTTCTAGGCCAAACCGGTGTAGGAAAAACACAGTTGGCTAAAGTATTGGCCAAGGAATTGTTTGACTCTGAAGAATCGCTTATTCGTATTGACATGAGTGAATACATGGAGAAGTTTGCCATTTCTAGATTAATTGGCTCCCCTCCTGGCTATGTTGGTTATGAAGAAGGTGGGCAGTTAACAGAAAAAGTGAGGCGCAAACCTTATGCAGTTATTTTATTGGACGAGGTAGAAAAAGCACATCCAGATGTATTTAACACCATGCTTCAAGTTTTAGATGACGGTTATCTAACAGATAGTTTAGGTCGCAAGATTGATTTTAGAAATACCATCATTATCATGACGTCTAATATTGGATCTAGACAGCTTAAAGACTTTGGACAAGGGGTTGGTTTTGGAACAGCATCTATGAAATCTCAAACTGACAAGCACAACAAAGGGGTCATAGAAAATGCACTTAAAAAAGCATTTGCTCCGGAGTTTCTTAACAGAATAGATGACATTGTTATCTTTAACGCCTTAGAGCAAGAAGACATTCATTTGATTATTGACATTGAGTTAAAGAAATTATACAAGAGAATAGAGGGACTCGGCTACCAATTGAAACTGTCCAAAAAGGCGAAAGATTTTATTGCTGAAAAAGGATTTGACAAACAATTTGGCGCCAGGCCACTAAAAAGAGCCATTCAAAAGTATATTGAAGACAGTTTGGCAGAACAGATTGTCAATGCCAACTTGGTCTCAGGAGACACCATTTCATTAGACAGGGATGACAAAAACGATGAAAAATTAAAAGTCACCATTAAAAAAGCAGAGGAATCTTCTCAAGCGTCATAATTCATTGATTTACAATAATAAAAAAGCCGCTCCCTTCAGGAGCGGCTTTTTTGATATCCCTTGATTTATAAGTTTATATCTTTAAATTCTCATCAAAAAGCACCTAAAATTACATATCTACTAAAAATAAGGGCTTTACAATGCTTGGGCAGTGTATTTGGCTATATTTGAAAAATAAATCATCCAAGCATGCCATTATTAGTTCGTTCTGAATTTAGAGGCACTCGTTTTTTAACGAGCACATTTGCTATGACTACTACTACAGGAACCCCTTTGGGGTATTAGATGATTACTTCCGCAACCTATTTATTTATTTTTTTATTCTTTAAAAGTTAACCCATGAATGTTTTAAAATTCGGTGGTACCTCAGTAGCCAACGCACAAAATATAAGTCTTGTTAAAAATATTGTCTATCAGAATGCCTATACAAAACAATATGTGGTTGTTTCTGCACTTGGAGGCATCACAGATTTATTGTTAGACACTGCAGCTGCAGCAGCAAATCAAGACCCTCTTTACAAAACACCCTTAAATGAGATTGAAAAAAGACACCTAGACACGGTTAAATCACTTATAGCGCCTAACGACCAGTCTGCTATTCTTAGTCAAATTAAAGCGGCATTAAATACTTTAGAAACTCTTTTAGAAGGCGCATACCTCATTGGAGAGATTACCCCAAAACTCTCTGACAAAATAGTGAGCTTTGGAGAACTGCTGTCTTCATACATTATCAGTGCTTACTTTAAGTCTCAGGGTTTAGACGCCATTCATGCAGACGCAAGAACACTCATTACTACAGACCAAGTACACGGAAAAGCATCTGTTAACTACGCCCTGACCAACCAAAAATTACTTGAATTCAACGGGGCCAATAAAAACGCCATTGTTGTCATGGGTGGGTTTATTGCCTCTAGTTCAGAAGGGGTTGCAACCACGCTAGGCAGGGGTGGTTCAGATTTTACTGCAGCCATAGTCGCAGCTGCGCTAGACGCATCATTACTAGAAATATATACGGATGTGAGTGGGATGTTTACAGCAAATCCAAAATTGGTAAAGCAAGCTAGGCCCATCACTAGCATTTCATATGAAGAGGCCATGGAATTGTCTCATTTTGGTGCTAAAGTACTCTACCCTCCTACCATTCAACCGGTGTTACAAAAGCAAATTCCTATTGCTATTAAAAACACTTTTGACCCTCAGGCGGTGGGTACACTGATTCAAAAACAAGCTTCAGAAGGAAATAAAACCGTACAGGGCATTAGCCATGTAGAAAACATTGCCTTAATTTCATTGGAGGGCTCAGGTATGGTTGGTATTCCTGGAATATCTAAAAGATTTTTCGAGGTCCTCTCCAATGCAAAAATAAGTGTAGTGCTTATTACCCAAGCTTCTTCAGAACATTCTATCTGTGTGGGTATTGCTGCAGAAGACACCTCAGCCGCTGTTGCTTTAGTCAATGAAGCCTTTGAATTCGAAATGTCACAGGGGAAAATTAAAGCGGTCATTGCAGAAAATGATTTGGCCATTATTGCTTTAGTGGGAGATCAGATGAAAAAGCACCAAGGTTTAAGTGGTAAGATGTTTGCTACCTTGGGTAAAAACAATGTCAACATCAGGGCCATTGCACAAGGCGCTTCTGAGCGAAATATCTCCGCGGTAGTAGAAAAAGCAGATGTTAAAAAAGCTTTGAATGCTTTACACGAGGTCTTTTTTGAAGAAAATATTAAACAGTTAAACCTCTTTGTGATGGGCTCTGGAAATGTGGGCGCAAAATTGTTAGAGCAATTGGCCCAACAAAAAGACTATCTCAAAAAGCAGCTAAAACTCTCTGTTAGGGTTATAGGTATTAGCAATTCAAGAACCATGTGCTTTAAATCAGACGGATTGGATCTCAATGATTGGCAAAACAGCCTTTCCAAAGGGGAGAAAGCAAGTATGCCGCTCTTTTTAGAAAAAATTCTTAGTCTAAACCTTAGAAATGCCATTTTTGTAGACAATACTGCGAGCGAATTGGTGGCAAATACTTACGCAGATTATCTGTCAAAAAGTATTTCTGTGGTTACCTGTAACAAAATTGCCTGTGCGGCTGCTTATCCAAATTATAAAAGGCTCAAAGATTTGGCCAGAACTTACAATGCCTCCTTTTTATTCGAGACAAACGTAGGAGCTGGATTACCTATTATAGACACCCTCAAAAATCTCGTTGCCTCTGGAGATGAGATCAAAGAAATTCAGGCGGTATTATCGGGTAGTTTAAACTTTGTCTTTAATCATTTTAATGACCAAACAACTTTTCATGATGTGGTAAAGCAAGCTCAGGAAGAAGGTTATACTGAACCAGATCCAACCATAGATCTAAGTGGAATAGACGTGATGCGTAAAATACTTATCTTGGCCAGAGAAAGTGGTCATGTGATGGAAATAAATGACATAGAGAACAATTCATTTTTACCTTCAGAAAGTTTAGAAACCAGTTCAAATGAAGCTTTCTTTGACAGTTTAATTAAATATGAATCAAACTTCCAGACTATGTACCAAAAGGCATATGCCAAAGGCGCAAAACTAAAATACGTGGCCAGCTTTAAAGACGGAAAAGCCTCAGTGGGGCTTCAAGAAATACCCCAGGGTCATGATTTTTACGCTTTGGAAGGAAGTGATAATATTGTGCTCTTTTATACAGAGCGCTATCCGAATCAGCCTATGATTATTAAAGGCGCTGGTGCGGGTGCTGCCGTAACAGCCTCTGGTATATTTGCAGACATTATCCGAGTTGGGAACTTTTAAAAACTACCTTTAAGATCATAAAGTTTATCACATGAAGTCTATACGTGTATTTTGTCCTGGAACGATTGCCAATGTATCTTGTGGCTTTGACGTCCTTGGTCTCTCTCTTGCAGGCGTAGGAGAATATATGACCGTGACACAAACCCCTACAAAAGGAATTACTATTAGTGAAATTACTGGGCAAGACCTTCCGCTAGAAACCGCTAAAAATGTAGCTGGTGTAGCTGGTTTGGCGCTTTTAGAAGCTTTGGGTAGCGAGGCTGGTTTTGACATTAAAATAGAGAAGAAAATAAAAGCTGGAAGTGGCATAGGTAGCAGTGCAGCCAGTAGTGCTGGCGCGGTATGGGCTATTAACCATCTATTAGGCAATCCTTACACTACAATAGAACTCATTCCATTTGCCATGGAGGGAGAACGTCTGGCTTCAGGAGTGGCTCATGCAGATAATGTAGCTCCGGCTTTATTAGGAGGCTTTACACTAGTGAGAAGCACGGACCCACTAGATGTTGTTTCACTCCCAAGTCCTCGTGAATTATACGCTACTGTAATACACCCTCAAATTGAAATTAAAACCGCAGATTCTAGAAGGATTTTAAAATCTAGTCTCTCGCTAAAAGACGCCATTACCCAGTGGGGAAATGTTGGTGGATTGGTCGCTGGATTATACCGAGAAGATTACGAATTAATTGGTCGCTCTTTGCAAGATGTAGTCATAGAGCCTGTGAGAAGTATACTCATTCCTGGATTTGATGAGATAAAAGCAGCTGCTTTAAATGCAGGAGCATTGGGTTGTGGTATATCTGGCTCCGGACCTTCTGTGTTTGCCCTCTCTAAAGGGGCAGATAAAGCCCACGAAGTAGCGCAACAATTAAAAGAGGTTTATACCCCTATGGGAATACCCTTCGATATACACATTTCTAATATCAATGAAAAAGGGGTCTACCCCGCCTAACTTAACATGGAATATTTTTCAATAGACACCCCAAGTTTAAAAGCAAGCTTTAAAGAAGCGGTCATTAAAGGTATAGCACCAGACAAAGGATTGTATTATCCAGATTACATACCTGGCCTTGATCCCCGTTTTTTTGATCAAATAGAAAGCCTTAGTCCGGTAGAAATTGGCCTTGAAGTCATGGGGCCTTTTACCAAAGATATTTTGAGTAAAAGCGATTTAAAAAAGGTTCTGGAAACGGTATTAGATTTTGATTTCCCAATAGTACCGCTAACTGATTCTATTGGATCATTAGAATTATTTCACGGCCCTACCCTTGCCTTTAAAGATGTTGGAGCACGTTTTATGGCCCAATGCCTCGGTTTATTTTCTGAAGGAAATCAGGCCCCCGTAACCGTATTAGTAGCCACTTCTGGAGATACTGGAGGTGCTGTAGCCAATGGGTTTTTAGGCGTAGAAGGCGTAGAGGTAGTGATCTTATACCCCAGCGGAAAAGTGAGTCCAATTCAGGAAAAACAACTCACTACTTTGGGACAAAACATTCAAGCATTAGAGGTAGATGGCACCTTTGACGATTGTCAAAAAATGGTCAAAACAGCCTTTTTAGACCCTGAGATTACCGACCACAAACAACTCACCTCTGCCAATTCAATAAACGTGGCAAGGTGGTTGCCACAGATGTTGTATTATTTCTTAGCCTACAAAGCCCTCAAACCATCACTAGACAAAAGTGAAAAGGAACTTGTTTTCTCTGTACCCTCTGGTAATTTCGGAAACATATGTGCCGGTATGGTGGCCAGAGAAATGGGACTTCCTGTGACGCACTTTATAGCCGCTACGAACGCCAATAAGGTGGTGCCCAATTTTATGAAAAATGGGACATACCAAGCAGAAAAATCCGTAGCGACTATTTCAAATGCTATGGATGTTGGAGATCCCAGCAACTTTGTCCGAATCTTACAGATGAACCAAAATGAACACAGTATCCTAGAAAAAGGATTCAGTGCCTATAGTTATACAGACCAAGAAACCAAAAAGGCCATGCGAACTATAGCCCAAGAATACAACTATACCGCAGACCCACATGGAGCCATAGGATATTTAGGCCTTTTAGAGTACCAGAAAGACCATCCGAATACCTATGGGGTGTTTTTAGAGACTGCCCATCCTGTGAAGTTTTTAGAAGTGGTAGAGGAAACATTGGGTAAGACACTGACTATTCCAACGAAAATTGTAGAAGTGCTGTCCAAACAAAAGCAAGCGACCAAAATTTCTGATTACCAGGGACTCAAGAGCTTCTTAATGCAAGAATAAATTTTTACAAGTCAAAAGACAGGCCAAACGCTGCAAATTGAAAGCCTAATCTTTCAAGATCTAAACGGCCTTTAAAAGCCGAATTTCTTGCAGGATTACTGTGGTTTAAATGAATAAAATAGACTTTTTGACGCTCTTTTAAAGGCAGTGATCCTAAAAGTGCAGCCGTTTCAGAAACAAAAGGATGGGGCACTTCTGACATAGGCCTTGGCAATTCCCCGTCTGCGAAAAATGTACCGTCTAAAAATGCATAATCTACCTTTTTTACAAGCGCCACAATAGAGCGGTTCCATTTAGACCATTTGTCTATATCTGGAACATATAAAGCCGTTTTGTTTTTCCCTTTAATCAAATAACCCACTGTTTCTGAATATTCGTCTCTGTGGGGCACTTTTAGAGGAGTGACGGATAAACTTTGGTCTAAAAAAACTGTTTGATTTTCTTGCAAAGGCATTAGCGCAATATTTTTTAACGACACCAATTGACTCCAAGGCCCATTTTTAGACAAAAAATGGACCATTTTAGGCATGGCGTATACCATAGTCTTTACAGCATTATAAGCTTCTCTTCCTAAATGCATGAGCCCTGTATAATGTCCCATATGGGCATGGGTTAGAAAAATAGCCACACTTTTATGTCCGGAGACCTCTTTCAAATAATTGGTCTGTGAAACAAAATCTGGCGTAGCGTCAAATATAAAAGATTGACGCTCACCCACTACTCCAATACTACTTACATAATCTTGAGACTTTTGAACGGCACAACACAACTTCTCGCAACCCATATGTGGAGAACCACCATCTTGAAGTGTCCCCAAAACATACAATTTCTGAGCCTGTATTGTTACAGAAAAAAAACACAAACAAAATACGAGTATACCCCTGATCAACATGACTACTCTAGGGTTGGCAAACTAAACGCATCTAAGGGGCTTGGAAGCTTCATTGCCGCCTCAATAGCTGCTACAGAACGAGGTGCCATATAAGACAGTAAAACAGGCCCTTGGTCTGAAATAAGAATGTCGTCTTCTATTCTAACCGCTATTCCCCACCACTTTGGATCACAATCGCTGCCCTCTGGAATATAGATCCCAGGCTCCACAGTGATCACTGTATTGGCCTTAAAAGGACCGTAGGTACCTTTGTCGTGAACATCCAATCCCAAATAGTGAGAAGTGCCATGTGGGAAATATTTTCTAGCCTCACTGGCCTCTTTGATAAGTCCTAAAGAAATAAGCCCTTGCGCAACTACCTTTGAAGCCGCAGCTCCTGGAGCAGAAAATGGCGCACCTACTACACTGGCCGCAATTCCTGCTTCTTGTGCGTTGTACACAATTTCGTAAATAGCCTTTTGTTCCGGGCTAAACACCCCATTAGCAGGAATGGTTCTAGTCACGTCTGCAGTATAACCGTGGTATTCAGCACCCAAATCCATGAGCACCAAATCTTCTCCCAACTCAGGTTTATTATTCTCTATATAATGCAATATACAACCGTTATTACCGCCACCCACAATGGAAGGATAGCCCTCGTATTCTGCACCGTATTTTTTGTATACATATTCATGTACGCCTTGAACCTCTGTCTCAGACATACCAGGGTGCATGGCCTTCATAACCTCTAATTGGCCTACGGCAGACACCTCAATGGCTTTCCTTAAAAGCGCCATTTCTTCTGGTAATTTGGTTTCCCTTAAGCCATTCATAATTCGATCAAGGCCCTCCAAATCAAAATTGTATTGATTTAAAGCCACGTTAACTGCAGTTTTAGCGCGGTCTAGAATTTTCTGATCAGTTCCTGATTTAGCAGCAGCTATAAAATCTTTAATAAAAGGGTCTTCTATTAAGGAGGGATCCATTTTGGCATAACGGTCTAACAATGTCATTATTTTATCTGTCTCTTCAACTGGGGCAGACTGAATGAGCGCATAAACTTGCATACGGCTGGCATTGTAATTAGAAGGGAAACCAATTTTATTTTTAAAAGATTTTACCAAATCAAACAAATCTGCCCCTTCTCTGGTATCTCTAATGTCGTTATTGAAATTATAAAACATCACTTTATCAAAAGACTTAAAGTTTATATCCAAAGCGGCAAATTCACTGCCATTGTAAGCAGATTCAAAGCCTAATGTAGCTATGGTTCCCGCTACTCCTAACCTTCTTCCATTCCATTGCTCCGCACGGGCATTGCGCTCTTGTACAAAAATTAATTCATTGTAAGTGTTTCCGTCTGGGGTTGTTTGTGGCGAAGAGAAAATCAACAGAACCGCGTGAGGTTCATTATAACCCGTGAGGTAATGAAAATCTGGATCTTGGTGGTATATATAGTCTACATCATTGGCCCTATTTCTCACTGGATTGGAAAACAACACAGCTACTGAATTGGCAGGCATTTCTGCCCTGAAAGCATCTCTGCGACCTTTGTGAAAATCAGCAGTTAAGTAATCGGTTGGTATCTGTTGTGCAGACACAACCAAAGTAAATAAAGGCGCTAATAAAAATAACAATACTTTCATAATGATGTTTTGAGTAAGCCTAAATGTACTAAAATATGGTGAAGTAAAAAAAGGATATTGTTTGGACAAAACTGTGGTTTATTGTCTTAGAAATAAATACTTTTACAAAAAATAGTTGGATGAAAAATACTGCCCTTACTTCCGTACATGAATCGCTTGGTGCCAAAATGGTTCCTTTTGCTGGTTACAATATGCCTGTCTCTTACCAGGGTATTAATGCAGAACACGAAACAGTAAGAAATGGCGTGGGGGTATTTGACGTTTCTCATATGGGAGAGTTTTTAGTAGAAGGCCCCAATGCCTTTGATCTGCTACAAAAAGTCACTTCCAATGAGGTAGCCAACTTAAAGCCTGGTAAAGCACAATACAGTTGTTTCCCAAATGAAACTGGAGGTATCGTAGACGACCTTATTGTCTATATGCTTGCTCCAGAAAAATATTTATTAGTGGTAAATGCTTCAAATATTGACAAGGATTGGGCGCACATAAACAAATATAATGAAAGCTTTAAGGCCAATTTAAAAAATCTATCAGACGCCTATTCGCTGCTAGCCATACAAGGGCCAAAAGCAGTAGAAGCCATGCAGTCACTTACAAGCGTTTCATTGGCAGACATTCCATTTTACCATTTTGAGGTAGGTCCTTTTGCGGGTATTGAGCATGTAATTATCTCTGCTACTGGTTATACTGGTTCAGGAGGATTTGAAATTTATTGTAAAAATGAAGAAGCTGCGCAGCTTTGGGACAAAGTATTTGAAGCAGGGGCTTCCTTTGGTATTAAACCAGTAGGCTTGGCCGCTAGAGACACCTTAAGGTTAGAGATGGGTTACTGCCTTTATGGAAATGACATTAATGACCAAACCTCTCCGTTAGAAGCGGGATTGGGATGGATCACTAAGTTTTCTAAAGACTTTGTTAATGCTGCGTCCTTAGCCACTCAAAAAGAGCTTGGGGTACAAAGAAAACTCGTGGCTTTTGCATTAGAAGACAGGGGTATTCCTAGACATGATTATCCCATTGTAGATATAGATGGAAATGAAATAGGGATGGTTACTTCTGGTACCATGTCTCCCTCTTTAGGAATTGGCATTGGGCTAGGCTATGTCACTTTAGACCACAGTAAGTTAGACAGTGAAATCTTTATTCAAATTAGAAAAAAAGCGCTTGCTGCTAAAGTAGTAAAGCTACCCTTCTATAAAGGATAATTCAAATCAAGACCAGGCTTTTGAAAGCTAAAAAGATTTTTATTTTTGGAGCCAGTGGTTTTGTTGGAGGACTTCTCTTTAAACAATTCAATAGGTTTTACAACACTTTGGGCACTTATTGCACCCAAGAAAACACCTATGGAAACAACCGTAAATTCACTTCATTTAAGGTCGCAGAAGACAGTGCTTACGAACTTTTAGAAAGTGTGAGACCAAGCATTATAATTTCTGTAATCAGGGGTCCTTTTGACGCACTGATTACCATGCACAGCCACTTGGTGCAATACGCAAATGATTTTGACTGTAAGATTGTATTCATCTCCTCTGCCAATGTCTTTGATGCCTACAGCAAATATCCCTCTTATGAGTTTGACAAAACACTTTCTGAAAGTGTTTATGGTAGGTTTCAGATAAAAATTGAACACAGCCTTCAAAAACTCCCCAAGGAAAATCTATTGCTACTAAGGGCGCCCATGGTCTTTGGTCCTCAATCTCCTCGGGTAAAAGAGATCAAACAACTTATTTTAGACAAGGCGCCCATTGAGGTGTTTCCTAACCTGATCATCAATGTGTCTAGTGGAGAGAAATTATGCCAACAAATCTTACTGTTATTGAATCAGGATAGGTTTGGGACCTACCACTTAGGAAGTTCAGATCTAGTGCCGCATGAAGAATTTATTCAAGAAATTGTTCACAAACTACGTATGGGAAACCCTGTGTACAAGAGAATATACACCACCAATGAAAATAGGTACTTAGCGGTATTGTCCAAAGACAACCCACTGCCACAAGAAATTACACACAGTTATAAGGATTGCTTAGACGCACATTATTAGTTTATACTATATTTACAAAAAACACTTATTCATGGAGAAATTAACAGAAGTACAAATAGCAGAAAAATTAAAAGCACTACCCCATTGGACCTTTGCGGATGGTTATTTAGTGAGCACTTTTCAATTTAATGACTTTAAAGAATGTTTCTCTGCCATGTCTAGAATTGCTTTTGAGTGCGAGTCTCATGGCCACCATCCAGACTGGAGCAATCGTTACAATAGATTGCTCATTAAACTGATTACCCATGATGCAAAAGGCGTTACTCAAAAAGACTTTGACCTAGCTGGAAGCATTGAAGAATGCATGATAAGCAAAGGATAAAAAAATATTAAATTTGTCACTTTAATTACAAAACACAACAACTATGGGAAGAGCTTTTGAATTTAGAAAAGCACGTAAAATGAAGCGTTGGTCTGCCATGTCTAAGGCATTTACTAGAATTGGTAAAGACATTGTAATGGCAGTGAAAGAAGGTGGGCCTGATCCAGACTCAAATTCCAGACTAAGGGCTGTAATACAAAATGCAAAGGCTGTTAATATGCCTAAGGACAATGTAGAGCGAGCCATAAAAAGAGCTTCTGATAAAAGTTTGGGAGATTATAAAGAAGTTTTATTTGAAGGCTACGCCCCTCATGGTATTGCCATACTAGTAGAAACTGCCACAGACAACAACACCAGAACTGTAGCCAATATTAGAAGTTATTTTAATAAGTGTAACGGGAATATGGGTACTTCAGGTTCTGTAGAGTTTATGTTTGACCACACTTGTAACTTTAGAATCCCTGCGGGTGACTTAGATCCTGAAGAATTAGAATTAGAACTGATTGATTTTGGTGCAGAAGAGGTTTTTGTAGACGAAGAAGAGGGTATTTTAATTTACGCTCCTTTTGAAAGCTTTGGCGCCATTCAAAAAGAATTAGAATCTAGAGGTCTTGAAATCTTATCTTCAGGATTTGAACGCATTCCTCAAGTAACCAAACAACTCACAGAAGAAGAGGCTGCAGACGTAGAAAAACTCCTTGAAAAAATAGAAGAAGATGACGACGTTCAAAACGTGTATCATTCTATGCAGGAATAAAAGAAGCTGCTATCTAAAATATACCGTTAAAAAAGCGGGGCCGTTGGCCCCGCTTTTTTTTTCATGATTTGGCAAAAAAACTCTGTTTTCGATTTTTACCAAGTGCACCTTCAAAAAAGGTCTCATAGGTTTTAAAGTCTGCTGCCATATGCTCGGTAGGCCAATGGGGTTCCGATATTTTTATTTCTTTTTTTCCGTAATCAAATGTGATTAATACTAGCGGTACACCAGCTGTTTTAGCTATATAATAAAATCCTGTTTTCCATTGGTATACTCTCTTTCTTGTCCCCTCAGGAGAAAGCGCTAGTCTGAACACTTCTCGCTCTTTGAAAAGTTGCGCTACTGCAGATACCGTATCTGAATTTTTTGTGCGATCTATGGGTGCGCCACCTGTCCATCTAAAAAACCATCCATAAGGCCAGTTGAATAAACTTTTCTTACCCACGTAGTTAATTTCAATATTCATGATTTTTCTAATCACCAATCCCATCAAAAAATCCCAATTAGAGGTATGTGGCACAACAATAAATACACATTTTTTCACAGTGGGAAATGAACCGTTAAAGGTCCAACCCATGAGCTTATAAAAAATAAATTTAGCTAGTAAACGCATGCTAAGAATTGATTTAAATTAAATATGATCGCCTTAGTATAACGGAATTTAAACGCTTGAGCCGCCCCATTCTCTTCTGGCTTTTTCTAAGTCTTCTGGCACATCTATTCCTATACCTACATGGGTGGTTCTCACCATTTGAATGGCATGACCATGCTCTAGATACCTAATGGCTTCTATTTTTTCTGCTTTCTCTAAAGGTCCCATAACCATTTTTGGAAATGCCTCTAAAGCTTCTTTTCTAAATGCATACACCCCTTTATGTCTAAAGTATTGTACCCCTTTGCCTTCTCTTGGAAAAGGAATGGCGGCTCTTGAGAAGTACAGTGCTTGATCCTTTAAATTCACAATAACCTTTACAGCGTTTGGGTTGTCTATTTCCTCTTGCTCGGAGATGGGGTACATGAGGGAGGCCAGGGATATTTTCTTTTGGGCATCGGCGGTGAAAACCGCCAATAAATTCCTTAAACTTTCCGTATCAATAAAAGGTTCATCGCCCTGTACATTGACTATAATATCTGCGCTTATTCCTGCTGCTGCTGCGGCAATTCTGTCAGATCCACATTCAAATTCACCCTGACTCATCATAGGCGTGCCACCCATCTTTTGGATCAAGTCAAATATGGTCTGGTGGTCTGTAACCACATATACTTCGCTAAATAATCCGCTGGCTATTGTTGCTTCGTAAGTCCTTTGAATGACTGGTTTTCCTCCTAAATCTTGTAAGAGTTTGGCTGGAAATCTGGAAGCCGCATAACGGGCTGGTATCATGGCTATAGCCTTCATATAATGCTGTAATTAATTCTGTCTTTCAAATATAAGGGGACTCATTAGTTTTCTTCAAAAAAATCTCCTTTAAATCCTATAAGGTATAATTTTTTTTTGGCCCTAGTAATGGCCGTATACAACCAACGCAAATACTCTTTATCTATCCCATTAGGCAAATAGGGCTGTTCTACAAAAACGGTGTCCCATTGCCCGCCTTGAGACTTGTGACAGGTAATGGCATAGGAGAACTTTACTTGTAAAGCATTAAAATATTTATTGTTTTTGATCCCTAGAAAGCGTTTGTAATTGGATTTTTCACTGGTGTAATCTTCTGAAACTGCCTGATAGAGCTTGTTTCCGTCTTCATAAGACAATGAAGGTGATTCTGCAGCTATTGTGTCTAATAATAGGGTGGTTTCAAAAGGTTTTTGATTGGGATAATCCACCATTCTCACCTTTACTTCTGCAAATCTAAATCCGTACAGCTCCTTAATAGCAAATATTTCCAACACCTCTATAATGTCTCCATTGGCTATAAAACCTGCTTCTGATGTGGTGTCTAACCAAAAGTAATTGTTTTTTACTACCATCATATAATCTCCAGCAGCCAACTCATGCTCTAAAAAAAGTATCCTGTTTCGAATGCTTTCATTGTATTGATTGGCCCGCTTGTTGGAACGAACTATAAAAGCCGTTTCTTCTTTACCACCTGTAGCATAGGCCTCTTCTATAGCTTCTTGAATTTCATGCCCATCTATAAGCCTCACTATATCTTTAAATGACGCTAAAGAGAATTTAAATGCTTCAAAAAAATCTCCTTCGAGTTGGTCTCTTAATAAAGTGGCATTAAATAGTATGCCTGAATCTGCAGCCTGACGCACTACTTCATTTAAAGTGATTAGTGGAACTGTTTTACTGTAATTAAACTGAAGGGTCTCTTCATTTAAAGCAGGACTCAAGGAAAGGTGAACTGGAGGCAATTGGGCCACATCTCCCACTAAAACCAATTTACATTTGTGTCCTGAATACACATAGGTAATGAGGTCATCTAATAAAGAGGTGGTGTTTTTCCCCCCTTCTGGGGTATCTGGTATCATGGATGCCTCATCTACAATAAATATAGTGTGGCGGTGTTTGTTGGGTGCTTTGGTAAATTGTATACCCCCTCCGGCTGCTTTTTTAGGAAAATATATTTTTCTATGAATGGTAAACGCTTCTGTTTTGGCATATCCAGCCATTACTTTGGCAGCCCTTCCTGTTGGGGCCATCAGCACTGATTTATACTTAATTTGCCACAACTGATTGACCAATGTCCCTATCAAAGTAGTTTTACCTGTTCCCGCATACCCTTTTAATAATAAGAGCTCATCCTTGTTATCATTACAAACAAACTGCGCAAAGGCTTCGAGGGCACGTTCTTGGGTGAGGGTAGGTTCATGTGGAAAATAGGCCTTTAGTTTTTTGTAAAAATCTATGGGGGAAGCAGTTGTCATAGCCCCAAAGATAATGCGTAAAATTAAGGGCAAATACTTTTGCGATTAAAAAAAAATTGTAGATTTGTGAAACGACTAAATTTTAAATAAGACTATTATAATGAAGACTGTATTAAAACTTGTACTTTGGGTTCTTTCGATTGTATTTGCATACATGATATACCTTTCTGTAAACGCCCCTATTGAATTTAAAAAAGTAAAGCAAGAGCGTTTTACAGCAGTTATTAATGTCATGAAAGACATTCGTAATGCTCAAGAAGCACACAAAACAGTTAAAGGCGAATACGCTGCAGATTTTAATGCTTTGGTGCAATTTGTAGACAGCTCTCAATATATTATTACACAACAGAGGGATTCTTCTTTCTACGAATTCAATAAAGTGTATAGAATTGACATGCTAAAAGAGGTTAAAATTATTGATACTCTAGGATTTGTTTCTGTTAAAGATTCTTTATTTAAAAATGACATGCGTTACAAGAACATGATGAATGTTCCTTTCGCTGCAAACGGAGAAAAATTTAAAATGGAAGCCAAAGTAATTCGCAAGAATGACTATAGAGTACCTGTTTTTAAAATTTCCGTAGACAAAAAAACAGTGCTTTACGATCAAGACCCAGATTTATTAGCTACTGAAAACGCACAGATGAGTGTAGATGAAGTAAACGGATCTCAGATTATAGTAGGTTCTTTAGTAGACGTGAGTAACAGTGGAAACTGGCCCCCTATCTACGATAAGAAAAAACAAAATTAAGGATCATTTGAACAAGGAAAATAGTTCATATCAAAATACTAGACTGTCCATTCAATTGAGTTTGAATGGACTTTCTTTTTGTATTACAGACAAAGTGAGTCAGGAACTCGTTGAGGTGCAGCGCTTGCGTTTTTCTACGCCACGTTCTGAGAATGAGCTAAGAGGAGCATTAAATGATTTTTTAGAATCCCATAATGTCCCTTCAAGAACCTATGAATCTGTTGTAGTTACGCACAGCAATGCCTTATTTAACATTGTACCCAAGGCTTTGTTCGACGTTTCTAAATTGAGTGATTACGTGAAGTTTAATGCGCAGCTACTACCCCACGATGAATTGGCTTATGACACTATTGCCCATAAAGACATGGTAGTGGTATATGTTCCTTTTACGGCTGTAAACAACTACATTTTTGATTGCTTTGGTCCCTTTGACTTTAAGCACCACGTTGCTTTACACTTAGAGGAATTGCTGAGTATTGAACACGATGCTTCAGAAAAGGCTTGTTATGCCCATATAGACCAAGGCACCCTTAACCTTACCGTCATTAAGGATAAAAAGTTGCAATTCTTTAATAGTTTCCAAATTGGAAGCACTGAAGACCTTCTGTATTACATTTTATTTAGTTTGGAACAATTGGCGTTAGATCCAAAAGAGGTGCAAATGCTTTTTTACGGAGAAACTACCGAAGCAGAACCTTATTACAAAAAAGCGTTACAGTACTTAAACAATTGTGGTATTTACAGACCGAGCTTCACCCAAAAAATACCCACCCATTTATTGGACTATCACTTTGATAGCATCATTTTAAACGCTTAATCATGCGAATTATTTCAGGTCAACACAAAGGGCGAAAAATTTCAGCGCCCAAACAACTTCCCATTAGACCTACCACAGATATGGCTAAGGAAGCATTATTCAATATCATTAATAACCAGTATTATTTGGATGAAATTTGTGTTTTGGATCTATTCTCTGGTAGTGGAAACATTTCTTATGAATTTGCTTCAAGGGGTGTTAATGCCATTACTGCAGTGGAAATTCATGCAGGATGCACTCAGTTTATTAGTGAAATGGCAGAAAAATTAGACATGCCTATTGAAGTGATTAAAAGTGACGTTTTTGCCTACCTTCAAAAAACACCTAAAAAATTCGATATTATATTTGCAGACCCTCCGTATGCATTACCTATAGAAGAATTCCAACAAATTGCTCAAATGGCGTTTCAAAAAGAACTGGTTTTGGAAGGAGGTATTTTGGTCATAGAACACGAGAAACATATGGACCTCTCTGAAACTCCTAACTTTATAGAGGCTAGAAGGTATGGGTCTAGCGTGTTTAGTTTTTTTGAAAAATAAAAAAAGCAGGCCATAAGCCGGATTCTGTAACGTTAAAAACGCCCTTATCATTTATCTAGGCCTTGGATTACTCCAAGGCTCGAACCGCCTACCCTCTGACTCGAACTTGCCGCCCTCAAACGTCAGTTTACATGGCGTTGCACCGCATAGAGTTTACCTGGTTTCACTACAGCATTACCTGTACCTGCTTTCTGTTGCACTTGTCCTCGTTTCTCAACGGACGGGCGTTACCCGCTATGCTGCAATAGGGTGTCCGGACTTTCCTCTGATGGATAAACCACCAGCGATAAGGCAGCCTGCTTGGTTGCAAATATAGGGAGAACTGGAATAGAAATGCTTTCTATTTGTTAATAAAAGTAGCATAATATCTATGACTAAAGGCCGCATTAAACCGCACTATTTTTATATTTGTAGTATACCTTAAAAAGACACCTTATTGGAACCTTTCCTTGTTTCTGCCAGAAAATACCGACCGCTTAATTTTGAAGACGTGGTGGGGCAATCTGCCATAACCAATACCTTAGAAAAGTCTATTGATAACAATCATTTGGCTCAAGCACTATTGTTTTGTGGGCCAAGAGGTGTGGGCAAAACCAGTTGTGCCAGAATTTTAGCCAAGAAGATCAATGAAAAGGAGTTAGGTACTTCTACCGAAGAAGATTACGCTTTTAATATTTTTGAATTAGACGCTGCTTCCAACAACTCGGTAGACGACATTAGAAACCTAGTAGACCAAGTGCGTATTCCGCCGCAAAAAGGGGCTTATAAGGTCTATATCATAGATGAGGTACACATGCTTTCTACCGCGGCTTTTAATGCTTTTTTAAAGACTTTAGAGGAACCGCCAAAGCATGCTATTTTTATTTTAGCCACTACAGAGAAACACAAAATTATACCCACCATATTGTCTAGATGTCAGATCTATGATTTTAAAAGAATTACGGTGACAGATATGGCTTTGCATTTGGGTAAAATTGCTGCTGACCAAGGCATTACTGCGCATCCAGATGCTTTGCATTTAATCGCTCAAAAGGCAGACGGAGCGCTCAGAGATGCACTCTCTATTTTTGATAGAATTGTAAGTTATACTGGAGAAAATCTCTCCAGACAAGCTGTGAGTGAAAATCTAAATATCTTAGATTACGACACTTATTTTGCCGCAACAGATTTTATGTTAGCAGGAGATATTCCGAGTAGTTTACTGCTTTTTAATGATTGTTTGTCCCTTGGTTTTGACGGACACCATTTTATTCAAGGATTGGCAGCCCATCTAAGGGACCTTATGTTGGCGCAGTTTCCAGCAACCATCTCTTTAATGGAGGTTGGAGAAGAAACCAAACAACGCTACGAGTCTCAGGCAAAACAAACACCCCCTGCTTTTTTATTGGGTGCAATAGATATAGCCAATCACTGTGATTTACAATTTAAAAATGCCAAAAACCAACGCTTACTGGTAGAGCTCGCTATTATGAAAATAGCCTCTATGCTCTCAGGTGTTGAAAAAAAAAATCGTGACTGGACTGAGGTAATTACTACACCTATTATACCTACTACTGAATTCAAAGACCATTTGCCTAAAAAAGTAGTACAGCATCCATCACAAAACACAGCGTATGTTGAACTGGGGGTAGAAACAGCCTCTGTTCCTATGGTAGATGAAGCGATTGTGGAAACAGCATCTGCACCTATAGTAGATGAAATTCCCAATGCGGAGCCTGCTACCATTACGGAGCCTGTTTCCAATGCGAAGCCTGCTTCCTTTTCGGAGCCTGTTTCCGTTGCCCCCCTCACTAAACCCAGCCTTAATCTAGAAAGAAAAGAGGGTGTTTCTGGCTTGTCTATTGCGAGTTTAAAAGCAAAGAAAGCACACGAAGATGCCTTGAAAAATAAAGTTCAAGTAGACAGTCCTATCATAGAAGATGCCTTTACTGAAGAAATCCTACAAAAGCATTGGTCCGATTTCATAGAAAAAATAGAAGCAGAAGGACAAAAAATAATTGCCTCCAATCTAAATGCAGACCAACCAAAACTTTTGGACAATTTTGTCATAGGTATTACATTACCTAATGACACCATGAAAAAAGAGGTAGAAAGAGCACAATCGGGGGTTTTAGATTATTTAAAATCCAAATTAAACAACCACAGTATTAGCCTAGAGGTGTCCGTTTTAGAAACTATGGACACCAAATACGCATTTACACCAGAAGAGAAATACGAAAAAATTAGGAGCAAAAACCCTGCGGTAGATGTTCTTAGACAAAGTTTTGACTTAGACCTACAATAAGATGCTTGGATTAAAATTACCCACAGACCCTAGATGGGTGAATATCGTAGAAAAAAACATTGATGATATTTTAACAGACCATGCATTCTGCGAGCAAAAAGCGGCCAGTACAGCAATATCACTAATTGTTGGCTTTCCTGAATACACAGAACTAGTCAGTGAAATGACTGCACTGGTAAGGGAAGAAATGGGCCATTTCAAAATGGTGCACGATCTTATTATAGCCAGAGGGCAAACCTTGGGAAGGGATCGTAAAGACAGCTATGTCATTGCGCTTCTCAGCTTTTTTCCTAAAGGTGGGAGTAGAACCACTCAACTAGTACACAGATTGCTCATTGCTGCGCTCATTGAAGCCAGAAGCTGTGAACGCTTTAGGTTGCTCTCTGAAGAATTAGAAGATGCAGATCTGAGAGAATTTTATAAAAAACTTATGATCAGCGAAGCAGGTCATTACACCATGTTTCTAAAATTTGCGAGACAATATGGAGACAGAAAAGAAGTAGACGAAAAATGGGAATCTCTATTGATTTTTGAAGCCCAAATCATGAATGACTTGGGCAACCAACAATTGATTCACGGCTAAAAGCGCTGGTATTAAACCTTTAAGCCTCTAATTTTTCTTTGTAATAATCATACATCGCAAACTGAGAACGCATTGGAGCTCCTGATAATTTTCGGTAGGGACTTTCTTGTTGGTCTGTGAGCCATCTGGACTTGGTGTTGTCTTGCCAAGCCATATTAAAGGTATCTATAAGTTCATTTTTAATATCAGTGTCATAAATTGGACAGCCCACTTCTACCCTATAGTCTAAGTTTCTAGTCATCCAATCTGCAGAAGATATGTAAATCTTAGGATCACCATCATTGCTAAAAACAAATAACCTGGTATGCTCTAAAAACTTATCAATGACACTAATGACTTCAATATTTTCACTCATCCCAGGGACTCCAGGCACCAGGCAACAAATACCCCTTATAATCAATTGAATTTTCACCCCTGCATTAGAAGCTTCATACAATTTATCTACCATTTTATATGAAGTAAAACTGTTCATTTTTATTTTGATAGAAGCCTCTTTACCCACTTTGGCATTCTTAATCTCTTGGTCAATAAGCTTCTTGAAAACATTTTTAGTATAATGCGGTGACACGATTAAATGCTTGTATTTGTGAATCTTATAGGTGGTTTCAAAAAAGTCAAATACTTTGTCTAACTCCTTTAAGATTAAATCATGTGCCGTAAATAGGGTGTAATCCGTATATATTCTAGCCGTAGATTCGTTAAAATTACCTGTACTTACAAAACCATAACGCTTTAAAAGTCCGGCCTCCTCTCTTTCGATTAAACAGATTTTTGAATGAACTTTAAGGCCCCTGACACCAAAAATCAATCTTACCCCCTCAGCTTGTAACTGCTCTGCATATTCAATATTTGCATGTTCGTCAAACCTGGCTTGAAGTTCAATTTGTACCGTAACTTGCTTGCCGTTTTTGACCGCATTAATGAGTGAAGCAGCAATCTGAGAGTTGTTGGCCAACCTATAAACGGTAATCTTAATGGTTTTCACTTTAGGATCTAGAGCCGCCTCCTTTAAGAATCTAGTGATGTAAGAGAAAGTATGGTATGGGGTGTATTGTAAGAAATCTTTTTTTGCAATATGGTCTAATAAACTTCCCTCTGACGGAACCCCTTTAACACGAAGCGGAGCCGTTTTTGAATACAATAGATCTGTTCTGCCCAAACTTGGAAAACTCATATAATCCCGTCTGTTGTGGTATCTACCACCAGGAATAACAGAATCCGTGTCTTCTAGCTTCATTTTATCTTTTAAGAACTTCAAAGTGTCTTTTTCAATATTCATGTCGTACACAAAACGAACTGGGTCACTTATTTTACGTTCCTCTACACTTTCATAGATTTTTTCAATAAAACTCTTAGAAAGGTCATTGTCCATGTCAAGTTCTGCATCTCTTGTGATTTTAATCATATGAGCAGAAATCTTGGTATAAGAAAACATACTAAACACCCTATCTAAATTAAAGCGAATAATGTCGTCTAACATAATAATATACTGCTTCTCCCCTACATTTGGCAATACCACAAAGCGGTCTACACTCTTAGGAATTTCTATAATCGCATAGCGATTGTCTTTCCTTTTTCTCAGCGGAACCAAAGTCTTTACCTTCTGATCCTCAGAATTCATAGTCATCTTAACAGCCAAGTAGGCTGCAGTATCTTTCAAAGTTGGGAAGTCTGCCAAATCATTTAAGATAATGGTCATGAGTACAGGGCTTACATACTGATTAAAATAATCTGCAACAAACAGCTTCTGCTCTTGGCTGAGTTCCTTCTCGTTGATCAAGAATATGTTCTTTGTCTCTAGCTCCTCCTCAATATTTTTTAAAATCTCTAACGATTGTTTTTGTTGGGCTATTACAATCTTAGTAATCTCGTCTAAAAGTGCTTTAGGCTTTTCATCACCTAGAACGCCTTTTAACTTAGCACCTGCGTCTACAACCCTTTTAACCGTTGCATAACGAACCTTAAAAAACTCATCTAAATTGTTTGAAAAAATACCCAAAAAACGGAACCTTTCAATTAGAGGCACTTGTGGATCTGCACTTTCCTGCAAAACACGTTCGTTAAATCGCAACCAGCTAATTTCCCTATTTATATATTGGTTCTTTGTCATATGAATACCCTTAAACAACTAAAATACAAAAGTACTACAGTTTATATATTATAGGGTTAAATTAATGAAAGTAAGTGATTATTTTTTTTGTGATTAAGGGGCCAAACGTTCCACTGTCCAGTTGAAATCCTTCTCTAAAGTATACCTAATCCTATCGTGAAGCCTATTGGGCCTTCCCTGCCAAAACTCTATGCTTTTGGGTCGCACCAAATAACCGCCCCAATGTGAAGGCCTTTTTACTTGGCCGTTTACGGCTTGTGCCTCTAGTGCCTTTAATGAGTCTTCCAATACCGCCCTTGAATCAATTACCTTACTTTGAGGAGAAACCATAGCGCCTAGGCGGGAACCCAAAGGCCTTGAGTCAAAATAATTGTCTGAGACTTCTCCAGGCAAGCGTTCTGCAAGACCCTTAATGATTACTTGGCGTTCCATACTGGGCCAAAAAAAAGACAAACATACTTCTGGATGGGCCGCAATAGCCCTACCCTTTTCAGAATCATAATTGGTATAAAAAATAAATCCCTCTTCGTAGTACTTTTTTAAAAGCACCACCCGGGTTTTAGGAAAACCATCTAAACCTATGGAAGAAATACTCATTGCATTGGTCTCATCTACAGTTTCTGAAGCCTCCACCTCATAGAACCAAGTCTGGAACTGTTGCATGGGATTGTCTGAGATTTGAGTCTCCTCCAAAGCTTGCTTATCATATGATTTTCTATAGTCGCCTAAGTCTTTTTCCATGCCAAATATTTTAATTCAAAGATAGGGAAACGGAATGATTTCTAGAACTCAAATTCCCTGCCATCGTTTGCTAAAAGGACTGGTTTAAAATAAACTTCCGCCTCTTCTTTAAAAGGCTGCAAACCATCATATCGGGTTGAATAATGTCCTAAAATCAGTGATTTAACCCCTGCTGCTGCGGCAATTTTTGCAGCTTGAGATGCTGTAGAATGTTTGGTTTTAGTGGCTAGATCTGACTCAGATTCCAAAAAGGTACTCTCATGATACAGGACGGTAACTTCTTTAATTTGAGCTATAATTTTAGGGAAATAAGCGGTGTCACTACAAAAAGCATAACTTTTAGTAGGTTTTGGGTCACTACTCAATTGAGCATTTGGAATTATTTCTCCTGCTTTATTTGGCGCATCTTTCCCGTCTTTGATATTCTGAAAGTAACAGCTATCTATCCCATGAGCCTCCACTGCTTGTGCCTCTAATTTACGTGAGCCAACTTTTTCTCTGAACAAAAATCCGTTGGTATATACCCTGTGATCTAAGGGTATGGTCGTTATGGTTACTTTTTTATCTTCAAAGACCTCCACAGGCGCTTGAGACGTTAGTTCATGAAAATGCAGGGGGTAATTGGTCCAGGAATCGCCTAATTTTAAAAGTAGTGTCACCGCTTCCTTAATTCCTTTAGGCCCGTAAATATGCAGCGGGTTCACACGGCCTAAAAGCCTAAAAGTAGCAACCAATCCCGGTAATCCAAAGAAATGATCGCCGTGTAAATGTGAAATAAAAATATGATTGATTTTAGAAAAACGCACTTTTTGCTTTCTGAGCTGCACCTGAGTGCCCTCGCCACAATCAATTAAAAACAAGTGGTTTTTTATTTCAAGAACCTGAGAAGTAGGATGGGTTAATGTTCGTGGTGTAGCTGCGTAACAGCCTAAAATAGTGACTTTCAAAATCCAAGATCCCTTTCTATCTCTTCCATCTCAATCACATCTTTAGCTTCTTGGAGGGTAGGTACTACAGATAATGACTCAGGAGTATCTTCATAACTAATGGCATTGGTCACTAATACAAATGACTTAGCAGATTTTTTAAAGTCAGTGGACCATTGAGTAAACAGGGAGATATCAATAGCTTCTGCGGGCGTCTCCTCAGAGAGCGCTACAATAATATGGTGCGAAAGATGCGCTTCTAAAAGCGGCGACAAGGCGGCTAAAAAAGCCTTCATATCCTGATTTTCTTGAGAAAAAACAGCCGTTTGGTCAATAATCTGAACCATGAAATTATTTTATTTTGGAGGCCAATAAATAAATGACTGCCATGCGAATAGCTACTCCGTTTTCTACTTGATTTAAAATGATAGACTGATTGGAATCTGCTACCTCTGAGGTAATCTCTACACCCCTATTAATAGGTCCAGGGTGCATGATCACTATATCTTTGTCTAAGCTGTTTAACAGATCCATATTTACCCCGTACAATTGGGTGTATTCTCTGGTACTTGGAAAGTAGCTAATATCCATACGCTCGTTTTGAACGCGAAGCATATTGGCTACATCACACCAATTAAGTGCCTTACGAAGGTCTGTTTCTACGCTAACACCCAAAGACTCAATATGCTTTGGTATCAGGGTTTTGGGACCGCACACCTTCACTTCTGCTCCCTGTAATTTTAGGGCATAAATATTAGACAAAGCAACTCTTGAATGGAGAATATCTCCTACAATAACCACTTTCTTACCAGCCACATCTCCCAATCGCTCGCGAATAGAATAAGAGTCTAGTAGCGCCTGTGTGGGGTGCTCATGAGCACCGTCTCCTGCGTTTATTATAGCCGCATCAATATGTTTAGAAAGCAATACGCCTGCGCCTGGATTAGGGTGTCGCATTACCACCATATCTACTTTCATAGATAAGATATTGTTGACCGTATCTATAAGGGTTTCTCCTTTTGTGACAGAAGACTGTGATGCAGAAAAATTAAGGACATCTGCAGACAATCTTTTCTCTGCCAACTCAAAAGAGAGTTTAGTTCTGGTAGAATTTTCAAAAAATATATTCGCAATAGTGATGTCTCTAAGAGAAGGTACTTTTTTAATAGGGCGGTTAATCACTTCTTTAAAGTGGTCTGCCGTTTCAAAAATAAGATCAATGTCTGTCTCTTGGAGATATTTAATCCCGAGCAAGTGTTTTACACTTAATTGTCTGTTAGGATTTGGCACTTTTTAGATGTATTTTTTTAAGGCGTTAGTTTATTAAATATACGGTGTCTTCTCCATCTTGCTCTTTCCAGCACACCTTTACTTTTTCATGGTCAATCACGTCTACTTGCCTCCCCCTATAATTAGGCTGAATGGGCAAATGTCTGCTAAACCTTCTATCTATAAGCGTAAGTAACTCAATTTCTTCAGGCCTACCAAAGGACTGTAGTGCAGTGAGTGCAGCTCTAATACTCCTACCGGTATACAAAACGTCGTCTATGAGGACCACTTTTTTACTGTCTATAAGGAAATCTATTTGGGTCTTGTTGGCCGTAAGTGTTTTGCCGTCCCTTCTGAAATCATCTCTAAAAAAGGTGATGTCTAAAAAACCCAGGGCAATGTCTTTAACCTTATAGTCTTCATGGAGAATTTGCGCCAAACGCTTTGCTAAAAATATTCCTCTAGGTTGCAAACCAATCAATACCGTATTAGAAAAATCGAGATGACTTTCTAACAACTGGCAAGCCAACCTGTGAAGGATAATGTGAATTTCTTTTTCAGAAAGAAGTACTTTTTGGCTCATAAGCTCCAGTGTAGGCGTTTGCGAGACAAAAATAGGGAATTTTTTCAATTCACAGCCCTAGAATACCAATTATGCTAAAGTGTACAAGTAGAGAATGAAAAACCAACAGCTATTCGCTTTGTAAAAAAAAAAAAGCCCGGGCGTTAGCCCAGGCTTTTAAAATGATTCAAACAAAAGGATTAGTTTCCTTTTCCTTCCATTTTATCTTTTAACGCTTGTAATGCTTCGTTAGCATCACCAAGAGTTGGTTTTGCTTCGTCTGCACTCGCAGAAGCCTTCTTAACAGCTGTGCGAATATTGCGTTGCTCTTCTTCTCTAAAGATAGCAGTATGGCTTGCTACCACACGCTTGAACTCTTTATTGAATTCAATTACTTTAAACTGGGCTTCATCGCCTTTGTTTAATTTAGATCCGTCTTCTTTTTCTAGGTGTCTAGAAGGAACAAAGGCAACAATATCTTCATTGAAGTTAATAGTAGCTCCTTTGTCTACAATCTCTGCAATAGTAGCAGTATGTAAAGAATCTAATGCAAATTCAGTCTCGTATTTATCCCAAGGGTTAACGGTAGTTTGCTTGTGACCAAGGCTTAATTTTCTACCATCAACGTCAAGTTCTAATACCTCAACCTCTAAAGTGTCACCAACAGCAACAAATTCAGATGGGTGCTTAATTTTCTTAGTCCAAGAAAGATCAGAAATATAAATTAATCCGTCAATTCCTTCTTCTAATTCAACAAACACACCGAAGTTAGTAAAGTTTCTTACAATACCTTTGTGCTTAGAAGCCACTGGGTATTTAGTTGTAATGTCCGTCCAAGGATCTTGCGTTAATTGCTTAATACCAAGAGACATTTTACGGTCTTCACGGTCTAAAGTCAATACAACAGCTTCTACCTCATCACCTACTTTTACAAAGTCTTGGGCCGAACGCAAGTGCGTAGACCATGACATTTCAGAAACGTGGATCAATCCTTCTACACCTTCTTCTACTTCTATAAATGCGCCGTAATCTGCAATAACAACTACTTTACCTTTTACCTTGTCTCCAATAGCAATCGTGTCGCTTAAAGCTTCCCATGGGTGCTTCTCTAACTGCTTAAGACCTAATTGGATTCTAGATTTGTTGTCGTCAAAGTCTAAGATTACTACGTTCAATTTCTGATCTAACTCAACCACTTCATTCGGGTGGTTAATTCTAGACCAAGAAAGATCTGTAATGTGAACCAAACCATCTACACCACCAAGATCAATAAACACCCCGTAAGAAGTAATGTTTTTAACAACACCCTCTAAGACTTGTCCTTTTTCTAACTGGCCAATGATTTCTTTTTTCTGCTCTTCAATATCTGCTTCAATAAGCGCTTTGTGAGAAACAACAACGTTTTTGAATTCATGGTTAATTTTAACCACTTTGAATTCCATTGTTTTTCCAACGTATTGGTCGTAGTCTCTAATAGGCTTCACGTCAATTTGAGAACCTGGCAAGAACGCCTCAATTCCAAATACATCTACGATCATACCTCCTTTAGTTCTACACTTCACGAATCCGTTCACTACTTCTTCTTTGTCATGTGCATTGTTTACACGATCCCAAGCTTTAATAGTTCTCGCTTTTCTGTGAGATAAAACCAACTGACCTGTTTTGTCTTCTCTAATGTCAATAAGAACCTCTACCTCATCCCCTACTTTTAAGTCAGGATTGTAACGGAATTCATTTAAAGAGATTACCCCTTCAGACTTGGCATTAATGTCAATGATAGCTTCGCGCTCAGTAAGGTAAACTACCTTTCCAACCACTACTTCTTCATCTGCAGTGTCTACAAAATTTGCTGAAACCAAAGTTTCAAACTCTTCTAACTTAGACTCTTCAACACGCTCAATTCCTTGCTCGTATTTGTCCCAGTTAAAGTTTTCCAAAAATTCTTTTGGGTCTTGCGCTACTGTTTCAGTAGTCGCTTGTGCTGCTACAGCTTCATTTTCTGCTGCTGCGTTTGTGTTTTCTTCAGTCATTTGAAGATTAAAATTTGTATTCTGAAAGGCTTACAAGAGCGCGCAATACCTACAGAAGTTGTGAATGATTAAAATATTTAAGTCCCTTTTCCTCTTGACTATTTGCTAAAAAGGTGTGCAAAAATACAATTTAATTAGGGAAATACAAATCTATACACCACTAAATTAAAGTGTTATTATTAAAAGTGTCTTTTCAAAAAGTAGTGGAATAGCTGTTAAAATATTAAAACGCAATCAAGGCATTGGCATGACTTAATATGCGCTCAAATTGTTCTTCAAGACCCATATCACTATTGTCAATTTCCACTGCCCCCTCTGCCATTTTCAAAGGCGATGTCTCTCTATGAGAATCTATATAATCACGCTCTTGAACATTTTTAAGCACCGCGTCAAAATGCACCTTATCTCCCCTGTCAATGAGCTCCTTATACCTTCTATAGGCCCTAGTGTCTGCAGAAGCGGTAAGGTATAATTTTAATTCAGCCTCAGGAAAAACAACGGTTCCTATGTCTCTACCATCCATCACAACGCCTTTTTGAATGCCCATTGCTTGCTGTAAAGCCACTAATTTCTCCCTCACTTCTGGGACAGTCGCTACAGGACTCACCTGCTGAGAAACGGCAAGGGTTCTTATAGGTTTTTCTATATTCGCTCCGTTTAAAAACATAGCAGCGTACTGTTGACCCGCCACAAATTTAAATTGAAGGTCTATTTGATCCAAAGAATTCACAAGGGCTGTTTTGTCTAATATTCCGTCTTTAATAAAACCCTGCTGCATGGCAAAATAAGTCACCCCACGATACATTGCGCCACTGTCTACATAAATATAACCCAATGATTTGGCCAATTTTTTAGCGATGGTGCTTTTTCCTGTAGAGGAAAATCCGTCTATAGCGATGGTTATTTTTTTCATTTAATGGTTTTAAATCATTTCAAATTTACAATTTTTTAGGTTCCGCCACCTGCTCTTTGGTCAATGCCAATGCCACAACTTCACTCATGTCAGACACATAATGGAAAGTCACACCTTTTAAATAGGCTTCTTTAATCTCCGCAATGTCTTTTCTGTTTTCCTCACAGAGTATAATTTGATTAATATTTGCTCTTTTGGCTGCAAGTATTTTCTCTTTAATTCCTCCTACTGGTAACACCTTTCCCCTCAGGGTAATTTCTCCTGTCATGGCCAAACGAGATTTTACTTTTCTCTGCGTGAAAAGAGATACTAAAGAAGTAAGCATGGTAATCCCTGCACTTGGTCCATCTTTAGGCGTGGCTCCTTCCGGTACATGAATGTGAACATTGTACTTTTCGAAAATATCGTCAGAAAGACCGTATTCCTCCGCATGAGCCTTAATGTACTCTAGGGCTATAGTAGCAGATTCTTTCATGACCTTTCCTAAATTACCGGTAATATTCATGAGCCCTTTACCTTTGGAAAGAATGGATTCAATAAACAGAATATCTCCTCCAACAGAGGTCCATGCCAAACCAGTTACTACCCCTGCAACCTTATTGTTTTCATATTTATCGCGTTCTAATCTCGGTACACCCAATACTTTTTCAATGTGCTCTGGAGTAATTTTAACTTCATAAGCTTCTTCCATAGCTATAGATTTCGCTGTGTTTCTAACCATTTTAGCCAATTGCTTGTCTAGGTTTCTCACGCCTGATTCTCTAGTGTATCCTGCGACAATTTTTTCAAATTGTGGCTTGCCTATTTTAATTTGATCTGCCGTTACACCATGTTCTTTTAATTGCTTGGGCAACAAGTGGCGTTTGGCAATTTCTACTTTTTCTTCAATCGTATATCCAGACACATTAATGAGCTCCATACGATCCAATAAAGCAGGCTGAATAGCCCCTAAATTATTTGCAGTGGCAATAAACAACACCTTGGAAAGATCGTAACCCATTTCCAAAAAATTATCGTGAAAATCACCATTTTGTTCAGGATCTAATACCTCTAAAAGAGCAGAAGATGGGTCTCCCTGATGGGAATTAGACAATTTATCTATCTCATCTAATACAAAGACTGGATTAGAAGTCCCCGCTTTCTTTAAACTCTGTAAAACCCTTCCTGGCATGGCGCCAATATAGGTTTTTCTATGCCCTCTAATTTCTGCTTCATCCCTTAGACCACCAAGCGACATACGGACATACTCCCTACCTAAAGAGGCTGCTATGGATTTACCTAAGGAAGTTTTACCCACCCCTGGAGGTCCGTATAGACAGAGGATAGGAGACTTCATATTGTTTCTAAGTTTTAAAACAGCCAGGTGTTCTAAAATACGTCTCTTAACATCTTCTAAACCAAAATGATCCCTGTCTAATATTTTTTGGGCGCGTTTCAGGTCAAATACATCTTTTGAAAAATGGTCCCACGGAAGGTCCAAAAAGAGTTCTAAATAATTTCTTTGAATAGAGTATTCTGCTACTTGAGGATTCATTCGCTGCAGCTTACCCAACTCTTTGTCAAAATGCAAACTTACTTTATCTGTCCATTTTTTCTTCTTAGCCGCAGCAAGCATTTCATTCACTTCCTCTTCATAAGACACCCCACCCAATTCTTCTTGAATGGTTTTCATTTGCTGGTGCAAAAAATACTCTCTCTGCTGTTGGTCCAAATCATTGCGCACCTTAGATTGAATGTCATTTTTCAATTGCAACTTTTGCATTTCAACATTCATAAACTTTAAGGTGGCTAAAGCACGTTCCTGTAAATCAGGCGTCTCTAATAAAATTTGTTTTTCTTTATGAGAAACAGAAAGGTTAGAGCACACAAAATTGATTAAAAAAGAATTGCTCTCTATATTTTTAATTGCAAAGGAAGCCTCAGAAGGAAGGTTTGGATTGTTTTTAATGATCTGTAATGCCAATTCCTTTATAGAATCTATAATGGCCAAAAACTCTTTATTTTCTGGCTCAGGTCTATGTTCAGGTGTTTCCTCAACAGTCGCTTTAATGTAGGGATCCTCAGAAACCACCTCTTTTATAGCAAAACGCTTTTTCCCTTGGATGATTACCGTAGTATTTCCATCGGGCATTTTCAAGACCCTGAGAATTCTAGCCACAGTTCCAATTCTACTAATGTCATTAGCGCCTGGATTCTCTGTGTTTTGGTCTTTTTGAGACACCACTCCAATCACTTTATCTCCATTGTTGGCATCTTTTATTAATTGAATGGACTTGTCTCTCCCAGCAGTGATTGGCACCACAACACCCGGAAATAAAACCATATTTCTCAAAGGGAGAATAGGCAAAGATTCAGGAAGGGATTCATTATTTATTTCTGCTTCATCTTCAGGGGTCATTAAAGGAATTAAATCTGCATCTTCATCTATCCCTTGTAGTGACATACTGTCAATATGTAAAAAATTCGAATTACTCATAGCGCTATATACCCGTCATAATGTCATTTACAAACATCGGTTTCGGTTTTAAAAATTATTTATCTACTTTAAAAATGACTAAAAGCCCCTGAATTGAGGAATCTAGTCGCTTTTATTTGCAATCATATAGACAATTCCTGTGCCATTGTCTCATTAAATGATTTGAAACTGTAACATTTCTGTCTAACTTGTATCTATACTAATAAATAAGCTTGTTTTTGAGCCTTCCAGAGCCCACACATATTACGCCCCTGATTAAAGACTGTCTTCATGGAGACGCCAAAGCACAATTCGCGCTTTACGAGCAGTACCATAAAGCCATGTACAACGTAGCTTGGCGTATTGTTAAAGAAGCGCATGAAGCAGAAGACGTCATGCAGGAAGCTTTTATTAGTGCGTTCAAAAAGCTAGATCAATTCAGCGGTCAAGTGACTTTTGGGGCTTGGTTAAAAAAAATTGTCATTAACAAAGCGATAGTTGCATTTAGAAAACAAAAAAAACAAGACACTATTAGTTTAGAAGAAGAAATTTATAGCATTCCTGGGCCTCTGGCCGATGCTACAAACCAAAAAGACAACGAAAAAAAAGCCGCATTGGTCCTAGAGACTATAGGCAGTTTAAAAGAAAATTACCGCATTTCACTGACCTTACACCTTATAGAGGGTTTGACCCATGAGGAGGTCTCTGAACTATTAGACATCAGTAGCAGCAATTGTAGGACTACTTTTTCTAGGGCAAAAGAACAACTGAAAAAAAAATTAGAAACACATCCATTATGGAAACATATATAAAACAAATTTTAGATTCGGCCCCAGAAGCCCTTCACGGCAAAAAACCGCTAGAAGGCCACGAAAATCGTTTTTTAGATAAACTTTCAGAAACAACTATTGAAAATAAAAACCTTATTAGGGAGCTACAAAATGCGCAAGGTCTGAATAAAATACCTGACCAAGAAACCATCCCTTCAAAGGCTAGCCTGAAATTGGTTTGGCGCAAAAACACCAAACGTCTGCTGGGTTTAGCCGCAAGTATTGCTATTTTATTTGGGGCGTTTCAATGGGGCGCACACAGTCAGGCCACACAAACAAAAATTGCCTCTTTTGCGCCAGAAACAGCTGCTATTAATCAGTATTATCCTGGCTTAATTGCCATTGCTGTTAAGGAAATTGAACAACAAAGCAGCCCGCTTACCAAACCCCATATAGACAAAGCTTTTAAGGAAATTTCAAAATTAGATGGCCGTTTTAAAGAAATGGAGGCCGCTATGATCAATGGAGGTAATACCAAATTAATCCTTCAGGCCATGGTACAAAATTATACCACAAGAATAGAATTATTAGAAGAAGTCATGCATCAAATAAACACCATTAACGCTTTAAAAGAACACACAAATGGAAACCTATAAAAAAATTATTAAAACACTTTTAATCGCTTTGATTTTTCCTGCTTTCATGTGGGCCAACACCCATGAGAAGTACGAAAAAAACCCCTTTAGGTATGAAAAAGAAAGGGTGGTTAAGAAAAACTTCAAAGTAAATGCAGACGCACTCATGAAAATTGACAACGCTTATGGTAATGTAAGTATCAGCAGTTGGAACGAGAATAGAATCGAAATGGTCATTACCATTAAAGCAGAAGGCAGTGATGAAGACCGTGTGATTGAAAAAATTGAAGGGGTAGACATAGATTTTATGTCTAGTAGCAGTATGGTCTCTGCCAAAACAATTTTTAACAATAAAAGAAGTGGTTGGAGTTGGAATTGGGGCAATAACAATGTAAACCTATCTGTTCATTACAGCATTAAAATGCCAATTTCTAACAGTGTAGATTTAGAAAATGATTACGGAAGCATTATCATTGATCAAATCAATGGAGACGCAAAGATTCATTGTGATTATGGCAGACTAGAGATTGGATCACTCAATGGAAATAAAAACGAACTCAATTTTGACTATACCTCTAAATCTACTATTGCCTATGTAAAGAAAGCCTATATAGAAGCGGATTACTCTGGGATGACTATTGAAAAAGCGGGCGATTTAAATATTAATGCAGACTATTCATCCATAAGCATTAATCAAATGGAGAATTTAAGTTATGACGCAGATTATGGAAGTATAGAAGTAGAGGAGGCCAATGATGTAAATGGAGTGGGCGACTATTTTAGCACCAAACTTGGTATCCTTCATGGAAATGTGTCAATAGATGCAGATTATGGAAGCGTAAAAATAGCAGAAATGGCAGCAGACGCAGGAAGCCTAAACATCAGTTCTGATTATACAGGCATAAAGATTGGGTACCATGCAGACTATCATTTTACTTTTGAAATTGAAACCAAATACGCAGGTGTTAGTGGCACAGATGCTTTTGAGATGTCTGTCTCTAAAGAAAAATCGAGTGAGCGTTATTACAAAGGCTACTACAAAAACCCAAACAGCAAGAATCACATTCAAATACTGAGTAAATACGGCGGATTGAGTTTTACAAAAAAATAAGCATCGAAAACAAGCCGCTAAAATGTGTTCAATAAATACCCATAAAATAACAGTCTTGGATTTAATTACAGCAAGGCAAAACAAATTTATAGTCTCTTAATTATGAAAAAAAGCATCTTATTAATCGCAATGATTTTACTTGGAACCTCAGCGCATGCACAGTGGTGGAAGAGAATTAAAGGGAATGGCAACACCATTACACAAAACAGGCAAACAGCTGACTATGATAAAGTTTCAGTCTCTGGATCTTTTGACGTGCAATTGGTTCAAGGTAAAGAAGGAGACATTATCCTAAAAGGAGAAGAAAATCTTTTAGAGTATATTGAAGTGGCCGTAAAAAACAATGTATTGGTTCTAAAGGTAAAAGACAATATTAACCTAAGTAGCTCTTGGAATAAATCTATTTCCATTGAAGTGCCTGTTTCTGAAATAGCAGCCGTTAAATTATCCGGTTCGGGGGACATTAGCTCAGAAATTACTTTAGCGGCAAGAGATTTTAATGCTTCTGTGTCAGGATCTGGTGATATTTCTTTAAATATAGACGCCACCAACTTAGTGGTGCAAGTATCTGGTTCTGGAGACATGAAACTTTCTGGAAGCGCACATGACTTACAAGTAAAAATATCTGGTTCAGGAGATTTGAATGCATATGGTGTAGCTGCAGAAGACGCTACAGTTACAGTATCTGGATCTGCAGATATTAAAGTAACAGTGCGTGGCACTTTAAATGCCAAGGTATCTGGCTCTGGTGATATTCAATACAAAGGAAATCCTAAAAAAGTAGTCTCAAAAGTGTCTGGCTCGGGAGAAGTCACGGGTTATTAAACCCTATTTTACCCTTCTGAGTAATAATCCACCTACCAAGAAAAAAACACCAAACATAATAATCCCGTTTCTAAGGTCACCACTTCCTTGTGCAAGTGCCCCATAAATAAAAGTCCCCAAGACAATTCCTATCTTTTCTGCTACGTCGTAGAAACTAAAGAAAGAGGTGGTGTCTTGGGTTTCTGGCATAAGTTTGGCGTAGGTAGATCTGGAAAGCGCTTGAATCCCTCCCATGACCATTCCAACCAATCCTGCAGCAATATAAAATTCAGTGGGAGAAACCACAAAATAAGCATAGACACAAATCATTAACCACAGTGCATTGACCACAATCAAGGTGGGGATATTTCCAAATTTCTCAGAGGCCTTTGCGGTGATTGTTGCGCCTATAATGGCCACCAATTGAATGAGAAGTATACTACTGATTAGGCCAATGGTTCTTTGATCGTCTGACCCCCAAGCTATTTCCTCTTCTCCAAAATAAGCCGCAATAAGCATTACAGTTTGTACGGCCATGCTATATACAAAAAAAGCCAGTAAATATTTTTTTAGCATTGGCTGAGAACCCAATTGATTCCAAACCATTTTAAGTTCTTTAAAACCATTGAAAAGTAAGTTTACTGCAGGCCCGTCTTTCTTATTTCCCTTGGGCATATAATAAAAACTGTATTGGCTAAAAATGATCCACCAAATTCCAACAGTCACAAAAGAATATTTCATGGCAGTGATGGCTGCTGGAGCTTCTGGAAGGTCTTCAATTCCAAATAGTGCTGGCTGCATGACCATGGCCAAATTAAATAGCAATAGAATAACACTTCCTATATAACCCAATGAAAAGCCCTTTGCGCTAATACTATCTTGTTGCTCTGGAAAAGCAATATCTGGAAGGTAAGAATTGTTAAAAGCAAAACTAACCCAAAACCCCACCAGTCCCATAAAATAGAGTAATAATGAGGTGTAAATATGCTCTAGAGAAAACCAATAAAGCCCTATACATGAAAGCCCTCCCAGGTAACAAAAAAACTTCAAAAAAACTTTCTTATTCCCAAGGTAATCTGCAATTCCTGAAAGGATTGGCGTGAGTATGGCAATAAATAAAAATGCAGCTGAAGTGACATAACTGATCAGAGGTGCTCTAGCTATTTCTACCCCAAAAACCAATACTTTTTCAATCCCTTCCATACGAAATAGCGCACCGTAAAAAATGGGGAAAATCGCAGAAGAAATGACAAGACTATATACAGAATTGGCCCAATCATAAAAAGCCCATGCAAACAATATTTTTTTACTTCCTTTCACTGCAATAGCGCTCATATATTGGGTTGGTATTTGGTTTCTTCATTTTTTTTTAGCGCCATAAAAAACATCTTAAGCATTCACTTAATTGACTTTTACATCACACTAGTACTTTGCTAATATACAATTATAGCCAGAGTCTCAAAAAACAGCTTAAAATTTCTACCATTTGCAAATTTGGCACTCTTTTTGAATTGGGAATAAAAGAACTTAAATGATTTTGATATGAGGCATTTTACTACATTATTTACCATAGTATTTCTAAGTGTATTTACAACGGCTTGTGAGGGACCAGAGGGACCTCCTGGATTAGACGGAAACACATTACTTGGTCAAACCATGGAATTTCAAACGTCATTTAATGCCAATAACAACTTTAGCAGTTTGTTTGTTTTTCCAAGCCAAGTTAGGGTTTATGAATCTGACGCTGTTTTGGTGTATCTTTTAGAAGAGTCTTTTAATTCAAATGGCAGTAATACAGATGTTTGGACCCCCCTACCCCAATCTTTTTTTACCGATCAAGGTCTGTTACAATATACCTTTAACCATACTTTTTCAGATGTAAACCTATTGCTGCAAGGCAATTTTAACTTAAACAATGCGGCCCCAGTTTTTACGCAAAACCAAATCTTTAGGGTGGTGGTCATGCCCGCTGAATTTGCTTTAGACCCCAATTTAAACACCATGAATTATCAGGAGCTCTCCGAGTATATAGGCACGAATGAATCTAACCTTATCAAGGCCTTGACCAAAGAATAGATTTTAAATTTTATGTACCTTTAAAATAAAAAATGAAAAATACTTTACTACTAGGATTATTGCTTTTAACATGTCAATCCTTTTATGCGCAACGCGCAGTAAATCAATACGACGTGATTAAAACAGCCCAAGAATGGAAAGCCACCTTATCTGACCTAGAATTTTATGTCCTCAGGGAACAAGGTACAGAAAGGCCTTTTACTAGCCCATTACTGAAAATTAAAGAAAAAGGCACCTATGTGTGTAAAGCCTGTAATACACCATTATTTAAAAGCGAGCACAAATTTGACTCTGGTACTGGTTGGCCTTCTTTTGACAGAGAAGTGAAGGGAAATGTGGGGTATGGAATTGATTACAAAGTGGGATACGCAAGGTCTGAGGAATACTGCTTGAAATGCGGGGGGCACTTGGGTCATGTATTTACTGATGGACCAAAAAACACTACTGGCCTTAGGCATTGTATTAATGGCGCTGCACTAGCGTTTGTTCCTGACGCAAAATAATATGAGTGCAACATTCCCAAAAGAGCAATCTGAAGACCTGTATAAAGAAAAACTTTCTACAGAGGCGTATAGGGTATTAAGACAAAACGGTACTGAATATCCTTTCACTGGACTATATGAAAAACACTTTGAAAAAGGCAGTTACCACTGTGCAGCTTGTGATACACAACTTTTCGAAAGTGGCCATAAATACAACAGTGGTTGCGGCTGGCCTGCCTTTGACACCGCTATTCCAGGAGCTGTATTATATATAGAAGACCACAGCCATGGTATGCGGCGTGTAGAAACCCGCTGTGCTGCTTGCAATTCACATTTGGGACATGTTTTTGAAGACGGCCCTGTGGACACTACCGGCGAGCGTTATTGCATTAATTCTGTCTGCTTGATTTTTGTTCCTGAAAAAACAACAAAATAAGGCTAGAAGCTTTCAGATTGGTTTTGTAACTTTGGGCCGCTATAAATTTTTACCAAAATCATTGTCATGAGTCATTTTGATGTTATTGTTTTAGGAAGTGGACCTGGAGGTTATGTTACAGCCATTAGAGCTTCTCAATTAGGGTTTAAAACTGCTATTGTAGAGAAAGAAAATCTAGGAGGTGTATGCCTTAACTGGGGTTGTATTCCTACTAAGGCACTGATTAAATCTGCTCAGGTTTTTGAATACCTTCAACACGCAGAAGACTACGGTCTAAAGGCTTCAGGGGTAGATAAAGATTTTGACGCTGTGGTAAAAAGAAGTAGAAATGTAGCTGGAACCATGAGTAAAGGCGTACAGTTCTTACTAAAGAAAAATAAAATTGAAGTGATCAATGGCCATGGAAAAGTGCTCCCTGGTAAAAAAATAGCTGTTACAGACGCTAATGGAAAGGCCGTTGAATACACTGCCAATAATATCATTATAGCTACAGGAGCTAGGTCTAGAGAACTTCCTAGCCTACCACAAGATGGTAAAAAAATTATTGGTTACAGACAGGCCATGACCTTAGACAAACAGCCTGAAAAATTAATCGTTGTAGGTAGTGGAGCAATAGGTATTGAGTTTGCTTATTTCTACAACGCTATGGGAACAGACGTGACTGTAGTAGAATACCTGCCAAATATTGTCCCTGTAGAAGATAAAGACATTTCTATTCAGTTAGAAAAAAGTTTCAAAAAAGCTGGAGTTAAAGTAATGACTTCTTCTGAAGTAACTAAAGTAGACACTACTGGAAAAGGGGTTATTGTCACTGTAAAAACGGCCAAAGGAGAAGAAATTCTGGAAGCAGATATGGTACTCTCTGCGGTGGGTATTAAAACCAATATTGAAAATATTGGTTTAGAAGATGTTGGAATTGCTACAGACCGAGATAAAGTTTTAGTCAATGACTTTTATCAGACTAATATTCCTGGATACTATGCTATTGGAGACATTACTGCTGGTCCTGCATTAGCACATGTGGCTTCTGCTGAGGGTATTTTATGTGTAGAAAAATTAGCCGGTATGGAGGTACATCCTCTAGATTACGGCAATATCCCTGGATGTACTTATTCTAGTCCTGAAATTGCCTCTGTTGGTCTAACAGAACAACAAGCAATAGACAAAGGTTTGGATATTAAAGTAGGGAAATTTCCGTTTACAGCTTCTGGAAAAGCAGTGGCTTCAGGAACTCCAGAAGGTTTTGTGAAAGTTATTTTTGACGCCAAATACGGAGAGTGGCTGGGTTGCCATATGATTGGTGCAGGGGTTACAGATATGATTGCAGAAGCTGTTGTAGCAAGAAAATTAGAAACCACAGCCCATGAGATCTTAAAAACCATTCACCCACATCCAACTATGAGTGAGGCTGTTATGGAAGCAGTTGCTGCTGCCTATGATGAGGTCATTCACATTTAAAATATGCACTAGCAAAAAAAAGGCGTCCCTAAGGGGCGCCTTTTTTTTGCTAGTAATTCTTATAAAAAACTCTGTACAGCCAATTGATAACTTTGCATGCCAAAACCGAGAATGACCCCTTTTGCAACTGGTGAAATATAGGACAGGTGTCTAAAAGTCTCTCTGGTGTGGGTATTGGATATATGCACTTCTACTACTGGAGTGGAAATGGCTTTAACGGCATCGGCTATGCCCACCGAAGTGTGGGTATAAGCCCCAGCATTGAGAACAATCCCTTCATAATCAAATCCCAACTGGTGAAGTTTGTCTATAATCTCGCCCTCAATATTAGATTGAAAGTAGTCAAAACTTACTTGAGGAAAACCTTTTTTCAAGTCTTCCAAATAGGTTTCAAAGGAACTATTCCCGTATATACTAGGCTCTCTTTTGCCTAATAAATTTAAATTAGGGCCGTTTATAATGCAAATTCTCATGCCCAAATATATAAAAAAAGGATTAGCGAGCATTTGTATAATTCCTTGTATAGCAGACAAAACAATCTTATTTTTAAAAAATGAATTGGGATCAGGCAATTAGCGCTTACAAAAGTTACCTTCAAATAGAAAGAGGCCTGTCTAAAAACGCAGTAGAGAGCTATATTTTTGACGTGCAAAAGCTCCAAAAATCTGTCTCTAGCAACCCAAAAACCTTGCCAATAACAATAGATAAAGACACTGTTTTAGAAGGGGTTTATGAGAGTATTAAACCTTTAAGTGAACGTTCTCAAGCGAGATTTATTTCGGGATTAAAAAGCTTCTTTAACTACCTGGTATTTGAAAAATACAGGCCAGACAATCCCATGGAAATGGTAGAGTCTCCGAGGCTGGGAAGAAAATTACCTCCCGTGCTTTCTACCCAAGAAATAGATGCGCTCATTGCCGCAATAGACCGAAGCAGCCTTGAAGGCCAGAGAAATGTGGCCATATTAGAAACATTATACGGCTGTGGCCTGAGGGTGTCTGAATTAACTACGCTTAAAATATCTGATTTGTTTTTTGAAGAGGGCTTTATAAGGATTTTAGGAAAAGGAAACAAAGAGCGCTTTGTTCCAGTAAATCCCACAACAGAAAAGCTCGTAAAAGTTTATTTGAAAGCAGTGAGGCCACTTCAAAAACCACAACAAGAAGCGGCAGATACTGTCTTTTTAAACCGTAGAGGACATGGTTTAACCAGGGCCATGATTTTTACCATTATTAAACAACTGGCAAAAAAAATTGCCTTAGAAAAAACAATCAGCCCCCATAGTTTTAGGCATTCTTTTGCCACACATCTTTTGGAGAATGGCGCAGATTTAAGGGTTATTCAACAATTATTAGGACACGAGAGTATCACGACAACAGAAATATATATGCACCTAGACAGAACTCACTTGGCTGGAGTGCTCAATCAATATCATCCAAGAAAATAACATGACAGCAAAACAAAGTAAGACATGGTGGAAAGAAGGCATTGTATATCAGATTTATCCGAGGAGTTTTCAAGACACCACAGGAAATGGTATTGGAGACTTAAAAGGCATACTACAAAGGTTAGACTATATTAAAAGTTTGGGCGTAGACATTATCTGGCTCAATCCAGTATATGAATCTCCAAATGACGACAATGGCTACGACATTAGTGACTACAGAAACATCATGGCGGAATTTGGTAGCATGGAAGATTTTGACTCCCTGCTCAAAGGCATGCATGATAGGGGGCTAAAATTAGTGATGGATTTGGTAGTAAATCACTCCAGTGATGAGCACCAATGGTTTCAGGAATCTAGAAAAGACAGGGACAATCCATATAGAGATTACTACCACTGGTGGCCAGCAGAAAAAGGAACCCCGCCAAAAAGATGGAGTTATTTTGACGTTGAAGAAAACGCTTGGAAATACGACGCTACCTCCAATGCCTATTACTTGCATTATTTTTCTGTAAAACAGCCAGACTTAAAATGGGAGAATCCAGCCTTGAGACAAGAAATTTACACTATGATGGCTTTTTGGTTTGAGAAAGGGGTAGATGGCTTTAGGATGGACGTAATTCCTTTTATTTCAAAAGACACCAACTACCCTGAATTACCCTCGCAGTTCAAGGGAGACTTTATTGCTTATTATGCACAAGGCCCCAAATTGCATGAATACCTTCAAGAGATGCATGTAGAGGTGCTCTCTAAATACAATGTCATGACGGTGGGAGAAGCACCAGGAATTACTACAGAAAACGCCTTGGATTTGGTGGGAGAAAAACGAAATGAACTCAATATGTTTTTCCATTTTGACCTCATGTCTCTTGATAGAAAACCAGGTACTGTCTTTGAAAAAAACCCAGAAGGCTGGCCGCTTTCTTCCTTTAAAGAGATTCATTCAAGGTGGGATAAAGCCTTTGAAAAGGATGGTTGGGGTAGTGTGTATTTAAGCAACCACGATTTCCCGAGATCTGTGAGTAGGTGGGGGAATGACCACCCAGACTTCTGGTATGCTTCTGCCACTATGCTCCACACTTTTTTACTGACCATGAGAGGTACGCCCTATATTTATTTTGGGGATGAAATTGGGATGACCAATATTCGTTTTGATCGCATAGAACAATACAGAGATATCAATACCATTAACCGCTATGAAATAGCCAAAAACAAGGGGGAAGACCTTGCCGTTTTTATTGAGAATGAAAAAGATACCAGTAGAGACAATGCGCGAACCCCTATGCAATGGGACTTAAGCCATGCAGCTGGTTTTTCAAAAGTAGCTCCATGGATTGAGTGGAACGAAAATTTTACAAAAGGGGTTAATGTGGCAGATCAGGAAAAAAATCCAGATTCGGTACTTCATTATTTTAGAAAAGCAACCACACTTAGAAAAAATCATCTGGGTCTAATTTATGGAGACTATACGCTTATAGATCCTAAAAACGAATCCGTTTATGCTTACACCAGGAGCTATGAGACTAAAGTGTATTTAATCTTATTGAGTTTCAGTACGCTAGAAGCACATGTTAGTTTAGGAGATTTAGCTGGGGCAGCTAAAAGTCTGTTACTGCGCAATACCACCCAAGAAATAAAGGCTGAAGATGTTTTGGCACCCTATGAAGCTAGGGTCTATTTAGTTCAATAATTATCCTTATTTTTATAACAAACCAATTGATTCTATCAAATGAAAAATTTAATGATTACCGCGGCTATATTTAGCATAAGTTTTGGTGCAATGGCACAAAAAAAACCTGCGGATGTTTTAAAAAAATTAGAGACTAAAACAGCCTATTACAGTGATATAGCCCAGCAAATATGGGGCTTGGCAGAAATGGGCTACCAAGAGGAACAGAGCAGTGCTTTATTACAAGAAACCCTATCTGCTGCTGGTTTTAAAATAACCACTGCTGTGGCTGGAATACCTACTGCTTTCACAGCAGAGTATGGGACTGAAGGCCCTGTAATTGCTATTTTAGGAGAGTACGACGCTTTGCCAGGGCTGTCTCAAAAAGCCGTCCCTAACAAAGAATCTGCCGGTAAAAAAGCAGGCCATGCTTGTGGGCACCATTTGTTTGGAACAGCGTCTACTGCAGCTGCAATTGCTGTAAAAGAATGGTTAGAGGCCAATAATAAAAAAGGGCGCATTCGGTTTTACGGATGTCCTGCTGAAGAAGGAGGTTCTGGAAAAGTATACATGGTCAGGGCGGGATTGTTTGAGGACGTAGACATTGCGTTACATTGGCATCCTGGCGCAAAGAATGCTGCCAGTGCAGGAGCTGCCTTAGCGAATAAATCTGCTAAATTTAGATTTTATGGCGTTTCTGCTCATGCTGCAGCGGCCCCGCATATGGGACGGTCTGCTTTAGATGGTGTAGAAGCCATGAACAATATGGTCAATATGATGCGTGAGCACGTTTTAGAAGATGCAAGAATCCATTATGTCATTACCAGTGGCGGAAAGGCTCCTAATGTGGTCCCAGATTATGCAGAAGTATATTATTACGCGAGACATAATAAAAGAGATATGGTTATGGATATATTTGACAGAATGGTCAAAGCGGCAGAGGGAGCTGCCCTAGGAACTGGAACAACAATGGATTATGAAATTATTGGAGGAACCCATGAATTGCTGCCCAACCTTAGCCTTCAAGAAATGGTACACAAAAACCTTACTAAAGTTGGTGGCGTGCAATACAATGAGCCAGAATTAGCATTCGCTAATACAATAGCCAAAACACTTGGACAGGAAAATGCAGACCAAGAAACTGCCGCTGCTATAGCGCCTTATAAAACAACAGCCAAAGCGGGTGGTTCTACCGATGTTGGAGATGTTTCATTTACAGTGCCTACAGTTGGTTTTGGCACAGCAACTTGGGTTCCTGGCACTGCAGCTCACTCCTGGCAAGCAGTAGCTGCTGGTGGAACAAATATTGGAAACAAAGGAATGATGGTAGCCGCTAAAACACTAAGTTTGAGTGCTATTGAGTTGTTTAGTAACCCCAAACTTATAGAAGCGGCAAAAAAAGAACATCGGGAAAGACTGGGAACTGATTTTAAATACATCCCATTGATTGGAGACAGGGCACCTGCATTAAACTACAGAAACTAAAAAAATAAATCCCTTTATAAAAATACCCATAAGACTTTCTTTTGGGTTTTTTTATTGTAACAAAAATCCTGCTTCAGCTACTTACAGTTAGAGTAATAAAGATTGAATAAAGATTTAGAACATAAATTCTTAATAGCGTTTGAAGCACACCAAAACATTGTGCACAAAATCTGTACCCTTTATGCTAAGGACCATGACAGCCACCACGATTTATTTCAGGAAATTAGTATCCAATTGTGGAAAGCCTACCCTAAGTTTAGAGGAGACTCAAAATTCAGCACTTGGATGTACCGGGTAGCCATAAATACGGCCATTACCCAATACAGAAAGGAAAAGAAAAGAATAGATGTACACGACATAGATCATGTGCTTTTCAAAACAAGTGCATACGAAGCCTACGATAAAAAAGAAGAAGAGCAACTCCAGCTTATGTATGCCGCAATTAAATCCTTAAACGACATAGACAAAGCACTCATCTTTCTCTATTTGGAAGATAAAAATTATGAAGAAATTTCCGAGACCTTAGGAATCACAGAGGTTAATGCAAGGGTGAAAATGAATAGAATAAAGAAAAAATTAAAAAAAATACTAAAGCCTTAATATGAAAGAGTTAGAACTTTTGAAAAAAGATTGGAAGGCTAAGGAAAGTGGGTTTCCAAAACTCAAGCAAGAAGCGCTTTACGCCCTTATATGGAAGCGGTCTTCTTCTATTGTAAAGTGGTTGTATTATATTTCTATTGCTGAATTTGTTTTTTGGACTGCCTTGAGTATTCTTACAAAAAGTGCGGAGCAAGAAGAAATTATAGAAAGTATGCGGCTTTCTACCTTTATATCTGTTCTCACAATAGTGAATTATTCGGTCCTGGTGTACTTTATAGTGCTCTTTTATAAAAACTATAAACTTGTGAGCTACCAGTCTTCAGTCAAAGAATTAATTCAAAGTATTTTAAAGGTTAAGAAAACCGTGAGTCAATACGTTTGGTTTAATCTCAGTATGCTGGCTGTAGCTACTCTTGGAGGCCTTATTGGTAGTATATTGTATGGTCCTGAGTCTGAAACCATTCTTGAAATGGCCCAACAAAGAGAAAATACTTTTGTTTTTTGGGGCATTATAGGACTGGTGGTCGTTGTTGTTATTGCGCTAGCCATAGGTTTTTTGCTCTTATTTTACAGGCTGCTTTATGGCATACTCCTCAAAAAATTAAAACGCAATTACAAAGAACTCGTCAAGCTAGAAAATTAAGAAAAAGACCCCAGTTTTTAAGACGAACAAGAAGGTGAATACTCCCACTTAATGTTAATCTTCCTAAAGACCCCACTTTTTAAGAGGTACAAAAGCTTGGCCTTCCTTTCTATTATTAATCTTCCTTTGGATGTTTGTGTTTTCTAAAACGGCGTTTCTCGTTGTCCTGTTCCATTTGAGCAATTTCTTCTGGCTTGAGTACTTTAAGAAAAGAAGGGTGCTGCTCTATAGCATACTCTAATTTTTCTATGATCTGATCAATAGAATCATTGTCATAATCAATCTCCATAGGAGGTTTAATCACAATAGACTGTAAAATTCCTTTCTTTTTCACGCGCAATCCTTTCTTATCAAAAGAGCGTCTAAAACCGTCTATAACTACAGGGACCACGATGGGCTTGTATTTTTTAATAATATGAGCAGTGCCTTTTCTAATGGGTTTCCAAGGGGTAGTTGTCCCTTGTGGAAAAGTAATGACCCAGCCATCGTTAAGGGCTTTACCAATATTTGAAATATCCGACATTTTAACCTGTCTATTGACATCCTTTCCCTCAGCACGCCAGGTGCGTTCAATACTTATAGAACCGGCATAGGCTAAAACCTTAGCCAACAAACTCTGCTTCATGGTTTCTGCAGCAGCCACATAATAAATATTTAATTTTGGGTGCCAAATATAACCCACGTTTTTAATTGAATCTACACGCCCACTTAAAGAAGCATTAAATACATGAAACATGGCTACTACGTCTGCGAAGTAAGTCTGATGATTGCTCACAAAAAGCACATTCTCTCCAGGCAAATCTTTAATGATCTCTGAACCTTCAATATCTAGGGTATTAAAACCCTTGTATCTTTGGTGAGAGAGCACACCTAAATAACGGATCAATAATTTTTTTATAAATAAAATATGACCAAAAGGGTTTCTTTTTATGAAAGGCATAGTGATGGTTTAAATCAGAAAGTAATCAAATATTTGTAAGAATTACCTTCCAATACAAGTAGCTAAAATACAAAAATAACTTAAAGGGCGTCATTTAAAAGCATACGTATTTCACTGAGCATCATAGCTGTCGCTCCCCATACCCACTCACCTCCAATCGCATAACCAGGCACTCTGATTCTAGTTGAATGAGACTGCTGAACCCATTGGGTTTTCACTAAGTCTTCTCTGACCAATAGGGCTAAAGGCACTTCTAAAACTGAATGTACCTCTGAATTTTCTAAGACAAAAGGCAACTGTTTGTCGTAGCGTGCCATAAAAGGCTGTACTAAAAAATTACTGGGTGGTATATATACTGCAGTAAGTGCTCTGACACAGCTAATTTGTGCGGGTAATATCCCAACCTCCTCATAAGCTTCTCTGAGTGCAGTAGTTTTTAAATCAAGATCAGAAGGCTCGTATTGACCTCCTGGAAGGGCAATCTGGTGGGCATGAACATCCTGACCGCCCTGCCTTTTGATCAATAATAAATGAGTGTCTCCTTTTTGATCAGGATAAAAAGCAGCTAATACTGCGGCTTTTTTTGGGTTTTTACTAAATTTATTGGAATCGTTTAATATTTTGGCGCGTTGCGCCGACGCCATTTTTAAATGGCTCTGCCTACCTGGTAGTGGCTTTTTTTCTATTTTTGAAAGAATGTCTGAGAATACACTGAATTTCATGAGCAATACAAAATTACTATTTCAAATCTGTTTGGGACTAATTATTTTAATGGGGAGCTGCAATTCTGAAAAGAAGCCGCACAACACCTCACAAAATAAAGCAAATTTAACGAATGAAAAACAGGCCATAAAAGACAGTGTTTATGAAGAAAAAATAGTTGTTAAAAAGAAGGATACTGTCTTTAAACTCAATGAGAACAATGTAATAGACTTTTTTTACAGGTATAAAGAAACCCTTACAGAAACCAAAGTTAGGTTAGAAACTTCATTTGGCAACATTGTGATTGACCTTTACGACAACGTACCCTACCACAAAGCCAACTTTATTTTTCTAGCCAAGGAAGGTTACTTTAACAACACTTATTTCCACCGAGTAGTGAAGGGGTTTATTATCCAAGGTGGAAATGCAGACAATAAAGAAACTGCAGACAAAAGAAGGGCTATTGGCCGTTATTTGCTGCCTCCAGACACAAAGAAAGGACATGCCCACCATCGTGGGGTAATCTCTATGCCGAGTAGTGAAAATGACAACCCCCACAAACTAGCTTCCCCTTATGAGTTTTTCATTGTAGTTACAGATCCAGGTTCCTATCATTTAGATGGAGATTACACCCCCTTTGGGGAAGTGATTGAGGGAATGGAGGTGGTAGATAAAATAAATCAGCAGGCGGTAGAAGCTGGAGACTGGCCGGTGCAAAACATTTATATTTATAAAGCGGTGGCTTTCTAGTTATAGCGCACTTATACCCATGCCAAGTAAGCCAGGCCTGTAAGCATCGGAATTAAATTTACGCCTATTATTATCCTATCACACCAGACCCTAAGAGAGCGGTGCCAACATACCATGCCACAAATTGCCCTGCAGTGATGGCAGACTGTGGGCTTTCAAAATGCACATACAAACCTTGGTCTGTAGCGTGTAATGTCGCTTTTTCTAATGCCTGCCTATAGCGAATTCTCGCCATGACTTCCAAGGTCTGTCCCGGTGCAATTGCGAGGTCTTGCCTTACCCAATGCACCTCAGAAGCGGTAACAAAAAGGGTGTTTCTATATAAACCAGGGTGGGATTTACCCTGACCGGTATATATGACATTTTCGATTACGTCAGTAGCAATAACAAATAGTGGCTCCTTGGTACCTCCTACATTTAGCCCTTTACGCTGGCCATTGGTAAAGTAATGAGCTCCTTGATGTTCGCCTACTTTCTTACCGTCTGTAACCTGATAGGTGATTTTTTTAGAAGCATAAGCCAATGCGGCTTCTTTATCATTGAATTCCGGAGCTAATATATGATAATCGGAAAACGATGACGGAATTTCAATAATCACCCCCTTTTTAGGTTTTAATTGTTGCTGCAAAAAGTCTGGCAACCTTACTTTTCCAATAAAACACAATCCTTGAGAATCCTTTTTACCAGCAGTAATTAGACCTGCACGAGCGGCAATTTCTCTAACCTCTGGTTTTAATAATCCCCCTATTGGAAAAAGTGTTTTAGACAATTGCTCTTGTGAGAGTTGGCACAAAAAATAGGATTGGTCTTTATTAGGATCTGCACCAGCTTCCAGATTATAGACCACTTCCCCACTGGCTAAAGTCTGGCTGGTTTTTTGGCAGTAATGTCCTGTAGCCACATAATCTGCACCAAGATCTAAAGCGATCTTCATAAAAACGTCAAACTTGATTTCCCTATTACAAAGTACGTCTGGATTAGGAGTCCTTCCCATCTCGTACTCATGGAACATATAATCTACTATCTTTTCCTTGTAAGCCTCACTCAAATCAACTGTTTGAAAAGGAATACCTAATTTTTCTGCTACAATAAGGGCGTCATTACTGTCTTCTAACCAGGGACATTCGTTAGAGATAGTCACAGAGTCGTCATGCCAGTTCTTCATAAACAAGCCAATAACCTCATAACCCTGCTCTTTGAGTAAGTAAGCGGTTACACTTGAGTCTACACCTCCAGAGAGGCCCACAACAACTTTTTCCATGATTAAACACTATTCAATTAGCGGTAAGCGTTGGTCCAAATACCACACTTTTTATGCAGTAACTTGTCTTAATTATTTAAAAACATTAATCCTTTAGCGCTGTTTTTTTTGTGCTTCTGCTTGTTCCATAATCTCCCTCATTTTAGCTTGAAACTTGCCCTCTTTCTTTGGCTTTTCCTTATTGGCTTGAATGCGGGCGTGAATTTTGTCGTCGTCAAGAATAAAATTCTTAATGGCTAACATGATGAATATGGTAATTAGGTTAGATACAAAATAGTACAAACTCAGACCAGAAGCGTAGCTGTTAAAGAATATAAGCATCATCACTGGTGATAAATAAATGATAAACTTCATATTAGGCATTCCAGGCTGTGTAGGCATATTTTGCCCTGTAGTCATCATCATGTAAAAGAATATTGCTACAGAAGCAAGGATGGGGAATAAGCTCACATGGTCTCCATAGAAGGGAATATAAAATGGCAATTCTAAAATTGTATCATAAGAAGACAAATCGTCTGCCCACAAGAAAGATTTCTGTCTTAAAGCAAATGAGGTAGGGAAAAACATAAAAAGGGCATAAAAAATAGGCATTTGCACTAAAGCAGGCACACAACCACTCATAGGGTTTACACCAGCTTTATTGTAAATTTTCATAGTCTCCTGCTGCTTTTTCATGGCATTGTCTTTGAACTTATCATTTATTTCAGTGATTTCTGGTTTTAACACCTTCATCTTAGCCTGAGATAAATAAGACTTATAAGTCACTGGAGACATAAGCAAACGCACCAAAATAGTCATGACAATAATGGCAATCCCGTAAGGTAAATAGCCACTTAAAAAAGTATAGGTTGGTGTAAACACATAGCGGTTAATCCATCCAAAGATCCCCCAACCAAAAGGAATAGAATCTTCTAAGCCAAGTGTTGGGAATTTCGCCAACTCTTTTACATCTGTTGGACCCAAATAGACATTCATATCATAGTCCAACACCCCACCAACTAATTGTAAAGGTGCTTTGGTCTCGTATATTTTAGTATAACCAATCGTTTTAGACTCTTCCTTAATAAGGTTGGTACTGTTAAAACTAGCTGCCTCCAATGCAGGAGAAAAAGCTATGATGGTACTGAAAAAGTGTTGTCTGTAAGATACCCACTCTACCGCTTGTTCCGTAGCGTCGTCATCTGAACTATCGGAAAGCTTGTCTAACTTATCTTCTTCAAATTTATAATTTAAACGGGTGTATCTGTTCTCGTATTGAACACTTTTTGAGTGTCTTATTGTTTTTAAATCCCACTGTAATTGTGGGTCTTGAGTAGGGTTAAAAAAGCCTGAAAGACCTACAGATTTAATTTTAAAATCTAACATATAGCTGTCTTCAGGAAGGCTGTATTCAAAAAGTAGGTATTCAGAATCAGATATTTTTGCCTTCATAGACAGCACCTCCACCTGATCGTTGGTAGCAGTAAAAGGTTCAAAATACAAGTCTTTGGTCTGAATAATTCTATTGTCTTGGGTAGTAAAACTAATATTAAATGTAGCGTTACCGTCCTTAATTAGATAAACTGGAACGGAGTCATAGGTATTGTATTTCTTATTTTGAGCCAAAACCAATTGTCCTCCTTTATGAGACACTTCTACACGTAAAACATCATTCTCTAACAAAGTGTTCCCAGGGACGATTGGCGTAAAAGAAAAAGCCCCCATACTAGATTTATAAGCGGCCACCGCACTACTGTCTGTAGGATTAATATCTTGAATGGCTTGGGCTGATTGGGTATAATCTGCCGCTTCCGTGCTAGCTGAATTTCCTTGAATAGCAGCAGCTTCTCTTTCTGCTTGTTGTTTTGCGGCTAGCTCCTCTGGGGTAGGCTGATTGATGTAAAACATGTAAATTAGTATTACAAAAATAAGTCCAAAACCAATTAGGGAGTTTACGTCTAACTTCTTCTCTTCCATAAATATGTTATATGTCTTGTCTGTTTAAAAGACAGGGGGTAAATTTACTATTATTTTTTTATCCTCAATTATGCATTTGCATGTGCCAATGCAGCCTTTACAAAATGCACGAATAAAGGGTGTGGGTTGGCTACCGTACTCTTGTATTCTGGATGGTATTGCACTCCAACAAACCATGGGTGGCTTGGAATTTCAACAATCTCAACCAAGCCTGTTTCTGTGTTAATTCCTGAAGCGACCATACCTTTGGCCTCTAAAGCTTCTTTATAATCATTATTAAATTCAAATCTGTGCCTGTGGCGTTCAGATATTTTAGAAGCATTTCCATAAACAGTACTGGCCAAAGTATTGGGCAATAGGGTGCAATCCCAGGCACCCAGTCTCATGGTGCCTCCTTTTTGGGTCACTCCTTTTTGCGCTTCCATAAGGTTTATTACTGGCTCAGAAGTTTCTGGTGCCATTTCTGTGGAATTGGCTGAACTAATCCCCAATACATTTCGTGAATATTCGATCACAGCCATTTGCATACCGAGACAAATTCCTAAAAATGGAATCCCTTCCTCCCTAGCGTATTGTACGGCTTTGATCTTCCCTTCAATCCCTCTTTCTCCAAAACCTGGCGCTACCAAAACCCCGTGTAAACCCTTTAACTTTTTGGACACATTTTCTACTGTGAGGTATTCAGAATGAATAGAGACTACTTTAACCTTTACTTCATTGGCTGCACCAGCGTGAATAAAAGATTCTAAAATAGATTTATACGAATCTTGAAGCTCCACATATTTTCCAATAAGACCAATTGTGATGGTGTCTTTTGGGTTCTTGAGTTTGGTTAAAAACTCATTCCATTGATCCAAGTCTGGGACAACGGTATCTTCTAGGTTTAATTTTTGTAAAGTCACTGTATCCAATCCTTCTTCTTGCATCAGGACAGGAACATCATAAATGGTAGAAGCATCTATAGACTGTATCACGGCCTCTTTCTTAACATTGCAAAACAAGGCTAGTTTTTGTTTTATTTCATCAGAAATTTCGTGTTCTGTTCTACACACGAGAATATCTGCTTTTATACCACTCTCCATTAATGTTTTAACAGAGTGTTGTGTGGGCTTGGTTTTTAGTTCTCCAGCAGCACTGAGGTAAGGTACTAAAGTTAGGTGAATAACTATACCGTTGTTGTCGCCTAATTCCCACAGCAATTGTCTTACTGCCTCAATGTATGGTAGGGATTCAATATCTCCAACGGTTCCTCCAATTTCAGTAATCACAATGTCATAATCGCCTGTATTACCTAGTAATTGTATACGGTCTTTAATTTCATTGGTAATATGAGGAACTACTTGAACTGTTTTTCCTAGGAATTCTCCCCTGCGCTCTTTTTCAATCACGGACTGATAAATCCTTCCTGTGGTAACATTATTAGCTTGAGAAGTGTTTACGTTTAAAAAACGCTCGTAATGCCCCAAGTCTAAATCTGTTTCTGCACCGTCATCTGTGACGTAACATTCTCCGTGTTCATAGGGATTTAAAGTACCTGGATCTACATTGATGTATGGATCTAACTTTTGGATGGTGGTTCTATAGCCTCTAGCTTGAAGTAGCTTGGCCAATGAAGCCGCTATAATTCCTTTTCCTAGGGAGGAGGTTACCCCTCCTGTTACAAAAATGTACTTTGTTTGTGACATGCGTTTGCTTGGATTATTAACGCGAACAAAAATACAAATTGCAAAGGGAATTAGGGGGAATTATTTCGGAAATTCTTTGCGAATCCTACGAATCATATCCTCCAAACCATTTTCTTTAATTTCCATAGTCGCTGCAAGCAGCTCACCAAGCTTTCCTTTGGGAAATCCTTTTTGCCTAAACCAGACCAAATAGTATTCAGGAAGCTCCGTGAGATAACGGTCTTGGTATTTCCCAAAGGGCATTCTGTAGTGGGCTAATTCCAGTAAAGCTTCTTTTTGTAAGTCTCGAGACATGGTGTAAATAAAATGATTTATATTTAGCCAACCAACTAAAATAACAGCATGAAGAGAAGAAAATTTTTAAATACTGCAGCCTTGTCTGCTGCTACATTAGCTGCTTTTCCGCTTCATGGAAAAGAAATAGACCCATCTGACAAAACAACCCCACTGAAAAACAACATAAATCATGCAGTCTGTCATTGGTGTTATTCAGATATTGCCCTAGAAGATTTTCTCATTGCTGTAAAAAAAATAGGGATTACAGGGGTAGATCTTATGGGACCCAAGGAATGGCCGCTGCTTAAAAAGTACGGAATTCATAGCAGCATGTGCAATGGGGCAGAAATTTCACTGACCAAAGGCTGGAACGACCCTCAGTACCACGAACAACTCATTAAAAATTATAAAGAGATGATCCCATTGGTATCGGCCGCAGGCTATACCAACCTCATCTGCTTTAGTGGCAATAGGGAGGGTAAATCTGACGCTGAAGGATTGGCCAACTGCATTGCTGGTTTAAAACAAATTATGCCGCTGGCAGAAGCACATGGCGTGGTTGTACAAATGGAACTCTTTAACCAACAAAACCATCCAGACTATATGTGTGACAGTACTGCATGGGGGGTAGCACTTTGCAAAGGCTTAGGCTCTGATCACTTTAAATTACTCTATGATATTTACCACATGCAAGTTCAAGAGGGAGACATTATAAAAACCATTCAGGACCACCACCAATACTTGGGCCATTACCACACGGCTGGTGTTCCTGGTAGAAATGAAATAGATGAACGCCAAGAATTGTATTATCCTGCTATTATGAAAGCTATAGCAGCTACAGGATACAAGGGATATGTGGCTCAAGAATTTATTCCTAAAGACACCGACAAGCTGGCATCTCTAAAGAAAGCCATTGAAATTTGTGATGTATAATGAAAGTCCTATTTACGCTTTTTAAACAAAAAAACTATTCTACTAGCTTCACATCCATCTCTTCATAAGTCATGATAAAAGAGGCTTGGTTGTAATAACCACTGGGTCTATTGCTTTCTAAAGAAAAAAGCGGACTGTACTGAAAAACATGATCCACGTACCAAGTGGGCCCCATTTGTTCTTGTGCCGCAAGAATTCCATTGGGATAAGCCATTTTTAACACCAAATCCATTGTGAGGTCAAATCCCCTGACTGTAAGGGGGTCTGGAAAAGTGCCGAACTTTCGCTCATATGACCTTGTAAAAGCAGTCTCACGAGTGTTTTTATAAAATGTTGGAAAGGTAAAACGAAGGGCAGATAAGTGCTGGTTGTCTATCACATCATTTTCAAAAGCCTTATTCGTGTTTGTAGTAAACATCTTAATTTTTACCTTCTCAGTAATATTGGCATTTAAAATAGAACTCACGCTAGAAACCAATTTTAAATTTTGTGTCTCCACAAATACCCAATTGGGAATTACCGAGTCTAGTTCCGTAGCAAAAGTATCTATCTCAATAGAAATATTATTGATTAACGCTACTTCAAAAGCCCTTGGGAATAAGTTTTTTATAGCAGAAGCTGCAGTGTTATTTTCAGCATCCGCAATGAGCAATACTTTTTCTCCTGCGTAGGTTTTCTGTGCAAAAGACAATAATTTCTCTCTGAGCACACTTTCTTTAGGTACAGGGTAAAAAGCCTTTTCATAGTCAAATGGACCTGAGGAAACTACTGGTAAAACTGCAGGAATATTGTGCTCCCTCGCATAATTCAACAGCACAGATTGGTTGGAAGGCAATAAAGGGCCTATAATAGCATCTGGAGGACCCAAGGAATCTTTGTGCAGTTTATTAAACAGCACAGTAGCGTCTAACTGAGTGTCTATAGGTCTTGGTGTCACAAATATTCCAAGGCTTTGCAATGAATCTATGGCCATTAATGCCCCTGTGTAAAAGCCTAGACTCAATTTCATGTCACGCCTGGCTTCTATGGTTTTTTGACCCACTAATGAATCTTGATAATTCATTTTGTCCGTCCTAAAAGGGAGGGCAAACAAGAGCTCCATCTCAAAGGGACGCAGCAAACTATCTATAAAAGGTATTTGATCGTATGGGGCAATTGCAGGGTAAGGATCTTCTGCTAAATCAATACTGTCTTGAGAAGCAACTTGAACAAAAGGATCTACCACTCTAGATACAAGCTTAGATTCCGCTTCATTTAATTCAGCATGACGCCTTTGAAACCCTTTTTTTGGCAGTACTATTTCGATTCCTACGGGTAATTCCATAGAAGTTTCAGACAAATGGGGGTTCAATTTCCACAAAGAATCTAAAGAGATACCAAAATATTGGGCCATTTTCCACCTGCTGTCACCTGGCTTCACCCTGTAGCTCAGATATTCTGGTACGGTGGTTTGTTCCTGTGCATACCCAAAAGCAACACAAAAAAACAATACCCCAAAAAACAACTGCTTTAGTCTATTCATTTTATTCCCACTCAATGGTGGCAGGCGGTTTAGAACTAATGTCGTACACCACTCTGTTCACCCCTTTTACTTTGTTAATAATATCGTTCGATATCTTTTGTAATAATTCATAAGGGAGGTTCACCCAGTCTGCTGTCATACCGTCGGTGCTTTCCACAGCCCTCAGAGCCACACACTTTTCATAGGTGCGTTCGTCTCCCATGACTCCTACACTCTGAACAGGAAGGAGTATAGCTCCGGCTTGCCACACCTTGTCATACCAACCAGATTGTTTTAATGCGTGAATAAAAACAGCATCTACTTCTTGAAGGATGGCTACCTTTTCTGCGGTGATATCTCCTAAGATACGAATGGCCAATCCAGGACCTGGGAACGGATGTCTGCCCAATAAAGCAGCATCAATTCCCAAACTCGCTCCTACCCTTCTCACTTCATCTTTAAACAGCATTCTAAGCGGTTCAACCACTTTTAATTTCATGTAATCTGGCAAACCACCTACGTTGTGGTGGCTTTTAATCGTTGCAGAAGGACCTCCTGTGGCAGAGACAGACTCAATCACATCTGGATAAATGGTTCCCTGAGCCAACCAGGTAGCGTCTTTTACTTCGTGAGATTCGGCGTCAAATACGTCTATAAAAGCACTTCCAATGGCCTTGCGCTTTCTCTCAGGATCAGATTCACCTTTAAGTGCGTTCAAGAATCGTGCCGAGGCGTCTACCCCTTTCACATTCAATCCCATTCCTTGGTATTGATCCAACACTTCACTAAACTCATTTTTTCTCAGCAAACCGTTATTTACAAAAATACAATGTAGGTTAGCCCCTATGGCTTTGTGAAGTAAGACCGCAGCAACAGTAGAATCTACCCCTCCTGAAAGGCCAAGAATTACTTTATCCGTCCCAATTTGCGCCTTTAATTTTGACACTGTTTCTTCTACAAAAGCATCTGGGGTCCAATCTTGAGCCACTCCAGCAATTTTAACTAAGAAGTTTTCTAAGAGTTTTTTTCCATCGGTAGAATGGTATACTTCTGGATGAAACTGAATGGCGTAAGTATCTTCGCCTTCTATTTTATAAGCAGCATTTTTAACATCATGCGTACTGGCCAATAAAGTGCCTCCGGTAGGCAATGTTTTAATCGTATCTGAATGGCTCATCCATACTTGACTCCCTTCAGAAATACCCGCTAAAAATAATTCTCCTGAAGCCACAAAAGACAAATTAGCCCTTCCGTATTCCCTAGTGTTAGACGGTGCCACTTCTCCTCCTTTAAAGTGGGCCAAATATTGGGCGCCATAACAAACACCCAAAAGAGGCAACTTACCCTTAATAGCGTCTAAATTAGGATGTGGAGCGTCTTCTCCTCTCACTGAATACGGAGATCCAGAAAGGATCACAGCCTTAAAACCACTGAGGTCTTCTGGCGGTTTGTTATACGGTTTAATTTCAGAGTAAATATTTAATTCTCTAACCCTTCTTGCAATAAGTTGGGTATACTGAGAACCGAAATCTAGGATGAGGACTTTATTTTGCATGGGCAAAAATAATAATTTGATGTTTAGGGTCGTCCACTTTTTAGTATATTTAATAGAAATTTAGGTTTTGAAAAATAGTTTTAGTCATCCTGACCATTTTATTGCATTTATACATTCCATTTTTGAACTTAGAAATAGCCAAAAAAACCACTGGTTAAAAACGGGTGTGTTTGCAACAACCAGCGAAAAAGGCGTTCCCTCTGCACGAATGGTCGTTGTTAGGGGGGTTAATGAAAAGTTAGCGATAGAAATTCATACAGATTCCAGAAGTAATAAAGTGTTGGACCTTCAAAAAAACCCACAGGCAGAAATTTTATTTTATGACCCACTCACTGAAATACAACTCAAATGTTTTGGTGTGGCAAAGATAATTCATACTGGGCCTCTGGCCGATGCCGCTTGGGAGAAAGTTCCCGAATCCTCTAAAAAACAATACACCAGCCTACTAGCCCCTGGCACTGTGATAGAAAATACATCAGCAGTAGAATACCGATCAATCAGCCATTTTTGCATCATTACCCTAGAAACGCAAGGCATAGAATACCTTAAACTGGGAAACCCACACCAAAGAATCAGGTGGTCTTTAAAAAATGGCGTAGGGATTTTAGAAAATTTAGTGCCTTAATTTTACGCATTCAATACGCATACCAACCTTCAAAGCCACCCGCTTTAGCTACTTCATGGTATCTAAAATATCTGTAATATCTTTTAAGGTCGTATCTGGATTAATAAAACAAAAACGTGCCACCGTTTCCATTTCTCCTTGATGCTGAAACTTTGTTGGGGTTACAAGTGCAAATTTTTTCTCCAGATTTTGGTAAGTCCATTCTCTGTAGTCTTCAGGCGTCCATCCTTTTCTTCTAAACAACACACAAGACAGGTTTTCTGGAATAACCATTTCAACATGAGGGGCTTCCGTAATTTTTTGAGCCGCTAGCTTGGCGAGTAAAATGCCTTGTTCTACTGCCCATTCGTATTTTGCAGTCCCATGCATGGCTAAAGAGAACCACAGCGGCAAGCCTCTGACTCTTCTGGTCAATTGTATTTGATAATCCGAGGGATTAAAACCTGCAGCACCCTCATCTTTAAATATATCTAAATAAGAGCCTTCTTGGCTGTGTGCCGCTCTAGCCAATTCAGGCTTTTTATAAATTATAGCTCCACAATCATAAGGAGAAAACAACCATTTATGAGGGTCTATCGTAATACTGTCTGCACGCTCAATACCTATAAATAAATCCCTTACTGATGGCGCTGCCAAAGCTCCACCGCCGTAAGCTGCGTCCACATGAAACCAAAGATGGTGGTTTTCACAATATGTGGCTACTCCAGCTAAATCATCTATGATACCTGCATTGGTTGTTCCCCCTGTGGCCACTACAGCAAAAACGCGCTCTTGTGCTTCTGGGGTTAATTGAGCTACTGCTTTTTCTATATCTGCAGCGGTCATAGCTGTTTCTGTAGGAACCAAAAGCACCTCTGCGTCTATTACCTTAGCCATAGATTTCACAGAAGAATGTGCCCCACTAGAGGTCACCATAATACCTTTTTTGTTTAAATTCTTAGGGTTACTTCTCCAGTGTTCTCTCGCGGTAACCATTGCAGATAAATTGGCTGCAGTTCCACCACTTGTAAATACACCAAAAGCGCCTTTAGGAAGCCCTGTAAGAGATACCAACCATTCCATTGCTTCATTCTCACAGTAAATACCTCCAGCACCCTCCATCCAATAGGCACCGTGAATACTAGAAGCCGCAGTCACCAAATCAAAAAGTATAGATGCTCTAGTGGGCGCTGCAGGAACAAATGCCAAATGCCTTGGATGGTCTATAGGAATAGTTGCTTTCACCAAAACATCTTTAAAAAGCGCAAAAGCTTTCTCTCCGCCAATACCTTTCTCATTAATGGTTTCTCCAACCAAAGCCCTAAGATCCTCCTCCTTCATAGGCTTGCCTAATTCTGGATTGGTTTTGGTTATTCTTCCCAAGACATACTTCATTATGTCTAAGGTCATATCTACTACATTAATATCAATATTATGCATGCTTTAAGTTGAATTGGATTATAAACTAATGATAGAGAAACCATTTTTTAAAGGGTCTAACTCTTTTTGAAAGGTATGGAGCAGTTGGCTGCCGTATTGTGCATAGAATTCTGAAAAGTTGGTGCTTCTTTCCTGTAATGATTGTCCAGGAAATAAGGACTCATGCAACTGTGACAGACGGGCTACTTGGTCTTTCAATTTTCTTTTTTGGGCGAGAAGCAGTTTTTTTTCAAGTGAATTAATTCCTTTCATTTGCTTCACTTCCTGGGCTTGAACAGCCCCTAAAAAAGAAGCATCTGTATCTTGAGCTAGTTGTTGTAATGACAGAAATTGCTGGTGAAGTTGTTCTCTAAAAGCACTTAAATCTAACTCTATATTAGATATGGCCCTAATTTTTTTATTGATTAAGGGATCTCTTTTAAGAAAGAGGTCTTCTGTAGTGAGTCCCATTTTGTGCCATTTATACAGCTGTTTTTCGGACATTAAGAGGGCTGAATTCCTAAGCATTAATACTGGAAATAATACGCCATGACTGTCAAAATAGTCCTTGAGTTCAAGCCAATAAGCCAATTCACCTCCGCCTCCAGTATACGCTATATTTGGAAGTATAAATTCTTGATACAGTGGTCTTGCAATAACATTAGGGGAGAAATTCTCAGGATTTGAAGCAATATGGGCCTTCATCTCAAGGGGAGTGAAAAATTTCTTAGTATTTAGCACTTCAAAACCACCCTCAACAGCTACAATACGCTCCCTTAAACCGTCTTCCATATAGAAATAGTTTATAGGCCTTGGGTTCACCTGAACATGATACCCCTCTTTTAATAAGGACTGGGCTGTTTGAGACACTTTATGATAGGCCAACTGTTCAAAAAGGTCCTTTTCAATATGGGGAATAAGCATTTTTTTTAATGCGGGGTGGTCTCCGTCTATGACAACCAAACCTTTGTCTCCAAATAATGCATGGGCAAAATATCTGGTGGCTTTCGCTAAAGTGGGTTGATTTACGTATGAATTCTCAAAGAGTGCTACTAAATATTGCGCATTCTTATGGGTGCCTAACAGCGCTTCTAATGCAGGTAAAATAGCCTCCAAACCTTTAGTGCCATAACGCCCTACAGGACCTGAAATTTTGTGTTCAGGGGTCCATTGCAACTTAACCCCTTTGACTTTGAAAAAATTAATTTCTTCAAAATCGTGGTCTTCAGTAGCCATCCAATACACAGGAACAACAGCGCCCAATGTCTTTTGATCAGAGAGCGTTTCTGCTAAATTAATCACCGAAATAATCTTGTATAAAAAATAAAGAGGCCCACTGAATAGATTTAACTGATGGCCAGTGACTACTGTAGTTGTTTTTGCATCTCCCAGTAATTCAATTTGCTTTTCTACGGCTTGCATTTCTGACAAACCCTGGTATTGTTCCCTTAAAACATCTTGCAAAACCTTTCGTTGCGTTAATGAAAAAGAGGCTTTCTTTAAAGCCCTTTGAGCATTTAAGCCTGCTAGATCTGGTGAATTTCCATAGAAAGGTTTGAGTCCTGCAACCTGAGATACATAGTCTTCCATTAGACTAGAAAAAACACCCGTTTTATTAAAAGGCAAACAGCCAATCTCCATAAAGCAATAATTAATAGGGTAAAGATAAAACACTCCCATGAACTATCTATAAAATTCATAAAAGATGTACAACAGCCTGTAAATATTGTGTAGCTTTGAAAAGCTTAAATCTAAAAACCTAATGAAAAAAATATTTACATTACTCGCTTTTTTATGCACTATCATTGGTGTAGGTCAAAACCTCATGTCCCCATCTGAATTTCTAGGATATGAATTAGGGACACAGTTTTCCCGACACCATCAAGTAATGGATTATTACAAATACGTCTCAAATACTTTAGCAAATCAGGTTAAACTAGACACTTATGGTTATACCAATGAGAGAAGGCCTTTGGTAACCGCAATAATCTCTTCCGCAGAAAACATTAAAAACCTAGAAGCGATAAGAAACGCACATTTAGACAACGCGAAAGGATCAGGCAATCCAGACAAAGCGATAGTGTGGTTGTCTTATAATGTTCACGGTAACGAAAGCGTGAGTACAGAAGCTTCAATGCAGACCATTTACGAACTGCTCACAGAAAAAAAAGGGTATTTAGAAAACACTGTGGTGATTATTGATCCATGTATTAATCCAGATGGAAGAGACCGCTATGTAAATTGGTACAACGAAAATAAAAACGCCCCAAACCAAGTAGATCCAAATAGTGCAGAACACCATGAAGGCTGGCTTTCTGGAAGGGCCAACCACTATATGTTTGACCTCAATAGGGATTGGGCATGGCTCACACAGGTTGAAAGCCAACAAAGGCTAAAAGTGTTTAATCAATGGATGCCTCATGTACATGTAGATTTTCACGAACAAGGCGTAGATTCTCCTTATTATTTTGCCCCAGCTGCAGAACCCTTTCACGAGGTAATCACTGACTTTCAAAGAGATTTTCAAATAGAAATAGGTAAAAATCACGCCAAATACTTTGACGCTAATGGTTGGTTTTATTTCACCAAAGAACGCTTTGATTTACTCTATCCTAGCTATGGAGACACCTACCCTACCTACAACGGAGGCGTTGGAATGACCTACGAACAAGGCGGTAGCGGTAGGGCAGGATTAGGGATTAAAACAAGCATAGGAGACACCCTCACTTTAAAAGATAGAATTGCACACCACCATACCACCGGTCTTTCTACAGTAGAGGTAGCCGCTAAAAATGTTTCCAAGTTAAATAGCTCATTTAAGTCTTTCTTTAAAGACAAAAAATACAAATACAAATCATATGTATTACAAGGTAAAGAAGGGCATCTTAATGCACTGGCAAAATTATTAGACCAGCACCAAATTAGCTATGGAAAAACAAGTACAGCACAGACAAAAGGTTTCCATTACGAGTCAGGGAAAGACCAATCAATGGCCATTCAATCCGATCATATGGTCATTCCAGGAGACCAACTAAAAGGCACTCTGGTTCAAGTCCTTTTTGAACCTGCCGCTAAATTATCAGATTCACTTACCTACGACATTACGGCTTGGTCCCTACCATATGCGTACGGACTAGAAACAGTCGCTACAAACAATGCCGTTACAATAGACCAACCATTTACGCACAAAGATATTGACAACCAGCCTTTGTCTGAAAGTTCGTATGCTTTTATTGCGCCCTGGGAAACCATGGACAATGCACGTTTTTTAGGAGACCTTATTCAGTCGGAAATTAGGGTGAGGTTTAGTGAAAAAGATTTTACTTTAAATGGAACTGCATTTTCAAAAGGGAGTCTAATTATTACGAGAGGAGACAACAGAAACCTATTGAACTTTAATAAAATCCTAAGAAATATAGCCAATAAACACCAAGTCTCACTCACGCCAACTGCGACAGGATTTGTAGACAAAGGAGCCGATTTTGGTGCAGCTTCAGTACCTATGGTAATGGATAAGAAAATAGCTGTTTTAAAAGGAGGCCCTACCAGTTCTCTTGATTTTGGGGAAGTATGGCACTTTTTTGAGCAGCAATTAAATTATCCTATTACGGTGATAGATGCAGATTATTTCGACAGGGTAAACCTAAGGGATTATGATGTCCTTATTTTGCCTGACGGCCAGTACAGTTCTTTTTCTTCAGACAGCCGTAAATCTTCATTGAAAGAATTCACCAGAGCTGGCGGTAAGATTATTGCTATGGGAGGCGCATTAAGTCTATTTAGTCAAGGCGGTTTTTCCTTAAAAGAAAAAGATTTTGAAAGTGAGGAGAGCCTACTTAACATTCATGCCAACGGAGCGCGAGAAGGTATTAAAAACTATATCACAGGGGCAATTTTCAAGACTACTTTAGATCTAACCCATCCCTTAGCTTTTGGCTATAAAAAAGATTATTTCACATTAAAATTAGGGGTAGACGCCTATGAAACACTAGACATTGGCACCGTAGCTAGTCTTGAAAATTCTAAACCAGTATCTGGCTTTGCTGGAAGCAATACACTGGAAAAAATGGAGAACACCCTTGTTTTTGGGGTAGACAATCAAGGAAGGGGCAGTGTTATTTACATGGTAGACAATCCATTATTTAGAGGGTTTTGGGAAAATGGAAAACTGTTTTTTGCAAACGCTTTGTTTCTAGTACAATAAAATAATATAATAGGACCGCAGCTTTTAAATGTCGTGATTATTCATTACCTTAGGTAAGCCCTATCTACCTAAGATACAGCGCCTTTAAAAACTGCGATGTACTATGAAACATTTAAACAAGCCTTTAAAAAAATCCTATTTGCTCATGCCATTTTTGGTGTTGGCTTTTTGGTTTGGATCTGTACATGAAGCACAGAGTCAAAACACAGTTTCAAAAGAGACCAAAAACTTTACCGAGTTTAAAGGAAAAATCCTAGATGCCCAAACAAGCAAAGCACTGGTTTTTGCCACAATTACCATCAAAGGAACCAATGCGAGTACAGTATCTAACGCACAGGGTGACTTTGTCCTCAAAGTCCCCAACAGTCTTTTAAAAAATACTGTAGAAGTATCTTTCCTTGGGTATGAAACACTGACAAAACAACTAGACGTTAAGACATCTAACGCTTTTAATTTAGCCTTAGAACCTGCGGCAATTGCTCTGAACGAAGTAGATTTGATCATTCCAAAAGACGCTAAAACACTGGTAGAAGAGACTTTGGCTAGAAAAGGAGAGAATTATTTTAATAGTCCAACATTAATGACGGCTTTCTACAGGGAAACCATTAAGAAAAGAAGAAAGAATGTGTCCTTGTCTGAAGCAGTTGTATCCATCTATAAGAGTCCTTATGTCTCTAATAGAAAAGATGACGTTGCACTGTACAAAGCAAGAAAAAGTACTGATTACACCAAACTAGACACTTTGGCGTTAAAGCTACAAGGAGGCCCATTTAACACCTTGTATATAGACGTCATGAAATACCCTGAATACTTATTCAGCGAGACATATATGGATCTTTACAAATTTAGCTATGGGGCTGCGACTAGGGTCAACGACCAATTGGTTTATGTTGTAAACTTTGAACCTCGCTCCTATGAAGGGGAGCCGCTGTTTAAAGGGCAGCTTTTTATAGATGTAGAACGCAAAATACTCACCAAAGCCATTTTCTCAATGGACTTGTCTAATCCCAAAGAGGCTGCGAGACTTTTTGTAAAGAAAAAGCCTAAAAATGCCAATGTATGGCCCACTGAGGTCGCTTACAGAGTAGATTACAGAGAGAAAGACAATAAATGGTATTACGGATATAGCAATTTACTACTCTCATTCAAAATTGATTGGGAAAACAAATTATTCAATTCCGTTTATACCTTGAACTGTGAAATGGCTATTACTGACTGGGAAAACACAGATAGAGATCAAATGCCCAAACGCAGGGATCTATTAAAGACCTCTATGATTCTAACGGATGAAGCCATAGGTTTTTCAGATCCAGATTTCTGGGGCAATTACAACATTATTGAACCTGAAAAGTCCATTGAGAATGCCATTAAAAAAATAAGAAAACAACTCTCAAAAGCCAAAGAAAAAGGGGTGGTAAATCCTTAATTTATTATGATTAAAAGAAGACATTTCCTCTCTGGAATACTATCTATTGGCGCTACCACACTATTAGCAAATAATTCTAAAATAAGTAATAGTCCTAAGAAAAATCTCTATCCAAAACGTTTAGAAAAAGGCCAGACCATAGGCTTAATAGCGCCTGGATTTGCGGTGAGTGAGAAGAAAATAACACAAATGGTGTTTTTCCTTGAGCAAAGCGGTTTTGAAGTATTCAAAACGGGCAGAATTGGCCAACATGGATATTTTAGCAATACAGACGAACAAAGGGCTTTAGATGTCATGGAGATGTTTTCTAATCCCTCCGTAGACGCTATTTTATGTGCTAGAGGTGGTTATGGATGTACGCGAATATTAGATTTATTAGATTATAAAATCATTGAAAATAACCCTAAAATACTTTTGGGCTTTTCAGACGTGACTGCCCTAATCCAAGGGATATATTCAAAAACTGGTTTAATTGGGTTTCACGGACCGGTGGGTACCACCATAGAAAATAAATATGCGCAATCCTGCATTGAGAACTTACTCATGAACCTTTCTAATCATACCCTTATTAGTCCCGTAAATTTAGAAGGAAGCCAATACAACTCATTTTCTGAATACCAGAGATACACCATCTATCCTGGAATAGCCAAGGGGAAATTGGTTGGAGGCAGCCTTACGCTAATTGCTGCTTTAATTGGAACACCCTATGAGATAAACTTTACAGACTGCATTGTTTGTATTGAAGACGTAGAGGAAAAGCCCTATCGCATAGACAGAATGCTCACACAATTAATAGGGACAAAAACATTTAAAAAAGCAGCAGGGATTGCTTTTGGGGTGTGTGCTGGCTGTGATACTGAAAAAGATAAGGGAAATTTTACCCTAAGAGAAGTGATTGAAAATAGAATAAGTCCTTTAAAAATTCCCGCTGCCTATGGATTGTCATTTGGTCATGTACCAGATAATTGTACCCTGCCTATAGGGGCTCAATCGGTTTTTAATGCAGCAAGTTTAGAGATTACAGTGACCGAAGCCGTAGTGAAATAACAAACACAGTTAAAAAACAAGGGAATTGTTTTACTATTGAAATAACTAATTGGCTACCTCACTAATAAACTTAATGCGATACAACCTAAGCTCCTCTTCTTCATAATCTCCATCAAAAGCCGCACTGGCTGTTTCAATATCATCCGAGTCAGATTGAAGAAAATAATCCTGTAACTCCTCTTGTTGGTCTTCATCTAAAATTTCATCTACCCAGTAACCCAGGTTTAATTTTGTCCCCGAAAAGACTATCTGCTCCATTTCTTTAATCAAATCATTTGTGGTGAGTCCTTTTGCTTGCGCTATGTCATCTAAAGGCAGTTTTCTATCAATATTTTGAATGACATACAGTTTCAAAACAGAATTGGCTCCAGTACTTTTCACGACCAAATCTTGGGGTCTATGAATGTCGTTGTCTGTTACATATTGATTAATAGCCTCTATAAATGGGGCACCATATTTTTTAGCTTTACCCTCGCCTACACCATGAATATTAACAAGTTCCCCGTGACTTAATGGGTATTTCAATGCCATATCTTGTAAAGAAGGCTCCTGAAAAATTACATATGGAGGTACACCGAGTTTCTTAGATTGAGAAACGGTAATTGACTTTAACAATTTATACAATACTTCATCTGCCACCCCAGCCGCGGCTTTAGCAGCACTCACAATAGCCTGATCATTAGCAGCATTATAAATATGGTCTTTTGTCATTAAAAAAGAAACTGGGCTGTCTAAATAAGATTTTCCATGGTCCGTTAATTTGAGAATACCGTACTGTTCAATTTCCTTTTTGAGAAAACCAGCTACCAAAGATTGGCGAATTAATGCCATCCAATACCCCTTTTCTTTTTCATTTCCAATACCAAAAAAAGGCTTTTCATCTGTTCTGTGGGAACTGATCAATGCATTGGACTTACCCACAAGCACCTTTACAATTTCTTTAGACTTAAACTTTTCTTTAGTTTGTTGCACAACAACAAGTAATTTCACCAGCTGCTCCCCTGCCTCTTCTTTCTCTTTAGGATTTCTTGAATTATCATCCATACCTGCACCTTCGCCATGAACCTCATCAAAATCTTCACCAAAGTAGTGAAGTATAAATTTTCTTCTTGAAATGGAAGTCTCTGCAAAGCCAACAATTTCTTGAAGTAATGCGTTGCCAATCTCTTGTTCGGCAACGGGTTTACCCGCCATGAACTTTTCTAACTTCTCTACATCTTTATAAGAGTAAAAGGCCAAGCAATGTCCTTCTCCTCCATCTCTTCCAGCCCTTCCTGTCTCTTGATAGTAGCTTTCAATACTCTTGGGAATATCGTGGTGAATTACATACCTCACGTCTGGTTTATCTATACCCATACCAAAGGCTATAGTCGCCACCACAACATCTACCTCCTCCATGAGAAACATATCCTGATATTTAGACCTCGTTTTAGTGTCAAAACCAGCATGATAAGGCACAGCACTCACCCCATTTACTTGTAAAATCTGGGCCAGTTCCTCTACTTTTTTTCTGCTAAGGCAATAAATAATACCCGATTTTCCAACATGCTGTTTTACGAATCGAATAATATCTGCCTCTACATTCTGGGTTTTGGGCCTAACTTCATAAAAAAGATTAGGTCTATTAAAGGAAGATTTAAAAACGGTTGCATCTGTAATGCCCAAATTTTTAATAATATCTTCCTGAACTTTAGGCGTTGCAGTGGCCGTAAGACCTATGATTGGAATATTTGCACCAACCCTATCAATAATTCTTTGTAAATTCCTGTATTCAGGCCTAAAATCATGTCCCCATTCTGAAATACAATGTGCTTCATCTACAGCAACAAATGAAACCGTGACGGTATTTAAAAAAGCCACATTCTCCTCTTTTGTAAGAGATTCAGGTGCTACGTATAAAAGTTTTGTAATTCCATTGACAACATCGCTTTTGACTTGTTTTATTTCTGTCTTTGTCAAAGATGAATTCAATACATGGGCCACTCCAGGATTTGCGGAAACCCCTCTAATGGCGTCTACCTGATTTTTCATTAATGCAATTAACGGAGAAACTACTATGGCTGTTCCCTCTTGAAGTAAAGCGGGCAACTGATAGCACATGGATTTACCTCCACCAGTAGGCATGATAACGAAACTATGCTTCTTGGCCAGTACATTTTTAATTACTGCTTCTTGACGGCCTTTAAACTCCGAGAAACCAAAGTATTGTTTCAGGGCAGCACGCAAGTCATAATCATTCATTTCCATAAGATTGTTCCGTCAAATTTTTGGGGTGGGTCTTTTTCACTTAATAATTAAAGTAAAAACACCTCATATAGGTATCTTTGTGTAATTTTGTGTTCTAAATATAATACATTCTTTTCGCAAAAGAACCATAAAAAATATTTTTAAGTTGAATTCTACTCCAAAAATTTTAGAGAGTGCCGTTAGAACTTTTCAAATTGAAAGGGATGCCTTAGACGCCATTATACCTCTATTAAATACTGCTTTTGAAAAGGCCGTTCAAACCATATTTCAATCTACTGGTAGAGTGGTTATTACAGGTATTGGCAAAAGTGCCATAATCGCCAATAAAATAGTGGCCACCATGAATTCAACAGGTACTCCTGCTATTTTTATGCACGCCGCAGACGCCATTCATGGTGATTTAGGCACCATTCAAAACGGAGATCCTGTCATATGCATTTCAAAAAGCGGAAACACTCCTGAGATTAAAGTTTTGGTGCCGCTCTTAAAGAGAGGGCAAAATCCATTAATAGCGATTACTGGAAACACTGATTCATTTTTAGCCCAGCACGCAGATTTTGTATTAAACACATACGTAGCTAAAGAAGCATGTCCAAATAACTTAGCCCCTACCACAAGTACTACTGCTCAATTGGTGATGGGAGACGCAATGGCCATATGTCTTTTAGAGCTTAAAGAATTTGGATCTAAAGATTTTGCCCAATACCATCCCGGAGGTGCCTTAGGGAAAAAATTGTATTTGAGGGTTTCTGATCTGGTTAAAAACAACGCCACTCCTATGGTAACGCCTCAAACTAAAGTAAAAGAAGTCATTATGGAGATTTCTAAAAAGCTTCTAGGCGCTGCAGCTGTGGTAGAAGGAAATACGATTGTGGGTGTTGTTACAGATGGAGATATTCGAAGAATGCTAAATAAACACGACAATATTGCTGCCCTCTGTGCCAAAGATATTATGAGTCATTCTCCCAAAACCATTTCGCAAGAAGCAATGGCGGTAGAAGCACTTAAAATAATGCAAGAAAATCATATTACGCAATTGTTAGCGGTTCATGAAAATAAATATGTGGGAATTGTACATTTACATAACTTAATTCAAGAAGGACTTTTATAATGGCGCAAAAAAAGAATGTGAATGAGATGTCATTCTTAGACCATCTAGAAGAACTTAGGTGGCATCTTATAAGGGCTACCATGGGCGTTCTTATTATTGGGACTGTGGCTTTTTTAATGAAAGACTTTGTTTTTGAAACGGTCCTATTTGGACCTAAAAAACCTGATTTTCCCACTTACAAAATGTTTTGCAACCTATCTCAATTATTGGGTTTTAGCGATGCATTTTGTAGCAGTGAGCCGCTGTTTAGAATTCAGAGCAGGGAAATGGCAGGGCAATTTTCTGCACATATTTGGACTTCAATTTGGGCAGGTCTTATTGTAGGGTTTCCTTATGTATTATATGAAATATGGAAATTTATTGGTCCTGGATTACACGAAACAGAGAGAAAAAATGCCAGGGGGTTTATTTTTGTAGCCTCTTTTTTGTTTTTCTCTGGTGTCCTTTTTGGCTATTATATAGTGGCTCCTCTATCTATCAATTTCTTGGGAAGTTACACGGTGAGTAAAGAGGTATTTAATGACATAGATTTAAATTCTTATGTAGCTACCGTAAGAGCATCCGTATTGGCTTGTGGGCTTATTTTTGAATTGCCTATCATTGTTTACTTTCTTACTAAGGTTGGTTTAGTCACTCCAGAGATACTCAAAAAGTACCGTAAAATTTCATTGGTAGTTGTTTTAATACTATCTGCAATCATTACACCTCCAGATGTGGCCAGCCAAGTAGTTGTGGCTGTTCCTATTATGATTTTATACCAAATCAGTATTGTGATTTCAAGAATTGTGATTAAAAGAGATTTAAAAAAGATGCGTAAAAATGGAAAATAAAGTTCAAGAGTTTAATGATTATAGGGCCAAGATGAATGATAAAATCTTAGCAGACAATAATAAGTTAATCAAGCGTATTTTTAATTTGGACACCAATGCTTTTGCAGAAGGAACCTTAGATGTGAAAACAAAAGAACTTTTAGGTTTGGTAGCATCTGCTGTGCTGCGCTGTGATGACTGTGTAAAATATCACTTAGAGGGGTCTTCAAAGGCAGGAGCTAGTCATGAAGAAGTCATGGAAACCCTAGGAATAGCTACCTTAGTGGGAGGAACTATAGTCATTCCCCATTTGAGAAGGGCTTACGAATACTGGGAAGCCATTCAAGAAGAAAATAAATAGCAAATACCAAACAACTGTCTATGAAACTAAGTGCCACTAACATCATGAAATCTTACCGCGGTCGCACCGTAGTTAAAGGTATTTCTCTAGAAGTAAACCAAGGAGAAATAGTGGGTTTATTAGGACCAAACGGAGCAGGTAAAACCACTTCATTTTACATGATAGTAGGCCTTATCAAACCCAATGGAGGTGCCATACATTTAGACCAGACAAACATCACCAATTACCCTATGTACAAACGTGCTCAAAGCGGTATTGGCTATTTGGCTCAAGAGGCTTCTGTGTTTAGAAAACTCAGTATTGAAGAAAATATCATGAGTGTATTACAACTCACTAATCTCACCAAGAAAGAGCAAGAAATGAAAATGGAATCCCTCATTGAAGAATTTAGTTTGGGGCACATCAGAAAAAACAGGGGCGATTTACTTTCTGGGGGAGAAAGAAGAAGAACAGAAATTGCTAGAGCTTTAGCTACAGACCCAAAATTTATACTCTTAGACGAACCTTTTGCTGGTGTAGATCCCGTTGCAGTAGAAGATATTCAAAGAATTGTGGCCCAGCTTAAAGATAAAAATATTGGAATATTAATTACAGACCACAATGTCCAAGAGACTTTAGCCATTACAGAAAGGTCTTACCTCATGTTCGAGGGTGGTATATTAAAGGCTGGAATTCCGGAAGATTTAGCCAAAGATGAAATGGTTAGAAAAGTGTATTTGGGTCAAAATTTTGAGCTCAGGAAAAAGAAGCTGGACTTTTAATGGAGCTTCTTAGAAAATAAGCCACTGAATAAGTACATTAGAATGACCAAAGCCAATCCGGCAAATTCAAGTGCCATTAAAAGTATAACAGAGGTAAAAATAAAAGAATATCTAAGCTCATTTCCCCGCCATTTAAAATTTTTAAATTTCAAAGAAAAAAGCTTTATGGGCGCATTCATTACTGTGACAATGAAAACAGAAAAGCCTACCAGAAAATAGGGAGACAATAAGACTTCTTTTAACCCATCTGCCGTAGGAAAAAAAAGCATACAAGGCACGGAGAGTACAAGTAGTGCAGCTGCAGGGGTGGGCAAGCCAATAAAATGATCCGTTTGTCTTGTGTCAATATTGAAAAAAGCCAATCGGAAAGCTGCCCCAATAGGAATGATTAGCCCAACCAATGGAAGCTGATCAAATATGAGCACCTCCACTAAAGTGAATCCAGAGGGATTTAACATCTTATAAATTGCCAAGCCAGGGACTACACCAGAAGTTACTAGATCTGCCAAAGAATCTAACTGTTTACCCATTTCACTTTTTACATGTAATATTCGGGCTGCAAAACCATCAAAAAAGTCAAAAACAATGCCTGTAAAAACAAATAGCATTGCTAAAAGTATTTCATTTTCTAAAACAGCAATTACAGCCAATAAACCGGACAATAAATTCAATGCGGTAATCGCATTTGGAATAAAACTTTTAATATTTTTCACAGGTCAAAAATACAATAATAACACAACATCTCACTTAAGCTGGCAGAGAAATGGGATTTGTATATATTTACATAAATATTACCACAGTTCATGAAGCCCAATCTATTTCACAATTTTCTTGTTTTTGTTTTCTTAACCTTACAGATCCAAGCACAAGATTTTAAATTAAGTGAGTATGCCGCTATAAGCATCTTAACTTGTGAACCTGGGACAGATTTATATGCCTCTTTTGGGCATTCAGCCATAAGGGTTCAAGACCCTATGATGCAGTTAGACATAATCTACAATTATGGCATATTTGATTTTTATGCACCAAATTTCTACACTAATTTCATCAAGGGAAAGCTTACTTATACCCTTGGAAGACAATATTTTAGTGACTTTCTTTTTGAATATGAAATGGAAAACAGAAGTGTCAAAGAGCAAGTACTCCGTTTGGATAAAAACAGCAGGGACCGCCTATTTAATTTTTTAGAAAAGAACTACCGACCAGAAAATAGGGACTATGCTTATGATTTTTTCTTTAACAACTGTGCCACAAAAATCAGAGACCTCATAGGAGAAAACGGACTTATAAGCGGCATACAAATAAACCAAGCTACTGACCTCAAAAAAACTTTTAGAGACCTACTCTCTGAAAACTTGGCTGCAAACAGCTGGGCTTTATTTGGTATAAATTTAGCATTAGGGGCCAAAGTAGACAAAATAGTGGCCCCAAGAGAATATCAATTCTTACCAACCTATCTCTCAGAATCATTGGAAATTCTCACAATTCGTGGCTTACCCCTTGTAGAAAATGATCGCATGTCTTACGAATCAAAGCCCAAACCAAAAATTCAAGAAGGTTTATACAGCACACCCGCTTTTACAAGCTTTTTAATATTAATTCTCACCCTAATCATAGGTGCAATAGAATATTTTACTGGAAAAAAATTATGGGGTTTTAATTTAATATTATTTGGATTAAGTGCTTTGGGGAGTCTGTTGCTGCTCTTTTTGTGGTTTCTGACTGACCACCACCCTACCGTGCACAATTTTAACTTATTATGGTTGTCTCCATGGGCATTTTTAATGCTTTGGATTAACATAAAAACCAGAGGCAACAATCCCACCAAAATACAGCGATACATTGCTTTAGTTTTTGTTTTATTACTCAGTGCAACACCAGTAATACACTGGATAGGAATACAAAAATTCGATCCCTTATTTTTCCCAATCATAGGGGCTATATGGATGAGAAGCGTACCTTTGGCGTTTCAATGGAACCCTGTAAAATAGCCCCGTTATATGAACCTTTTAAGTGTTGAGAATATTAGTAAATCCTACGGGGAACTGGTCTTGTTTGAGCAATTGTCATTTGGAGTCAATAAGGACCAAAAAATTGCTTTAATTGCTAAAAATGGCAGTGGTAAAACGGCTATTTTAAATATCCTTTCAGGATTAGATCAGCCAGACCAAGGCATGGTTAATTACAGAAAAGACATTAAAGTGTCTTTTTTAGCCCAGGAGCCAATTCTCGCAGAAAACAGTACTATTGAACAATGTATTCTAGCTTCAGACAATGAGGTCTTAAAAGTCATAGCCAATTATGAGAAGGCATTATTAGACATGGACAATGCAGATGGCTACCAAAAAGCCTTTGATGCCATGGATAGACACGCCGCTTGGGACTTTGAGACCCAATACCAACAAATACTATCCAAACTAAAACTAGACGACCTTCAACTTAAAGTTTCCGCTTTATCTGGAGGACAAAAAAAACGGGTTGCGTTAGCCAACGCATTACTTAACAAACCTGATTTGCTCATTTTAGACGAACCTACAAACCACTTAGATTTAGAAATGATCGAATGGCTGGAAGTTTATTTTGCCAAAGAAAACATTACCCTATTTATGGTGACGCACGACCGCTATTTTTTAGAACGTGTTTGCAATGAAATTGTTGAATTAGACCAAGGGCAATTATACACCTATAAAGGGAATTACGCTTATTATTTAGAAAAAAAAGAGGCCAGACTATCACAAGAACAAGTAGAACAACACAAATCCAAAAGACTCTTTAAAAAAGAATTGGATTGGATGCGACGTCAGCCAAAGGCAAGAACAACAAAATCAAAATCTAGAATAGATGACTTTGCCCAAATAAAAGAACGTGCCCATCAAAGAAGACAAGACCATGAAATTCAACTTGAAATTGACATGGAACGTATGGGGACAAAAATCTTAGAATGTCACAAACTATTTAAATCCTTTGGAGATAAATCAATTTTAGACGGTTTTGATTATAATTTCCTAAGAGGGGAACGCATAGGGATTATTGGGAAAAATGGCACAGGAAAATCTACCTTTCTCAATATTCTTACTGGAAAGGAAAGCGTAGACGGTGGGAAAATAGTCGTTGGAGACACCATTAAATTTGGCTACTATACCCAGGACGGCATTCCATCAAAATCTGGACAAAAAGTGATTGATGTCATTCGTGAATTTGGAGACTATATTCCACTAAAAAAAGGACGGCAAATTTCTGCCCAACAATTATTAGAGCGCTTTTTATTCGACAGAAAAAAACAATATGATTTTGTTGAAAAGCTCAGTGGAGGAGAACGCAAAAGGCTGTATTTATGTACCGTACTTATACAAAACCCAAACTTTTTAATATTAGATGAACCGACCAATGATCTAGATATAGTTACTTTAAATGTCTTGGAGTCATTTTTATTGGATTATCCCGGATGCTTGCTCGTTGTATCTCACGACCGCTATTTTATGGATAAAATAGTAGACCACTTATTTGTTTTCAGAGGAGCGGGATATATAGAAGACTTCCCTGGGAATTATTCTGATTTCAGGGCATACGAAGACAGTCAAGACCAAGAACAAGAGCCCATAAAGCCTAAAAGCATCCAACAACAAACAGCTTCAAAAACAGCAACAACTACTCAAAAACAAAAAATATCCTTTAATGAACAAAAAGAGTACCAACAACTTGAGTCTAAAATAAGAAGTTTGGAGAAAGACAAATTGGCTTTAGAACAAAGTTTTTTTGAAGAAGGATTGTCCGTGGAGACTATAGAAGACAGGTCAAAAAAACTTCAAGAAGTCATTGAAACCATAGAGCTAAAAACAATGCGCTGGTTTGAATTAGCCGCAAAAATTGAAGGCTAGTGAAAAATAAAATTGTGGCATATATAGCTTACTTAAAATACCTCTGGAGGTCTAGTGACCAACACAGCGTTCATTCCCCCTTTGTTTTTGAATTATTGACAAAATGCATCCATAAAGTACCAAAAGGCTCAAAAACAAGCGCTTACAACCAAGCCATTAAAGCTTATTTAGAGAAAAAAAATATTCCGTTAATCAGTCCATTAACTGAGTTAACAATCTTAGAAACTTCCCCAACAAATAAGGGCGTTACAGCTTATTTTGTTGAGGAAATTAATGCAAATTTTAAACAAAAAGAGCTGTGGCAAAAACTAATTTCAGATAAAAACATTCAAATAAGTATTGATTACTGGAGTTTTGGACTTATTTTTACAAAAAAAGATCAAGTAAAAGAACATTTCATTTTGTTTAAGAATTCATGGAGATAATTCATATTTAAACAATTAATATTCAAACCCAAAACTGTTAAGCGCTATGAAAATTTACACCAAAACAGGTGACAGGGGAATGACAAGCTTATTCAATGGAAAAAGAGTCCTTAAAAATGACCTTCATTTAGATTCATACGGTTCTTTAGACGAATTAAATGCTTGGATAGGTTTACTCAGAGAAGGTGCTGTAGTGGCTTCACAAAAACCCCTATTACTCGAAATACAAAAACATTTATTTGAAATTGGTGCCATCCTAGCGAATCCAACAAAAGAAGGAGAAAAACCCAAAGCCATTCCCACAAAGAACACAGATGACTTAGAGTTTGCAATTGATCAAATGGAACTCTCTTTGGACCCATTAACAAACTTTATACTTCCAGGAGGGAGTACTTATGTCTCCTACTGCCATTTAGCCAGAACTGTAAGTAGAAGGGCAGAAAGACTTCTTGTATCGCTTCATATGGAGCAACCTATTGATATTACTGTACTCGAATACATCAATAGACTTTCAGATTACTTTTTTGTACTCAGCAGATATGCTGCCAAAAATGGCGGTATTGAAGAGGTGAAATGGATGCCATCCTAGTATTTTTTCTTATAATTTAAAATTTAAACTTAAAATAACTTGTGTATTCTAGTTTAAAAATTACTTTTGCAAAAATCTAAAACAGAACCCCATGTATTGGACATTAGAATTAGCTTCATATTTGAGTGATGCCCCTTGGCCAGCTTCAAAAGACGAATTAATAGATTACGCTATTAGAACAGGAGCCCCTTTAGAAGTAGTTGAAAATTTACAATCAATGGAAGAAGAAGGTGGAGAAATTTACGAGTCTATTGAAGAAATATGGCCAGATTATCCAACAGATGAAGACTACCTCTGGAATGAGGATGAATATTAAAAGTATAGAAATCTATTTGACTCAGATTTCCAGAAAAAAGTCTCCTTGGAGGCTTTTTTTTTGCTTATTTTTGAAAGGATATGTCATATAACATGACAACAAAGACCACGGCATGAAATTTGTAATTTATTTGCCAAAAAACACACCTTTACCAATTCGCGTAACACACGCAGAGAACTGATCATATGAGTTTTATAAACAACGTACTTAAAGTATTTGTAGGAGACAAAGCAAAGAAAGATGTCAAAGCCCTACAACCCCTGATAGATAAAATTAATGCCTTTGAAAAAGAAATGGAAAGCCTATCTCACGACGCATTGAGAGAGAAGACCCATGGCTTTAAAAAATTACTAAAGGAGGCAACAGCAAGCACCGAGAGTGAAATTGAATCCTTAAAATTAGCGGCCTTAAACGAGACTGATATTGACAAAAACGAAGATACTTACAACAAAATTGACCAGCTGAAAGAAGCACAGTACAGCATTACTGAAAAAGTATTAGAAGATATTTTACCTGAAGCATTCGCCCTAGTCAAAGAAACTGCAAAAAGATTTACTCAGTCAGAAGAAATAGCCGTAACAGCTTCTGCGTCAGACAGAAAAGCTGCCGCCACCAAAGATTACGTAAACATACAAGATGACACTGCAATTTGGAGTACAAGCTGGGACGCAGCAGGTAAAAAAGTAAAATGGGATATGATCCATTATACTGTTCAGCTTATTGGAGGAATAGCGCTACACCAGGGGAAAATTGCAGAGATGCAAACAGGAGAAGGGAAAACCTTAGTGGCCACCCTACCGGTTTATTTAAATGCGCTTACAGGAAATGGGGTACACTTAGTGACCGTGAATGATTATTTGGCTAAAAGGGATAGTGCATGGATGGCTCCTTTGTTCGAATTCCACGGAATGACCATAGACTGTATTGACCACCACCAACCAAATTCTCCGGGGAGAAGGGCTGCATATGAAGCAGACATTACCTATGGCACCAATAATGAATTCGGATTTGACTACCTACGTGACAATATGGCGCACAGTCCAACCGATTTAGTACAAAGAGCGCCAAACTTTGCTATTGTAGATGAAGTAGATTCCGTCCTTGTGGACGATGCCCGAACACCACTCATCATTTCAGGTCCTGTTCCAGAAGGTGACAGACACGAATTCACAGAGTTAAAGCCAAGGGTAAACGAATTGGTAAACATGCAAAGACAGTACCTCACTGGTATCTTGTCAGAGGTTAAAAAGCTAATCGCAGCTGGGAACGAAAAAGAAGGAGGATTCCTTTTACTCAGGGTCCACAGAGGGTTACCAAAAAATAAAGCCCTCATTAAATTTTTAAGTGAGGAAGGCGTAAAACAACTGTTACAAAAAACAGAGAACTTCTACATGCAAGACAACAACAAGCAAATGCCAGAGGTAGACGCTGAATTGTGGTTTGTAATTGAAGAAAAAACCAATCAAATAGACCTTACTGAAAAAGGGGTTTCATACCTTTCTACAGAAGAAGACAAAGAATTTTTTGTTTTACCAGATATTGGTTCAGCCATTGCTGAGATTGAAAACAAAGGGCTTGAATTAGAAGAAGAAGCCACCGAAAAGGACCAATTATTTAAAGACTTTTCTATTAAAAGTGAGCGTATTCATACCTTAAACCAACTGTTAAAAGCCTATACTTTATTTGAAAAAGATGTTGAGTATGTAGTCATGGACAATAAAGTCATGATTGTAGACGAACAAACAGGAAGGATTATGGATGGTAGAAGGTATTCAGATGGCCTACACCAAGCCATTGAAGCCAAAGAAAATGTAAAAATCGAGGCCCTTACACAAACTTTTGCCACCGTTACCTTACAGAATTACTTTAGAATGTACAAGAAGTTAGCTGGTATGACAGGTACCGCTATTACTGAAGCTGGGGAGTTTTGGGAAATTTACAAATTAGATGTCATGGAGATCCCCACCAATAGACCTATTTCTAGGGCAGATAAAGATGACCTGATTTACAAAACCAAAAGAGAAAAATACAATGCCATTATAGAAGAAGTCACCAAACTATCTGCAGCAGGGAGACCCACACTAATTGGTACTACCTCCGTAGAAATTTCTGAATTACTTTCCAAAATGCTTGGCATCAGAAAAGTACCCCATAATGTATTGAATGCCAAGTTGCATAAAAAAGAAGCAGATATTGTTGCAGAAGCTGGAAATGCAGGCGTGGTTACAATTGCAACCAACATGGCTGGAAGGGGAACAGACATTAAACTTTCAGAAGAAATTAAAGCCGCCGGTGGACTTGCCATTATTGGAACTGAAAGACATGATTCTAGAAGGGTAGACAGACAGCTAAGGGGAAGGTCTGGAAGACAAGGAGATCCAGGTAGCTCTCAATTTTATGTCTCATTAGAAGACAATCTAATGCGACTCTTTGGATCAGACAGGGTAGCCAAACTCATGGATAGAATGGGCTTAGAAGAGGGAGAAGTGATCCAACATTCTATGATGACAAAATCCATAGAGCGGGCTCAGAAAAAAGTAGAAGAAAATAATTTTGGGGTTCGTAAACGTCTTTTAGAATACGACGACGTCATGAACGCACAAAGAGAAGTGGTCTATAAGAGAAGGAGGCACGCTTTACAAGGCGAACGTCTTAAATTAGACATTGCCAACATGATATTTGATACTTGTGAAATCATTACAGGAGACAATAAAGCGGCCAGTGATTTTAAAAACTTTGAATTTGAACTGATCAAATACTTTGGAATGACAGCGCCATTCTCAGAGGAAGAATTCTTAAAAGAAGCGCCTAACAGCCTTACTAGAAAAACATACAAATCTGTATTAGTTCATTATCAAAATAAAATGGCCCGCAGCAGCCAAACTGCCTTTGGGGTAATTAAGAATGTATACGAAGACCAATCCAATAAGTTTGAGCGTATTGTAGTGCCTTTTACAGATGGAATTAAAACCTTAAACGTGGTAACAGACCTCACCAAAGCCTATGAGAGTGAAGGAAAGCAACTCATCACTGACTTTGAGAAAAACATTACTCTAGCCATGGTAGACGAGGCTTGGAAAACACATTTGAGAAAAATGGATGAGCTTAAACAGTCTGTGCAGTTGGCTGTTCACGAACAAAAAGATCCTTTATTAATTTATAAGTTTGAAGCTTTTGAACTGTTCAAGGGTATGTTAGAAAGGGTCAATAAAGACATTGTTTCTTTCTTATTCAAAGGAGAACTTCCCACTGAGAATCCGAATCAAATTCAAGAAGCCAGGCAGCAACGCAGGGCCAAAGAAAACCTTCAAACAACCAAAGAAGAAATTCCTAATGTAGATGAAATGGCTGCTAAAAGTAGGGCGATCAGTCAAAACCAAGCAGTTAGACCATCAGTGACAGAAACCATTGTTAGAACAGAAGCTAAAATTGGAAGAAATGATAAAGTAACCATTCAGAATGTAATGAGTGGAGAACAAAAAACATTAAAATACAAACAAGCTGAATCACTTTTAAAAGAAGGCAGCTGGATCATCACAAAATAGTGACCCTGGACCCAATCGAAAATCACTAACCACAAAAACCACCCAATGAAAAAGCCACTACACTTATTAATTGCTTTACTAACTATCAGCATTGGTTTTGGACAATCTGCAGAAGGAGACGGTCCACACAGCCAACTAATTATTAGAGGGGTTACCCTAATCAATGGAAATGGAGCACCTCCAAGAGGACCAATAGATATTGTAGTAGAAGGAAATAAAATTACTCAAGTAGCGGTAGTGGGGTATCCTGGTGTGGCTATTACAGAAAAGAGTAGGCCTACGCTAAAAGCAGGAGGAAAAGAGTTAGATGCATCGGGCATGTATTTAATGCCTGGTTTTATAGACATGCATGGACATATTGGGGGCCGCGCACAAGGAGCAGAACCAAAATATGTGTTTAGACTCTGGATGGCCCATGGGGTAACAACAGTGAGAGAACCCTCTGGAAGAGGACTAGAATTTACCCTAGACCTAAAAAGAAAATCAGAAAAAAACAGCATAGTAGCTCCGAGACTTTTCGCTTATACGGGCTTTGGGTCTGGAAGTAAAAAAGACATTAACACACCAGAAGAGGCTAGAGAATGGGTGAGGGATAATGCAAAACAAGGCGCAGACGGAATTAAATTTTTTGGTGCTGCTCCAGCTATTATGCAAGCCGCACTAGAAGAAAACAAAAAGCTAGGATTAGGTTCTGCATGCCACCATTCACAAATGGATGTGGCGCGATGGAATGTATTACACTCCGCTAGAGCCGGACTGACTAGTATGGAACATTGGTATGGTTTGCCGGAGGCATTGTTCTCAGACAGAACAGTCCAAAACTATGCATTAGATTACAACTATCAAAACGAACAACACCGCTTTGAGGGTGCTGGACAACTCTGGGAACAGGCAGCTGCCCCCTACTCCGACCATTGGAATAATGTAATGAATGAACTCATCGCATTGGATTTTACCATGGACCCCACCTTTAATATTTATGAGGCCAATAGAGACCTTCAAAGGGCTAGAAGGGCAGAATGGCATGAAGATTACACCCTGCCATCCTTGTGGAAATTTTATGAACCAAGTAAAATATCGCATGGCTCCTACTGGCACAATTGGGGTACCGAACAAGAGGTGGCTTGGAAAAGAAATTACAAACTTTGGATGACTTTCATCAATGAATATAAAAACCGAGGCGGAAGGGTTACTACAGGTTCAGATTCAGGATTTATTTATCAGCTCTATGGTTTTGCCTACGTAAGGGAATTAGAGCTTCTCAGAGAGGCAGGATTTCACCCGCTAGAAATTATCAGATCTGCTACTTTAAACGGCGCAGAAGCACTAGGAATGGAAGATCAGTTAGGTACTGTAGAAGTGGGTAAATTGGCAGATTTTGTGATCGTAGATCAAAACCCCCTTCAAAACCTAAAAGTCCTTTATGGAACAGGCGCAGTTTCTTTGACTGAAGACAATCAAGTGGTTAGAAAAGGCGGGGTAAATTACACGGTTAAAGACGGAATTATTTACGACGCAAAAGCCCTATTGAAAGAAGTTAAAGACATGGTAGACGCTGCTAAAGAAAAAGAAGGCTTTAAGATTACCCAGCCTGGGGTAAAACAATAGGAACCTTCTGCACTTTTTATTTCATTTGTTTGCTGGCAAGTGGCTTGTGTGGTTTGTAAGACTATTTTACATGACGACTGCTGTGTTTGAACCGATCTTTAAAACCCTTTGGTAGTCTCTTTTTTTTGTAACTTGTTATACAAAAAAAAGAGACTATGATTTCTAAAACATTTATGACAAATGCTTTTCTGTGGTGTACTTTAGCACTTGCTTTAGTACTACAACCATCTGAAAAAGCCCCTCAAAATTCATATACTGAAACCGCCTATTTTGCCAGTGGTTGCTTTTGGTGTGTAGAGGCTATTTTTGAATCTGTAACAGGAGTTGGAGATGTGGTTTCAGGCTATGCCGGGGGAACAGAAAAAAATCCTACCTACAATCAAGTTGCAGGAGGCAGAACCACACATGCAGAGGCTGTCATGGTACCTTACAACCCTAAGCAAGTTTCCTATGAAACTTTAGTTAAAGTGTTTTTTGGGTCCCACGATCCCACTACGCGCAACAGACAAGGACCAGACAGAGGTCCTCAATATAGGTCAATTGCTTTTTACAAAACGAGTGCTGAAAAAGCAGTTATTACAACGCATATAGATGTATTAAACACCGAGAAGACTTTTAATAACCCAATAGTGACACAAATAATGCCTTTCACAATATTTTATGAGGCAGAAGATTACCACCAAGATTTTGAAGCTAGAAACCCAAACAATCCATATGTAAGGGCGGTGTCTGTGCCCAGGTTATTAAAATTCAAAGCTAAATTTCCAAAACTATTAAAAGCCTCTCATTAAATGAGTGTTCACAAAGCAGCTTTAATAGAGGTATTTACTTTAGAAAATGAATTTCTAAAAATGGAAGTATTGAATTATGGTGCTATTATTAAAAGTTTAAAACTAAAGCTTGAACACGAAGAATCACAAGAATTGGTCGTAGGACATCCTGAGGTATTATTATATTTAGAGGACCCTTGGTTTCTAGGGGCTTGCCTAGGACCATTTGCAGGGAGAATTAAAAGAAAAAACAGCCCTTCAAATACGGTAGACTTTCCAGAAAATACTGAAAAAATTGAATTGCATGGAGGAAAGCAAGCCTATTCCAAACAGTTTTGGCAATTAGAAAAAATAGGCTCAGGAGCAGCCCCTTTTATTTGTCTTTCTTATTGCCAACAAGTACAGCAAGAAAGAGTTAGTAATCATAAGGGTTTAAAATCAGGGACCATTAAAACGTTACTGACCTATAGCCTCATAAATAATGAATTAAAAATAAGCTATAACAGCACTTCTACTGTCCCTCAGGTGTTTAACTTAAGCAATCACAGTTATTTTATTTTAGACCAAGCCCAGGATGTTTCAGATTACCTTTTAGAAATTAATGCATTCCTTAGGATACAAACAGACCACCAATTATTACCAACTGGAAAGCTGCTTTCATTAAAAAATGATGCCTATCATTTTAGCCCACCAAAAAAAATAAATCAAATAGAACTAGACACGCCATTTGTATTGAACCATACAAGTAAATTAGGACAAAGAGCAGCTAGTGTGTACTCTGAAAAAAGCAAGTTACGTATGGATGTTTATACAGACCAAGACATCCTAGTATGCTTTACACCCCAAGAATTTAAAGGAATTTGTTTTGAAACCCAGGGATACCCAGATGCACCAAGCCATGAAAATTTTAAGACCATAGTCATAGATAAAGACAGGCCTTACCAACAAGAGACCCGATACAAATTTGAAAAAACAGCCGAGTAATTCCCTAATTATTATCGAATATTAAGGGCGCTCACACACAAAAACCATGAAAAATAACCTATCAATATCGGTACCCAAATTGATCAAAGGGATTGTTAATGGTGAAATACCCGCTTTGAGCAAGGCTATTAGCTTGGTAGAAAGCAAATTACCCATTCACCAAAAATGGGCCCAGGAATTAGAGGTCGCCTTTTCAAAAGAAAATCCAAATACGATAAGAGTGGGTATTTCTGGGGTTCCAGGAGTAGGTAAAAGCACTTTAATTGAAGCATTGGGTATGTATCTTGTGGAGAAGGGACTTAGACTAGCCGTACTAACCATTGATCCCAGTAGCCAACAAAGTGGCGGAAGCATCCTGGGAGATAAAACAAGGATGGACCAACTGGCTGCGCACAAGAGTGCATATATAAGAACTACGGCTGCAGCAAGTACTTTAGGTGGTGTGGCACAAAATACCCGCTCAAGTATCCTTTTCTGTGAAGCTGCTGGCTTTGACGTAATCATTGTAGAAACGGTAGGGGTTGGACAAAATGAATTGGAAGTTCATGAAATGGTAGACGCACTTTTACTCCTCCAATTGCCCGGAGCTGGAGATGAAATTCAAGGAATTAAAAGAGGACTACTGGAGGTGGCAGACGCCTTGTTAATTAACAAGGCAGACGGGGCGCAAGCCCCGTTAGCCAAAAAAGCTCAGCAGTATTTCAAGGCTTCTGTTCATGGTTTTAGGCCCAGAAAAAACGGATGGGAGCCCCCGGTACTTTTGGCTTCTGCCATTGAAAATCGCGGTGTAAAAGAAGTGTGGCAAAGCATAGAAGATTTTATTCGCCTTCAAAAGAAACATGGTGATTTTGAACTAAAAAGAACCGCTCAAAAAATTCTAGGACTGCACCGACTTGTTTGCCAGCGTTTAGAAGCCTCTTTTTACGCAGACAAGAAGGTTCAAAATGAAATTCCTGAAATAAAAAGACAACTCACCAATGGCACTTTAAGCATCTCTAAAGCGGCTGAAATACTTATTGATGGATATAGAAATAGCCACAAAAAGTCATTATAATTTTAAAATCTAATCAAAAATAGGTCCTATTTATTAGGGCAATAACAAACCTAACTTTAAGGCTATTTCACTCAAAAAATAGCTCCAATAAATTTATTTAAATACACAAAAAGCGGTTTCAAAGGTGCTTCAGGCCTTATACCTAGCGTCAAATTTCAAAAAAGTCCTTAGAAATACTACAAAAAGACGGCTATTCTATAAAATGACTTAAATTTGTGGGACTAAATGACCATCATGAACATTCACACTCAGGAACTCCTTTCCGTTGTTGTACCCCTTTATAACGAACAAGACAATGTGCTTTTACTTACCCAGAAAATTCACGAAAGCCTTGTAGGGTATCAATATGAGATTATTTATATAGATGACTTTTCCACAGACCAAACCAAAATGGTGGTCAATGATTTGGCAGACAATCAAGTCCACTTAATAGCCCTTAAAAAAAATTACGGCCAAAGTTTGGCCCTTGCTGCAGGAATTGACTACGCTTCTGGAACCTATATTATTACCATGGATGGTGACCTTCAGAACGACCCCTCAGACATTCCTTCTATGTTAAAAGAAGCCATTGACGGAGACTATGATTTGGTGACAGGTATTAGACAGAAACGAAAAGACAGCTTACTGAAAAAAATACCTTCAAAAATTGCCAACTTCTTGGTGAGAAGGGTCACTAAATTAGACATCAAAGACAACGGCTGTGCCTTAAAAGTCTTTCATAAAGATGTGGCTAAAGACCTTAATTTATACGGCGAAATGCACCGCTTCATTACGCTTTTAGCATTCTTAGAGGGAGCGCAAATAAAACAAGTCCCTGTTAAACATCATGCCAGACATGCTGGAGTCTCCAAATATGGATTGGAGCGTGTATTTAAGGTAATTGCAGATATGATGTTATTGCTTTTTATTAGAAAATATATCCAAAGACCCATTCATCTCTTTGGGATTTTCGGGGTGCTATTAATAGGGGCAGGACTATGTGTAAATGCGTATTTGGTGTACCTTAAACTTTTGGGCGAAGATATAGGAACTAGGCCCCTACTCACCCTGGGAATGATGCTGATTTTTGCAGGAATTCAATTGTTCACCATCGGAATTGTTATGGAATTGCTGATCAGAACCTACTACGAGTCTCAAAAGAAAAGACCTTATAGAATCAGAAAAGTTACCCAAGGGGGAACGGCTATTTCAAAATAACTACAGCCTCAAAAAAGATTGGTTCAAATTGGTGTGAAAATTAAAACCAACACAAAATCATTAACTAAAAATATGAAAAAAAAAGCGCTTTTATTTCTCAAGATAGGGATCAGTGCAGTGCTTTTATACCTTATTTTTTTGAAAATTCCCTTTAGCGAAGTCTCTCAAACTTTGTTAAAAGCACATTGGGGATATTTAGGCTTGGGGACTTTATTCTTTTTTTTATCAAAAATAATAGCCGCTTTTAGACTACAACTATTCTGGCAATGTATAGGAGTACAACTAAACCACGGGTATAATTTAAGGCTCTACTTATTAGGCATGTTTTACAACTTGTTTCTACCCGGCGGCATTGGCGGAGATGCTTATAAAGGGTATGTCATAAAAAAAACATTTCAAACACCAACTAAAAAAATCTTTGGCGCCCTTTTAGTAGACAGGCTGTCAGGACTACTGCTTTTGTGCGTTTTTAGTGCCTTTATAGCGGCTATTGGTATTCACGAGCTACTCAGCCCATTTAGATACCTTTTCTTATTGGCTGTCCCTTTGGGTGTTTTAGTTTACTATATAGGGTTAAAGAAAATATACCCTTACACCCTAGCTGTTTTCTGGAAAACCTTTGTGTATTCTGCAGGAGTGCAATTGTCTCAATTAATTACTGCCTTGTGCATATTATGGGCGCTGGACCAAACACAAGATATTGGACTGTATCTTTTGGTCTTTTTAATATCTTCTATCGTGGCTATTATTCCATTGACCATTGGTGGAATAGGCAGTAGAGAGCTTACCTTCTTATATGGGGCACAATGGTTGGCCTTAGATTACAAAACAGCCATAGCTATGAGCTTGCTGTTCTTTTTTATTACTGCTTCCGTCTCTTTAACTGGAATGGTGTATCACTTTAGGTCATTACCGGAACCAGGCAAAAACACCAAGTAGCGTTTCTCTAAAGTATTGGCTCTTGTAGCAGGATTTAAAAAGGCTATTTTTAATTTAGTAATCCTATAAGAGGGCACTGAAAATTCAATATTAAAGGGAATGTCTGTTTTAGAAAGTTGGTCTAATTGAAGCCCATTTAAGTACACCCAAACGTTTGACAAATCCTTGAGTTCCTCTAACTGATCTACTATTTTTAAGGGCGATCTAAGGCCAAAATCCATTGCCCAACTGTGTGCGTTTCCCCATTTATACACCTTATCTGGTGAGATGTAAGAGGATTGCAATATTTTCTCTGAAGCAGTTTTACCTGCTTGATATTGAAGTAATTTAGGATAAAAACCAATATTTAGAATCCCATTTACAAAAACAGCTGTTAAGACTCCTGTCAGAAGGATGCCAGAAAAAACCGCTTTAGTCCTTAATATCCAGGCAATACTTCCTACTATAAAAAGTCCCAACAAAACATAGGAAACCCAAAATTCAAAGGGAAATACCCCTATACATAGAACCAAAGCTACAGTACCCAAAAGGACGAATAATAGCTTTTGTATGTGGAGCATGGGTTTCCAAATTTTTCCCTGGCTACCTACCCTAGCTGCAACCAATACCGCCCAAAGGGGAATACTACTATTGAGGTAATGCGGTAGTTTAAATTGGGCAAAGCTTATTAAGAGTAAAATAGCCAATGCTCCGTATAGAAGTCCTTGGGTTTTATCCAAAACTGCTTGGGTTTTAAACCGCCTTACAAAGAGATATATCGCCAAGGGCGTAAAAGGCAGAAAAGCCCACAGAAAAGTATGGAAAAAGAAAAAATAATCAGGACTATTACTGCCCATACCCTGGCCACTCATGCGCTCAAAACTCTGCTCAAAAAGGATAAATAAAATACCAGACCTATCTGAAACACCCCGAATCACTAATTCAGGATGAAGGTCAAATTGCACATAATAAGCATATAAAATAGGACATATGCCTAAAACAAATGCAGCTACTCCTAAAAGCACTTCTTTTCTCCAGAGCAGTGACCATTGGCGGTTATAAATAAGATGCCCCATTAAAGGAAATCCAATCATGACAAGAGCCAAATGTCCTTTTGTAGAAAAAGCCATGGCTGCTGCCAAAGCTCCAAAAACCATAGGGCGCCAATTGGGCCTTTCCGCAAACGCGATGAATTGCCACAAGGACAAGGCAACAAATCCTGTAAGAACTGCATCTGTCCTAAGATCAATTGCAGATAAAACAATGGTTTGGGCACTTAAAAAAATAAGTGTAGCAGCTCTAGCGACAGGGACTGAATACAGTATTTGGGCCAGTTTAAACACACTATAAGCAGCTAATAATAAAGCCATAAAACCTGGCAACTTATATGAAAACTCATAAATTCCAAAAACAGCATATGAAGCAGCAGCCAACCAATAGTGTAAATGTGGTTTGTCAAGATAGGGTTCAGTGCCTTTGAATAGCGCGAGAAAATCACTTTCTTGAAACATTCTCATAGACATAACAGCAAATTGTGCAGAATCATTTTCTAACAGTCCACTAAACAGTCCCATAGCATAAACCGCCAAGAGCAAAGTTAGTAATACGATAAATGTCTTTTTAGATAGCATTAATTAGCTTGCTTAAATAAAACCTGTTTCTTAAAAATAAATTGAGCCAGATAGGCAAAGAATGCACCTATAAAAAATCCAATAAGCACATCAAAAGGATAATGTACACCTAAATATATTCTACTAAAACCGACCATAAAAGCCAAAAATGCACCAACATAAATAAACCAAGACCAAAATTGTCTGAGGAGCATTCCCATAAATATAGCGACCGCCATACTGTTGGCTGCATGTGCAGAAAAGAAACCATAAGGACCACCACAACGAGCCTTAACGAGCCTAAGCCCCACATCTAGTAGCGGTTCGTGACAAGGCCTTGGCCTAGCAAAACCGTACTTAAACGCGTTGGCCAATTGGTCTGTTGCTAGTATTAATATAGCTAAAGCGAGGATCGCTTTTAAACAAACTACAAGACCGTATTTGTGGTACATCTTCCAAAGAAAAAAAAGCACTAGAGGAGCGCCAATAGCCTTTTCTGAGAGTAACAACCAAAATGCATCCCATGAAGGGCTTCCCAAACCATTGAGAAACACAAAAAGAGCGCGGTCTATGGATTGAAGTAGCTCTAGCATTATGCTTCGTACCTAGAAATCTCTCTGTCGTAAAAATCAGTAGCTGCTTGAATGAGTCCTTCCGTTTCCGTTTCCAGTTCTTTTTCATCTTCTGGAGAAAAATCTTCCAACCATTCCACGCTGTCGTCTTCAAGGTTTATAATGAACCTAGGATAGTCTGTGTGTATTACAAAAATAGCGGTGGGGAAATCAGTGTTGTCACCGAGTAAAAATTTTGGAAATTCCATAGGATAATATTTTTAAATACGTTGGTCTGTACGTTGATCTATGAGCAGAAGTATGCTGCTTCTGATTGTTTTAGTGGTAATTTAAATTTTAAACTAAAGCACTAAAATAGTGAGAATCTTAGGAAACCGGAAGAGAAAGGTCTTCTATATGCTTTTTTGTCAGATAATTAAATCGGATATATAACATAATAGCTGAAGCAGTTAGGCCAGCTAAAAGGCCCAGCCAAATTCCAACGCTTTCCAAAGGGGTGTATAAGCCTAGGTAAAAACTCACAGGAAAACCAATCATCCAATAAGCGATAAAGGTAATTAGGGTGGGTATTTTAACATCTTGAAAACCTCTTAATGCACCCAAGACCACTACTTGTAATCCATCTGAAATTTGAAAAAATGCTGCCACTAAAAGTAATTGACCGGTAAGGAAAATAACTTCTGTATTGTCTGCCGCATTGATTAAATCATTGTTATTGAGATAAATTGTAGGCAATATATCTCTAAAAGCTAAAAACAAAATAGCAAACACTACTTCCAGAATAAAGGTCAATAAAAAGATAGACATGGCAATTCTCCGCAGTGCATTAAAATCTTTTAATCCTTTCTGATTGCCTACCCTAATCATAGCTGCAACACCAAGTCCCATACCCACCATAAAAGTCATACTAGACAAGTTCAAGGCAATTTGATTGGCCGCTTGTGCATTTTTTCCCAACACACCACTAAGCCAAATGGCCGATGTAAATATGGCTACCTCAAAAAACATTTGCAATGCAGAAGGAAAGCCTAAATTGATGATTTTAGTCAGTACGCTCTTCTCAATAACCTTAAAGTTTATGTTGTGTACATAGGCCCTAAATTTGTCCTTATAACGAAATATAGCCCAAAGTAAAATTACCATAACCACCCTAGAAACTAAAGTTCCAACGGCTGCACCAACAATCCCCATTTCAGGGAAACCAAAAGTGCCATAAATCAATAAATAGTTAAGAACAATATTAATCACGTTGGCAACAACGGTTACATACATAGGGTATTTGGTCTGAGACAGTCCCTCTGAAAACTGCTTCAAAGCCTGAAAAATAATTAATGGCACCAGAGAAAAAGCGACCAAATCCAAATAAGGCATGGCCAATGTAACAACCTCAATAGGCTGTTTCATATGGTACATGAGTGGTTTACACAGTAGGATTAGAAAAAACAAGGCCAATCCTAAAACGGTACATAAAACCAATCCGTGTTTGAGTGCTGATTTTCCTGATGCAGTGTCTTTTGCTCCATCAGATTCCGCTACCAGTGGTGTAATAGCAGTAGAAAACCCAATGCCTAAAGACATGGCTATGAACACAAAACTGTTTCCTAAAGAAACCGCTGCTAGTTCGGCGGTTCCTAGTTGTCCCACCATAATATTGTCTGCAAAAGCAACAAAAGTATGGCCTAAAAGGCCTAGGATTACTGGAAAAGAAAGGCTTAAATTATATCTAAATTCTTTGGTGTATTGCTGTAACAAATGGTTGAAATTTTGCTTGCAAATATAGGCTTTCTAAAGCAGCTATAAACATCTTAAAAAAAATGTATGTACATAATTAAATGTAATGTGATGGGGCGCCATTTTGCGCTACTAATTTAATACTTATGAAAATGCAATCTTTAAAACTTATAAAAAATACAATCTTTAATACTTTTGAAAATGCAATCTTTAAAACTTATGAAAATGCAATCTTTAATACTTTTGAAAATGTAATACAGTTTTAGGGCTCCCTTATAATTTTTTAGCTGCATTCCAGAATACATCCATCTCCTCTAGTGACATATCACTCAAAGACAAACCCTTTAATTGCGCCTGAGATTCCAAGTATATAAATCTCTTTTTAAACTTTGTATTGGTTCTTTCTAGGGCGTTTTCTGGATTTATCCCTATAGCCCTTGCGTAATTAATCATCGAGAAAATCAGGTCTCCAAACTCTGCTTCCATTGCATCGGTATTGCCTTTTTTGACCTCATCATTAAACTCTCCGAGTTCTTCTTTAACTTTTTCCCAAACCTGCTCAGGTTTCTCCCAATCAAAACCTACACCAGCAGCTTTTTCTTGCATTCTATATGCTTTTATTAAAGCAGGAAGTCCTTTTGGAACACCTGAAAGCACCCCTTTATTCCCCTCTTTTAACTTGAGCTGTTCCCAGTTTTTCTTGACCTCTTCTTCATTTTCAACGGTGACGTCTCCATAGATATGTGGATGCCTGTGAATGAGTTTGTCACAGATTTCATTACACACATCTCCCATATCAAATGTACCAGACTCACTCCCTATTTTGGCATAAAACACAATATGCAACAAAACATCTCCCAGTTCCTTTTTAACTTCTTGAAGGTCGTTATCTAAGATAGCGTCGGCCAATTCATAGGTTTCTTCTAAAGTGAGTAAGCGTAAACTTTCCATGGTTTGCTTCTTATCCCAAGGGCATTTTAAACGCAACTCATCCATAATGGTTAACAATCTGTCAAAGGCTTTTAATTGGTCTTCTCTTGAATTCATAGAGGCAGTTTTAAAAGGGTGTGTTTTTTTAGATCAACAAAACTACAGATTTAAATGTCACAAGTCTAATGTCTCGGTGTCATAGGTCTAAAAAATTAGGTGTGCTCATTCAAAAAATGTAATTTAAATGAATAATTTTTAATTGAAAACAATATAGAATCATGAAAAAAATAGTGCTCGTTCTAGGCTTGTTCATCTGTTGCAATGCTAATGTCTTTTCACAAAATCCGTTTAAAGCAGAGGTTCAAGAAATACAAAACAGGTACACTAACCTTAAAAAACAGGGAAAAACAATTGTATTCACAGGTAGTTCTAGCGTGAGAATGTGGCCGTCTGTCAGTGATTTAACTCCAGAAAATACAATCATAAATACTGGTTTTGGTGGGTCTCAAGCACGAGATTTATGGCGACATAAAGAGGCCCTTATCATTCAGTTCCAACCCCATCAAGTTTTTATATATGAGGGTGACAATGATCTGTTTGCGGGAGTACACCCAAGAAAAATTAAACGCACCACAAAAAAAATAATCAGGGCCATTCAGAAAAACAACAAACAAACTCAGATAGTCCTTATAGCCGCTAAACCGAGTATAAGTCGCTGGGATTTAAAAACAAAGTACTTACAATTAAATAACCTTTTCAAACAGCTCGCTGCTAAGAAAGAGCAACTCATTTATGCAGATGTATGGCACCCTATGCTTAAAGAAGGTGCGCTAGACAAAAGCTTGTTTGTTTCAGATGGCTTACACATGAATCAAAAAGGATACGCTATTTGGGAATCCGTTTTGAAACCATTAATATTGAAGTAAGAAATTAAAACCCATCATTAATAAAAGTCAGAAACATTTACTACAATAATCAAGCACAAATACCAATCAAAACTAAAACCACAAATACCAATCACAATAATCAACCACAAATACCAATTACATGACATTTATTACTTCTAAACTACGCTACTTAATCTTATTCGCGGTGCTTTTTTTAACCGCCTGTCAAAAGCCAATGATTGAAATTGAACAAGGAATTTCAGACTTTTCAGCGCTTGGATTAATTCCCATCCCCGCGGCAATAGAAGAAGATGAGCACGGATTTCCAATGTATAAAGACACCTATATAAAAACTTCAGATACCACAGCATTTATGTTGCATATGGCTCAATTCACTGCAGAGAAAATCTTTCATCACAGTGGGTTGGCTCTAGAAATTAATCCTGAAAACCCACGTGGAACAGCCATTGAACTTGAAATAACCCCTACAGAAGAAACTGAGGTTAAAACTACTGAGCGTAATCTGGATCCGAATACTACGGGAGAATCTTATAAAATTTCGGTGGGTAAAAGTATTTTAAAAATAGCATCGGCGCAGCCAAGTGGTCTTTTTAGAGGCATTCAAACTTTAAGACAATTAATTCCTAACCAAGCTGCAACAATAAAAAATATGCCGGTATGGGAAATTCCTGGAGGAACCATTCAAGACGCCCCAAATTATGCTTTTAGAGGGGCTATGTTAGATGTGGCCAGACATTTTTTTACGATACAAGAGGTAAAACGCTATATAGATCTATTGGCCTATTACAAAATAAATATCTTACACCTTCACCTTACAGATGACCAAGGATGGCGCATTGAAATTAAAAAATGGCCCAAACTCACTGAGGTAGGTGGCGAAAAGGAAGTGGGTGGAGGTACTGGTGGTTTTTACACCCAAGCGCAATACAAAGATTTGGTGGCTTATGCGAATAAACACTTTATAACCATCATTCCTGAGGTCGATATGCCTGGACACACCAATGCGGCATCTGTGGCTTACCCATTTTTAAATGGCAATGGAAAAACTCCAGAATTATACACTGGTACTGAGGTGGGGTTCAGTACTTGGGATGCCAACAATGAAAAAGTGTATGACTTTGTGACAGATGTTGTGAATGAAATTAGTGCCATGAGTCCTGGTCCTTATTTTCATTTAGGAGGAGATGAGAGTCATGTTACCAAAAAACCGGACTATATTAAATTTGTAAATAGGGTAAGTGAAATTGTAAAACAGGCGGGTAAAACACCTATTGGCTGGGATGAAATTGTTACTGCAGACACAGACAGCACTGCCATTGCTCAGTTTTGGGCCAGTGAGAAAAATGCTGCTATAGCGGTACAAAAAGGCATGAAGGTCATTTTATCTCCTGCCAAGAAGGCCTATTTAGACATGCAGTACAAGGAAGATTCTCCTTATGGACTGCACTGGGCGGGTTATGTGCCGGTAGACACCGCTTATATTTGGACGCCGGAAACTTATGCAAAAGGGGTTCCCAGTGAATTGATCCTAGGTATAGAGGCCCCACTCTGGTCTGAAACCATTAGCAATAGTGATGAGATAGAATACCTGGCATTTCCTAGATTACCAGGATATGCTGAATTGGCTTGGAGCAGCCCTGAAAAAAGAGACTGGAATGAGTACAAAGTAAGATTGGCTTTACAATCCCTGTTTTTTGACAGGAATAAAGTAAATTATTATGCTTCCGAAAAAATAGATTGGGTTAGCCCACCATTGGCTCACAAAACAATTGGAAAAGATTAGGGATAAAAATTATATCGCATTAAAAAGCCCGCTATAAGCGGGCTTTTTAATATTATGAAAGGACTAAAGCCTTTATTCTATTACTTTTTAACAGCTGCTTTAGATGTTTTTCCACCTCCTTTAGCAGCAGAAGAAGCTTTTGAGCTGGAATTTTTTGCAGATGGTTTAACTGACTTAGGTGCCGCAGTAGAAGTCAAAGCTTTTGCAACGGGCTTGGCAGATTTCTCGGCTGCCTCGGTAGGTTCAGAAAAATCCAATAGATCGTTGGCCTGAAGAATATTGTACCACTGAATGACTTTTTTAATGTCAGAGGCATAAACGCGGTCTTCATCGTAATTTGGAAGCACTTCAAAAAAGTAAGCTTCTAACGCTAATTTATCTGCTTTGTGAGAAATACTTGTTTTATTGGCCCCTTCTTTGATTGAGATTTTTTTAAACACCTCCAAAAGAGGCATTTCTTCTTGTAGGGTATAAATGGCAATTTCAGAAAGAACGCTGACGTTACTTTTTAAATTAACCGTCATTTTCTTACCGTCTAACAAAGAAACAGCAACGAATCCAGCCCTTGTCTGGGTAACCATCTGGTACAAACCTGGTTTGGTGGCAATCGATAAAATTTTATCTAAACTCATGATCTTCTTAAAATTTGGGCAAATATGAAACTTTTAAAGGATATATAAAATGGTTTAACGTCCTTTTTTCATTTCTGGAAAACGCATGCGGTACTCTGCACTGATTTTTCCTTTAGAAATATTAGACAGGCGGCCCTTTAAAATTCGCTTTTTAAGGGAACTTAATTTGTCGGTAAACAAGATACCTTCAATATGATCATATTCGTGTTGAATCACCCTAGCAACCAGACCGTCAAAAGTTTTGGTGTGTGTCTTAAAAGTTTCATCTTGATAGGTGATTGTGATTTTAGGTTTTCTGATTACGTCTTCACGTACATCCGGAATACTGAGACAACCTTCATTAAAAGTCCACTCCTCCCCTGTTTCTTCAGTAATTGTTGCATTTATAAATACCGCTTTAAAATTCTTTAAAGCGTCCTGTTCCGATTGAGTCAAATCTTCGTCGTCTGCAAATGGGGTGGCATCTATCACAAATAACCTGATAGGTAATCCTATTTGAGGAGCCGCCAAACCAACACCATGAGCATGGTACATGGTTTCCCACATATTTTCAATGAGTGATTCAAGATTTGGATGGTCTGCAGCAATGGGATTGGCTACTTTTTTTAGTACGGGATCTCCGTAGGCTACAATAGGTAAAATCATGATATTCTATTTAAATATGCTTGTAAAATTAAGGTGGCACTAATTTGGTCTACACGACCCTTTTCTTGTCTTTTCTTTTTTTTCATGCCACCTACAATCATAGCTTGAACAGCCATTTTTGAGGTAAAACGCTCATCTTGTCGTGCAATTTCTATGTCTGGAAATTCAGCTTCTAAGGTCAAAATAAATGCCCCAATAGCCGCTTCAGATTCAGAAGGGGTATTGTCCATTTGTTTGGGTTCACCCAATACAATGGTACTCACAGGTTCTGAAACCATATAAGATTTCAAAAAAGAAATGAGGTCTGGGGTAAGTACTGTATCTAAACCAGAAGCAATAATTTGCATGGGGTCTGTTACGGCTACTCCAGTTCTTTTGGTTCCAAAGTCTAAGGCTATTATTCGCTTCAAGGTCTTTTTTTGGCAAAAATAACCCTAATTATTGTAATGCCCTTAATTAAGCCCTCTTTTAACAAGAAAAGTAAGTGAATTTTCCCCAAATAAAAACAAAAATGTGATACCTATCAAAAAAAAGACCCTTCTGAAAATGGAAGCTTATATTTGCATTTCAAATAAAAAAATCATGACAGATTATAGACCTATTATTGAAGCTGCTTGGGAAGACAGGAGTTTATTAGAACAAGCAGAAACCCAGGATGCTATTAGAGCCGTAATTAATCAAATAGACGCTGGAGAGTTGAGATGTGCTGCTCCTTCAGAAGAGGGATGGATTATTAATGAGTGGGTAAAAAAAGCCGTTGTATTGTATTTTCCCATCCAAAAAATGGAAACATTAGAAGCGGGTATTTTTGAATATCACGACAAGATGCCGCTCAAGCGCGGATACAAAGAAAAAGGAATTAGGGTAGTGCCTAATGCGGTGGCTAGACATGGAGCCTACATAGCTCCAGGAACCATACTCATGCCTTCCTATGTAAACATTGGTGCCTATGTAGACAGTGGCACTATGGTAGACACTTGGGCTACTGTGGGAAGTTGTGCCCAAATAGGAAAAAATGTTCACTTGAGTGGTGGTGTTGGAATTGGAGGCGTCTTAGAACCCCTTCAAGCCGCACCAGTCATTATTGAAGACAATGTATTTATAGGATCTAGATGCATTGTCGTAGAAGGTGTTCGCATAGAAAAAGAAGCGGTATTGGGTGCCAATGTAGTACTCACTGCCTCTACAAAAATAATTGATGTTACTGGAGACACTCCTGTGGAGAGAAAAGGATTGGTTCCGGCCAGATCTGTTGTCATTCCGGGAAGTTACACTAAGGAATTCGCTGCAGGCGCTTTTCAAGTACCTTGTGCACTAATTATTGGTACTAGAAAAGAGAGTACAGACAAGAAAACTTCTTTAAACGACGCACTGAGGACTTATGATGTAGCCGTATAGCAAACAGTTCATCAGAAAAAAGAGACCGTTTATCTTGTGGACTTGTGCTCTTAAACAAGTTTTACTATTTTTAAAATCGATTCAATGTTAGTTGGCACAAAATGCTACTATTGCGGGCGTTTTATATTAGAAAACTATGGATATTAAATTGAGGTATAACATAAAAAACCAGCGTTATTATATAATAGCAGGTGGTTTGTTTATTTTATTGGCCGGGATTGAATTAATAGCTTCCAATGAAATTAGGTACTTTAATATAACCCTAGCATTACTTTATATAGCCCCTTACTTTTATCATAAAAAAGTGCCTTTTTTAACTATTCAGAAGGGCGTCTTAAAACAAAATTGGTGGTTTGGAAAAAGCATAGATTCTAAAGATATCAATGAAATTAAATATTTTGCTGGGGAGTATATCATTAGAAGTCAAAAAAAAGAACTCCGTATAGATACCCATATTATTGACCCAAGAGACCAACCTCATTTAACAGACTTTTTAAGAACACATCAAGACAAATGGGTAAACGCTATGCCTTTTGAACAATCCCAAAAGGGGTAAAACAAAGTTTTTCTGTTTTAACACGGTCTCTAATTGCCCTATTCTTATCTATTGATTCTTGGTTTTTATAACCCCTTTTGTGGTCTAGATGAACTACTACAGCACTGTATCTCAATTGTTTAGATTTTATACCAGCATTAAATAATCGCTCCCCCAATTCACGGTCTTGGCCGCCGTACTGCATGCGTTCGTCAAAGCCATTTACTTTTAAAATATCTGCTTTAAAACCAGAGGCATTGTGACCATTCCAACTGGCATTAGTAGGTGTGGCCTTATTTAAGAAATAAGCTAGGAAGCCTTTTGCAGAGAGTTTATTATTCTTGAAGGAGTTTTTTAAACCAAGACTTTTTAACCAAAGAAGGTCAAAACAATTCCCTTGTTGTATGTCTTGTTTCGTAATGGCCTTTGAAATATCCATGGGCAGCATGAAATAGCCGCCAGATAAAAAATAACCAGGTTCCATATGGGCAGCGTGAACAAATAGAAAGTCTTTGCGAGGAATACAATCCCCATCTGTCATAACTATATAATCCCCCTGAGAAGCGACTATCGCTTTATTTAAAATTCTAGATTTCTGAAAACCTTGGTCTTCTTGCCATACATGCACAATAGGGTAAGAAACCACAGAAGTCATTAGATCTATTAGGTCTTTTGTTTCTTTTCTAGAACCGTCGTCTGCAATGACCAATTCAAAATCTTTAAAATCTTGGTATTGGAATCCATAAAGCACTTTTTCTAACCATGCTTCCGCATTATAAGTACTCAATACAACAGAAATAGACGGTTTTTTAGACATGAATTACAATTTAAAGACCAAAAATATAAAACTCTGAGGGCATATGGTTATTTTTACCCTCTCAAAGTGATTTCACCCTCCTAAAACATCACTATTTAATGAAATTAAAAGAATTACCCCTATCTATCTACCAATCTTGTTATTTGGCCTTACAGCCAAAGCGAAGTCTGACCTGTATGGATAAAAAGTGTGTAGATGTGGTGGTATCTCTCACGACTATTCCTTCTAGGGTACACAGCATACATCTAGTGATTAGAAGCTTATTAAAACAAACAGTAAGACCCACAAAAATAGTGCTTTGGGTGCATAAAGATTTAGAAAAAAAACTCCCCAATAAGCTCAACAAACTTCGCTCTGCTATTTTTGAAATACGGCCAACAGAAGGACATTCCTCCCATAGAAAATTAATTCATTCTTTAAAGGCATTCCCAGAATCACCAATTGTCACTTGTGACGACGACCTATTGTATCCAAAAGATTGGTTGGAAAAATTATCAGTACATGCCCAAAAACATCCCCATAAAATCATTGCCAATCAAACCCGATATATAAGATACCAAGAAAATGGCGCTGTAAAACCCTACAAGCAATGGACCTACCCTTCAACAGAAAAAGATCCTATGGCGATTATTGCTATTGGGGCTGGGGGCGTTTGGTATCCTGCTAAAGCTTTAAATAAACAAGTAAACGACACAGTACTTTTTATGGAATTGGCGCCTAGAGCAGACGATCTATGGTTTAAAGCCATGGCTATTTTAAATAAAACCCCCACCATTACTCCAACAAACAAAAGCCGTACACCCATTCCAATTATTGGTTCTCAACGCATTGCGCTTAAGAAGACAAATATTGGTGCAGACAAAAACAGGGTGCAATGGCAAGCATTGGTGAACTATTTTAACTTTAAAACACACTAATCCCAAACTTTATGAGTTTTCAAGAAGCTTTAAAAAAATCTGCAGAAATACTTAAACAGGGTGGTGTAATTTTATATCCTACAGATACAGTATGGGGTATTGGCTGTGATGCTAAAAATGAAGCAGCAGTAGAGAAAGTATTTGCACTCAAAAAAAGAGCCGACACCAAATCTATGTTGTGTTTGGTGGCTAATGTAGCCATGCTTGAAAGACACATAGCCCAAGTTCCTGAAGCTGCCTATGATATTATAGATTTGAGTGAGAAACCAACGACCATCATTTTTGATCAGCCAATTGGGGTTGCAAAAAATTTAATCGGGCCAGACAACAGTTTAGGCATTAGGGTCGCTAAGGACAAGTTTTGCAGTTATTTATCTCAAAATATAAAAGGCCCTTTGGTCTCTACATCGGCCAATTTGGCCGGACAACCTACCCCTAAAAATTTCCAAGAAATCAGTCAAGAGATTTTAAAAGGTGTAGACTATATAGTACCTTTGGAGCCTGAAATTCACAACAATACTCCCTCTACCATTATTAAGCTGTCTAACAGCGGTTTGGTCAAGGTGATTAGACCTTAAATATGACTCAAGAAAGGCATTTAGAAGCTTTAACGCATCCGATTTTTAACACATTGTCTGATTGTGCAGAAGCGTTAGGGTGTGAAGCCTACGTGATTGGTGGTTTTGTGAGAGACTATTTACTAGAAAGAGGGAGCCCTAAAGACATTGATGTAGTTGTTCTTGGAAGTGGAATTTCTTTGGCAAAAAAGCTCTCTGAAGCATTACCCAATTCTCCCGAAGTTACCGTATTTAAGAATTACGGCACTGCTATGCTTAAGTACCAAGACTTGGTACTTGAATTTGTTGGTGCAAGAAAAGAAAGCTATACCCACGACAGTAGAAATCCTGTAGTAGAAAATGGCAGCCTAGAAGATGATCAAAACAGAAGAGATTTCTCAATAAATGCATTAGCCATTGGCCTTAATAAAGACAACTACGGGGTTCTCGTGGATCCTTTTAACGGTTTAGATGCGCTTAAAAACAAACGTATTGTTACCCCTCTTTCGCCAGGAATCACTTTTAGTGATGACCCTCTTAGAATGCTTAGAGCCATACGTTTTGCCAGTCAATTAAATTTCACAATTGACGCAGAAGCACTAGAGGCCATTACAGTTCAAAGGGATAGAATCTCAATTATTTCTAAAGAGAGAATTGTAGATGAAATTAATAAAATGATGTCCAGTCCTATGCCTATACTAGGATTTGAGCTCATGCACAAAACAGGTTTACTCCCTTTAATTTTACCTGAGCTCTCTGCTTTAGAAGGCATTGAAGAAGTAGAAGGTCAAAAGCATAAAGACAACTTCTGGCATACGCTGGAGGTAGTAGATAATATTTCAAAAAACACTGAAAATGTTTGGCTCAGGTGGGCTGCCCTTTTACACGATATTGGAAAAGCACCCACAAAGAGATTCGACAAAAAAATTGGATGGACCTTTCATGGTCACGAATTTATAGGATCAAAAATGGTCTATAAATTATTCAAACGCTTGCATATGCCTTTGAACGACAAAATGAAATACGTTCAGAAAATGGTGCTCATGAGTTCCAGACCCATAGTTTTGGCAGAAGATTTTGTGACAGATGCAGCTGTGAGAAGGCTGGTCTTTGATGCAGGAGAACATGTAGAAGACCTCATGACCCTTTGTGAAGCAGATATTACCACAAAGAATCCGTATAAAAAGAAAAAGTATAAAAACAATTTCAAAATAGTCCGTCAAAAAATTGAAGAGGTAGAAGCCAGAGACCACGTGCGTAATTTTCAACCACCGGTGAGTGGTGAAGAAATTATGAATACTTTTGGCTTAAAACCATCCAAAGAAATTGGCGTTATTAAAGAGGCTATTAAAGAAGCTATTTTAGAGGGAGAAATACCCAATGAATACGAGGCCGCTTATGAATTTATGCTAACCAAAGGAAAACAACTGGGACTCACGAAAAATACTTAAACTAACATGAAAAAATCTTTTCACCGTTTTGCCAAATGGAGTTTAATCTTAGTGTACTTAGTCATAGTTGCTGGCGCTTTGGTTAGAATGACTGGTAGTGGTATGGGTTGTCCAGACTGGCCTAAGTGTTTTGGATATTATATTCCTCCTACTGCTGCGGAAACCCTGCAATGGACTCCAGAAAGAGATTTTGAAAAAGGACAAGTCATTATTTACAATGAGGGACTTCTAGTGGCAAAACAAGACTTTAAGACAGGAGCTGCTATAGATTTAGAGGCTTGGGAAACTTATACCAAACACGATTATGCCGTATTTAATCCCTACCATACTTGGGTAGAGTTTTTAAATAGGCTTGTGGGTGCAATAGCAGGCTTGGCCACCCTAATATTGGCTTTCTTAAGCCTGCGTTATTGGAAAGAGAAAAAATTAATAAGCCTTTTGTCTTTTGGGGTGGTATTGGGGATGGGGTTTCAAGCATGGTTGGGTGCGACTGTTGTCTATTCTGTACTAGCCCCAGTGAAGATAACCACCCATATGCTCATGGCATTGGCCATTGTAGCTGCGCTTATTTTAATCATTCAAAAAGCCAACCCGCGAATTGAGCGCACAAAATACATGGCTAACTTCCACAAAGCCATTTCATACTTACTATTCATATTCCTTTTGCAAATTGTCTTTGGCACCCAGGTAAGAGAATTTGTAGACCACCAATTAGATCTTGGTATAACTAAAGACAATTGGCTTTTAAACCCCAGTATAATTTTTTACGTGCACCGTTCCTTCTCTATCCTTCCACTGGGAATTGCAGTGTATTTATTTTGGATTAATAAACGAAACGAACTTGGCTTTGCTTCAACAAAGCCTCTTTTAGCAGGAATGATCATAGCTGCCTTTAGTGGAATGGCTATGTACTATATTGACTTTCCTCTGGGGACACAACCCATTCATTTAGTGATTGCGGCCATACTATTTGGTCAAATTTTCTATATTTTTCTGCAAAGCAGAAAAGCCAAAAACAATATTTCAAAGACTAAATAACAATATAATATGGTGTATAAAATAAGGGTCATTTTAGACGCAAAAGAAGATATTTTCAGAGATTTGGCTATTGACAAAAAAGCTACTTTAGAAGATTTACACAACACTGTTAGCCAGTCTTTTGGTTTTGCAGGAAATGAAATGGCCAGTTTTTACACCTGTGACGAGGAATGGAACCAAGACCTTGAAATAGCCTTATTTGATCTTAGTGATGTGTCAGACGCTAAACTTATGTCGGATACTTTAGTAGAAGAAGTGATGGATGAAGCTTCCCCTAAACTAATTTACGTATACGACTTTTTTAATATGTGGACCTTTTTTGTGGAATTGGCAGACGTAACTGAAAAAGAATCAGGTCAAACCCTTCCTGAATTGCTTTTTAGTTTTGGAGAATTACCCGAAAATCCTCCAGAAAAAATCTTCGAGGCTAAAAAAGAAGACGCCATGGATTATGACGAAGAAGGATTTGACGACGAATTTAATGATGGCTACAATGGTGGAGACAATTACGATCATTTAGATTTTGACGAAAACTGGAATTAACCATCCAACTGACCTAATGATTAATAAAAGCATATTAAAAAACCTATGATCAACCTATATAATACTCAAATTGAAAGCCTTTCCATCCATAAAGTTGGTAATAAAAACAAAGCAGAATCTTTGTTCATATCTAAAGCGCCACACCACTTAAACGATGAAACCACAGGGCTTTTAAAAGAATATTTTTTTAAGCCTTTTAGAGAAAAGGAAGAAAGCTATTATAGGTTGTTCCATGAAGCAGATTTGAGTTTCAATCCCCTTTATGAGGCAGCTACTAAAATATTCAATGAACCACGTAACATACACGAATTATCTGGAGACATTGCCAAGCACCTCTATGACCAATCCAATCACCCTCATATTAAAAGCGGAGAATTGTACGTGACTTACCTCACAGGACTTCAATTAGACAATGTAAAAACAGATGCTATTGGAATCTTTAAAAGTGAACTAAAACAAGACTTTATTCAATTTGAAGAACAGACAGATCATCTTGAAATTTTAGTACAACAAGGCATAAACATTCACAAACTAGACAAAGGCTGTCTCATTTTTAATACAGATTCAGAGGAAGGCTATAAAGTGCTTTCTGTAGACAGTAATAGGTATGACACCAAATACTGGTTGGAGCAATTTCTTGGTGTTGCGGTACTAACAGACAATAATTTTTACACCAAAAACTACCTTAAGTTTTGTCAGAATTTTGCTAAGGATGTAGTACTCCCAGCAGAAGACAAACAACAAGAAGTACTTTTTATGAATAGGGCGGTCAATCATTTTGCTAAAAACAATGCATTTGAAGAGACCAACTTTATGAATGAAGTCATAGACAATCCGGCACTAATACCCGAATTTAAACACTATAAAGTAGAAAAAGGACCTAAATACAGCATTGAAGATGTCTCTTCTTTTGACATTGCCAACAAAGCCGTTTCTCAAGCACGAAAAAGCATTAAAAATGTGATACAATTAGATACCCATATTCAGATTAAGCTAGACTTTATTAATCCTGAATCTGCAGAAAAATTTGTAGAAAAAGGTTGGGATGAGGAAAAAGGGATGTTCTACTACCTGGTGTATTTTAACAAGGAACAAAAAGGGTCTTAAAATATTATTTTTTTACAACTTAATACGCTGCTCCAAAATCTGGCGCATGCTTACATTTTCATAATTTCGCTTCACAAAATGTAAGGCCAAATCTAATACAGTACCCATATTGGGGGCTTCCTTAAACGCTATATCTTGGGTGAGTGAAAAAATGGATTCTTTCAATAAACTTACATGCTCTGGAAGAGAAATGGTGTCCTGTTTCGCAATATTGAGTAGATCTGTAATTCTATCTTCAAAACTCATAAACCTTTTGGCTACTATAGAGCGCTCTTCTAGTTTGTACTGATCAATTGAATTGGCTTGAAGTTTTTCCTTTACCAATGCCACCATTTTATTGTTTTCCTTAAAAAATTGGGGCCTATATATCTTTAGGTTCCCTTCAAAAGATTGCTGGTCAAAATCTATAGCACGTATTTTATAAACCACATGATCAAAATCATGGGTAGGGACAATCACATAGTTATATGACCTCATATCTCCCAAGAGTCTAATCATACACCGTTCATTAAATTTCACAAATTCTTTAGCCAATTGAGATTTCTCAGACTCTGTACAATCGGGAAGCATTTCCTTAATAAAAACATCTCCTGGAATACCTGCAATATGTTCCTCAATAAGGGTGTCCTTATAAACAAGAAAATTTAGATTGTACGGAGACAAAATATGTTCTAATTCTAATCCATAAACCCTAGAGGCATCTGTTTTTTTTACATAAAAATACGTGAAGTTGTCATTGAGAATATTCCTGACTTTAATTCTAAATGGTTTAGAATTACCAAAAGTACAATAGTCCACCGCGTCTACATTTAAGAAAGGAATAATGGTGTCTCCCCCATCTGAATGAAGTATGGAGTAGACCTGTTTTAGACTAAGATCAATCTCTTCCCTGTCATATTCAGAATAAAAAACCCTCACCCACAACGTGTCCTCATCATTGCTGTCGTAAACCACCACTGAGCCTTGAAAACGCAATAAATCCTCATAAAAAATTGGAATCCCAATATTTCTACTGTATTGCCTAAGGTAAGCATCTAACTGAGGAGAAACGGGAAAAGCAGGTTTCTTCTTAGACATCATCTTTTCTGACATGTAGTCGTAATTTAATTGTTCTTGTAACAAAATACGGATAAATTCGTCAAGTATAATAAGAACCTTTAAATAAAAAAAAACCTTGGAAACTATACTGACTGTTAACCAACTCACCAAATCCTATGGGAGTCTATTTGCTGTAAAAAAATTGAGCTTCTCCATAGAAAAGGGACATGTATATGGAATTTTAGGACCCAATGGCAGTGGTAAATCTACCACACTAGGAATGGTCCTCAATGTGGTTAATCCTACACAGGGAAACTTTCAATGGTTTGAGGGCACAATTAGTACCCATCAGGCATTAAAAAAAGTGGGTGCCATTATTGAAAGACCTAATTTTTACCCCTATATGACCGCTGTAGAAAACCTAAAGCTGGTCTCTAAAATTAAAGGAGTCTCTTCAGAAACTATTTCAGAGAAACTAGAATTGGTAGGTTTATTAGATCGAAAGGACTCTAAATTTCAGAGCTACTCTCTAGGAATGAAGCAGCGTTTGGCCATAGCGTCTGCCCTTCTCAACAATCCTGAAATTTTAATATTAGATGAACCTACCAATGGATTAGACCCTCAAGGGATTCATCAAATCAGGGAAATTATTAAAAAAATTGCTTCTCAGGGTACCACCATTTTATTGGCCTCTCACCTATTGGATGAAGTGGAAAAAGTCTGTACCCATGTGGTGGTTTTAAGAAAAGGAGAAAAGTTGTATGCAGGTCCCGTAACTGAAATGCAATCCAATCACGGCTATGTCTTATTAAATTCGGCCAAGGCCGATGCCTTAAAAGCACATCTTGAGGAAAGTGAAGATTTTGAAAAGATTTCTTTAGAAAATGGTCTAATAAAGGCTTACTTAACAAAGCCAATAGCAGCAGATAAATTAAACAAAAGACTCATGGAAGACGGCTTTCTATTAAGCCATTTGGCCATTCAAAAAGACAGTCTAGAAGCCCAATTTTTAGCACTCACCAATAACAAATAGCCCCATGAAAAGATTATTACAGATTGAACTTATTAAGCTTTGGAACAATAGGGCTAGTAAAACACTTATTTATGGGTATTTTATACTTCTAACTGGTATAGCGCTAATTGCGGCTATTAAGTTTGATATTGGTCCTATTAAATTTCATTTGGCAGAGCAAGGTATTTTTAACTTCCCCTACATTTGGCATTTTAACACCTTTGTTGCTGCCTTATTGAAAATATTTTTGGCCATTATTATTGTCTCCATGATGTCCAATGAATACACCTATAAGACCATAAAACAAAACCTTATAGACGGCTTGTCTAAAAAGGAGTTTATAGCCTCGAAATTCTTAACTGTGGTCTTATTCTCCATAGTTTCTACTGTATTTGTCGCGGTAATTTCTCTTATACTAGGAAGTATTTACTCTGATTATACGGAATGGGGCATTGTATTTACAGACCTGAGATTTCTAGTGGCCTATTTCATTAAACTCGTCGGATTCTTTTCGTTCTGTCTTTTTATAGGCATACTGGTAAAACGCTCTGCATTTGCACTAGGGTTTTTAATCCTTTGGCAAATGTTTGAAGGCTTTACCAGAGGTATGATTCGTTGGAAATTATTTGATGGAGAAACCACAGACGCCATTATGGGTTTCTTCCCTTTAAATGCCATGTTTAACGTGCTTAAAGAACCCTTTTCTAGGCTGAGCGCAGTGCAATCCGTTGCGAATCAAATTGGAGAGGAAATTGCACTAGATTACGGCACTTCTCTTTTAGACATGGGAATCGTTTTAGCTTGGACTGCTATTTTTATTTGGGGATCGTACCGCATTCTAAAGAAGAGAGATTTGTAGTATTTATAAGCGTGCTTTTGTACCTTTGGGCATGAAGTTTTCTTTGGAATCTCCCTTTAAACCTACTGGTGACCAACCACAAGCCATTGCACAAATTGTCAGTGGTATTCAAGCCAAAACCCCTTCACAAACGTTGGTAGGTGTTACTGGCTCTGGAAAGACATTTACTGTTGCCAATGTGATCCAAGAAGTTCAAAAACCTACCTTAATACTTGCGCATAACAAGACACTCGCGGCACAGTTGTACTCTGAATTCAAGCAATTCTTTCCAAATAATGCGGTAGAGTATTTTGTTTCTTACTACGATTACTATCAGCCAGAGGCATATATTCCTACTTCTGGTACTTATATAGAAAAAGACCTGTCAATTAATGAAGATATTGAAAAGCTTAGGTTAAGTACTACTTCCTCTTTACTTTCTGGCAGGGAAGACGTGCTTGTAATTGCATCTGTTTCTTGTCTATACGGTATGGGAAACCCAGTAGAGTTTGAAAAAAATGTGGTTCGGATAGAACGAGATCAAATTATTTCTAGAACCGCATTTTTAAAACAATTGGTTCAAGCACTTTATGCAAGAACTACAGCAGACTTTGTCAATGGAAGTTTTAGGGTAAAAGGAGACGTTGTAGACGTGTTTCCAAGTTATACAGATCACGCGATCAGGGTCCATTTTTTCGGAGACGAAATTGAAGAAATAGAATCGTTTGACCCATTGCACAATAAAACCCTAGAAACGTTTGAGCAACTCAGGATTTTTCCTGCCAATATGTTTGTGAGCTCGCCTGATATACTTCAAAATGCCATTCACAGCATTCAAGAAGATATGGTGAAGCAAGTTAATTTTTTTAAAACAGAAGGAAAACACCTAGAAGCAAAACGCTTAGAAGAAAGAACCACTTTTGACTTGGAAATGATCCGTGAATTGGGCTATTGTTCTGGCATTGAAAATTACTCCAGGTATTTAGATGGAAGGGCGCCAGGAACTAGGCCTTTCTGTTTGTTGGATTACTTTCCAAAAGATTTTTTGATGGTGGTAGATGAGAGTCATGTAACTATCCCACAAGTTCATGCCATGTTTGGTGGGGACCGCTCAAGAAAAGAAAACTTAGTGACCTATGGTTTTAGGCTTCCCGCTGCTATGGACAACAGGCCTTTAAAATTTGAGGAATTCGAAATACTCACCCCTCAGGCTCTTTATGTGAGCGCTACTCCTGCAGATTATGAATTAGAACAATCACAGGGCGTGGTCGTGGAACAAATTATTCGACCCACTGGACTATTAGATCCCGTAATTGAAGTACGTCCCTCTACCAACCAAATAGATGATTTAGTGGCCGAGATTCAAGCTAGGGTCGCTATAGACGAGCGTACATTGGTGACCACGCTCACCAAAAGAATGGCGGAAGAATTGGCTAAATACCTGACTAAAATACAAGTGAGGTGCCGTTATATTCATTCAGATGTAGACACCCTAGAACGTGTAGAAATAATGCAGGACCTTAGAAAAGGTATTTTTGACGTACTCATTGGCGTAAATTTACTCAGAGAAGGTCTAGACCTACCTGAGGTTTCTTTGGTGGCCATTATAGATGCAGACAAGGAAGGTTTTTTAAGGAATGCCCGCTCCCTGACACAAACCGTTGGAAGAGCGGCTAGAAATGTGAATGGAAAAGCGATTATGTATGCAGATAAAACCACCAAGAGCATGCAGAAAACCATCGATGAAACTAACTACCGTAGGGAGAAACAGATTGCCTATAATACCGCACACAATACCGTGCCAAAAGCATTAAATAAAAGCCTAGACAACGTGCTTACAAAAAATTCAGTGTCTGCTTATCACTTTGAAAAAGCGAATCATAGGGCACAAGAGCCTGACCCAAACTACCTCACTCCAGAAGAAAGGGCAAAAATGATTGTAGCTAAAAGAAAAACCATGGAAAAAGCAGCCAAAAACCTAGATTTTTTGGAAGCAGCTAAACTAAGGGATGAAATAAAAGCACTGCAATTAGCAGGAGAAGCAAAATAATAAAAGAGATTTATTACTTTTATTAATTAGTGGGGTTCTGCTTTCCTACTTGAATATTTTAATTGCAATCAAAACCATCAAGTCTATGAAAATCAAGCTGCTTTTATTGTCCTTAATAGCCTCTTCTTTTTGTATTGCCCAAGACATTTCAAAAAAAAAGATTGAAAAATGGACCGAAGATTACAGCGCGAAAGCAGTTGAAAACTTAAGTGATTTTTTATCCATTCCAAACAATGGACTAGACCCAATACAAATTCAAAACAACCTCAATTGGTCTAAAAGTACTTTTGAAGATTTGGGATTTACCGTTACAGAAATAATTTCACAAGGAATTCCTGTGCTTTTAGCAGAGAAAAAATTAGCGCCAAATTTACCCACAGTACTCTTCTACCTTCAGATAGACGGCCAACCGGTAGATTCCGCTCAGTGGGATCAAGAGAATCCTTATATAGCCGTCTTCAAAGAAAAAAACAAATTTGGGGCTTGGGAGCTGACTGATTTAAAAGAAAAAAAGTGGGACAAAGAGTCTTATATTTTTGCCAGATCTGCCTCTGATTCTAAAGGGCCTGCAATGTCCTTAATCAGTGCATTTCAGATACTAAATGAAAAAAGTATTGCCCTGAAATACAACATTAAAGTGCTACTAGACTTTCAAGAGGAAGTGGGGTCTCCAACCCTCCCAGAAATGGTTGTTAATAATAAAGATTTGTTACAGGCAGATTATTTATTTATTATGGATGGCGCAAGACACCTTTCCAATAAACCAACACTCACTTTTGGCGCCAGAGGTATTGCGACGGCAAAATGGCGGGTTTTTGGACCAAAAGTACCTTTACACAGTGGCCAATATGGGAATTATGCACCAAACCCTGTATTTGATGCTGCCAAAGTGATTGGTCAACTAAAAGATGCTTCAGGAAAAGTAACCTTAGAGGGGTTTTATGATGGTATAGACATCTCTAAAAAAGACCAAGAATTCTTGAATGCAATTGAAGAAAATGAAATAGCAACCAATAAAAGGCTGGGCATTTCTAAACGAGATGCTATTGGTGCGGGCTACCAGGAGTCACTTCAATATCCGAGTCTAAATATCAGAGGGATTAAAGCGGCATGGGTTGGAGCACAAGTGAGAACTATTATTCCCGCTGAGGTCATTGTAGAAATAGACATGAGACTCGTTCCTGAATCTGACGGTAAAACCCTGATGGAATCACTAAAAAAGCGCATTCAAGAGGAAGGTTATTTCCTAGTAGACAGTCTACCCACCGATCAACAAAGAGCCTTATACCCCAAACTAGCTAATTTTACTTATAAGCTTGGATCAAAACCTTTTAGGACACCAATGGATGGTCCTATAGCAGAGCTATTATCTACATCCATGAAGAAAATTTTTGGAGATGAATTTATTCTCATGCGCACTACCGGAGGATCACAACCGATTGCGCCATTTATTAGCACCCTTAATATTCCTGCAGTATCCATTAGAATTCCCAATCCAGATAACAACATCCACAGTCCCAATGAAAATATTAAAATTGGGAACTATTTAGAAGGCATTATGACTTGTTTGTCTATTCTAAATACGGGTATAGAAGGGTCCTAATATATTACTTACCTTTGCAAAGTCTTTGAATCCTTATTTCAAAGGTCCATTTAAGATCAATTTTATGACTAATAATGATATTTTAAAAAAATTACGTGTAGCGCTCATGCTCAGAGACACAGATATTGAAGCCATCATGAGTTTGGTAGATTTCAAAATAAGTACCAGCGAATTAGGCGCTTTTTTTAGAACTGAAGACCACCCTAAGTATATGGAATGTGGTGACCAGATATTGAGAAATTTTTTAAATGGTTTAATTATATACACAAGAGGAACTAAGGAAGCGCCTAAAAAACCTGCAGACGCATTAATACACAAACCTGTTATGGCCAAAGCCAAAAAGGCCAATGCAACAACGCAACAAAAAATAGATAATGTTTCTTTAAAAAACACCCCTCATAAGAATAGATTGAACCAAACAACCTACAAGAAAAAAGCAAGCTTTAAGGACGGGCCAAAAAAAACATTCAAAAAAGGTCCAAAAAGCCCACCAGATTTGAGTTTTGTGGCCTATAAAAACAAAAAAAAATCCTGAGTCAAGACTCAGGATTTTTTTTTAAATAAGATAAGGCCAATTATAATGCCAATACTTCTTTTACTTTATCTGCGGCCTCTTGGAATTGAACAGCAGATTTAACTGCCAATCCAGAGTTGTCTAAAATCTCTTTTGCCAATTCAGCATTAGTCCCTTGCAAACGAACAATGATAGGCACTTTTATAGCGTCTCCCATATTCTTATAAGCGTCTACAACACCTTGTGCTACCCTGTCGCAACGAACAATACCACCAAAGATGTTAATTAAGATTGCTTTCACATTAGGGTCTTTTAGGATAATTCTGAAAGCCTCTTCTACACGTTTTGCGTCTGCAGTACCTCCAACATCTAAAAAGTTAGCTGGTTCTCCACCGGCCATTTTAATGAGATCCATAGTAGCCATAGCCAAACCAGCTCCGTTTACCATACAACCCACATTACCATCTAAATCTACATAGTTTAATCCAACAGCGTTGGCTTCTACTTCAATAGCGTTTTCCTCTCTAAGGTCTCTCATATCTGCATATACCTTTCTTCTGTATAAGGCATTGTCATCTATAGAAACTTTAGCATCTACCGCCAGTATTTTATCATCAGATGTTTTTAAAACTGGGTTTATTTCAAACAAACTAGCATCTGACTCCTCGTAAGCTTTGTATAAAGACATTACAAATTTTGTCATTTCTTTGAATGCATTTCCTGAAAGACCTAAATTAAACGCGATTTTTCTTGCTTGGAATGGCATAATACCCACCGCAGGACTTATCGTTTCTGTGAAAATTAAATGAGGGGTATGCTCCGCAACCTCTTCAATATCCATTCCACCTTCTGTAGAATACATGATCATATTTCTACCAGAAGCCCTGTCTAACAAAACAGACATATAAAATTCAGACGTCTCACTCTCTCCAGGATAGTAAACATCTTCAGCTACCAAAACTTGGTGCACTCTTTTACCAGCTGCAGAAGTTTGAGGCGTAACCAAATCCATTCCAATAATTGCATCAGAAATGGAGGCTACCTCTTCTAAATTTTTGGCCAATTTAACACCCCCACCTTTTCCACGTCCACCTGCGTGCACCTGTGCTTTAATTACAAACCAACTGGTACCAGTTTCTTCTGTAAGTTGCTTGGCAGCTGCTACTGCTTCTTCTGGGTTTTGTGCCACCATCCCACGTTGGATGCGAACGCCAAAACTGGCTAAAATCTCTTTTCCTTGATATTCGTGAAGGTTCATAGTGTTCTATTAAAATTCGTCCACAAAAATAGCAAACAACCACCAAAGCGCCTAATAATTGGTACACCAGAATGAAATAAATTGAAGAATCTTTTTTTTTCAGTTTGTTGTAAATATAACATTATGTTTTAAAATGCTTTTTTTGCTGGTTAAATATTGCGCATATTATGCCTTATTGCTACATTTGGTTAAAATACTCCGTATGACCCAAGAAGATTTATTAGGTGTAGCAAAAGAATTTGGCGCTCCAGTATATGTTTATGATGCAGAAAAAATTAAAAGTCAATACAATAGATTGACTAATGCATTCAGTGGGGTTTCAAAATTGAAACTTAACTATGCCGCAAAGGCACTGTCTAATATTAGCATACTGAGACTTATGAATAGTTTGGGAAGTGGTTTAGATACCGTCTCTATTCAAGAAGTGCAATTGGGCTTAAAAGCAGGTTTTAAACCTTCTGATATTATTTTTACCCCTAACGGAGTCTCTTTAGAAGAATTAGAAACCGCAGCTTCGCTTGGGGTTAGAATTAACATAGACAACCTTTCGCTTTTGGAGCAGTTTGGAAACAAACACCCAGAGATTCCTGTATGTATTCGAATTAATCCACATGTAATGGCTGGAGGCAATGCCAATATTTCAGTAGGACATATCGATTCAAAATTCGGTATTAGTATTCACCAAATTCCACACATTCTCAGAATAACAACACTCACTAAAATGAATATCAATGGTATTCACATGCATACCGGTAGTGATATTTTAGATATTGAGGTGTTTTTATACGCTTCAGAAATTTTATTTGAAACAGCTAAAAATTTTAAAAATCTAGACTTTATTGATTTTGGTAGCGGTTTTAAGGTACCTTACAAAGAGGGTGATATTGAAACAAATATTGAAGAATTAGGAGACAAGCTCTCTAAAAGGTTCAATGATTTTTGTGAGCAATATGGTAAGCCACTCACCCTGGCTTTTGAACCAGGCAAATTTCTTGTCAGTGAAGCAGGTAGTTTCTTGGCAAAGGTGAATGTAGTAAAGCAAACTACCTCTACCGTATTTGCCAGTATTGACAGTGGTTTTAACCACCTAATCAGACCAATGCTGTATGGATCCACCCATGGCATTAATAATATATCTAATCCAAGCGGCAGAGAGCGTTTCTATTCTGTGGTAGGCTATATCTGTGAAACAGACACCTTCGCAACCAATCGCAAAATTGCTGAAATTACGGAAGGAGATATCCTTTGCTTCAAAAACGCAGGGGCCTATTGTTTTACCATGGCGAGCAACTACAACTCTAGATTTAGACCTGCAGAAGTTTTATGGTATATGGGTGAGGCGCATCTAATTAGAGCAGCAGAAACCATGGAAGATATTATGCGAAACCAAATTGACGTAAAAGACTTATTCTCACAAAAGGTCAATGAGGTATTGCAACCTAATTAATAGCGCTTTTTTAAACTCCCTATTGGTTTCACTTCAGTCTTTGGTTGGTTTAAGTGAAATATATTTGAAAAATTAGCTACTTTTATTCATGTTTAAATTTATAATTAAATTTTCAAATAAAATAATAGGCCTCCTAATCGTTTTAGGAAGTGCACAAAGCGTATTTGCACAAGAAAACAATCCAATCAATTGGTTGGGTTTTGAAGAAGCCGTTGCGCTTCAAGCGCAAGAAGGCAATTCTAAAAAAATTTTTATAGATGTTTATACCGATTGGTGTGGGTGGTGCAAAAAAATGGATGAAAATACTTTTCAAGATCCAGAAGTAGCCGCCTATATGAAACAACACTTTTATATGGTGAAACTAGATGGAGAAGGAAAAGAACCCATTGCATTTAGAGACCAGGTTTTTTCTTTTGTAGCTTCTGGAAGGAATGGCTACCATGAATTGGCTGCTAACTTACTTCAAGGGCAATTGAGTTACCCCACTGTGGTGTATTTAGATGAAAATATGAATATGTTAAGTCCCGTTCCGGGTTATCTCACCCCTGAGCCCTTCTTAAAAATAGCCACTTATTTTGGTGATGATATTTATAAAACCACCAAATGGGAAGAATATTCTAAATAAAAAAAAGCGCCTTAGTGGCGCTTTTTTTATTAAATATATTGAAACCTACCTGCTGTAATTTGGGGATTCTTTAGTAATGGTCACATCGTGAGGATGGCTTTCATTTATACCACTAGCAGTAATTTTAACAAACTTAGCGTGCGCTTTAAGACTTTCAATATCCTTTGCACCGCAATAACCCATTCCTGCTCTAAGCCCACCAACAAATTGGTGGATGCTCTCAAAAAGTTCTCCTTTATAAGGTACTCTTCCTACAATCCCCTCAGGAACCAGTTTCTTAATGTCGTCTTCTACATCTTGAAAATACCTGTCTTTACTCCCTTGTTTCATGGCTTCTACAGAGCCCATTCCACGGTAAGACTTGAATTTTCTACCCTCATAAATGATTGTTTCTCCTGGAGATTCCTTAGTCCCAGCAAGCAAAGAGCCTAACATCACAGTATCTGCGCCAGCTGCTATTGCCTTAGGAATGTCTCCTGTATATCTAATTCCACCATCTGCTATCACTGGAACGCCACTGCCTTTTATAGCAGCAGCTACTTCTAAAACTGCTGAGAATTGCGGAAAACCAACCCCTGCCACTACCCTTGTAGTACATATTGATCCAGGTCCTATACCCACTTTAACTGCGTCTGCACCAGCTGCTACTAAAAATTTAGCCGCTTCTCCAGTAGCTATATTACCTACAATAACCTCCAAATTTGGGAATGAGGCTTTTACCGCCTTAAGTACATTTACCACGCCTTGGGTGTGTCCATGAGCTGTGTCTATAACAACTGCGTCTACTCCTGCCTTGACCAGTGCTGCTGCACGATCTACCGCGTCTGCAGTTACACCAAGTGCCGCTGCAACCCTGAGTCTACCATACGAATCCTTATTGGCAATAGGTTTTTGAGTAAGCTTGGTTATATCACGGAATGTGATTAGCCCTACTAACTTATTGTCTTTATTAATGACAGGCAATTTTTCTATTTTATTTTGCTGTAAAATATCTTCTGCCTGAGCCAGAGAGGTACCTTCTGCTACAGTCACTAATTCACCAGAGGTCATGACCTCTGAAATAGGCCTGGCATTATTTTTCTCAAAACGTAAGTCTCTATTGGTCACAATGCCTAAAAGTTTATGGTCCTTGTCTACAATTGGAATCCCTCCAATACTAAACTCTCTCATATTGTCTTTAGCATCTTTTACCGTAGCGGTTAATGGTAAAGTCACAGGATCTATAATCATTCCACTCTCTGCACGCTTTACTTTTCTAACCTTCAAAGCCTGCGCTTCAATAGACATGTTTTTATGCAGCACCCCTATTCCTCCTTCTCGAGCCATGGCAATAGCCATACGAGATTCGGTTACAGTATCCATAGCAGCAGATACAATAGGAACATTGATCGTAATGTTTCTTGTAAACTTCGCTTGAATATTAACTTCTCTTGGAAGTACTTCTGAAAAGGCTGGGATTAAGAGTACGTCGTCATAAGTGAGACCTTCTCCTACAATTTTGTCAAGATGTGCTTGCATAGCAATTAAAGTTTAATTGCGTGCAAATATACCGTATTTATTCGAAAAAACGATGCTTTGTTTGGATTTAAAAAGCTGTCCGTAAATCCTTTATAAAAAAGGAGGCCATAAATAGCTTGAATCGGTAGAGTTTTAACATTATTTTATTTTTATTTATTCTAAATAAGCTTTGTGAATTTAAATTTCAGTATTATATTTGCCTTGTTATTTTTAATAAGTCTAAATAAGAACAAATGAATAAGTTATTTGTATTTTCACTCACTTTACTACTATCCAACATCTCTCTAGGACAGGAAAAAGAAGCCGTTAAAAAAGACAGCACTCAGGTACTCTCAGAAGTTGTGGTATCTGCACACCAATTATTTGGCAGTAAGTTTAGGGCTAAAAATAGAACTGGTGCCGCATATTATATGGACCAAGAAGAGCTGCAAAAATTTAATATCACAGACATTAATAGGGCCCTAAGATCTGTTCCTGGTGTTTCTATTTATGAAGAAGATGGTATGGGATTAAGACCTAATATTAGTTTAAGGGGTACTTCTCCTGAACGTTCCGCAAAAATTACGCTAATGGAAGACGGGGTATTAATTGCACCCGCACCTTATAGTGCCTCTGCAGCCTATTATTTCCCAACCATTGCACGAATGCAAGCAGTGGAAATTCTCAAAGGCAGCAGCCAAATACAATACGGTCCTTATACTACTGGAGGTGCTATAAACTTAGTATCTAAAGTCATTCCTCAAGACAATAGCACCCAACTTTTAGCGCAATACGGTGCTTTTAATTCTTCCTTATTTAATTTAAGTCATGGCGCCACTAAAGGAAAATGGGGGTACTTGGCAGACTACACCAGATACGATTCTGATGGATTTAAAACACTACCTAATGGCGGAAATACTGGTTTTGACAAACAAGATTTTGTAGGTAAAATTAAATACAGTGACCTTTTTTTTAACGTACCTCAGTCCTTAGAATTCAAATACCAATACTCAGATGAAACCTCCAATGAAACTTACTTAGGATTAACTGAGGAAGATTTTTCAAAAGACGCTTTTCAGCGTTATACTGCCTCTGAAAAAGACCAAATGAATACCCTACACAGGCAATATATGCTTACCCACACCCTCAAATTTTCTGATTATTTATCGCTAACTACCACTGCATACCAAAATGAGTTTGCCAGAAACTGGTATAAATTAGACTACCTTGAGATTGATAATAATAAAATGTCCCTGACGGATATTTTAACCAATCCCTCTGAATATCCTGAAGCATATGAGCGAATTATTGGCGCTCAAGACTCTAGAGAAGCTGATTTGTTTGTAAAAGCGAATAATAGGTCCTTTTTATCTAGGGGTGTTCAAACAAAATTAGACATTCATTGGGATGGAGAACAAGCCTACCACGACCTGGAAATTGGCGTAAGACTCCATGAAGATCAAGAAGACAGGTTTCAATGGCTCAATGACTATAGTATGGAAAATGGCGCAATGGTTTTAGCCAAGACTGGCACACGGGGTACAGACGCAAATAGAATAAGTGATGCCAATGCTTTTGCTGCCTATGCATTTTACAAATACACTTATAATAACCTGACCCTTACCCCTGGAGTGAGGTATGAGAACATGACGCTTTCCAGGATAGACTATGGAAAAAATGATACGCAAAGAAACGGATCAGATCTTTCAGAAAGATCCAATAGTTTGGGGGTCTGGATTCCCGGTGTTGGTTTTAACTACAAACTAGATCAAGTCTCAATTTTTGGTGGAGTGCACAAGGGGTTTGCCCCACCTGGATCTATTGAAGGTCAGAAAGCAGAAGAAAGTATTAATACGGAACTGGGGGCTAGATTTAGCTATGCAGGTATTAATGCAGAACTCATAGGATACAGAAATGATTATAGCAACTTACTTGGGAGTGATTTTGCAGCAAGTGGAGGTACAGGAAATCTCGACCTGTTTAATGCTGGAGAAGTATTGGTTCAAGGAATTGAATTTCTTATTAATATAGATTTAGTTCGCTTCAATAATCAATCTAGCCTTCCGCTAACATTTGGATATACTTTCACAGACACTGAATTTCAAAATAGCTTTGACGCGAGTAGTGGTTTATGGGGTGACGTAAATATTGGAGATGAAATGCCATACATTGCAAAAAATCAATGGCATTTAAGCCTTGGGTACGAAATAAACAAATGGCAATTTAACACCCAACTTAGGCATATGGGTGCTATAAGAACTATTGCTGGTCAAGGTGATTTAGATCCTTTAAATAGTGTTAAAGCCAATACAATATTAGATGCTAGTGTAAATTTTCAAGTGAACAATCGTTTGAGGATTCAAACCAACTTGGTCAATGCCTTAAATAGTACTTATGCGGTTTCTAGATTGCCACACGGATTAAGACCTGGGCACCCTTTCGGAATTAATATAGGATTGAGATACGGCTTGTAAAAATAACAGGAGCAAAACTTGTTAACATGAAACAGGTGGCATTAAATTCAAACAAGCAAAACTTGTCAATAGGAAATAGATGGCATTAAATTCAATGGTATGTATTGAATAAAGCGGTGGCTTTATTGTGCGCCGCTTCAAAGGCCATCCATTTTACACCATGGGCTACTTTTTTACTGGTAAAGTAAGAAAGTAGCTTTTCTGTTGGCATGTTTCCAGTTAAGGCATCGGCTGCCATTGGGCAGCCACCAAAACCTTGAATAGCTCCGTCAAAACGAAGACAACCCGACCCAAAGGCTGCATGAACTTTTTCATACCATTCCGCAGCTTTGGTATGAAAATGAGCCCCAAATTCAATAGATGGATAGGCGGGGATTAAATGACGGTAAAGCGCAGAAATATCTTGTGGTTGGGCACTACCAACTGTATCTGAGAGGGAGAGAATTTCCACCCCCATAGCCGAAAGTTTAGACACCCAATTGGCCACTATTTCTGTACTCCAAGGGTCTCCGTAGGGATTTCCAAAACCCATAGAAAGATAGACCACGACTTTTTTGTCTTTTTTACGGGCTAAATCTAAAATAGATTGCAAAACCGTAATAGCCTCGGTGATTGTTGTATGTGTATTTCTCATTTGAAAATTCTCAGAAATCGAAAATGGAAAACCCAAATATGAGATTTCATCATGAGAACAAGCCGCTTCTGCCCCACGTAAATTAGCCACAATGGACAGTAACTTAGTAGCGGTGTTGTTTAAGTCTAAGCCAGATAAAACTGCGGAAGTATCTGACATTTGAGGAATGGCTTTAGGAGACACAAAACTGCCAAAATCTAAGGTGTCAAAACCACAATTTAATAGAGACTGTAAATAAATAATTTTCTGATTGGTCGGAATAAAAGTCTTGATCCCTTGCATGGCATCTCTAGGGCATTCAATAATTTTAACTCCTTTTATCATGCGACTATTTATAGGCTAAAGTTACAATTAAATTAAGGTAGAAAAAGAAAAATTGCGATCCCTAAGAATAAGATTATTTGTAACCAATGAAGCACTTTAAAAAAAGTAGCTTGTGATTTAGTAGCGGTATTTAATAAAATAGATGAACCCAGTGCTATAGATGAAAAAACAAAAGTTGAGATCATTATAAACACCCCACCTAATGCCAAAAATTGAATCCAAAAAGGAGCCGATGGTATAAATAGAAAACCTGGAAAAAAAGCAATGAAAAATAAACCCACCTTTGGATTTAATACACTCATCACAAAACCTTGCTTGTATAAATCAGTAGATTTTTTATAAACCACTTCAATGGCTGAAAGTGTTTTTGGCGCGCCTTGCTTGTAAAGACTATACGCTAAGTACAGTAAATATACTGCCCCTAATATTTTAATCACAATGAGCAAGAAAGGAAAACGGGCTAAAAAAACAGCGGCACCAAATGCCCCTAAAATAGTGTGAACAAGGCAACCGCTCATCAGACCCATAATAACAAATAAGCCGCTCTTAAAACCAAATCTTAGGCTCTGAAATGCGACAAAAATATTATCTGGTCCTGGTGATATTGCCAAGAAAAATACCGCAATTGAAAAAGAAATAAGTACTTGAAATTCGATCAAAATAAATGCTTAGCGCTTGGCTAATATAGCTTTATTTATTTGCTTCACAAGGGCAGGTCCTTCATACACAAAACCAGTCCAAAGCTGAACTAGTGTTGCGCCTGCTTCTAGTTTTTCTAATGCGTCTTCTGGAGAATGGATACCTCCTACCCCAATAATTGGAAATGCATTGCCACTCTTTTGAGAAAGGAAACGGATCACTTCAGTACTGCGCTTTCTAAGAGGAGCACCGCTTAATCCTCCCGCTTCCTTTAGTAGTGATTTCTCAGAAACCAAACCTTCCCTGCCAATTGTGGTGTTGGTGGCTATTACCCCATCTATTTGAGTCTCATGAATGATAGCTATAATATCTAACAATTGGTCCTCTGTAAGGTCTGGAGCAATCTTTAACAAAAATGGTTTTGGTTTTTGAGCGTACTTATTGGCGAGAAGTGCATCCTCTACTTTAAGTGCTTTTAAAAGGGCTGTTAAAGGTTCTTTTTCTTGTAATTCTCTAAGTCCTGGAGTGTTTGGGGAACTTACGTTTACCACAAAATAATCTACATGAGGCCAAAGGGCTTGTGTGCAAATAATGTAATCTTCAGTGGCTTGATCGTTTGGGGTGACTTTATTTTTACCAATATTACCCCCTATTAAAACCTTGTGCTGCTTCTTTAGCGCTTTTACAGCAATGGCTACACCAGCGTTATTAAAACCCATTCTATTAATAATGGCCTGGTCTTTTTTTAGTCTAAAGAGTCTTTTTTTAGGATTTCCATCTTGTGGCTTTGGTGTCAGTGTCCCTATTTCAATAAACCCAAACCCAAAGTCTGATAGTTCGTTATACAGCAAGGCGTTTTTGTCAAAACCAGCTGCTAAACCCACCGGGTTTTTAAATTTCAAGCCAAAAACGTCTCTTTCTAGGGCTGGATGTTCTATTGTGTAAATACGTCTAATGATTGCACCAAAACCTAATTTAGACAAGTATTTAATTACAGAGAAACTAAAATAATGGACCGCTTCTGGATCGAAAAGAAACAGAAGCGGTCTAATGAAAATCTTGTACATATTTTATTTTGCTGGTTCTTGAAGTCTTTTTGAGAGCTCCATTGAAATAGCAGAAAGATCAAATTTAATCTTACCTGCCATAGTTTCAATCACACAGCTGGCATCTTTTTCATTTAACTCTACCACTTTTCCGTGCATACCACTTTTGGTAATTACTCTGTCTCCTTTAGCTAAAGCAGCTGAAAATTTCTTTTCATCCTTTTGACGCTTCATTTGTGGTCGGATCATAAAAAAATAACCCACTACGACAATTAAGGCTAAAGGTAAAAATTGATTTAATGCTTCCATAGGATAGTAAAAATATTAGTATTGATTAATAAGACGGAACAGATGCAGCGTTTGGCGCTAAAACAAAGGCTTGAATTTTTAATAATTCACTACCGTTGGCAGTGTTGGCCTGTACATTGATTGTTTTAGTGACTTGGTTTTGTCCTGAACCATTAAAATTCACTACCATTTGCCCTTGCTGTCCGGGTGCAATTGGGGTGTTTTTTGGATAATCTGGAATAGTACATCCACAGCTAGAAGTAGCGTCTGTAATAATTAATGGAGCGTCTCCAGTATTGGTAAAAGTAAATACCGTTTGTTGGGGGGTTCCCTGTGTGATTTGTCCAAAGTCATGGAAGGTTTTGTCAAAAGACATTACCGCGATTTTATTGGCAGAAGCGTCTCTTACTGCTGCAGCCTCAACATTGGCATTTTCAATTTTCTCAGTCGCTTTCTCTTTACATGAGAAAGTGATTAGTGAAATAGATACAAGTGCGATTAAGCTAATTTTTTTCATGATCTGAATGATTTAAAATTATTAAATACGAATATAAAAATTATTTACAACAAACCACGTCCAACTTTCTCAAGCCTTCCTTGGTCTTTGTACTCTTTTGATAAGGAATCTAATATCCCATTAATAAAAATACTGCTCTTGGGTGTAGAGTATTCTTTGGCAATCTCTAGGTACTCATTAATGGTAACCCTTACTGGAATAGAAGGAAAGAAAAGTAATTCGCAAATAGACATTTTTAATAAAATACCATCTATGTCTGCAATTCTATCCTTATCCCATTTAGGGGTTTTGTCTGCTGTCTCTTTGGCTAAAATACTTTCTTTAAGTGCTGTTTTAACCAATAGATTTTGAGCAAATTCAGCGTCGTCTTCTAAAATAGCTAGGTCCTTAATAAAATCTGATCCAATTACTTTTGGCGTTAATTTTTTTAACTGCTTTAGCAAAAAAGTATTCACAATGGGCATGTCGTCTGCCCAAGTGATGGTATGGTCTTCTAAAAAATCATACACTTTGTCATTGGGCGCTATAATTTCTTTAAAGATCTTAATCACAAAGGCCAGATCTTCTTCATAAGTATTTTCTGAATTTTTTAGGTACTCGCTATAAGCGGCGCTCTCCACAATTTCCTTATAGATGATTTTGACATACTCTTCATGTAAATACCAAGTATTGAGTTTTCTAGCAGCAATAGCGCTATTGATCGCTTCATTGTTTTTGATCTGAGCCAACACCAAGTTATTTGAGAACTTTGCTTTAGAAGGGTCTAAATCTGCTGAGGAAGAAATGTATTTTTTAGAAGACAAAATTAAATGATCTGCAGCCCTCGCTTGAAGCTCAATAAATAGACTCAAATGAAGTAAATAGAGGCTTCCCATCTTTTCCATACTGAGGCTTAGGAATTTCTTTTCCTTTTCTAAGGTGTCTTCTGTAGTTTGTGTCATAGCGTACAAACCTTGCATTACTTTTACTCGAATGTGCCTCCTTGTGAGCATGATAAAGAACTTTTTTAATGGATAAAACTCGGAGGCAAAAATACTACTTATTTATAGATGGCAAACCCTTATTGGATAATATTATTCGCTTAATTCTCTGCTTTATAAATTTCATAAACCTTATATTTGTTCGGCTTAAATTGAAGTCCTAATACTCAGGCATGAAGGAACTGCGTCACCTCAATAAATACTTTAGAAAATATAGATTAAAACTCCTTTTAGGTATTTTAATCACTATTGTAGCAAGGGTTTTTTCTCTTGTAATGCCTCCTTTCATAAATAAATCTGTTCAAGCAGTGGAGCAATATCTCTCTGAGACCAATGCAGATGTGAGTCTAGTCAAAGGGGTTTTACTCGAATATATTCTCATCATTATTGGTGCCGCACTACTCTCAGGTTTTTTTACGTTTTTAATGCGTCAAACAATAATAAACATCTCTAGATATATAGAACGAGATCTCAAAAATGAAATATTTGACCACTATCAAAAATTACATTTAGCCTTTTACAAGAACAACCGTACTGGAGATCTTATGAATAGAATCAGTGAAGATGTTGGCCAAGTCCGAATGTATGCAGGCCCTGCAATTATGTATGGTATTCAAACCTTGACGCTATTTGGCTGTGTTATTCCACTTATGTTTATTAAAGCACCTACTTTAGCCGCTTACACCCTACTGCCGCTTCCCTTTTTATCTGTGCTTATTTATAAAATCAGTAAAATCATTCACAAAAAAAGTACGGCGGTCCAAACCTTCCTTTCTTCTTTATCTACATTTACTCAAGAACGTTTTTCAGGAATATCGGTGATTAAAGCCTACGGCTTAGAGGAGCGCACAAACAATGAATTGGTTGTTTTAGCCAATACAGGAAGACAAAAGAGCTTAGACCTTGCTAGAGTTAATGCTTGGTTCTTTCCCCTAATGATCTTAATGATTGGGGTGAGTAATTTATTTGTCATATATATAGGTGGTAAACAGTACATCAGTGGTGAAATAAGCTCTATTGGATTGATCCTTGAATTTATTATCTATGTCAATATGCTTACTTGGCCCGTAGCTATTGTTGGCTGGCTTACCTCTATTATACAACAAGCAGAGGCCTCACAGACTAGAATCAATGAATTTCTAAAAACTGAACCAGCCATAGTAGATGAGTCAGAAGGTCCCCTAGATATAAAGGGCAATATAGTATTTGATCGTGTTTGCTTTACTTATCCAGACACTGGGATTAAAGCCATTCAAGAATTGTCTTTTGAAGTGAAACAAGGCCAAACCCTAGCCATCTTAGGAAAAACTGGTTCAGGTAAATCTACTGTCCTAGAATTAATCAGTAGGATGTATGACATAGATAGTGGAACACTCACCATAGACGGTGTATCCATTAAAAAAGCCCCCCTTTCTTCACTCAGAAATGCAATAGGCGCAGTCCCTCAAGACGCTTTTCTTTTTTCAGATACCATCGCTAAGAATATTGCTTTTGGCAAAGAGCAAGCCTCCCAATCAGATATTGAAACTGCAGCCAAACAAGCCGAAGTACACAACAATATTATAGCATTCTCTAAAGGCTACGAAACCATTCTAGGAGAAAGAGGCATTACCTTAAGTGGTGGTCAGAAGCAAAGGGTTTCTATTGCTAGAGCACTCATAAAAAACCCAGAAATATATCTTTTTGACGACTGTCTTTCTGCTGTAGATACAGAAACTGAGGAAGCCATATTAAATGCGCTTAAAAAAGCGTCTACCCACAAAACAACGATCATTGTAAGTCACCGGGTTTCCGCAGCTAAAAATGCCGACAAAATAATCGTTTTAGAGGATGGTAAAAAAATTCAAGAGGGTACGCATTCAGAATTAATTGACATAAACGGCTATTATAAAGCACTTTACGAAGGACAATCTACCCATAAAGAAAACCCGAAAAATGTTGTAACATAAACATTTTTTTTCCAATTTTGATGGGAACAATGCACTTGCAAAAACAGAACAGATGTACGCAAAAGAATCCATGGAACAAGAAGAGATACACTCAAAGGTTTTAAGAGCTGGAAGGAGAACTTATTTTTTTGATGTAAGAGGCACTAAAGCCGGAGATTACTATTTAACTATTACAGAGAGTAAGAAATTTACGCACGACGACGGATCTTTCCATTACAAGAAGCACAAGATTTATTTGTACAAAGAAGACTTCACTGCATTTAAAGAAATCATGGACGAAATGATGGATTTCATCATAGACAACAAAGGTTCGGAGGTTATCTCTGAAAGACACCAATCAGATTTCAAAAAAGAATCATTTGAAGACATTGCTTCAGAAGATACTGAAGAAAAGTCTATTGAAGACACCCCTACTTCTTCTTTTACAGAAGTAGATTTTGATGATATTTAATTTTCAACGAAAATTTAAGTATGTAAAAGGGCCTCAATAGAGGCCCTTTTCTTATTTTTATACCTTAAGTAACCCTTCAAAACCAATTCCATGAAGAAATTTCTATTGGGCTTTATGCTCTTTTTACCGTTTAGCATTTTTGCGCAACAAGCCGTTGACTTAGGCTATTACCTTCCAGACAACATATCCTACAACCCAGAAATACCCACACCAAAAGAGGTAATAGGACATGAAGTGGGAGAATGGCATGTTACACACGACAAATTAGTGCAGTACATGACGGCCTTGGCAGCTTCTTCTGATCGAATAAATATGGAGAATAGGGGCACTACATTTGAAGGTAGGCCATTATTACTTCTCACAGTAACCAGTCCCAAAAATCATACTAATATTGAGTCAATTAGAGCGCAACACTTGGCTTTAACCACTTCAGAAGGAAAAAATTTAGCTACTGAAAATATGCCCATAGTAGTGTATCAGGGCTTTTCAATTCATGGAAATGAACCCAGTGGTGCAAACGCAGGGCTTGCATACGCCTATTATTTGGCTGCAGCTCAGGGGCCAGAAATAGACGCAATATTAAACAACACGGTCATTTTAATGGACCCTTCATTTAATCCTGACGGACTGCAAAGATTTGCCTATTGGGCCAACACCAATAGAAGTCATTTACTCAATCCAGATCCAAATGAAAGGGAGTATCATGAGGTATGGCCAGGAGGAAGGACCAATCATTATTGGTTTGACATGAATAGAGATTGGCTTCCTGTTCAATTACCAGAAAGTAGGGCAAGAATAAAAAGTTTTCACGCATGGAAACCAAACATACTTACCGATCACCACGAGATGGGAACCAATTCCACTTTTTTCTTCCAACCAGGAGAACCCACAAGAGTACACCCATTAACCCCTGCGATTAACCAAGAACTTACCGCAGAAATAGGCGCTTACCACGCCAAAGCACTAGATAAAATTGGTTCTTTGTATTATTCTGAAGAAAACTACGACGACTATTATTACGGAAAGGGCTCTACTTTCCCAGATATTAATGGCAGTATTGGAATCCTTTTTGAACAAGGTAGTTCTAGAGGGCATATACAAGAAAGTGAAAATGGCATAATCACCTTTCCGTTCACCATTAGAAATCAATTCACGACTGCCTTGTCTACTGTAGCTGCAGCTCAGGGAATGAGGGAAAAAATATTAAACTACCAGAGAGACTTCTTTTCAAATACAAGGACATTGGCTGCTAAAGAAAAGCAAAAAGCCATTGTATTTGGTGACACTAAGGATGCTGCTAAAACAAACCACTTGGCTGAAATTCTTCACAGGCAAGAAATTAAATTTCATGAGCTCAAAAGAGATGCTGTTATCAATGGAAAAAAATTCAAAAAGGGATATGGTTATGTAGTCCCATTAAACCAACAGAACAACACTTTAATACAAGCCATGTTTGAAAAAAGAACTACTTTTTCAGACAGTTTGTTTTACGATATTTCTGCATGGACATTTCCACTCGCTTTCAATGTTGCTTACACTACTACAAACAACCTAAATGAAGCAGGGTCTGAGGTAAACGAAATTCCGGTTTCAGAGGGAACTATTAGCGACTCATCTCAGTATGCATACCTCTTCGAATGGCATGAATATTACACGCCAAAAGCCTTAAACAAAATATTAAACAAAGGACTTAGGGCCAAAGTAGCCAAAAGAGCATTTGAATTAGAGGGCATAAAATACGATTACGGTACTATCATGATTCCAGTAGCCAATCAATCTTTATCTGCCAATGAAATACACAAATTCTTGTCAGAAATTGCTGCAGACGCTCATATTAGAATAAAAGGGGTAGGCACTGGTTTAAGCAATGGAATAGATCTGGGAAGTAATAATTTTGAGGCACTTCAAAAGGCCTCCGTAGCCATTGTTGTTGGTAATGGCACTGCTTCTTATGACGCAGGAGAAATCTGGCACCTATTTGACCAGAGATACGACATGAAACTCACCAAAATAGATATTGAATACTTTAACAGGGTAGACCTATCTAGATACACCACCCTGATTGTTCCAAACATGTACGGAAGTGCATTAAATTCTTCTGCTTCAGATAAAATTAAAGAATGGGTTAAAGATGGAGGCACCCTAATTGCGTACAAAAATTCCGCCAAATGGATCTCTAAAAATGAATTTATGGACCTAACATTTAAGAGTACTCCTTTGGAGGCTAAAGGAATATCTTATGAAGACAGGGAGAATTTCTATGGCGCACAAGAAACTGGCGGCGCTATTTTCGAAGCCAAGTTAGATCTGAGTCACCCAATTAACTACGGGTATCACAATGCTTATGTAGCCATGTTTAGGAAAACAAATGTATATATAGAAGCAGACAAGCAAAGTTTCAACAACCCTATTCAATACACTTCTTCACCGCTTTTAAGCGGATACCACTCTAAAGTAAATGCCACCTTAATTCCTAATACGGTACCCTTTAAAGTATCTGGTCTCGGTAGAGGAAATGTGATCTTATTTACGGACAATACTAATTTTAGAGCCTTTTGGTACGGAACAAATAAGTTCCTAGCCAATGCAATATTCTTCAGCCCTTTAATGTAATGGGTTAGCGTATTTTTTTACGAATATAATATTCAGTATAAAATGAATCATAGGGATGGCTAAAGCCATCCCTAAATTTTTGGAAAATACTGCAATCAAAATAAATAGTAGTAAAAAGTAAGCGGGAAAGAACAATAACGAAAAGCCAAATCTAGCCGTACTCACAAATTCAGGCTGCTTTATACCTGGCTTTAAAAACAAACGCCATATAGAAATTGGTACAATATTTAAACATTCGAAAAGAAACTTGGAAATTAAGCTACAGGCTTTCTGAAAAAAAGAAATCCTTTTTTCAGAATTAACTTTAAGCCATATATCATTGGCTGCAACTCCAGATGGATCTATATGCAGTGCTCTTTCGAATTGTGCTATTATATCATTGGCTTTAATAGGATTTAAAAATAATTGGCCGCCTTTCTCTAAACCAGCTTCAATTTGATCGTAATAAACCTCTAAGGATTCAGGAATGTGGGTGGTCAAAACGGACAATTGCTGGTGCAGCTGATTCAAAAGGGATTGTATGCTATCTGGGGTAGGTTCAAAGGGATTTACTTGAAAGGCTTTGCCATAAACGAGCGTCGCACAATCTGGAAAACGAACTGCATTTTTATAATTCACACCAATAGGAGATAAATAAACAGGCTGCTTGTCCCTAGACCAGCGGTGTGTTAAAAGGCTAATAAAACCTTTTTTTAAGGGTCTCACCCTCCTTTTTAAGCCATGATTTCCCTCAGGAAAAATTAATATGGCTTCATGGTCATGGAGTATTTCCCCACAACGATTAAAAATGGGGGTATTCTTAGAAAGGGTGTCTACACCATCTCTAAATCTATATATGGGTAACATACCTATATACCTTAATAAACGTCCAATCAAAGGATTTTTAAACACATCTGATCTTGTGAGAAAAGTAGTCTTCCTCCTTGTTGTTGTAGCGATCAGTAAAGCATCTATCAAAGCATTTTGATGGTTGCCCAAATAAATCACAGGCTTGGCATGGTTTTCTTTGGAAAAACCAATCAATGTAATGCGTTTAAAATAACACCATAATGCAAATCGAACCAAAGCTTTGACTGAATTGGTCACCTGATTTTGAACACTATTCATAAGCTTCCTCATTTAAAGTGGGATAATTTCTAAGAAAAGTCCCCAACAACAAGCCAGAAATCAAATGCCAAATTCCCCAGAAAGCAGTTAATATAGCCATGCCCCCTAAACCATCAAAAAAAGTAAATATCAAGAGTAGGCCAAGTCCTGAATTTTGAATGCCTGTTTCAATGGTAATTGTCTTGGTGTCTTTCCAAGATAGTCCCCACCATTTAGCCAAGCTAAAACCTGTAGCAAAAGCAACAAAATTGTGAAGTAACACCAACCAAAAAACCTCCATTACATAGCGCTCAAAAGCCTCCAAGTTATTTCCCAGAGCCAGAAAGATAAGGGCTATAAAAAAAAGCAGGGAAAGTTTTTTCATGACAATAGACGTCCTTTGGGAAAAAAGAGGGAATTTTTCATGAATAAACATCCCTAAAACCAACGGAACTCCCAAAATCAAACCCACTAATTTTACCATTTCAATGGGCTCCACCGACACAGATTTCAAAATAACTGAAGTGGGTTCATACAAATTACCCCAAAAAGCAAGATTTAATGGGGTCATTACTATGGCTAAAAGTGTCGCAATGGCTGTTAAACTAACTGACAAGGCGTCATTCCCTCTTGAAAAATGAGTGATAAAATTAGAGATATTTCCTCCAGGACATGCAGCTACTAAAATCATTCCTAAAGCAATACTAGGTGCCGGTTTTAAAAACAGAACAAGTAAAAAACTGATTAGGGGAAAAATTAAAAATTGACTGGAAACACCCACAATGAGTGCCTTTGGCTTTAAAACAACTGGTTTAAAATCGCGCCAATCAATAGATAAAGCAATTCCAAACATCACAAAAGCTAGGGCTATATTTAAAACCCAAATACTGTCATTATTAAAGTTAATCTGTGCTTGTTCCAACAATATTATGAAATTTTTAATCCGTTCTTAACTTTAGACATAGGCTGTAGTAAAGTAACCTCTTCTCCATTCACTGCACCCAAAACCAAACATTGACTTTTAAAATGGGCAATTTGCTTTTCTGGAAAATTAACAACCGCTATGAGTTGTTTTCCAATCAATTCCTTTTTACTGTAAAGCTTGGTGATTTGAGCAGACGTTTTCAGTACACCCGTAGGTACCCCAAAATCAATAAAAAGTTTGTAGGCTGGTTTGTGTGCCTCAGGGAAATCTAATGCATCTATAACTGTACCAACGCGGATAGCTACTTTTTCAAAATCACCCCAATTTATCTGATTGGACTCCATAGGTATTGTGTTAAAAATTTAGGTTTATTTTAAAAATATCAATTTTGATTAAATCTTGCAAAAGCTTCCTTTATTTGAGCCAGATGGTGGTTGCCATGCCAGGCATAAACCCCTAAATAATCATACAAAAAATGAAAAGACTTGGTCTCTGGATGTTGAAAACGCTTGCTAAAGTCATTCTCATTCATTTTCTCTAATAAAAAAACCCACTTACGGTGTACTGAACTAAGATGGTCTAAAGAGAGTTGTATGGGTGCTGTTGCATCTGAAAGCGCAGACCAAGCTTTTTCATCATAAGCTTTTATCATTGGTTCATTTTCAGTGAGGGTCCATTTAAACCGGGTATACGCATGATGGTGACTGTCCGCAATATGATGAATGAGTTGTCTTATGGTCCATGCGCCAGATCTAAGAGAGCTATCTAAAAATGATTCTTTGAACTGACTAGATAGCTTTGCAAGTAAAGTAGGTAACTGATCCACTTCCGCTATCCATTCGTTTATTTGCAGGCGATTAAACTGACCTACAGGCGTATACTCCCCAATTGGAAATACTATTGGGTCAAAATTTGAGGCACTCATTTAGTAGAATTATGTATTATTTTTAGGCAATTAAAAATATAAGTCACTTAATTGAAAGGATTTATAAATATATATCTTACATTTGCAACTAATATAATTTTTTAATTTTTAGTAATGAACAAAGGAACAGTAAAATTCTTCAACGACACCAAAGGATTCGGTTTTATCAGTGAAGAAGGAGCAGGTAAAGAACATTTCGTACACATCTCAGGTTTAATCGATGAGATTCGTGAAGGGGATGAAGTAGAATTCGAACTTGAGCAAGGAAAAAAAGGATTGAATGCGGTAAACGTTAAAGTGATCTAATCATATACAACCTTTTCAAAAAACTAAAGCCTGTCCATTTGGACAGGCTTTTTTTATGAAGTTAAAATACTTAAAACCTCGTAAGGCTTGGATTTTAAAATTCGCATTATTACTGACAACACCATTTCTGCTGTGGTGTTGCCAGTATACTTTGGTATTGTCAGTATACTGTGGTGTTGTCAGCAAAAATTTTATATTACTTAGCCCCTACAAGCTCTACATCAAAAACCAAAATAGCATCTGGAGGAATAACACCACCAGCACCAGCACTTCCATATGCCAAATCAGATGGAATTACAAATCGGGCTTTATCACCTACGTGCAATAATTGTAAGCCTTCATCCCAACCTGAGATTACTTGACCAATACCCAATTGAAATTCAATAGGCTCTTTTCTTTTATAGGAAGAATCAAAAACAGTTCCATCTATTAGTGCACCTTGATAATGCACTGAAACTTGCTGACCCTTTTCCGCTTTAGCACCAGTACCTTTTTGAATAATCTGATATCTCAATCCAGAAGCAGTCTCAGAAAAACCAGCAGATACTTGATCCAAAGCATCTGTTTGAGCCGCTTTAGCTTCAGCCAAACGCTTTTCTCTAGATCCCTCAAAAGTTCTGAAAGCTTCTACCGCATTCCAAGCCTCAGCTGCTGCTCCAACCCTTAGAATCTCTAAAGTGTCTAAAGTGTCTCCTTGAGCTATTGCGTCTACAACATCTTGTCCTTCTACCACATGCCCAAAAACAGTGTGTTTATTATCCAACCAAGGGGTCGCTATATGCGTAATAAAAAACTGCGTTCCATTGGTCCCTGGTCCAGCATTAGCCATTGACAATACACCAGGTCCATTATGTGTTAAATCTGGGTGAAATTCGTCGTCAAACTTATATCCACCGTCACCAGTTCCTGTTCCTAAAGGACACCCCCCTTGTATCATGAAATCTGGAATAACCCTATGGAATTTTAATCCATCGTAGTAAGGGGTTCCTTGTGGTTTTACATTATTTTCTAAACTTCCCTCTGCCAATGCCACTAAGTTACCTACAGTACCAGGTGTTTTGTCATGGGTTAATTTTACTGTAATAGCGCCTTTAGAGGTATTGAATTTGGCGTAAATTCCGTCTTGCATAATCACTTTTTTTAATGAAGGGCAAATATAAGAATTCTATTTAATTTCAGCAGCTTCTAAACCATAGCGATCAAATAAATATACCAGGGCAGTCATTGCTGCTGACCCCATATCCAACTCTCTCTTATTCACTGCATCAAAAGTATCTGTAGCTGCGTGGTGGTGGTCAAAATAACGCTGAGAATCTGGCCTCAATCCGGCCAAAACAATGCCCTCATTTTTTAAAGGTCCAATATCTGCGCCCGAACCACCTTCTGTGAAAGTGTGGGCCATATAAGGTTCAAATAACACTTTCCATTCCATGATTTGTGACATGTTTGCAGCAGACGCATCAAAGGAAAAACCCCTAGGTGTAAAGCCACCAGAGTCACTCTCAAGGGCGAATATATGTTGCTCCCCCAGCTCAACGGCTCTTTTGGCATAAGCTGTTCCACCCCTAAGTCCATTTTCTTCATTCATAAACATCACTACCCTAATCGTTCTTTTTGAGGTGTAATTTAGCTTCTTTAGTATCTCTAAAACAGCCATGCTTTGCACGCAACCTGCACCGTCGTCATGGGCACCATCTCCTACATCCCAAGAATCTAAATGCCCACCAATAACAATAATTTCCTCAGGGAATTCACTGCCCCTAATTTCTCCAATCACATTGTGAGAAGGCACATCTGCAAGTGTTCTGCAATTTTGTTTGAAATAAAATTTCAAAGAAGGGTTTAATTTTAGGGTAGTGCTTAAAAAATTTGCATGGTTTGTAGAGACCGCTGCAGCAGGAATTTTCATGGCGTCAGAAAGGCCACCATAAGACATACCACCAGTGTGAGGAAAGTCATCTAATCTTAAATTCATAGACCTCACTATCACACCTAGAGCACCATATTTAGCAGCCTCAGCTGCGCCCTTAGACCTTTGATCCACCGCTTTTGAATAAGCATTAAATGTATTGATCATTTTAGGGTCCATAGGCCTATTGAAAAAAACTATTTTACCAGAAATGGCTTTTTTGCCCAATGTTTTCAATTCATCCAAAGAGGTCACTTCAATAAGTTCCGCTTTGATTCCTAAAGAAGGTGTGGCCACAGATCCACCCAATGCTAGAATAGGAATGTTCGTAGTTGCCCCAGGAGACAATTCCATATAGGCAAATTCAGGGGTTCCCCTCACCCACTTTGGTACGGTTATTTCTTGCTTCCAAAGCTTGTCTAGCTTCAAATTTTCGATCACTTTATAGGTATAATCTACTGCCTGTTCTGCTTGAACCGATCCAGACAAACGCCCTCCAATCTGGTTGGACAAATGGTTCAGCCAATCGTATGACCTACTCTCACTTAGTGCAGTATCATAGATACTTTTAATAAAGGAATTATCTAAATTTTCTTGGGCCTGAAGGCCGATGCCACAAAAAGTGAACAGAATAATTAGTCTCAATTTCATATTATCTATTTTAATTTTTAGAAGCAAATAACCGCACGTCTTCACTGCATATTTCAGTAGCGCCTAAAATTAACAGTCGCTCAACAACATTGCGTAATTCTCTAATATTTCCAGTCCAATCATAAGACTGTAGCGCACTAATGGCCTCTTGTGAAAAAACTTTGGGTTGGGCACCCTGAGCATTGGCTATTTGATTTGAAAAATGATTAATCAGCAATGGAATGTCTTCTTTTCGTTCATTTAAAGCCGGTACATCAATAATAATTACGGCCAAACGGTGGTATAAATCTTCTCTAAAACGCCCTTCCTTAATCTCTTCTTTAAGGTTTTTATTAGTGGCAGCTAAAACCCGCACATCTACTTTAATGTCTTTATCAGAGCCTACCCTAGTGATTTTTTGCTCTTGTAAAGCCCTAAGTACTTTAGCCTGAGCAGAAAGACTCATATCCCCTATCTCATCTAAAAATAGGGTACCCCCATGTGCCATTTCAAATTTTCCTGACCGATCTTTTACAGCAGAGGTAAAAGCCCCTTTTACGTGACCAAATAATTCACTTTCAATAAGTTCAGAAGGAATAGCAGCACAATTCACCTCTACAAAGGCTGCTGTTAGCCTAGGCCCTTTTTGGTGAATCCAATGGGCAACCAATTCTTTTCCACTACCATTAGGGCCAGTAATCAAAACCCTTGCGTCTGTTGGAGCTACTTTATCAATCATTTGTTGCACATGAGATATGGCTTCACTTTTACCGATCATTTCATATCCATTAGATACTTTTTGTTTGAGCAAAGTATTCTCAACCAATAAATCTTTTTTCTCAAGGGCATTCCTTGCAGCGGTCAACAACCTGTTTAAATCAGGCGGTTTTGAAATATAATCAAAAGCACCCAATCGCATTGTTTCCACAGCAGTTTCAAGATCGCCATGACCAGATATCATAATGAATGAAGTAAATGGCGCAATTTCTTTAGCTTTAATAAGCACTTCTACCCCATCCATTTTAGGCATTTTAATATCACATAAAACTAAGGCATAGTCCTTGCTTTGAATCATTTCAATAGCAGATTGCCCATCAAAGGCAGTCTCTATTTCATAAGTCTCAAAGGCTTCTGATAGTATTTTTACAAGCACCCTACTAATAGCTGCTTCATCTTCAACAACAAGAATATTTGAATTCATTTAGGGATGTTTATACAGGTGAACATCTCTTTGTGGAAATGGAATGGACACCTTATTATCTTTAAAAATCGCTGCAATTTTATAACGAATCTCACTTTTCAACTTGGGATCCGTGAAAGAATCTGCAATAGAAAAGTGCAGCGAAAATACCAGGGCGGAATCTCCGAAATCATCAAATAAAACAAAAGGTTTAGGAGATTTTAAGACGCCTTTTTGAGCTACAGCAACTGACACTAGTAAATCAGTCACTAAATTTATATCTGATGCATAAGACACGCCTATAGTGACCTTTTCACGGGTTGTTTTATGGTTTTGCGTATAATTAAAAATACTGTTTGTTAGGAAAATATGATTTGGAATGACTATCACCTTGTCGTCTCTGGTAATGGCTCTGGTGGTTCTCAATTTAATTTCAAATACCTTACCCACCTTCTGATCTACTTCAATAATGTCTCCAACGTGTAGTGATTGATCTAAAATGATCAAAATACCTGAAATAATGTCTTGAAATAAGTATTGAAGTGCAAAACCAAGACCAACAAATAAAGCGGCAGAGGCTGTAAGAAAAACAGTGAGATCAATACCGGAAGAATGTAAGACCGTTATCGTAACCAGTATATAGAAGAGATACTTTAAAAACCCAAATATGCTTGCAAACTTATTTTTGTCTTCTTCAGGTAATTTTGCATTAACAATCTTTTTAATAAGCTTCAAAAGATAACTTACAAAAATTAGGGCTGTTATAATTAAAAGAATAGTCCCTATGGTAATATGAATTGTATCCGATGGGAACAATGGAGTAGTCAGCGCATTTTTTATAAGCCCTAAAAATTTCTGAATCGCATTCATAAGAATTATTTACGCTTCTAAAATAAGCAAATAAACTGACACCAAGCGGCCTTTAAAAGCAAAACCCACCCTTAAAACGAGTTCTAAGGATGGGAAAAAAAATTGCTATGAAAAAGAATTACCTAATAGTTGTACTATTAAGTAAAAATCAAATATACATAAATTCTACATAAAACAACAAAAAGGTTTAAGCAAACATATCTTTTACCTTTTCAAAAAATGACTTATCAGATTTTTCCGGCTTTGGCTCAAAATTTTCATCTCCTTGCATCTTTTCAAAAAAGGTCCTTTGCTCTTTATTCAATTCTTTTGGTGTCCATACATTAACGTGCACCAATAAATCTCCCGCTCCATAACCATTAATACTCTTGATACCTTTACCTCTGAGTCTTAATATTTTTCCAGACTGCAGACCAGGCTCAAGTTTAATTCTGGCTTTACCAGAAACAGTATCAATATCTTTAGAAGTCCCCAATACAGCGTCTGATAAACTGATATATAAATCATAATGAAGGTTATCTCCTTCTCTTTTCAAGGTCTCATGCTCTAAAGTCTCAATGGCAACTATTAAGTCACCAGGAACACCATTTCCAGGAGCATCATTGCCTTTTCCTCCAACTTTTAACTGCATTCCGTCTTCTACTCCTGCAGGTATTTGAATACTCACAGTGTCTTCCTGAACCACCATTCCTTGAGCGTCAGCATCATTTGGCTTGGAATCTATAATTTGTCCGCTTCCACTACAGCTACTACAGGTTGCAGCCGTTTGCATCCTACCCAATATGGTGTTGGCAATTTTAGTGACTTGACCCTGACCATTACAAGTGGCGCAAGTCTTATAAGTAACCCCATCTGCCTGCTTTTTTCTTCGGACTTTTACGGTCTTCTCTACCCCTTGTGCTACCTCTTCAAGATTTAGTTTCACCCTAATCCTAAGGTTACTCCCTTTAGCCCTTCGCTGGCCGCCGCCGCCGAATCCACCAAATCCACCTCCAAAGGCACCACCAAAAACATCACCAAATTGGCTAAATATGTCATCCATATTCATTCCGCCACCGCCACCAAATCCACCTTCAAATGCTTGGTGACCATACTGATCATATTTGGCTTTTTTATTAGGGTCACTTAAAACTTCGTAAGCCTCTGCAGATTTTTTAAAAAGCTCTTCTGCTTTTGAATCTCCAGGATTTTTATCTGGATGGTACTCAATGGCTTTTTTCCTATAAGCCTTTTTAATCTCTGCAGCTGTGGCACTTTTAGAAATACCTAATATGTCATAAAAATCTTCTTTCATAAAACTTAATTAGTTTCCAACTACTACTTTTGGGTGACGAATAATTTTATCTCCTAATTGAAAACCTTTTTCAATTACATCTATAATTTTTCCCTTCATTTTCTTGTTAGGCGCAGGAATCTGAGTAATTGCATCGTGCATTTCAGAATCAAAAGTATCACCAGCAGCGGCAACTACTTCTTCTAAACCTTTGTTTTTAAGTATCCCTAAAAATTTATTCTGAATAAGACCCACACCTTTGTAAAGCTCTGAGTCTTGGTCTTTAGACAATTCTTTCATAGCCCTTTCAAAGTCATCGACCACCGGTAACATAGCAACAATAACCTCTTGGTTGGCTGTTTTAAAAAGATCCATTCTCTCTTTTGAGGTTCTCTTTTTATAATTTTCAAATTCAGCAAAAAGCCTTAAAAATTTATCTTGTTCGCTTGCTACTGCTTTCTCTAGCTTTTCTAAAGCTGATTCTGGACTGTCTTCAACAGCAGCGTCATTAAATTCGCTATTATTATCTTGCTGAGATCCTTGGCTATTTTCTGGTGAAGTCATCTCTGTATCTTGAACTTCATTTTGGTCAGATGCAGCAGCATCTATATTCTCTTTACTCATGTGATTCAATATTTGTAATCTACTATTCAAAAGTACTGCCAAAGCTGTAAAAATGCCAAAATGTCATTCCTTTTATCACTTTGAATTACAACAAATCTCTAAGTGCCTCAGGCAAAGTAGGAAAATGAAATTCAAAACCTAAAGCGAACCATTGATCAGATTGCACTTTTTGGCTTTCTAAGACCAGTTGTGCCATTTCACCAAGAATTAAAGAAATAACAAAACCAGGTACATTAGGCAGTAAAACAGGCTTATTGAGTTGTTGTGCTATGGCAGCAACCAATTCCTTTTGGATCACTGGGTTGGGGGCTACACCGTTAAAAACACCCTCTAATTCATTTTTGCTTAAAGAAACAAACATTCGCGCTATATCTTCCTTGTGAATCCAAGACTGCCACTGCTTACCATTTCCAAAAGCAGCACCCACAAAATTCTTTATGGGTGTTACAAATTGGGGTAAGGCACCTTCTTGCTGATCCAACACCAAACCTATCCTAAGTTGGCCCAACCTTAATCCAAGAGAAGCTACGGACTCGTTGGCCGCTTCCCAAGCCAAAACAGTTTCTCTTAAAAAGGACGCTTTGCCACTTTCAGAATGCCAATCTGAAGGGTATTCTTTTGAAAAGTCAGATGGGTAATATCCTATGGCAGAAGCACCTAAGAAGTAGGTTAGGGAATGGCTTTTTAATTGCCTAATCCCTTTCATAAGTGTATTAATACTGTCTAATCTTGAATGCAAAATTTCTGCTTTATTTTTCTCTGTCCATCTTTGGGCAATGGTACTTCCAGCCAAATTAATGATGTGTGTCACGCCTTGAAAAGCATTTAAATCAATGGCTCCTTTAGAAGGATTCCACAGAAAACCTTTTTCATTTTCTTTAGAAGACAACTTGGCTTTTGAGGTGGTCAAAAAATGTGTGCTAATGCCCTCTATGTGACACTGTTTAATAATTTCTTTTCCTATTAATCCGGTAGCACCGGTAATCAATATTTTCATGACAATAACTATTAAAAAAGGAGGGGTTAAAATTTAAATTTGAGTATTTAATCTAGGTTTAGTTGCCCTGAGCATTTCACGTTTACCTGGAGGTCCTTCTAAACGTTCCACTAAAAACCCCACACTGACCATAGCCCTTCTTACACTTCCTTTTGCTGCATAGGTCACCAAAACGCCTCCTGGACGCAGTGCAGTATACATTTTCAAAAAAATGGATTCAGACCATAATTCAGGCTGCACCCTAAAACCAAAGGCGTCAAAATAAATGAGTTCATAAGCATTGGAATCATTAATATCTTGGAACTTTTTTTCAAGCTTCAATAAATTAAAAAAAGAAGCAATTTTCACGGGGACATTCCATGGACTTTTATGCATTAACTCAAAAGCTTCTTGGCCAAAGTCAGCATCCTTTAAAGACGTCACATACTCCATAGACATAGCTTCTTCAAAGCTTACCGGGTAAGCTTCTATCCCATAATAATTAATAGAAAGCCCTTTATACTGAGCTTCTAAAAAAGTGATATAAGCATTTAATCCTGTACCAAAACCAATTTCAAGTATAGCGATAGCCTTATTTTCAAAAAGGTTTAAGCCATGTTTTATAAAAACGTGATAAGCTTCCTGAATGGCACCATGCATGGAATGGTACTGTTCCTGCCATTCTTCTATTTGCAGGGTTTTAGAACCGTCTGCGGTAGTTACAATTTTTCTTTTCACCCCATAAAGATATGTCAAGTTTTACTGTTTATAAAGTAAAAACTAGCGAATATAACCTGCTTACAACGGAGTTTTAAAAAAGGGTTTAATGAAAATACAAACAAATATTAGAGCGCAATTGTTAAAAAAATGTCATATTCTCATTTGAGAAGCGCATTTCAACCATTTCGCTAATAATATGAAAATAAAAGCGGGCTAAAGGTATTTTTATTTAATTTTATTCTCTTAAATATATAGCCCATGAACACAGCTACTGATTCATTTGATATTGAAATTGCCCAAACTTCTAGAATTAATGAAGTAGATTTTGAAAACCTTTCTTTTGGAGAAATTTTCGCAGACCATATGTTGGTTTGTGACTTTAAGAATGGTGGCTGGGAAAGACCACAGATTAAACCTTATCAAAATATAAGTATTTCGCCAAGCGCCAGTGTATTTCACTATGGCCAAGCTATTTTTGAAGGCATGAAGGCATTCAAAGACCATCATGGTGACGCATGGTTGTTCAGACCCGAAGATAATTTTAAGCGGTTTAATAAGTCCTGTGAAAGATTGGCCATGCCAGCAATTACAAAAGAATACTTTATGGAAGGACTTCACAAATTGTTAGCATTGGACCAAAATTGGATCAAACCTGGTGCAGGGAATTCTTTGTATATCAGGCCTTTTATGATCGCGTCTCAAGCCGGCGTTATTGCCTCTCCCGCCAAAGAGTATAAATTTATGGTCATTTGCTCTCCAGCACAATCCTACTACAGCGGAGAAGTGAGGGTTAAAATTGCAGAAACATTTAGTAGGGCTGCAAGTGGTGGTTTTGGGTATGCCAAAGCTGCAGGAAATTATGCAGGCTCTTTTTACCCCACTCAATTAGCCCAAGCAGAAGGATTTCAACAAGTAGTATGGACAGATGCCAATACACACCAACATATTGAGGAAGCTGGAACAATGAATATTTTTATTCGTATTGGAAATACCTTAATAACAGGACCAACCTCTGATTCAATTTTAGATGGAATCACAAGAAAAAGTTTAATACAATTGGCCAAAGACAATGGGATAAACTTAGAAGTTAGGCCTATTAAAGTAGCTGAAATTCTTGAAGCACATAAAAACAACCAATTACTAGAAATGTTCGGCGCAGGAACTGCTGCAGTAGTGAGTCCAATTTCTGGCTTTGGTTACAAAGGAGAGAAGTATGAAATTACACCACAAGAAGACAGTTACGCCACATTCTTTAAGAAAACACTCAACGACATACAATACAACTTATCACCAGACCCTTATGGTTGGAGGGTTAAAGCGTACTAAATTTAAAAGGCTCCCAAGGGAGCCTTTTTTTATTCTTCCAAAATAGCCTTTAGATTGGGCTTAAAATAATTTGGTCCTTTTAAAACTTTTCCATCTTCCCTATATATGGGTGCGCCGTCTTCCCCTAGTTTACTCATATTGGACTTTTGTATTTCGTTAAAAACAGCCTCAATCTTATCCTGCATTCCATGCTCAATAATGGTCCCGCATAATATGTAAAGCATATCTCCCAATGCGTCTGCCACCTCTACTAGATCATTGTTCTGCGCGGCTTCTAAATACTCTTTGTTTTCCTCTTCCATTAAAGAAAAGCGCAATTGATTTTTTTGCGCTCCTAAACTGGCTATTGGTGATTTAGCATAACCTATCTTGAATGCCGTATGAAAAGCGGCAACCGCGTCTAATTTATCTTTCATAATATTTATTTAATGAACATTAAAACACAAAAAAGGTTTGCATTATTTAATGTAGCTTTGTGTAAAAATAGGAATATGTTTAGTAAAGGACAAATAGTGTTCGCAGTGCTTTTTGCCATTTCTTTTGTGGTTGCCATTGTAATGGCTTTCAAAAAAGAGCGTGCCCAACACCAAAAAAATTTTAAAGGGGTTTTAAAGCTACTCCTTGGTTTTATCCTTTTTATTTTATTTCTTTTTGTTTTGAAAACATATTTAAAGTCTTAAATATGGAGCAGCTAAAAACCATGACTGCATTATTTATAGGCGGAGGCTTTGGTACCATACTAAGATATGGGCTTAGCAAAATAGGTAATCCATTGAGCGACCATTTTTTTTGGGGTACCTTTGGTGTAAACATTATAGGTTGCTTACTATTAGGTCTTATTATTGGCTTAAGTTATAAAAACCCAGCTTTGGCAAATGCTCCCCTATATTCATTTTTAGCCATAGGGCTTTGTGGAGGGTTTACCACCTTTTCTACATTTGCATTCGAAAACCAAGCTTTTCTTAAAAATGGACAAATACTAGAATTTACTTTCTACACCCTTTCTAGTATCATAATAGGTATACTAGCCATTTCGCTTGGTCTACACACAGCAAAAGCAATCTAGTTAAAAATAATTTCTGTTTTTATTAGTAGCACTCACTTTATTGTGGGTACCCCCCCCTATTTTTTCATTCACACACTCAATTTTGGGACCCTATAAAAATGATACCCTCATTTTTTTAGGGTCTATTTTGTTTATATAATAATAATTAATACAATACCCCCTAAAAATTAGGGGGTATAATTACAAATACATAAGTTTACTTCGTATTAACCCATAAATAACAGTCCCATTATGAAAAAAGTGGAAGCCATTATTAGAAAATCAAAATTTGACGACGTCAAAAAATCCCTTCACGCCATAGAGGTTAACTTCTTTAGCTACTGGGATGTAACCGGCGTTGGAAATGAAAAGCAAGGACATGTCTACAGAGGCATTAGCTACAGTACTTCTGACATTCAAAGGAGAATACTCTCCATAGTAATTTCTGATGAATTTCTAGAACCGACTATAAATGCCATTTTGGAAGCCGCCAGTACAGGAAATGTAGGAGACGGTAAGATTTTTGTTTCTGATGTACAAGACGCGTATAGAATAAGGACAAGAGAGAATGGAAAAGCAGGCATAAACTAATACAGATTACTCAAAAAGAATATAAAGATGGAAACAGCAATATTTACAGCAAACAACGTATGGATGATGGTATGTACCGCTTTGGTATTTTTCATGCACCTAGGATTCTCTTTTTTAGAGATTGGATTAACCAGACAAAAAAACACAATTAATATATTATTTAAGAATGTATTCATTATTTGTACTGGATTATTACTTTACTATATAGGCGGGTTTAACCTAATGTACCCTGGAGATTTTAACGGGTACCTTGGATTTGCAGGATTTGGAATCCCACTCCCTGAAAATGGCCTAACTCCTGATTACGCCTCTGGCGGATACACCTACTGGACCGATTTTCTCTTCCAAGGAATGTTTGCCGCAACTGCAGCAACCATTGTTTCAGGAGCTGTAGCAGAACGTATTAAGTTGGGTGGTTTCATGATTTTTACCCTAATATATGTAGGTCTTGTATATCCTATCGTAGGATCTTGGCAGTGGGGTGGTGGATTTTTAAGCACAATAGGTGGCGAAAATGGCGGGTTTCACGACTTTGCTGGATCTACACTAGTACACTCTGTTGGTGGTTGGGCTGCATTAATAGCCATATACCTTCTAGGCCCTAGAATTGGTAAATTTTCTGAAAGTGGAAAAGCGCAAGCCATACCAGGACACAACATTCCTTTAGCAGCAGCTGGAGTACTTATCTTGTGGTTGGGTTGGTTTGGATTTAACGGTGGGTCTGTTTTATCTGCGGACCCAGCAGGAACTTCTTTAGTGCTTGTAACAACATCTTTAGCAGCAGCAGCGGGTGGAATTGGCGCATTTATCCTTTCCACAATCTTATACAAAAATTACGACCTTACCATGTTCCTTAACGGAATTCTAGGAGGCTTAGTAGGTATTACCGCAGGAGCAGATCTAATGTCTCCAAACGAATCTGTTGTGATTGGATTATTGGCCGGAGCCCTCATCGTTTTAGCAGTAGCTTTTATAGATAAAATTAAACTAGATGACCCTGTAGGAGCAGTAGCGGTACACCTAATATGTGGTATTTTCGGAACACTTGCTGTTGGAGTATTTGGTGCAAAAGCAGGAATGGATCAATTCCTTTACCAACTAGCAGGCGTAGGAGCCACAGCTACCTTCTGTACTATATCTGCATTTATCATCCTTTTCACAATCAAGAAAACAGGAGGAATAAGGGTATCTAAAGAAGAAGAATTAGAAGGCTTAGACCTTCACGAACACGGCATGGATGCATATGCTGATTTTAGATTGAACCAACACTAAACAAAACCTATATAAATAGCAACGGAGCGTTTTGCAGAACGCTCCGTTTGTTAAAAACCATTTAAAACCAAATTCTCATGATTTTTAAAACTTTTACAAATAACGCAAAATTTTTAATGCTAAGTGCAGCATTAACAGCAACAACATTAACTTTCGCTCAAGAGGCAGAAGAAGAAACCACACCAAAATTTAGCATTAGTGGAACGGTAGACGCATATTTCAGAGGTAATTTAAACGCTCCAAATGTAGGAGAAAACACTATGGCTCCTGGAAGCTCATTTGCTAATTTACCAGGATTTGCTTTAGGTATGGCCAATGTAGTAGCAGCTTACGAAGGGGAAAAAGTTGGATTCGTAGCAGACTTAGTCTTTGGACCAAGAGGTACAGATGCTATTTTTAACTCCCCCATGTATTCTGCAACCGGAAATATTGTAAACCAATTATATATGTATTGGAACGTGAGCGATAAGGTTACTCTAACCATGGGTAATTTTAACACCTTTTTAGGCTACGAAGTAATATCTCCAGCAGCAAATTTCAACTACAGTACCTCATACTTATTCTCTTACGGACCTTTTAGCCATACTGGAATAAAAGCAGATTTTGCACTGAGTGAAGACTTCTCTGCCATGCTTGGAATCTTTAACCCAACAGATCTGACAGAATACAACCCAACAGGAATTTATGCTTTTGGAGCGCAACTTGGATACAAAGGTCAATTCCTTAATTTATTAACAGATAGCGGTGCTTATGAATTGGATTACACTGGAGGTTTTTCCGTTACAGATAATTTTTACTTAGGACTCAACGGTGCCATTTATGACAATGACGGTGTTGGATTCTCAGGAGTAGCACTTTACCCGCAATTAACCACTTCAGACACTTTTGCCATTGGCTTAAGAGGAGAATACTTTGTAGAAAGTGGTGCTTATGGAGCCATTGACCAAACAGATAGTGGTGTAGCAGATTCTAGCGTGTTTGCTTTAACCCTTACAGGAAGTGCGTCAATAGGAAACCTTATTTTAAAGCCAGAAATTAGAATAGATAATGGTTCTGACGAAAGCTTTTTGGATACAAAATTTGCGCCGCAAAAGAGCCTATCTTCTTTTGTACTAGCAGCAGTTTATGCCTTTTAATTCCCTCATTGCATTAAGGGATAGGTATTAGTTAAGTTTAGTTTAAAAAAACCAGTCTTCTCCAAAGACTGGTTTTTTTTTATTTTACAAACGCTTTAACACCTGCTTGGACAGAAATTTCTAGATGATTCTGCGAAGGCACTACAGGGCATGAATATTTTTTATTGTAGGCGCAATAGGGATTATAAGATTTATTAAAGTCTATCCAAATAGAATCTCCCGGTACCGTTCTCAAATCTAAATACCTGCCGCCACCGTAAGTTTCATTACCATTAGTAAGGTCTGTGAAGGGAAGAAATAAATAATCCTCATAGCCTTCCTTTTCCAATAGATCCAAACTCTGGTATACTTCTAAAGAAAAGGGTTTTCCCTTCAAATTAAAATACAGACGTCCATACACCCGCTCTTGAGAGATTCGCTCTGTCGTTGTAGGCATACCAAACGGAAGTGCATTAGGGGTTTTAATCAATTTAGCCCTAACCACAAAATCTACATTTGGTAAAAAATAATCCAAACCTTGGAAATTCATTTTATCCTTATCTACCAAGGGAGACGCCTCAGGATCTTTAAATGAAGCGTTTAATTCTTTTTGAAAATCCAAAACAGATTGAAGGATACTATCCCTTTCTCCTAGATTATTTAAAACCCCTTCACCCACTATGCTTGCCCTTTGGTCTTCATCATCATGGTATTTTTTGGGTTGCTTACAAGAGGTCATTAAAAAAAAATGACTCATAATCACAAATAGTACACCGCTATGAATCCGCTTCTCTAATACCATACAATCCTTTATTCTTTAATACAATACTACGAATCCTCTTCTCTAATCCCATACAATCCCTTATTTAAATACACTTCTAATAAGGCTTGGTATTCAGGCATTATCCTTAGTAAACCTGTTTCTGGAAGTGCGCCAAGGGTGTCCAAATCTGTATACCCATTTTCTAAAAGTGCTTCTACATAGAATAGCGCTGTTCCGTAGTCTTCCATCTTACTACTGTAAGAAATTACCGCCAAATAAGCCACATAGTCTTTTGGATGGACAATAGTCCTAAGCATCAATAAAAAAACGACTGCAGGAATATCTCTAATAGCGGCTGGTCTGTTGGCTTCAATTTCGTAAACCCTTTTGAGCATAGACACCATTAAAACCATCACATTTCTAGCAAATCTATCTACAATAAGTGCCTTTCCTGTAAGATTCTCGGGAGCAGATTCAATGATGCTGTTGTAGTAATTATATTGATACTGCCACCAACCCAAATTTTCAAAATTTCTAGTATCTAAATCCTCTAAGAGCATATACTGATAATACTCTGCCTTATAAGCAATAGAGTCAGAGTACTGGCGGTCTATACGCTTCAGTTGCCTTTGCTCTTTTTTAAGGGCTCTTTCTGCCTGCTTTTCAGAAATAACAGCTTGGGCTTTTACCGCATTAAAGCTTAAAAACACAAATGAAAATGACGCAAGGAAGTATTTGTAATTCATATTCAAATATAACCCAAAGAGATTAAATGGCGTATATAGGTGCAGATGAAACTACCTCTGACAAAATAATGTGCGTCCTAGTTTCGCCGTATTGGATGAGTGTGTCTATAAATGTCTCTAAGTGCTGTTGGTCTTTAAGCACCACCTCCATCATAATGTTTTCATTGCCCGTAATCCGGTAGCAGTTTACCACCTCAGGATAGGATTTTACCACCTCCAAAAAAGGTTTCAATTTACCTACAAAAGCCCTTAAAGTAATCATCGCCTTCAGCTGATACCCCATCTTCGTATAGGATACCTCTGTATGATATTTCAATATAACCGAGGTGTCTTCTAATTTTTTTACCCGTTCCGCTACAGCTGGCGGCGTTAAACCCACAATTCTTCCTATTTCAGCAAAGGAAACCCTGGCATTTTTTTGTAAAGCAGCAACAATCTTATTATTTAAGAGATCTACCTTTTTAATCATAAGAAAATATGTTTAAATAAATTGCAATATAAAGAAAAAATAAAATACACCTGCATAAAGTAAATTAATCCATCTCCAAATACCCTTATTTTTACAGCAAGACCATATTCCTAGTTAATGAATACTAAAACACCAAAGCACTTAGAACATAAAGCCACTGAATTGGAGCGGCTCAGCAATGCTTTGGCGGGCTATTTCTATTATGACTATGAGCTCCTTAAAGGTTATAAATACTGGAATTTTAACCACAGTATTCTTCACAGCCTTATTGGAGACAGCAAAGAACTTTTGAGCAGCCTAAAACACCTCTCCTTTGTTCACAATCTTGAAGAGCGAAAAAACATTTTGAATTTCATAAACTGTATCGGAAAAAATATTCATGGCTATTGTAGGGGTTTAGAGTACCACAGTAAATCTCCTCAAGATTATCTTGACGCCTACAGGAATGAGGTAAAGCAATTTATGCTGCTATTCCAAAAATGGTCCAAAACATCTGGGCCAGCACAATAATGACAAAATTAATGCGTTATAAAGGTAACGAGCGTGCATATTTTTTCATTATTTTTTTAGATTTAGTCAGTATAAAACCGGTGGAGACGCTGGTTTTATCGGTTTAATAAGTAAATTAGACAGCAACTAAAAAGTTAAGTCCGAATAGTGACCCAAGATTAATTAGTTTAACAAAGTAGGCTAATAATAGTTTTAAATATTAATGGGACTAGAAACACTGGTTTATTAGAAATAATACTAGAGCTTTCCTAAATAAGAAATTACCGCTGTATTAAAGACTTCTGGCTGCTCTACATTCACTACATGACCACAAGATTCTACCACAAATAAAGATGCTGACAAATGTGCCTCAGTCATTTTTCTTACAGAAGGCAAAAACAAATAGTCTTCTGCGCCCATGACATAAAGTGTAGGGATCTTCACCTCAACATTTCTAAAAAAACGAAGCAAAGGGTTTATTTCTGCAGTGAGCTTAAACCACTTTATAAACTCTTTTTGATACAGTTTTTTAGCTTCTCTAACAAAAAGTGTTCTGGATTCTCTATGGTTTTTATTGGGCATAATCACAAAAGCAAAAAAAGAGTACAACCACAAATAAGGCACTACAGACTTAAACATCACCCCCAAACGCATAAGCACTTGTGACCTAAAATTAAGTTTTAAAATAGCCCCACCCATAATCATACTCAGCACGCGTTCTGGCTTTTTTTCTGCAAGATTTCTAATCAATATAGTCCCCAGTGAAATACCTATAAAGTGTGATTTTTCAATCTTTTCATAATCCAAAACTTCAATAATATCCTGGGTAATGGCGTTAAAAGTATACTTTTTATCAAAAGCTTGTTTCAAGGGCATTTTAGAATCTCCGTGCCCTCTTAGATCTAGAAGAAGCACGTTATAAATCTTTCTAAAAGCTTTTAATTGTTTAAACCAAATAGAAGAACTCCCTCCAGCACCATGAACAAAAGTAACCCACTCTTGGGCTTCTGGATTTCTGTAACAATTGTAATGAATCAATACGAGGGAATTTATGAGATCAATAAAATGGTTTTAGCCAATGGTTTGGCAAGTATTCCCCTAAATTAGGGAATTAATTTTTCTTTTGACTTAAAATAGTTGCCATCTCAGCCTGCAAAAGAGCAGCCTGTCCTGCTGCTGCCAAAGCAAAATCTTCTCCTGAAGAAGCGTATATAATACCCCTAGAGGAATTCACCAATAAACCTACTTGGTCATTAAGACCTTCTGAGCAAACTTCTGCTAAACTGCCTCCTTGAGCACCCACACCCGGAACCAACAGAAAACTATCTGGAACCAAAGCTCTAATGTCTTTTATAGCATTGGCCTGTGTAGCCCCAACCACATACATTAATTGGTGGGCGTTTTTATATTGGGCGGCTGTTTCAATCACTGTTTCATACAAATATTTGCCATTAGCCATAGGCAACATTTCAAAATCTGCAGCACCTGGATTTGAGGTAAGTCCTAATAAAATAGTGAATTTGTCTTCAAAAGCTAAAAAAGGCTCTACCGAATCCTTACCCATATATGGTGCTACCGTAATGGAATTAAATCCTAAATCTTCAAAAAAAGCTTTGGCATACCTACTAGCTGTATTACCAATATCACCTCTTTTAGCGTCTGCGATAGTAAAGAGCTCTGGATAATTTTGATTCAAATATTGAATGGTCTTTTCTAATGCCAACCATCCCTTAACGCCATAGGCTTCATAAAAAGCCATATTGGGCTTATAAGCTACCGCATAAGAATGGGTGGCGTCTATAATGGCTTTATTAAAAGCAAATATAGGGTCCGCTTCTTTTAAAAGGTGGGCTGGGATTTTATCTAAATCTACATCTAGTCCCACGCAAAGGAAAGATGATTTTTTTTCAATCTGATTTATTAAGAAAGGAAGCGTCATGATTAATTTTTTCACTGGTACTACACCAGATTATGGCTTTAAAGCTGTGAGACTAAAAAATCTCTGAAGCTTCTTTCAATTTCTCTGTATTGTCTACAAGCATTAACTCACTCAAAATCTTTTGAATGTCTCCATTTACAATATTCTGTAAGTCATACAAGGTTAGTCCTATACGGTGGTCTGTGACCCTACCTTGAGGGTAGTTGTAGGTTCTAATTTTTGCAGACCTATCTCCTGAACTTACTTGAGAATTTCTTTTGGCTGCGTCTGCTTCTTGCTTTTTAGCCAATTCCATATCGTATAGCCTAGACCTAAGCACTACAAAGGCTTTGTCTTTATTTTTGTGTTGGGATTTTTGGTCTTGACACTGTGCCACCAAACCGGTTGGAAGGTGTGTTAACCTCACGGCAGAATAGGTCGTGTTTACAGATTGTCCTCCTGGTCCTGAGGAACAAAAGAAATCTATTCTCACATCCTTTGGATCTATTTGAACGTCAAATTCCTCTGCTTCAGGAAGCACCATAACAGTAGCAGCACTCGTATGGACCCTACCTTGTGTCTCTGTTTGAGGTACCCTTTGAACCCGGTGAACACCTGCTTCAAATTTTAGCGTTCCATATACATCTTCTCCATTAACCTCGAACTGTATCTCTTTATACCCTCCGGAAGTCCCTTCACTTAAGTCAATCACATTGGTTTTCCATCCTCTAGACTCACAGTATTTGGTGTACATTCTAAAAAGATCTCCAGCAAAAATACTGGCTTCATCTCCTCCAGTACCAGCGCGAATCTCCACCACAACATTCTTAGCGTCTTCTGGTTCTTTTGGGATGAGTAAAAACTTAATTTCTTCTTCCAAAGCTGGTAGTGCAGCTTTGGCTTCATCTAACTGCATTTTGGCCATTTCTACCATTTCAGCATCTGAACCATCATCAATAATCTCCTGAGACTCTTCAATATTATTGGTAAAAGAGATGTATAATTCTCTTTTGTCCATGAGTGATTTTAGGTCCTTGTATTCTTTGTTGAGCTGAACATAACGCTTTTGATCTTGAATAATATCTGGTTGGATAATCAAGTCTGATACTTCGTCAAAACGCTGTTTTACAACATGTAATTTTTCTAACATAAATTTGAGCTAGTTATTCAAGTAAAGGTACAATAAATTGACCTTCTTAATATTCAAAAGTTCCGTAAGAACTCTCTATAGTTAGTTTTTTAATCTCACTGTCCGTTACCCTTCCAATGATTTGAGCGGCTACACCAAAAGAAGCAGAAATAGCGATTAAATCTTCTGCTACTGCTGGGTTTACATACAACTCCAATCTATGACCGCAGTTAAAAACTTCGTACATCTCTCTCCAAGGTGTTTTGGATTGTTCCTGAATCATTTTAAAAAGCACAGGCACTTCAAACATATTGTCTTTAATAATATGAAGGCCTTCTACAAAATGTAAGATTTTTGTTTGAGCACCACCACTACAATGTACCATTCCATGAATGTCCTCTGCATTGTATTTACCCAATATTTTCTTTACAATTGGCGCATAAGTTCTTGTTGGTGAAAGTACCAACTTACCAGCATTTACTGGACTTCCTTCCACTGAATCTGTGAGTCCTAGTGCACCCGAATAAACCAACTCACCAGGAACAGCAGGATCAAAACTTTCAGGGAATTTTTTTGCCAAATCTTGACCAAAAACATCATGACGTGCAGAAGTTAGTCCATTACTTCCCATTCCTCCGTTGTACTCGGTCTCATAGGTAGCTTGTCCTGAAGAAGACAAACCTACAATAACATCTCCTGCTTTAATATTAGCGTTGTCTATGACGTTTTTTCTTGGTAAACGCGCCGTTACGGTAGAATCTACAATGATGGTACGTACTAGATCGCCAACATCGGCGGTTTCACCGCCAGTACTATGAATAATAATACCGTGTTTTGAAAGGTCTTCTATGAGTTCCTCCGTGCCATTAATAATGGCAGAAAGCACCTCAGCGGGAATTAAATTTTTATTCCTACCAATGGTAGAAGACAACATAATATGGTCCGTGGCGCCTACACAAATAAGGTCATCTATGTTCATAATCAACGCATCCTGAGCAATGCCCTTCCAAACCGAAAGGTCTCCAGTTTGTTTCCAGTACATATAGGCCAAGGAAGATTTAGTTCCTGCTCCATCTGCATGCATGACCAAACAATAGTCTAAATCTCCAGTAAGGTGGTCAGGTACAATTTTACAAAAAGCCTTAGGGAACAGCCCTTTATCTATATTCTTTATAGCGTTATGCACGTCTTCCTTTGCTGCTGAAACACCTCTTTGACTATACCTTCCCTGTTGATTTGAATCCATTCATTCGTGTTTTGTGCAAAAATAAGGGAATCCTTAAAAAGTTCAAGCTATTGTAGCATAATATTCCCAAAACTTATCCTCAATAACAAACAATCTTAAAGAAGACTATCTAATTTGCAAGAGTTCTCTGTATTTTAATAGCGGCCAGTGGCTGTCACTCATCAGTTTTTCTAACTGATCTGAATTAGATCTAATGACTTCAAACAAAGGTTTTACCTCAAAAGCATAGGCGTGAGCCCTGTCGCTTGAACTAGCTAATTTATTGGCTGCTTTTCTGGCCTGAGTCATATTGTCTACACTTATTTTTAAGTCCTGCACATACTTATTAATTTCAGAAAACAGCTGTCCTTGAGCGCTCTCTTTTAAGGCAGTCACCTGCTCCATTACCGCATTCATTTTACTTAGATTCTCTAGCAACACATTCATATAGCCTACGGCAGATGGTAAAATCTGACTGTACACCAACTCCTCATACACCCTACCTTCAATTTGGGTATGCATCACATAAGCTTCCCACTCCACTTCTTGTCTGGCCTTTAATTCAATAGGACTTAACACACCCATCTGATCAAACAAAGTCACATTGGATTTTTCACTCATTACAGCAACTGCCTCTGGTGTGGTCTTGAGATTACTGAGTTTTCTTTTTGCCGCTTCTTGCTCCCAAGCCTCACTGTACCCATCTCCCTCAAAACGAATGCGCTTAGAAGATTTTATATACTCCCTTAATACATTGAATATGGCCTCATCTTTCTTGAGCCCTTTTTGGTCTATTAAGCTGTCTACTTCTTTTTTAAACAACTGCAATTGTTGGGCTACAGCAGTGTTTAAGACCGTCATAGGCTTAGCGCAGTTGGTTTTTGACCCCACGCCCCTCATCTCAAATTTATTGCCCGTAAAGGCAAAGGGAGAAGTCCTGTTGCGGTCCGTATTATCCATGAGTATTTCAGGAATTTTACCCACTACATTGAGCTTGAGTTCTGTTTTTTCTTCTGGTGATAATTTACCTAAAGACACCCCTTCTAATTCATCTAAAACTGCAGAGAGTTGTTTCCCAATAAATATAGAAAAAATAGCAGGTGGCGCTTCATTGGCACCTAATCTGTGGTCATTACTAGCAGAAGCAATAGAAGACCTTAACAACGATTCATATGTGTCTACTGCTTTAATGGTATTAATAAAAAAGGTCAGAAACTGTAAATTCTTCATTGGCGTAGAACCTGGGCTCAATAAATTAATACCCGTATCTGTAGCAAGTGACCAATTGTTGTGTTTTCCAGAGCCATTTATTCCTGCAAAAGGTTTTTCGTGAAACAACACTTTTAAATGGTGCTTGTCTGCAACCTTATCCATGACATCCATTAAAAGAAGGTTATGGTCTACCGCTAAATTGGCTTCTTCAAAAACTGGCGCCAATTCAAATTGGTTTGGTGCCACCTCATTGTGTCTAGTTTTTACTGGAATTCCCAAAACCATACACTCCTTCTCCAGCTCACTCATAAACCCAATAACCCTAGAGGGAATAACACCAAAGTAGTGGTCTTCTAATTGCTGTCCTTTGGCAGCCGTATGCCCCAATAGCGTCCTTCCTGTAAGCGTAATGTCTATTCTGGCCGTAGCCAACGATTTGTCAATTAAGAAATACTCTTGCTCCCACCCTAAGGTTGCGTTTACCTTTGTAACTGTTTTGTCAAAATATTTAGCTACAGCGGTAGCTGCTTCATCTACAGCATTTAAAGACCTAAGTAAAGGTGCTTTATTGTCCAATGCTTCTCCTGTATAAGAAACAAAAATAGTGGGTATACAAAGTGTAGTCCCATAAACAAAAGCTGGAGAACTAGGATCCCAAGCAGTGTAACCCCTTGCCTCAAAGGTATTTCTAATGCCTCCACTTGGAAAACTAGAGGCGTCTGGTTCTTGCTGCACCAATTGAGCCCCACCAAAGATTTCTAAAGCTTGGCCATCTTGAATATCAAAAAAAGCGTCATGTTTTTCTGCGGTTGCACCTGTTAAAGGCTGAAACCAATGGGTATAATGCGTTGCCCCCATTTCTATGGCCCATGTTTTCATACCCTCAGCCACCTGATCTGCTAATTTTCTGTCAATCTTACTGCCTGAAGTGATTGCATCTCTAACAGCACCAATAGCATCCTTTGTGAGGTATTGTAGCATCTTATAGTCATTAAAAACATGGCTCCCAAAAAGGGAAGACCTTCTATTGGGTTCGCTCACAGGCACAGACATTTGCTGTGAACTTTGCGCTAAAGCATTGAATCTAAGTTGGGAGAAATCTGTTTTCATAAAAAGTCAATTATCAATACTGCAAAATAAAACCAAATAAATATAGTATTTGCAATTTACCCCCTAAAAAACATAGGGGTCAGAAATTTTTAATAACTTTTTAATAAAACACCCCATCTTTTTCTGTGGCTATGTCAAAATATTATAATTTTATAGGGTCGTTAAACTTAAACAATCAACTCATGAGTAAATCTAAATTAGAATACCTTTGGTTAGATGGTTATGAACCAACAGCCAACTTAAGAAGTAAAACAAAAGTAGAAGAAAACTTCTCTGGAAAGTTAGAAGACTGTCCAATATGGTCTTTTGACGGAAGTTCTACTAAACAAGCTGAAGGAGGTTCTTCTGATTGTTTATTAAAGCCAGTAGCTATTTATCCAGATCCAGCAAGAAGAGATGGTTATTTAGTCATGACAGAAGTTTTAAATGCAGACGGTACACCACACCTTTCTAATGCAAGAGCTACAATAGATGACGACGACAATGATTTCTGGTTCGGTTTCGAACAAGAATATTTTATCATGGACAAAAACACCCAATTGCCTTTAGGATTTCCAGTGGGAGGTTACCCTGGGCCACAAGGTATGTATTACTGTTCTGTTGGCGGGAAAAATACCCATGGAAGAAGCTTTGTAGAAGAGCACGCTAACTTGTGTATTGACGCTGGATTAAACTTTGAAGGTATAAACCAAGAAGTAGCTAGCGGGCAATGGGAATTCCAATTGTTTGCCAAAGGCGCCAAAAAGGCTGGAGATGAAATCTGGGTATCACGTTACTTATTAGACAGATTGACAGAAAAATACGGATACTATATTGAATACCACCCAAAACCTGTAAAAGGAGACTGGAATGGTTCTGGTATGCACGCAAACTTCTCTAATACAGTCCTTAGAACTTGTGGTTCTAAAGAAACTTATGAGAAAATATGTGAATCATTTAGACCAGTTGTTAAAGAACACATTGAAGTATACGGTGAGTTTAACGACCAACGTTTGACCGGTTTACACGAAACCGCTTCTATCAAAGACTTTAGCTACGGCGTTTCTGATCGTGGGGCTTCTATTAGAATTCCTATTATCACTGTAGAAAAAGGATGGAAAGGTTGGTTGGAAGACAGAAGACCTGCTTCTAACGGAGATCCATATAAAATTGCCGGACGTATTGTAAAGACTGTAAAGTCTGCCAATATTTCTTAAAAACATACTTACACTTATTACTTAAAAGGTGTTCGCTAAAGCGGATGCCTTTTTTTTTACTCCCTAAGAAATAGTCACGTAAATAAAAGCTGCATAAGCAGCGAGTAAAATAAGGCCGTCCCTCCAACCCAATCTCATTTTACTAGGCACAAAAACTAGGGGAAGTACTATAAACGCAAAACCCAGCATCCAATAAATGTCAGATTCCAAAAGTGCCTGATCCATTACTTTTATTGGGGTAATCATGGCTGTAATGCCCAAAACAGCAAAAATATTAAAGATATTAGACCCCAGTAAGTTTCCAAGAGAAATAGCCTTCTCCTTCTTCAATACCGCAATAACAGAGGCCGCCAATTCTGGTACACTAGTACCCACAGAGACAATAGTAATACCAATAACACGCTCAGAAACACCAAAAAATGTGGCCAATCCTACGGCTCCAGAAATGAGTAATTCTGAACCACCCCATAGGCCCAAACCACCCAAAACCAGGTACATAAGGGTTTTGTGCAAAGGCAAAGGAACGTCATCTTCAGGCAATTCGTCTACTACAGCATGCTCTTGAAAACGCAGTAAATACCATAAAAAGACCAATAACATGGAAAACATTACAAGACCTTCCCAGAAAACCAGTTGACCATCTATATAAAGAAAAGCAAAGAATATCAGGGAGGCTAAAAACATGACCGGCCAATCTGTTTTGTAAAAACTCTTGGTTACCTCAATAGTACCAAGCAACAAAGTTATTCCAAGCACCAGACCAAGATTGGCAATATTAGACCCAATGATATTTCCTAAAGACAAATCTGGAAAGCCTTCTAACGCCGCCTTTATACTCACAATAAGTTCTGGAGCAGAAGTGGCAAAAGACACTACAGTCATTCCAATGACAATTTTAGGAATTTGCAACCTCAAGGACAGTGCTACGGCTGCTTTTAGCAACCAGTTTCCACCGAATATTAATGCCACTAAACCCAAAAAAATATACAAAGCGTCTAACATAGTCTTAATTTGGAGCAAATATAACAAAGCCCCTCCTAAAGTATTAAAAAAAAACAGCAAACCACGCTGAACGCTACAGTCGCAAATAATGTATATTTGTTGTTGTACGTTAGAAACAGGTGTTTCTTAAACCCATAAAATTCATGTTTAAAATTCTCGCCCAGCTCAACAAATTACTACTCCCCTCTTTGACAAAAAAAAGACTGGACTTAACCAATGCTAAAAAATGGCAGTTAGCGTTAGTAGGTTGGCGTTATTACGTAACCACCCGAGCCTTAGGTAATAAATAAAGCATCCATACCCTACAGGGTTTTGCTCAGATCCTACCGCTGCAGATTTCTTGTAAGTATTTCACACAAGTATTTGGCACAAGCCCAAAAAGAATTATATTTGCACCCCCAACAAGGGACAACAACGGCCTCGTGGCGCAACTGAATAGCGCATCTGATTACGGCTCAGAAGGTTACAGGTTTGAATCCTGTCGAGGTCACTTTTACAAATCCTAACTAATTGATTTTCAATAAGTTAGGATTTTTTATTTCAAAAAGGTGACATATAAGGTACAAAATATTTAGTTATTTAACTATCTTTAGGTACCATGAGTATTCATATTTCCCTATCATACCAAAAGAAAAAAGAAGACTACAACAAAGAAGATGTATTGGGTGTATGTCTATTTTACTACTTTGATAAAAAGAAAATAAAAATAAGTACTGGAGTTAAAACAAAATTTAAAGATTGGAATTTTAACTGGGAGAAAACCCATTCTAAGGAAATAATCAAGAAAACAGATCCTGACTCAATTCAAAAGAACTTATTGATTAGACAGAAAATTAAAGAGGTAGAAGACATTATCTACAAGATTAATCACAATTATGAAATACCTTCTACTGACCTTGTAAAATCACACCTCAAATCTAATTTTAAAGTAAAGGAGAAGAAATCATTTAAACATCTAAACTTTCTCTTTATAATTGAGGAATACCTTACGAGTTTAGATGCAAAATCTACTCTAAGACAAGGGTACAAGAAAACTGTAAAAAGTAATTTAAAACAGATTTCAAATTTTGTTTCAGAATACCAAAAGGAAGTAAACTATCAAATAACCATCAACGATATTGATACTGAATTCCAAAACAATTTTCTAAACTTTTTAAATGACAAAGGAGAACAACCCTCTACCATAAGAAAAAGATTTACCGTTTTGAGTTCTCTATTTAATTGGAGTAAAGATTCTGGTTACACAGACCTCTCCTTTAAAATAATAAGTTTCTCTCATGATAATGACAGAGACGTGATAAGTTTAGAACGTGATGAAGTTTTAAAGTTATTTAGGTTCAATTCTTTCAATTATCAATCAAGAAACCATACTGACTATACAAAAACATATATAAACGATTACAACAAGAATGGTGAGGTAATTAGGTATACTGATATGGAAGTGTATAGGGATATTCTAATCTTTGGATGTGGTGTTGGATGTAGATTTGGAGATATTGTAAACCTCAAATTGGATAACTACCAATTTTCTGAAGACAGGACTAAAGGATTCTTTGTTTTTAGAATGGAGAAAAGTAGAACCAGTAAAAAAGTAAGTGTACCTATTAACAACTTAACATTTGAAATCTGGAAGAAATACTCTAGGAATAAAAAAAGAGAAGATTTCCTTTTTCCAAGAACAATGAAAGGGAAACCTCTATACAATGAGTTAATGAATAAATCCTTAAAAGATATTGGAAGAATAGTTGGTTTAAAAAGACTAATCTCAAAACCAAAATTCACTATAGATGGGAAAGTAGTTGAGGGTAGTGATGTTAGAAAACCTCTTCATAAATTCTTATCTACTCACATTATGAGAAGAACATTCATAAGAGAAGGAGTTGAAAATAATATACCCACCCACGTACTCATGTCAATGTCAGGTCATACCACAGAAAGAGTGTTTAGAAAGTACTTCTCCACTACCAAAAAGGAATTAGATAAAGAAGGACAGAAAATGTTCTCTATGGACTTAAATGAAACTGAAATTCAAACTAAAGAAAAGTTTGAAACTTCAGATTTAGAATCTGAACTTAAAAAACTAAAAGTACTATTTGAAAAGGGATTGATACCAGAATCCATTTATTTTGAAAGGGTATCTAAGTTAGTGTAGAATTATCAATTGGTAAAAAAAATGACCTCGATATAAAAACCACCTCGACACCCATTTTGGGAAAAAGTATTTCCTCAGTTACAAGAAACCTCTTGATTACTTGCTTACCAATCTAAACTTTGCTACTTTTAATTCATGAAAGTCAAAGTATCCTCTCTTACTCACCATCCTAAGAACAAAGAAATCTATGATTTATCTTCCATCGATGAACTTATGGAAAGTATTTCTGAAGTTGGGTTACTTCAACCCTTAACCATAGATACTCGTAATCAAGTAATCAGTGGAAATAGAAGATTTGAATCAATCAAAAGGTTGGGATGGAACCAGGTTGAGGTCATTGTTAGAGAAGTTCAAGAAGAGGATGAAGAATTACTTTTAATTCATTTCAATAAACAAAGAATAAAGAGTTTTAAGGAACTTATTAATGAATATCTAACACTTGATAGGATTTACCGAAAAGGACAGGGTAGACGAACGGATTTAACTTCTGTTAAATCTAACAGAAGTTCCTCAAGAGATATTATTTCAAGTGAGATGGGAATATCTTCCTCTCAACTTCAAAGATTGGTTTATATCCACAGAAATAGACCAGAGTATCTAGAATTATTGGATAAAGGAATCCTCACGGTTAATCAATCTTACTTGCAAATCCAAAGAGAAGAAAAGGAAAGAAATAGTAGAAGTTCATCCATTATTGGAAAATCAGATTCAAAAGAAAAAACGAATTGGAGATTTTATCAGAAATCATCTCATGATATGAGTGAGTTATTTGATAGTGAAGTTCAAACCATCTTTACTTCTCCTCCTTATTGGAATAAAAGAACTTATTCAGAGGAGAAAGGATTAGGGAATGAGAAAACCTCAGAAGAATTTGTAGTTAATCTCTCAGAACATTTAAAAGATTGTAAAAGGGTTTTAAATGAAAGAGGTAGTTTCTTTTTAAATCTTGGAGATACTTTTTACAATGGTAATCTTCAAAATGTTCCTCATCGAGTAATACTTAAACTTCAAGAACAAGGTTGGATACTTAGAAACACCATCATTTGGTCTAAAACCAATCCCAAACCTTCCTCCTCTAAAATTAATCTTACTCCATCATATGAATTCATCTTTCATTTGGTGAAATCTATGGATTATGATTATTATCCTACTCCTAATAAACTCTCTGAGAATACTAAACCTTCTTTACCACCTCGACATAGAAGTGTTAATGGGGATTACTCAAAATCAATATCACCTTACCTTCCAAATATCAAAGGAAAGAACATGGGAGATTATTGGAATGAAGATGTTGTGAGAACTTCAGTAGCGAATCAAAAGTTAGATATTGAAGGAGAACACCCTGCTCCTTTTCCAGAAGAAATTATTACCTTACCAGTTCTTCAAACATCCAAAGAGTTTGAATTAGTATTAGATCCTTTTATGGGAAGTGGAACTACTGGTAGAGTTTGCGATAGGTTAGAAAGGAGTTTTGTGGGGTATGATTTGAAGGGGTATTAAAAACCGATACACTATAATTGAATAACGGTTTTGTCATTTTAAGTTGATTACCATATTATTCAATGTTGTAAAAGAACATCCTTTTTAGTTATTGGAGAGAAAAATATTTTATTAGATTATTTTATTAATATTAATTTTTAATATAAATCCAAATGAATTCAAGGATAATCGGAATTGATGTAGCTAGAGCTTTGGCCGTTATAGGAATGGTGATAGTCAATTTTAAAGTGGTATTAGGAGAGGAGGGACAGAACTGGGTAAAATTGATTGCTAGTGTTTTTGATGGTAAAGCATCCGCCACATTTGTTGTGCTAGCCGGAGTCGGAATTGCTCTAGGTACAAACTCTGCGTTTAGAAACAATGATCTTATCAAACTAAGGATGTCTCAAATTAAAATTGTTAAGCGTGCTTTATTTCTATTTATCATAGGACTTTCTTACATGGTAATTTGGCCAGCGGATATACTTCATTATTATGGGGTTTATATGATCATCACGTTACTTCTTATTAGGAGTAAGCCTCAGTGGATTTTGATGTGGGCGGGAGCAGTAATACTAGTCTATCCGTTTCTGCTTTATTGGTTTGACTACGAAACGGGATGGAATTTAGATACGCTTGAGTATCTCGATTTTTGGGAATTTGGTGGGTTTCTTCGAAATCTGTTCATTAACGGATTTCACCCTGTAATGCCATGGGTGTCGTTTATGCTTGTAGGATTTTGGTACGGTAAGCAGGATTTAAACAGAGATCAGTTTTTAAAGAAATCAATCTGGATTAGTTCCTCAGTTTTTATTCTCATTCAATTTTTGTCTTATTTCTCCATACGTTTTCTTTCTAATGGTAATGAAGAGACTCTATCTGATTTATCAGAAATCATCGGTACTAATCCAATGCCTCCCTTACCGATTTATATGATTAACGGTATAGCAATTGCAGTTTTAGTAATCTCATTATGTATACTCCTCGGAAAGAGGTATGTGATGAATAAAGTGGTTGTTGCGTTAAACAATACAGGTCAATTAGCCTTAACCTTTTATGTTGCCCATGTAGTACTTGGAATGGGTATTATTGAGGCGATAAGTCCTTCCAAGATGGGAACTTATAGTATTGAATTTTCTGTTAGCTATGCTTTAGTATTTAGTCTGATATGCATTGTGTTCGCAAACCTTTGGTTGAAATATAAATCTCATGGTCCGTTGGAATGGATTATGAAAATGATCATCAAATAAAAAAACCGATACACTATAATAGAATAACGGTTTTATCATTTTAAGTTGCTCACCCTATTATTCAAAGATGCATCTATAATATGAATGATGGAGTATTGACTATCCAGAAATCAATGGGTTGAACTTTGTGTACTTTTGCGTGGGGTATAATTATAAATTATAACTTTTTTTTACCATCAAAAAGTATAATTTATCGGTAAGTAACTTTCTTAGCATCAACAACATTGGAGCAGGTTTACCCACAGTATATCTCATTTGATTGCTATTGTTAGTTGCAGATTTGAAGATCATTTTTGCTACAACTTCTGGACCCTCAGCATCTTTCAATACTTTTTCAGCAGCAACATTAAACTTTTGAATAAAACTATCATATTGATTTGTATCAGTAGGTTTAATAAACTGGCGGCTTCTTCCATAAAAATCAGTAGTTATAGGACCCGGTTCAATTAATTTCAATTTTATATTAAACTGAGATAATTCATAATGTAATGATTCTGTAAATCCTTCTACTGCAAATTTCGTAGCGTGATAAATACTATACAAAGGGAATGTTATTTTACCTCCCATACTTGAAATTTGAATAATTGTCCCTCCCCCCTTTGGTTTCATGTGTTTTATTGCCTCTCTTGTGACACGCATCAAACCAAAAACATTCGTATTAAATTGTTTTTCAATAATTTCATCTGACATTGATTCAAACACACCATCAACACCATACCCTGCATTATTAACTACAACATCTATTTTCCCGAAATCCTTTTGTACCTGTGACATTGTTTGTTGAATACTTTCAAGGTCGGTAACGTCAAGAGAAAATAATTTCACATTAGGCAACTCATCGAAATCTAGTTCGTGTTCAGGATCTCTTTGAGTGGCAATAACATTCCAACCCATTTTAGCAAACTCTATAACAGTTGCTTTTCCAATACCACTTGAAGTCCCTGTAATCAATACTGTTTTTTCCATTTTAATTAATTTATTTAGAACAAAACTACAGGATAATATTCAAACCCACAACGTTAGAGTATAGTCAATAGTTGATATTTATTTTTAATCTCTTATATTTGTGATATGTTAATAAATGAACTATCTAAAAAAACTGGAATTTCAATTCATACAATTCGTTTTTACGAAAAGTCTGGTCTGATTGAAGGTAAACAAGATCCTTCAGTCAAATCGAACAATTACTATCATTATGATGATGTATCGATTGAAAAGCTCGAATTCATCAATGAAGCCAAATCGGTTGGATTTACCATAAAAGAGATTGGTCAAATGATTGATGCCTGGTATAACCACAAATACTCCAAGGAACAAAAACTGGAAATCCTCGATGATAAATTGATTTCTTTAGAACAAAAGATGAAGGAGATTAAAGAGATGAAGAATCAACTCCTTCAGTTTAAAGAAGACGTAATACGTGATAGGTGCTAGGTTAAAAAACAAAACGGGTCATATTAACAAAGTATAACCCTTTTACTTTTATATCTGATCCCCCTATTAGGTTCGAACCAAATGATTTCCCATAGGGTGAAAAAATGACCTCGATATGAAAACCACGATGATACCCACTTAAGAAAAAAGATCGTTATCAGTTAATGAAACCTAATTCCCAATATTAGGGTATACTTGAAATCACTAATCTAAAAATGTGAATTTCACCTCATTTTAGTGGTATAATCAATACTTTTTTCGTATATTTAGGGTATAAAACTAATAACCCTAATATTACGAATTATGAAAGTATTCATTTCAAGAGTTTCCACAGATGAACAGAGTGAATTACGACAAATCCAAAATGTAGAAGGATTCGATAAGGTGATTATCGATAAGTGTAGTGGATTGATTCCTTTATGGGAAAGACCAGAGGCAGGAAAAATCAAGAAGTTAGTAGATAACGGAACCATCAAACATATTGAGGTTCATTCAATCGATAGATTGGGTAGAGATACTTTATCGGTGTTATCAGTATGGAAAGAATTAACTGAAAAGGGAATACGAGTAGTGTGTAGAAATCCAAACTTCCAAAATCTAAATGATTTAGGTGAAAAGGATTACTTCTCCGAGTTATTACTAAATATCCTGAGTACAATGAGTTCCTTTGAAAAATCCATGATTAAAACTCGTCAAATGGAGGGGATTCGTGTTACTCAATTGATATCACCTGAAAAGTATAGTGGTAGGAAACAGAACACAAAGGAATCTAATTTGAAATTCCTTCAGAAACATTCCAAGGCTATCTCATATTTAGAGAAAGGAATGAAAGGAGTAGAGGTATCTAAATTGTGTGATATCTCTCTTAACACCATTACAAAGATTAAAAAGAAGTTACAATCAGAATTAGTATAAGATGAAAAATAAATTAAAGAATCAAAAAGGATTTTACATTGGAATAGGATTAATGGGAGGTGTATTAGTGGGTATTTTCACTGATAATATCGGTTTGTGGATTTCATTGGGATTAGTCCTTGGAGTTGTTCTTGATAAAAACAATAATAAATCTGATAAAGAACAACAAGATGAGTAATCAAGAAAAGAAAGATAGAAAGAGGAAATCTATTGAACTAATGGAGAGTGTCAAAGTACAAAAGTGGGAAAAGAATCAGGTATTCAATGAAATCTCTTCTTTCGAGTGGGTAGAATGGAAGAGATAATCTTCGGAATTGTTTTATAGGTTAAGAAATCTATTAAAATTATCATTTATTGCTCCAATATTGTATGTGGTATCATAGAATTAATTTTAAGACCTCCATCGGTTTTTCTTAAAATATAAGTAGTTTTTCTGAATCGTTCACCCATAATGGAACTATCCTTTAAAAATCTTGTATAGTTCATTTCAATGATGACATAATTCTTATCCTCTCTATAACTTTCCCATTTGTTAATTGTCGAGAAACCATAATTATTATCTTCCAAATTTTTAAAAGTTTTTGAAAGAAAACTTTTAACATCTTCGTTACTCTTTAAATAAAGAATTGAATCATTTGAGTAGATAGACATTGGTTGGTCATAAATATTATTTGATATTAATTCAAGATTCCCATCTGACCAAAGTTTAGTGTAGTTCTCAAATAGATTTACAACTTCTTCTGGTGGATTAATTTTATTTGAAATTTCAGTTTTACAGTTGATATTAAAAAGAAAGAGTAATAATAAAAAAATATTTTTCATCATTTAATGAGTTGGTATCTCTAAAAATACAAAATATATAGATTATCTGATTACGGTAATCAAGAAATCAAGGGTTTAGAGTTTACTCCCCAATATCTTTCTGATGTTACCATGAGAAAGGGTATCAACACAAACAAGGACTTTATATATACTGATATATTAATACAATTAGATTTAACCAAGAGAGTATATCAATACTTCAATCTTCTTCATTTTGATACCCATTCATTAATTAACCACTAAAGAGAAACATCGTTTCTTAAACTATCTTCCCACTGTAATAACTCTTCTCTAGTGATGTATTTTGAGTGAGAGGATACTTCTATCATTTTTAATCCTTTATTCCTTCTCCAGTCCTCTATTGTCACTCTATCTACTCCATATAAATCCATTAAGTCTTGTTTACTCATTCTTTCTTTTATCATAATAACTCCTTACTATTTTAGAAGTTGCATTCACTACTTCTTCTCTTGTTTTTAATTGTTCTAATTCACTTCTTTTGTTTTGTATTATATCATTGATATCCATTAAATCTCTAATAAGTTCATCTGGATATACTTTATCTGATATGTTACTCTTGATTTCTTCTTTCATAATTCTTCAGATTTTAATTAAATAGTAATAACCTCGTACTTGAAATACTTTATTACTTAATCAGTTCGAGGTTGATACTCTTTTTTCAAACTTTTAAATACTTTGAATATTAATTAAGTTTAAACTAAATACAGTAAACCCCTTTAAGGATTTTTACTCCCTCGAGAATATAAATCTTACACTTCAACTGACCAGTTCGTTTAAACCACCCATATCAGAATTATAGTAAAATCATTTTTGTAACTACCGGTGAAACCTCTTCCGTTATTATTAGATTTTATTTCAATCTTACAGAATACTAACCAATGTCTTTCCCAATAACTATCCACAGGACCCTCTTGGGTGATCTTCTCTTTCCCCTATGATGGAGAGAAGGTTACACTTATAAGTATAGAAAGTTTTAGAAAACGATAAAAATTGGAAGAAAAAAGTTCAAATTAACTTCTGTTAGATTTAACAGAGGTTGATTAAAATGAATTTAAAATCTCTTTTCTTTTAAGTTCAAATTCTTCTTGAGTAATTCCATATTCTAGTCCAACAAGTTCTTGGAGTTGTTGGAGTTTCTCTTTAATGGAAAGTTGTTTCTGAGGGAAAATTTCAACATCTACTTCTTCAACATCTATTCTATCATTGTCTTTTACTTGATAATTAGATTGTTTTTTCAAAAATAAAGGGTTTACTTTTTTTAAGAGATCTCGTTCTCTTAATTTATAATATTGATGAAATACCTTTTCACTACTATGACCCGTTTGAGACATGATTTCTCTTGTTGTATAATCTTCATTCAGAACAAGGGTTTTAATAAAAGTTTTTCTTCCACAATGAGAGGAAACTACTTCCCATAGATGTTTCTCCTCCCTTTGTAATTCCCTCCCTTTACTTCCAATAACTCTTTTTACAACTTTTCTATTAAATCCTAATACTTTAGAAATGGTTTTAATGTGCTTGTTAAAATGGACATCTGAGATTGGATTTCCTCTTTCTGTTCTCGGAAATAAAAAATCATTTTTAGACTTTCCTTTACTGTACTTTTTATATATATCAAAGGAAATTTCATTAACTCTTGGAATTGCAGTAGTGTTTGTTTTTTTCTGAGAAAAAACAAAGAAAGCTTCTACTCCTCCTTCAATAGGAGAATCATTATTTCTTTTTTTGTGTTGAAAATTATTTAGTTTCATTTTCACAGCATCACTAAACCTACATCCAACTGAAGATAAAAAAACCATTATATCTAAATAAACTTCCCAGTTTGTATAAGTCCTCATTCCCTCTTTAGTATTTTCATAGAAGAACTCTACTACACCGTGTAGGTTTTTGGAATTTCTCTTTTCTGTACTTAAATACTTCTTCCAACTATCGTTTTCAACCCATTGTAATTTATTATCAGAAGATTTGATAGACTTGTAAAAATTAAACTCTCTACACTCCCATAACTTTTCAAGTTCAGTTTGAAAAAAACAAATAGGTTCGTCTTCACTACTTATTCTGGTAGATTTGGTTAGTTCCCTTGGTATTTCAATCCTTGTATATTCTCTAGAATTTTTTGAATACCATTTGCAAAATGATTGTAAATATCTAAACCTTCTTTCAACAGATTTTGGTTGGAGACCAATTCTTAAGTTCTGAACTCCCTCAACATTTCTTTTAATAGGAATGGGTTTATTAAAACACCATTTTATAAGTTCCCTATTAAACTTTTCATTTAAATCTTTAATTAATAAAGTTCTAGATTCTTTTATCTCTAGTTCCTTTACAAAATCTTTAATGTCTTTGACTACTGACTTAACTTTGGATTTGGTTGACTTTTCTAATAAATCATCTTCCATATATTCTTTTTCCCACTGTACAATTAACGTATAAAGAGGAACTGTAGATAAAGAAGAAACTTCTTTTATGTCTAATTTATTTTTAAGTTCAATTAATAATTGTTGGGGAGTTAAATTACCCTCATGGGTATATCTATTAATCACCTCATCGATTCTATTATTTAGAGATGATATCTTTAGATTTTTGAGTTTAAAGTCAGGATCTGTTCTTAAAACTTTTTTGAGATCTCTGTTCCAGTCTTTTAAAAGACAAGTTACACCAGAGTGAATCTTAGTTCTCTTTCCTTTGTGATGATAAATAAAGTGAGGATAAACTATTGATTTATCTTTAACTATTCGTTCTGTGAGATATAAACCCATAGATTAAAGATAATGAAAATACGTTTCTGTTCCCAAAATTGTTCCCAAAAACGTATTAATCATTGTAACTAACTGATTATCAGTATAGTTTAGTGGAGAATAGCGGATTCGAACCGCTGACCTCTTGCCTGCCAGGCAAGCGCTCTAGCCAACTGAGCTAATCCCCCAAAGCGAGGCAAAGAAACCACTTTTTTTTATAATCTCAAACCTTTAATTTGCGCAAAATAATCAGTCCTTTTTCACGCTTAATACTAATACAGGAATAGACACGTGAAATTCAGATTTCAAAATGGTACTTTTTTCCAATAAATTGACAAAAAACCCTCTTTTTCTTCTAAAAACACACAAAAGATCTGGTTTTTGGTCTCTAAAATGCTCTAATACACCTAAATAAGTTGTGGCGTTTTGGGTCATATTAACCTGACTACTCATGTCCATTAATGCGGTGTTTATTTTTAAATCTTCCTCCGTATATCCTGGTGTTTTAACCAGCAAAAGAGACACCTTAGATTGGTGGTTTTTCTGAATCTCCAAAAGTGGGGATAAAATTCTATTTGTTTTAAGAATGCCAGATTTAAAAGCAGTTAATACATTTTTAAAGGGCTGTCTCTTATACACATCTGACGCTGCCGACGAATAGAGAGGTG
>OJHK01000016.1_pt1 | contig 196810 bp, 187 predicted proteins | sample 1595161 | NCBI WGS metagenome assembly OJHK01 (sample SAMN05416842, study PRJEB24817) | seawater metagenome | isolation source: Sea water | place: Canada:Atlantic | collected 2013-07 | reverse complement strand
CACTGGTCTCCAAAACCAGGTGTCGGGAGTTCGAGCCTCTCAACCCGTGCAAAAATTGAAACAAAAATGTCAGCAATAATAACATACATTAAGGATTCATTTGAGGAACTAAGTAATAACGTTTCATGGACCCCTCGTCAAGAATTACAAAGATTGGTTGTGGTCGTATTGGTGTTTTCCGTTCTTTTTTCGATTTCAATTTGGGGAGCCGATACGGTTCTTTCTAAAGTAGTAGGATTTTATTTTAAACTGATTAACGGTTAAGATGACAGAAATAGCTTCAAAAAATTGGTATGTTATCCGAGCTGTAAGTGGTCAGGAAGCAAAAATAAAAGACTATATCATGACAGAAATAGCTCGTTTAGGTTATTCAGAGCAGGTAGAAGATATTTTAGTCCCAACTGAAAAAGTAGTACAAATCCGAAAAGGAAAAAAGATAAATAAAGAACGTGTTTATTTTCCAGGTTACATTATGATCAAAGCAAACTTGATTGGTGAGATTCCTCACATAATTAAGTCTGTAACAAACGTCATTGGATTTTTAGGGGAAACAAAAGGCGGTGAGCCAGTTCCATTAAGAACCTCTGAAGTCAACAGGATGTTAGGTAAGGTTGATGAATTGACCCTAACAACAGATCATATTGCAATTCCTTTCAATTCGGGAGAAAATGTAAAAGTAATTGACGGTCCATTTAATGGCTTTAACGGAACGATTGAAAAAGTAAATGAAGAGAAAAGAAAACTCGAAGTGATGGTTAAGATCTTTGGTCGAAAAACACCACTAGAGCTAAGTTATATGCAAGTAGAGAAATTATAAATGTTACAATAGTTAAGAAGTTTTTAGCTTCCAATCTAAAACTTCTACAAATTTAATTTAAACAATGGCAAAAGAAATACAAAAAGTTCTGAAACTACAAGTTCGGGGAGGTGCTGCGAATCCGTCGCCACCGGTTGGACCCGCGCTAGGTGCCGCAGGAGTCAATATCATGGAGTTTTGTAAGCAATTTAATGCTCGAACCCAAGATAAGCCTGGAAAAATTCTTCCAGTTGCGATTACTGTTTACAACGACAAGTCATTTGACTTTGTAATTAAGACACCTCCGGCGGCCGTTCAATTGATGGAAGCAGCCAAAGCTAAAAAAGGATCTGGCGAACCCAACAGACTCAAAGTAGCCTCGGTTACTTGGGATCAAGTTAAATTAATTGCAGAAGATAAAATGCAGGATTTAAATGCATTTACTATCGAGTCAGCCATGAAAATGGTTGCAGGAACTGCACGATCTATGGGATTCACTGTAAAGGGAGATTTTCCTTCTAATTCTTAATATTTGGTTATGGCAAAATTATCAAAAAAACAAAAGGAAGCGAGATCGAAAGTTGACAGTAAGTCGCTTTACAATCTTAAAGATGCATCCGCTTTAGTTAAAGAAATTTCGACATCAAAATTTGATGGCTCTGTTGACTTAGCGATTCGATTGGGTGTTGATCCAAGAAAAGCAAATCAGATGGTTAGAGGCGTTGTTACCCTTCCTCACGGAACAGGTAAAGTACTTCGCGTTTTAGCATTGGTAACTCCTGATAAGGAAGCCGAAGCTACAGAAGCCGGTGCTGATTTCGTTGGACTAGATGAATACCTCAAGAAAATCAAAGAAGGATGGACTGACGTAGATGTTATTGTTACTATGCCCAGTGTTATGGGAAAATTAGGACCATTAGGTAAAGTATTAGGCCCAAGGGGTTTGATGCCTAACCCTAAGACTGGAACCGTAACAATGGACATTAAGAAAGCAGTTACTGATGTAAAAGGTGGTAAGATTGACTTTAAGGTAGACAAAACAGGTATTATACATGCGTCTATCGGAAAAGTATCTTTCGAAGCAAAAAAGATTGAGGAAAATGCAGATGAATTATTAAACACAATTCAAAAGCTAAGACCAACAACAATCAAAGGAACCTATGTAAAAAGCATTTTTATGTCCAGTACCATGAGTCCAAGTATCGGTATTGAAAATAAAATAGCTTAGTCTTAAAACTCAGGGAATGACAAAACACGAAAAAGCAGAAGTAATTGAAGATTTAACCGCTGCATTAGCAGGGGCAAAAAATCTCTATTTGACAGACATCGCAGGACTTAACGCCAAACAAACTACGGCATTACGAAGAGCATGTTTTAAATCAAACATCACCCTTTCCGTTGTTAAAAACACACTCTTGGCGAAAGCTATGGAGGCATCGGATAAGGATTATGGAGAGTTGCATTCTATTTTGAAGGGCAATACTTCATTGATGTTTTCGGAAGCTGGAAATACGCCAGCAAAATTAATTAAAGAATTTCGAAAGAAATCGGATAAACCATTATTGAAAGGAGCGTTTATTGAAGAAGCAGTTTATATTGGTGATGACCAACTTGACGCCTTGGTGTCGATCAAGTCTCGCGAAGAATTAATTGCAGATATCGTTGCGCTTTTACAATCTCCTGCGAAGAACGTTGTTTCAGCGCTCAAGTCGGCTGGTGGAAATCTTTCGGGAATATTACAAACATTATCAGAACGATAGTGTTTAACAAAAAGTACGCACTCTAAAATAATATAATTAAAATTAAATTTTCAAAATCGTAAAAAATGGCAGATTTAAAAGAATTCGCAGAACAACTAGTTAATTTAACCGTAAAAGAGGTTACTGAATTGGCTAATATTTTAAAAGATGAGTATGGTATCGAGCCTGCTGCTGCTGCTGCAGTTGCTGTTGCTGGTGCTGGAGGTGGTGAAGAAGCCGCTGAGGAAAAAACAGAATTTGACGTAATTCTTACTGCTGCAGGTGGTTCTAAACTTGCTGTTGTAAAATTAGTTAAAGAACTTACAGGTCAAGGGCTTAAAGAAGCTAAAGACTTAGTAGACAATGTTCCTAGTGCTATCAAAGAAGGGGTTTCAAAAGATGAGGCTGAGGGCCTTAAGACATCTCTTGAAGAAGCTGGAGCAGAGGTTGAACTTAAGTAGTTCTAACTTCTACCTTATTTCGGTTTAGGTCTTTGGAGTTGCTCCAACGGCCTAAACCATTTTGTGTTTCATATACCCCCAAGCTATAAACCCTCATTATTGAGTAACAAAAAATTAACGTAGATGCCGAATACACAATTGAATAGAGTCAGTTTTGCCGGTGCAAAAGACTCACCAGACTATCCAGATTTCTTGGATATTCAAATTAAATCTTTCCAAGATTTTTTTCAGCTTGAAACAAAATCTGTTGAGCGTATCGAGGAAGGTTTGTTTAATACCTTTAAAGAGAATTTTCCAATTACTGACACTAGAAATCAGTTTGTATTGGAGTTTATTGACTATTTCGTGGATCCACCAAGATACTCAATTCAAGAATGTATTGAAAGAGGCTTGACTTATTCGGTTCCATTAAAATCTCGTCTTAAGCTTTATTGCACGGATCCTGAACATGAGGACTTTGAAACCATTGTTCAAGATGTTTTCTTGGGAACAATTCCTTATATGACTCCTAGTGGTACTTTTGTTATCAACGGAGCTGAAAGAATTGTTGTTTCTCAGTTGCACCGTTCTCCTGGGGTATTTTTCGGTCAGTCTTTTCATGCCAATGGAACTAAACTTTACTCGGCAAGAGTTATTCCCTTCAAAGGTTCATGGATTGAGTTTGCTACGGACATCAACAGCGTAATGTACGCTTATATTGATCGTAAGAAAAAATTACCTGTTACGACACTTTTCAGAGCCATCGGTTTTGAAAGTGATAAAGACATATTAGAGATTTTTGACCTTGCAGAAGAAATTAAAGTGTCAAAAACTGGACTTAAAAAAGTCATGGAACGAAAGCTTGCTGCTCGTGTCCTTAAAACTTGGCACGAAGATTTTGTGGATGAAGACACCGGAGAGGTGATTTCTATCGAGCGAAATGAGATTATTATTGATCGGGATACGATTTTGGAAAAAGAACACGCCGAACTTATCTTAGAAGCCGATGTTAAAACCATTCTTTTGCATAAGGAAGATGCCCATATGGCTGATTATGCAATTATCCACAATACACTTCAAAAAGATCCAACCAACTCTGAAAAAGAAGCCGTAGAGCACATCTACAGACAGCTTCGTAATGCTGAGCCGCCAGATGAAGATACTGCGCGAGGGATCATTGATAAATTATTTTTCTCTGATCAACGATACAACCTTGGAGAGGTAGGTCGTTATAGAATGAATAAAAAATTGAATCTTGATGTCGGAATGGACAAACTTGTTTTGACCAAATTAGACATCATTACAATCGTCAAATATCTTATTGAGTTGATTAACTCAAAAGCAGAGATTGACGACATTGACCACCTTTCAAACAGAAGGGTAAGAACTGTTGGAGAACAACTTTCTTCTCAGTTTGGCGTGGGACTTGCAAGAATGGCAAGAACCATACGTGAAAGAATGAATGTTAGGGACAATGAAGTTTTTACACCGATCGATTTGATCAACGCAAAAACATTATCCTCTGTAATTAATACATTTTTTGGAACCAATCAGCTTTCTCAGTTCATGGATCAAACAAATCCTTTGGCAGAGATTACTCACAAAAGAAGACTATCTGCCCTTGGGCCTGGAGGACTTTCTCGTGAGCGTGCAGGTTTTGAAGTACGAGATGTTCACTATACTCACTACGGAAGACTTTGTCCAATTGAAACACCTGAAGGACCAAACATTGGTTTGATTTCTTCTTTGGGGGTTTTTGCTAAAGTCAACAACCTTGGTTTTATAGAAACACCTTATCGTAAGGTTACTGATGGTAAAATAGATTTATCTAAAACCATTTATTTAAGTGCTGAAGAGGAAGAAAATCAATTGATTTCTCAAGCAAACATACCTTATGACAAAAATGGTAAGATTACTTCTGAAAAAGTAATTGCAAGAGATCAAGCGGATTTTCCTGTCGTAACTCCAGACAAAGTGAATTACACGGACGTTGCTCCGAATCAAATCGCTTCTATTTCAGCATCTTTAATTCCTTTCTTGGAACATGATGATGCCAACCGAGCTTTGATGGGATCAAACATGATGCGTCAAGCAGTTCCATTATTGCGTCCTGAATCTCCTATAGTAGGAACAGGATTGGAACGTCAGGTTGCTTCCGACTCTAGAGTTTTAATTAACGCTGAAGGCGATGGAGTAGTTGAATATGTTGATGCAAATAAGATTACGATTAGATATGATCTTTCTGAAAATGAAAGATTGGTTCGTTTTGAAGAAGACACAAGGAGTTATAACTTAATTAAGTTTAGAAAAACCAACCAAGGAACTTGTATTAACCTTAAGCCTATTGTTAAAAAAGGCGACCGGGTTATAAAAGGACAAGTACTTTCACAAGGTTATGCAACTGAAAATGGTGAGCTAGCCCTAGGGAGAAACATGAAAGTTGCTTTTATGCCTTGGAAAGGATATAATTTTGAGGATGCAATCGTAATCTCTGAAAAAGTAGTTAGAGAAGATATTTTCACCTCAATACACATCGATGAGTATTCAATTGACGTTAGAGATACAAAACTAGGAACGGAAGAACTTACAGATGATATTCCAAATATCAGTGAAGAGGCTACCAAAGATTTAGATGAGAATGGAATGATCCGTATCGGAGCCGAAGTTAATCCTGGAGATATTTTGATTGGAAAAATCACTCCAAAAGGAGAGTCTGATCCTTCTCCTGAAGAGAAATTACTTCGTGCCATCTTTGGAGACAAAGCTGGGGATGTAAAAGATGCTTCTTTAAAAGCACCTCCGTCACTTCACGGGGTTGTTATTGATAAGAAATTATTTACTCGTTCGGTTAAGGATAAGAGAAAAAGAAATCAAGACAAACAAGAACTCGAAGTACTTGAAGACAATTTTGACCTTAAATTTGATGAGCTGAAAAGCGTTCTTATAGAAAAGCTTTTTACCATTGTTAATGGTAAAACTTGTCAAGGGGTTCAAAATGACTTGGGTGAAGAGATTTTACCAAAAGGTAAAAAATATACACTTAAGATGCTTACTTCTGTTGAAGATTACACCCACCTCACAAGAGGGACATGGACAACTTCAAGCGATTCAAATCAATTAATTGCGGATTTAATTCACAATTATAAAATCAAAGAAAACGATTTACAAGGATCACTAAGAAGAGAGAAGTTTACGATCAGTGTTGGAGATGAATTGCCTGCAGGAATCAAAAAGCTTGCAAAGGTTTACATCGCTAAAAAACGGAAACTTAAGGTTGGAGATAAAATGGCAGGTCGTCATGGAAATAAAGGTATTGTTGCGAGAATTGTTCGTGACGAAGAAATGCCTTTCTTGGAAGATGGAACTCCCGTAGATATCGTGTTGAACCCACTTGGGGTTCCTTCAAGGATGAATATTGGACAGATTTACGAAACAGTGCTTGGATGGGCTGGTCAGAATCTAGGAGAAAAATATGCAACTCCAATTTTTGATGGAGCTACTATAGATCAGATTAATGAACTCACCGAAAAAGCAAATGTTCCTTTATATGGACACACACACCTTTATGATGGTGGGACAGGAGAAAGATTTGATCAAGCAGCAACTGTGGGTGTGATATACATGCTTAAGTTAGGACACATGGTTGACGACAAAATGCACTCAAGATCAATCGGACCCTATTCACTTATCACACAACAACCTTTGGGTGGAAAAGCTCAGTTTGGTGGACAGCGATTTGGTGAAATGGAAGTATGGGCATTGGAGGCTTATGGCGCTTCAAGCACATTACAAGAAATTTTGACCGTGAAATCTGATGATGTCGTCGGTAGAGCAAAAACGTATGAAGCTATTGTGAAAGGAGAAACACTTCCTGAACCAGGTTTACCAGAATCATTTAACGTTTTGATGCATGAATTGAAAGGTCTTGGACTTGACATTCGCTTAGAAGAATAATTTTTTAACAAAAAACAATTGGTATTCAGTTATGGCTAGAAGTAACGAAATCATTACCCAAAAAAAATTCAATAAAATAACAATCGGTTTGGCTTCTCCTGAGGTAATCTTAGGAAGCTCTAAAGGGGAGGTATTAAAACCTGAAACCATTAACTACCGTACTCACAAACCCGAAAGGGACGGACTTTTTTGTGAGCGTATTTTCGGTCCTGTAAAGGATTTCGAATGTGCTTGTGGAAAATACAAACGTATCCGATACAAAGGAATTGTTTGTGACCGTTGTGGTGTAGAAGTTACCGAGAAAAAGGTAAGACGTGACCGTGTGGGCCACATCAACTTGGTTGTACCAGTTGCTCACATTTGGTATTTCCGTTCTTTACCAAATAAAATCGGTTACTTACTTGGTTTACCGTCCAAAAAATTGGACATGATCATTTACTACGAACGTTATGTGGTAATTCAACCTGGTGAGACTAAAAATGCAGAAGGAGAAGATGTTCAGGCAATGGATTTCCTTACGGAAGAAGAATATTTAAATATTCTAGAACAACTTCCACCTGAAAATCAATTTCTTGATGATACTGATCCTAAAAAGTTCATCGCTAAGATGGGGGCAGAATGTTTGATCGAATTGTTGTCTAGAATTGATTTGGAAGCACTTTCTTATCAATTAAGACACAAAGCAAGCAACGAAACTTCTAAGCAAAGAAAAACGGAAGCATTGAAGCGTCTTCAGGTAGTAGAAGCATTCAAAGATGCAAACGAAAGAAGAGAGAATCTTCCAGAATGGATGATTATGAAAGTGATTCCGGTGATACCACCAGAATTGAGACCTCTTGTGCCGCTTGATGGAGGACGTTTTGCAACTTCAGATTTAAATGATCTTTACAGAAGAGTTATTATAAGAAATAACCGTTTGAAGCGTTTGGTTGAGATCAAAGCGCCTGAGGTTATTCTAAGAAATGAAAAGCGTATGCTACAGGAGTCTGTAGATTCACTTTTTGACAACACTAGAAAATCATCTGCTGTAAAAACAGATTCTAACCGTCCACTAAAATCTCTTTCGGATTCATTGAAAGGGAAACAAGGACGTTTCCGTCAGAATTTACTTGGAAAACGTGTAGATTATTCAGCACGTTCAGTTATTGTTGTGGGGCCTGAATTAAAACTTTTTGAATGTGGTCTTCCTAAAGGAATGGCGGCAGAATTATATAAGCCTTTTATCATCCGAAAACTCATAGAGAGAGGAATTGTTAAAACGGTTAAATCAGCTAAGAAAATTATAGACCGCAAAGAACCTGTTGTTTGGGATATTTTGGAAAATGTATTGAAAGGACATCCTGTTCTATTAAACAGGGCTCCTACGCTTCACCGTTTGGGGATTCAAGCTTTCCAACCCAAATTAATCGAAGGAAAAGCGATTCAATTGCACCCACTGGTTTGTACTGCATTTAATGCGGATTTTGATGGAGATCAAATGGCAGTTCACTTGCCATTAGGACCTGAGGCCATTTTGGAATCTCAAGTTTTAATGTTGGCTTCTCACAATATTCTTAATCCTGCAAATGGATCACCGGTAACGGTTCCTTCTCAAGATATGGTATTGGGTCTGTATTACATGACCAAAGCCAGAAAGTCAACTCCTGAAGCTCCTATTAAAGGAGAAGGATTGATATTTTATTCTGTTGAAGAAGTTCATATTGCTTACAATGAAAAGCAAGTGGATCTTAATGCAATGATTAAAATTAGAACCAAAACATTTAACGAAGAAGAAGAGTTGGTTTTTAAAATTATTGACACTACTGTTGGTCGAGTACTATTTAATGAAGTAGTTCCCGAAAAAGCAGGTTTCTTTAATGAAGTATTGACCAAGAAGAACCTTAGAGAAATTATCAGTCAAATCCTTAAGTTAACGAGCGTGCCAGAAACGGCTGCATTCTTGGATGAAATCAAAGACATGGGATATGGTTTTGCCTTTAAAGGTGGACTTTCTTTTAGTTTAGGTGATATCATTATTCCTAAGGAAAAAGTTGACATGATCGCTGATGCCAATACTCAAGTTGAGATTATCACCGGTAATTATAACATGGGATTGATCACTAACAACGAGCGATACAATCAGGTTATTGATGTTTGGACTTCTACCAACGCAAATCTTACTGAGCTTGCAATGAAACGTATTACTGAAGACCAACAAGGGTTTAACTCGGTTTACATGATGCTGGATTCAGGAGCTAGGGGATCTAAAGAACAAATACGTCAGCTGACCGGAATGCGTGGTTTGATGGCAAAGCCTAAGAAATCTAATGTTGGAGGAGGGGAGATTATCGAAAACCCAATTCTATCTAACTTTAAAGAAGGGCTTTCTATTCTAGAGTATTTTATTTCTACTCACGGTGCCCGAAAAGGTTTGGCGGATACCGCCTTGAAAACTGCTGATGCAGGATATTTAACAAGACGTTTGGTCGATGTTTCTCAGGATGTTATTGTTAATATTGATGACTGTGGAACACTCCGTGGTGTTAATGTTAAGCCATTAAAAAAGAACGAAGAAATTGTTGAGTCACTTGGAGAAAGAATCCTTGGTAGGGTTTCTTTAAACGATGTGAAGAATCCATCAACTGATGAAGTTCTTATTAATGCTGGAGAACAAATCACTGAAGAAATAGTTAAGAAAATTAATGCGGCTCCAATAGAAAGTGTTGAAGTTCGCTCTCCACTTACTTGTGAAGCACTTCAGGGTATTTGCGCAAAATGCTACGGAAGAAACCTGTCTACTGGTAAAATGGTTCAGAAAGGAGAAGCTGTAGGTGTTGTTGCTGCTCAATCTATTGGAGAGCCTGGTACTCAGTTGACACTGAGAACTTTCCACGTTGGAGGGGTAGCAGGGAATATCTCTGAAGAAAATAAATTGATCGCCAAGTTTGATGGAATTGCTGAAATAGAAGATCTCAAAACGGTTAAAGGCAAGGACACTGAAGGGAACGATGTAAACATTGTAATCTCAAGAACAACGGAACTTAAATTGCTTGACGCAAACACTAAGAACCTACTAAACACACACAACATACCTTACGGATCTTCCATCTTCGTTAAGAATGGAGGAAAAATCAAGAAGGACAGTATTTTGTGTCAGTGGGATCCATTTAATGGAGTTATTGTCTCGGAATTTTCAGGAAAAATCAAGTTTGAAAACATTGAGCAAGGTCTGACTTATCAGGTTGAAATCGATGAGCAAACTGGCTTCCAAGAGAAAGTAATTTCTGAGTCAAGAAACAAGAAGTTAATACCGACATTACACATACAAGACGCTAAAGGAAACACCTTAAGATCTTATAACCTTCCGCTAGGAGCTCACTTGATCGTTAATGATGGAGAAGCAATTAAAGAAGGTAAAATATTGGTTAAAATTCCAAGAAAATCTGCTAAATCAGGAGATATTACTGGAGGTCTTCCTAGGGTAACAGAGCTTTTCGAAGCGCGTAATCCTTCGAATCCTGCAGTGGTTTCTGAGATTGATGGAGTTGTTTCTTTTGGAAAAATCAAAAGAGGAAACAGAGAAATCATTGTCGAATCAAAGTATGGTGACATCAAGAAATATTTGGTTAAACTATCAAATCAAATCTTGGTTCAAGAAAATGACTTTGTTAAAGCAGGAATGTCTCTTTCAGATGGTTCAACAACTCCAACCGATATACTTAAAATTAAAGGTCCATCAGCGGTTCAGCAATATTTGGTAAATGAAGTTCAAGAAGTTTACAGACTTCAGGGGGTGAAGATCAATGATAAGCACTTTGAAGTTGTTGTTCGTCAGATGATGCGTAAAGTTAAAATTCAAGATCCAGGTGATTCTATCTTCCTAGAAGGTCAATTGGTTTACAAGAGCGATTTCATTATTGAAAACAATAGCCTTTACGGTAAGAAAATTATTGAAGAATTAGGAGCTTCTGAAAACCTTAAAGAAGGACAAATGATCACTTCCCGCCAGTTAAGAGATGAGAATTCATTGTTAATTAGAGAGGGCAAAGCACCCGTAGTTGCTCGTGATGCAGCTTCTGCAACCGCGACACCAGAGCTACAAGGGATTACAAGAGCTTCTCTCCAAACAAAATCGTTTATCTCAGCAGCTTCCTTCCAAGAGACCACTAAGGTGCTCAACGAAGCAGCCGTGAATGGTAAAGTAGATTTCCTTGAAGGACTTAAAGAGAATGTAATTGTAGGTCACAGAATACCTGCAGGAACTGGTCTTAGAGAGTATGACAATGTTATTGTTGGTTCTAAAGAAGAATACAATAGCTTGTTAATCGACAAAGAAGAAGAAGTTAATTTAGAATAAATGAGCGATCAAGGAGGAAAAAAAGAGCAGAAGATTAATATTGAAGTAGATGAAAGTACCGCACAAGGTGTCTATTCTAACTTAGCCATTATCAATCACTCGCTCTCCGAATTCATTGTTGATTTTATTACGATTATGCCAGGAGCACCAAAGGCAAAAGTCAGGTCTAGGATCATCCTTACCCCTGAGCATGCCAAAAGGTTCCAAAAGGCCTTGTCGGATAACATTCAACGCTTTGAAAATACTCATGGTGAAATTGATTCTAAGGATCAACCGCCCATTCCCCTAAACTTTGGCCCAACAGGCGAAGCTTGATATAAAAAAAACCGCCAGGAAACTAGCGGTTTTTTTATGGTTTAAGATTTACATGAATAACCACTTTAAATCTTTGCAATTGGCTTTATCTTAATTTTTCGTATCAAAGCTGAATATGCAATACTTACGTTGAATGACTTCTGATTGGTGTTAGAAAGGCTCAACTTAATTGTATTTTTACGGCTGACTCTTAAATATATCCCGTCAAAAATCTTATTAAATCAGAACTCAGAAGTAAAATGAAAAGTAATTTCAGGATATTTTTGCTGTGTCATTTGAAGTGAAAAGGAAGAATCCGCAAAAAACACCAATTGATTTCGTTTGTCTTTGGCTAGGAATTTTTGCTTAACCCTTAAAAAATCCTTATAATTTGCATTTTTCTCATCAGCCGTACTAATCCAACAAGCCTTAAAAACATTTAGGTTTTCAAAACTGCTTTTGGCACCATACTCGTGTAACAAGCGGTATTGAATTACCTCAAACTGAAGCGCACCCACAGTGCCCACAACTTTTCGACCATTAAGGTTTAAAGTAAAGAGCTGTGCGACGCCCTCATCCATCAGTTGATCAATTCCTTTGTTTAATTGTTTCGCTTTGAGAGGATCTGCGTTGTTTATGTAACGGAAATGCTCTGGGGAAAAACTTGGAATTCCTTTATAATTTATCTCTTCTCCTGCAGTCAGCGTATCTCCAATTTTAAAGTTTCCAGTATCGTGAAGTCCTACGATATCGCCAGGAAAGGAGATGTCAACAATTTCTTTTTTTTCTGCAAAAAAAGCGTTGGGAGTTGAGAATTTTAGTCTTTTCTTGTGTCTTACGTGATAGTAAGGTGTATTTCGTTTGAAAGTACCAGAAACGATTTTGATGAATGCCAGACGGTCCCTGTGATTGGGATCCATGTTGGCATGAATCTTAAACACAAAACCCGAAAAATCTTCTTCATCCGGTTGAATCAAACGCTTGTCAGTTGATTTAGCCAATGGGGGAGGCGCAATTTGTATAAAGCAATCTAAAAGTTCTTGAACACCAAAATTGTTTAAAGCAGAACCGAAAAATACAGGCTGCAGTTCTCCATCTAAATATTCTTGCTGATCAAATTTAGGATAGACTCCCTCAACCAGTTCTAAAGATTCATTCAATTCATCAATTGATTTTTGTCCGATTGCTGTTTTCAAATCAGGATCGTTTAGGGAGCGGTACTCAATTTTCTTAGCAATTTTTTGCTTTTGATCTGATTCAAAAATCTGAGTATTTTTTTCCCAAAGGTTATAGATGCCCCTAAAATCATAGCCCATCCCGATTGGGAAACTCAATGGCGTTACTCTTAGTCCTAACTTGGTTTCTACTTCATCCAACAAATCAAAGGCATCCTTACCCTCTCTGTCGAGCTTGTTGATAAAGACAATAATTGGAATTTTTCGCATCCGGCAGACTTCTACCAGTTTTTCAGTTTGTTCCTCAACCCCTTTTGCAACATCAATCACTACAATCACACTGTCCACTGCGGTAAGAGTTCTAAAGGTGTCTTCTGCAAAGTCCTTGTGTCCGGGAGTGTCAAGGATATTTATTTTTTTATTCTTATAGATAAAAGCCAAAACGGAGGTCGCAACAGAAATACCCCGCTGACGTTCAATTTCCATAAAGTCACTCGTTGCACCTTTCTTTATTTTATTAGATTTTACCGCACCTGCCTCTTGTATTGCACCTCCATAAAGAAGTAGTTTTTCAGTCAGCGTAGTTTTTCCTGCATCCGGGTGAGAAATGATGCCAAAAGTTCGCCTTTTTTGAATCTCTTCAAGAAAATCCATAGAAATTAATTTCAGTAAAAATATCATAAATAAAATCATTCCACTAAAAATTAGCCAATAGGTTTATTGTAAATTATTCGGTAAATTTGATTGTTAAATGAAAGAAGAAAAAGTTATTTTGGTTGATCAACAAGATCGCCAGATAGGGACAATGGAAAAGATAGAGGCACACGCTAAAGCGTTGTTGCATCGTGCATTTTCAATTTTTATTTTGAACTCTGAGGGAGCATTGTTGCTACACCAACGCGCCTTGACTAAATACCACTCACCGGGACTCTGGACGAATACTTGTTGTAGTCACCAACGTGAGGGGGAAACTTCATTGGCGGCAGGAAATCGACGTCTGATGGAGGAAATGGGAATGGAGGCTCCTTTAACCGAACTTTTTACATTTATCTATAAAGCTCCTTTTGACAACGGACTCACAGAACATGAATTGGATCACGTCATGGTCGGATATTCGGACGATGAACCTGTTATTAATCTTGAAGAAGTAGCGGATTTCAAGTGGGTTAGCTTGGAAAAGGTTTCAAAGGATCTAAAGGAGAATCCAGCAGATTACACCGTTTGGTTTGCAATCATTTTTGAACGGTTTTATGAATACACAAAACAATAACAATAAATGAAAGTAACAATCAGCAGAAAAGCACACTTTAATGCTGCACACCGACTTTTCGTGAAATCATGGGATGACGCCAAAAACGAGTCCATTTTTGGTAAATGTGCAAATCCTCATTATCATGGTCATAACTATGAATTGATCGTGAGTGTAACAGGCGAAATCGATTCTGAAACTGGGTATGTGATGGACATGAAAGTTTTGAAAGATCTGATCAAATCAGAAGTAGAAGATGCTTTTGATCATAAAAACCTTAATCTTCAAGTGCCTGATTTCTTTGATTTAAATCCGACTGCAGAAAATATTTCGGTTGTAATCTATAATAAATTGGTCAAGCATCTAGATAAAGACAAGACCATGGAGGTGGTTTTGTATGAAACGCCTAGAAACTTCGTGAAGTTCAGCGGTTAAATTTTCTTTAACGAATAGCCGCAGGCACATTGTGTCAAAATTTAAATTCTACGTACCTTTGAACAAAACAATATTATGCCAAGCATTAAAGATTTCAAAAAAGAACTTAACAATAATATCGGTGGGTTTATTGAAGAAGTATATATCTGGGAGTTGTCTCATCCCGAAGCTGATTTGAAGAAGAGTGAAAAGCTCATTGACGAAGCCATTATTGCTTTCGATAAGACAATCGAAAAAGTCAATCACGTTAAAGGAGAAGGTTTTAAAAAACAATTCAAAGCTATCCGTGAAGAATTGACTAAAATGATTGGATCAATGAACGATAAGCTAGCTAAATTAGCCTAAGCTTACTCTCCGTCTTTTTTTCTTTCCGCAATAAAGTTTAATAACTCTTTACCATATTTAGAAGCTTTGACTTCTTCAGAAAGTTTGGACGCTACCGTATCTAATAATTTGATGTTTGCATCATAAACTTCTGTTAACGCAATGTATGGTGCGATTACATTGTCACCATTGTTACTAGCAAAGTTGAGCGCGTAGAGATACCTTCTCTTGAGTAAGTTGTCTATTCCAGTTTGTATTGAGTCTATTACAGCATCATCCAATTTTGTCTGGATTGCGTTTAGATACCCTTTGACATAATTGAGGTTTTGTTCATCAAATTTCCTTGAAATTGAACGGTACTCTTGAAGCAATACTTGATTTTCGGACCCTGTTACTTTAGCACTACTTTCGAAAGTATTCAGAAGGGTATTGATTACAATTTCTCCTTTCTCTCCAAAAAACAAAATCCGATCATTAAGACTGTCGTTGTCTTCTTTGTTCAGATAGAGGAAGTAAACTTCCGGGGTGCTGATCTCTTGTCTAAACTCGAAGTTTGGAATTCCATCTATGGTAAGGGAATCAATGTTAATTAAAACAGAGTCCTTTATTTTTTGTAAGTATACGGTTCCTTTCCTCAATCCTTCGATTTGCCCTTTGACGACCATGGTGTTTTTCCCCAAGGTTGATGAGTTATTACAGGCAGTTAATGTGATAATAAATCCGAGAAGGATGTAAAGGATGCTATTTTTTGACATTTTATGTTTTTTACGAATGACAAATGTAATCAAAATGATTTTTAGTAAACGGATCAAAAGTCACACTTTCAGATGATCTTTCTAAACGTCAAGTTTATACGTGGTTTTACTTTTTTGGCTGTTTTCGAAATTTGATGGAGCCAATGTTCTTGCATGGCCCCCTCCATTAGAAGCAAGCTCCCATGTTCGAGTTCAAATTTTAATTTTGCGTCCTTTTGGGTTCTGTGTTTTAAATAAAAAAATCTTGGCGCCCCAAAACTCAAAGAGGCAATGACAGGGTGTTTGCCTAATTCTTTTTCATTGTCAGCATGCCAACCATTGCTGTCTTTTCCGCTTCGATAAAGATTGATGAGTACACTGTTGAAATTAATTTCCGATACACCTTCCAAAAGTTTTTTGATTGCGGACAACTCCTCTGTCATCGGGTTGGGAAGCATCCTAATGCCAGAATAAGTATAGCTTTTTAGGATGGAACTGTGAAGTGAGGTCAGTCGGGGCTGTGGGTGTGTCTTTCCGAAAACAGTGATGTCATCTTGTTGCCAAGGAATGTTCTCCAGTAGCGTATTATAATAATCGTCGGCCATTTCTTTAGGTAGGAAACTTTCAAAATAGCGCATTTTCGCATCGGGTAATTCGGGTGCCCAAGGTGCATTATTTGAAAACAAGTCGGCCATTAGTTTTTAAGAATTAAAAACAAAAGTATAAAAAAACCGCCCAAAGGCGGTTTAGTAATTAGCTATTTGATAAATCCAACACTGCGTTGAATGAATTGGGTCAATTCTTCACCTTTTAAAAGATTTTGAGAAAGTCGCGCTAAATCTAACGCATGCTTGATGAGACGTTCTCTCTTTTTCGCGGTTTTAGTATTTAGAATTTCACTGGTCAACTCATGATTGGTATTGACCAATAGGGTATACATTTCAGGAAATGCTCCCATCATTCCACCACCTTGTTGCATTTCTTTCATTCGTCTCATGAACTCGGGTTGCGTCAAAACAAAGGGAAGTGCCTGACTGTCCATTGCCTCCAATTGAATGGTGTATTTCTCCGATGGAATGACTTCCTCCAACATGGGTTTAAGCTTGTCTTTTTCTTCATCAGAAAGTTTAGAAATAGCGGTCTCATCTTTCTTAATAAGGTTTTCGATAGCATCTCCATCAACTCTTGCGAAAGAAATATTTTCTTTGCTACCTTCTAGTTTCTGAATTAAATGTGATATGATAGGAGAGTCTAACAACAAGACTTTATAACCTTTGTCAGTTGCCATTTTAATATAGCTATGCTGCTCTTCTTTGTCCGAAGCATAAAGTAGAATCATCTTCCCTTCTTTGTCGGTCTGACTTTCTTTAATTGTAGCTTCTAATTCCTCGTAAGTGAAATATTCACCATCCGTAGTAGGGAAAAGCATGAATTTATCTCCTTTTTCGAAAAACTTGTCTTCCGTCAACATTCCGTATTCTATCACGACTTTGATGTCGTTCCATTTTTCCTCGTAACTCGCTCTGTCTTTCTTAAAGAGACTGTTAAGTTTGTCAGCCACCTTTCGGGTGATGTAATTACTTATTTTTTTAACCGCACCGTCTGCTTGAAGATAACTTCTGGAAACATTCAATGGAATATCTGGTGAGTCAATCACCCCTCGAAGAAGGGTTAGGAATTCTGGCACAATGCCATCTACATTATCTGTAACAAAAACTTGATTTTGGTACAATTGAATTTTATCCTTTTGGACGCTAAGATCATTTGTGATTCTTGGGAAATATAAAATTCCTGTCAGGTTAAAAGGATAATCTACATTTAAATGAATATTAAAAAGCGGCTCTTCAAATTGCATTGGATACAATTCTCTGTAGAACGACTTGTAGTCATCTTCTTTTAGTTCTGTAGGAGCTTTAGTCCAAGCAGGGTTGGTGTTATTTACAATATTATCAACGGTGATTTTTTCAGCCACAGCATCTTTTTCAGCGTTCTCCGGAAGGGGAAGTGTCTCTTCACGCGTTCCAAACTTAATGGGAAAAGGCATGAATTTATTATACTTCTCAAGCAATCCTTTGATTTTGCTTTCTTCTAAAAATTCTTTTGAATCCGATGCAACATGCAAGATGATTTCGGTTCCTCTCTCTTTTTTGTCCGAATTTTCTAAAGTGAATTCTGGAGATCCATCACATACCCAATGAACAGCAGGCTCGTCTTTAAAAGACTTGGTGATAATTTCCACTTTTTCTGCTACCATAAAAGCAGAATAAAAACCCAAGCCAAAATGTCCGATAATTCCCGAATCCTTAGCGCTGTCTTTGTATTTTTCTAAAAACTCTTCCGCTCCAGAGAAAGCAACTTCATTAATATATTTACTGACTTCATCGGCAGTCATTCCAACGCCTTGGTCAATGATGTGAATTTTCTTACCCTTCTTGTCAATTTTAACTTCAATTTGTGGAGAACCAATTTCTCCCTTCACTTCCCCAAGGCTACTCATGTGGACGAGTTTGCTGGTTGCATCCGTAGCATTAGAAATTAATTCTCTTAAAAAAATCTCATGATCGCTGTAAAGGAATTTTTTTATTAAAGGGAATATGTTTTCAACAGAAACGTTGATTTTACCATTTGTCATTGTTGTAAATTTTAATTATTTATTGAATGAATGGCAAAAAAAGTACCAATTCAAGATTAATGACATATTGACATAATTTTTTTGTTTAATTTTATCACTAAAAAGATAAACAATTCGTAAATTTGGAGAGCAACTAATTTCAATTATGAGTAAAAAAGAAGAGAAACAAAAAGGAGCAGTTCTGACTGCATTTATTGATACGACGCTTGAGAAAGAGGCTTTTCCATTGTCTGTATTTAAGTTCTGTAAGGACAATGATATTGAAGAAAAATTTTTTTACAAGCATTTTGGTTCTTTAGACGCCGTCAAAGGTCAAATTTGGGAATTTTTCTATCACAATGCGATGGGACTTTTAGAAAAAGATGCAACTTTTGAAAACGCCTCGCCAAAAGACAAATTACTTTCATTTTATTTCACTTTTTTTGAAGTATTGCTACTCAATAGAAGTTATGTTCTTTTCTCTTTGTCCTCTCATCAATCGAATAGGGTTAAAATGTCACAGCTAAGTAAGATGAGAAGTTCATTTAAAGACTTTGCTGAAGACCTAATCGACACAGGAAACGCTAATAAAAATGAGTCTTACCTTCAGCATCCACCGAAAATATTTTCAGAAGGCGCTTGGATACAATTTGCTTTTTTGATGAAATTCTGGATTAATGATACTTCAGTTGATTTTGAGAAAACAGATCAGGCGATTGAGAAATCAGTCCAAACTGCTTTTGACTTGTTTGACAATACGCCCCTTGGCACCCTAGTAGATTTTGGAAAGTTTTTGTGGAAAGAAAAATTTGTATTTAATTGAAGTCACTGGATAAAATTCCCACCCGTAAAATTGCAAGAGCAGGAAGTTTAGTTTCAACTGGTATAAAATTAGGGGGCAACTACATCAAATATTACGGAGAAAAAGCATTCAACAAAGACCTAACACGCGATCAATTAGACGAAGACAATGCAAAAGATATCTACGATTCTTTAAAGCGTTTAAAAGGAAGTGCCCTCAAAGTTGCTCAGATGTTGAGCATGGAAAAAAACCTTCTCCCCAAAGCCTATGTTGATCAATTTAGTTTATCGCAGTTTTCAGTTCCTCCTTTGTCAGCCCCTTTGGTTCGAAAGTTAATCAGAAAGTATTTTGGAGCTGATCCTGAAAGTATATTTGACACTTTTACTGCAGAATCTGTTAATGCAGCCAGCATAGGACAAGTTCACAAAGCAACTAAAAATGGAAAAGATCTAGCGGTTAAAATTCAGTACCCTGGCGTTGCCAGCAGTATAAGTTCTGACTTGACGATGATTAAACCCATTGCTTTAAAAATGTTTAATCTTAAGGGAACGGATACGGACAAATACTTTAAAGAAGTTGAGGGTAAACTTTTAGAAGAAACGGATTATGAACTCGAGTTAAAGCAGAGCGAATGGATTGCTGATAGATGTAAAGTGATTCCCGACTTATTATTTCCAAAGTATTATCCAGAACTATCAGGAGTGAAGATTTTAACCATGGATTGGATGCAAGGTAAGCACCTCTCTGAACATGCTGCTCAAGGAAGCAGTTCGCAAGAACAAAACGATTTGTTAGGTCAAACGTTATGGGATTTTTATATGTTCCAAATTCATGTTTTGAAAAAAGTACATGCCGACCCTCACCCTGGAAATTTTCTAATCAATTCTGACCTTAAGTTGGTTGCATTGGACTTTGGTTGCGTAAAAGAAATCCCTGACGAATTTTATGAACCTTATTTCGAATTGCCTAAACATCAGTTTTCGGAGGATCCAAAAAAGTTTAAAGATATTTTGAGAGATTTAGAAATTTTAAGAGCAGACGATACTCCAGAGGAAATAGAGTACTTTACACAGCTTTTTGGGAGAATGATGAAGGTGTTGACCCTTCCATTTACTAAAGATAATTTTGATTTTGGTGACAGTGCTTTCTGGAAATCAATAAATTCTCTCAGCGAAGAATTGTCAACAGACAAACGCATTCGTAAAATGAATGGGAACAGAGGCTCTAAACATTTTCTCTATATCAATCGAACGTTTTTCGGCTTGTATAATTTACTTTTCGACCTTAAGGCCAAAGTTAAAACCGAGAATTACTTAAATTACATTTAATTCTATCCACATTGGTTTTAATAAAAAAACTAAGGTTTATTTAATGATTTCGTTAAATTGCAAAAAAATATTTCTTAATGTATAATTCTAGAATCTCTGGACTTGGGATGTATGTCCCTGAAAATATAGTTACCAATGACGATTTGTCAAAAATGATGGACACTTCCAGTGATTGGATTATCGAAAGAACTGGTATTGAGGAACGCAGACACATCAAAAAAGGAGATGGCAACTCTACTGCAACAATGGGAGTTAAAGCGGCCAAAATTGCCATTGAGCGTGCAGGAATAGCGATCAATGATATTGAATTGATCTTATTTGCAACATTAAGCCCTGATTATTACTTTCCAGGTTCGGGCGTGATTGTTCAAGAAGAATTAGGCATACCCACTTGTCCTGCCATGGACATAAGAACTCAATGCTCTGGTTTTGTTTATGCCTTGTCGACTGCGGATCAATTTGTGAAAACAGGAATGTATAAAAACGTCCTTGTGATTGGATCTGAAAATCAATCTGGAGGTTTAGACATGACCACTCGAGGAAGAGGGGTTTCTGTGATTTTTGGCGATGGCGCCGGTGCTGCTGTAGTCTCTAGAGAAACAGATTTATCCAAAGGAATAATGTCTTCTCATCTTCATTCGGAAGGAGAACATGCAAAGGAGTTATCGATTATAGATCCTAACACAAGTCGATGGATACCTGAAATTATTGCGGACAACAATCCTGATGATATTTCTTTCTATCCCTATATGAACGGGCAGTTTGTTTTTAAAAATGCCGTAACGCGTTTCGCAGAAGTCATCAACGAAGGCTTAGAAAAAAATGGCTGGGAATCAAAAGATATCGATCTTTTAATTCCACATCAAGCAAATTTGAGAATTGCTCAATTCATTCAGAGAAAATTTAGGTTGAATGATGATCAAGTTTACAATAACATTCAGAAATACGGAAACACAACCGCTGCGTCAATTCCTATTGCCTTAACAGAGGCTTGGGAAGCAGGAAAAGTAAAAGAAGGGGACAAGGTCGTCCTTGCTGCTTTTGGAAGTGGTTTTACTTGGGGGAGCGTAATGATCAATTGGTAGGTGTCCATCAAGACCCTCATAATAGGCGCTTCTTTAAGCTCACAAAGAGTTGCCTATACTGCACTCCACAGATTAGTCAACCATGGGCATCCAGTTGTTGCCATTGGAAAAAAATCAGGAACTGTTTCAGGAGTAATAATTCACAATGATTTGACTCATTTTGAGGACATTCATACCGTCACACTTTATCTGAACAAAAGCAATCAAATAGATTATTACGATTATATTTTGTCTTTAAATCCCAAGAGAGTTTTATTTAATCCTGGCACTGAAAATGTTGATTTAGCAGCACTTTTAACCAAGGCAGGAATTGAATGGGAGCATGCTTGCACTTTGGTTTTACTTTCGACGAATCAGTATTAAGCCTAAAAATGTAATTAACCCGTTTAACGGAAGCAATTCATAACCAATTTCATACCCACCCAACAGTGATTTAGGAAGGTTTCCTATAAGAAAAATCAACCCGATAGAGGCAAGCACTACCCATACCACTTTGGCATCTTGAACCTTATAAGGAGTAAAAATTCCAAAAGTAAAAAGTCCTAAAAGCGGACCATAAGTATAAGAGGACACGGTTAGTAAACCATCAATAACATTGCGGTCTAAAATGTGTTTAAAGGCGACCACGACAAGAATCAAAACAAGACTCATCCCAATGTGTGTGCGCTTTCTTATCTTCTTTTGATCTGATTCTGAATGTTTGTCCATTTTGACAAAGTCCACACAAAAGGAGGTGGTTAGGGAGGTTAGGGCGCTGTCTGCACTACTATATGCAGCAGCAATTAATCCTAAAATGAATACAACTCCAACTGTGATTCCTAAGGAACCACTTAGTGCAATTTCGGGGAAAAGAAGATCTGTTTTTGGAGCACCATCCAACAAAGGAATTGCGATTTGATTCTTCTCAGCATAAATAAAAATTAAAGCACCTAAAAGTAAAAATAAAAAGGTGACAAACACCATTACAAAACTAAAGACCACCATGTTTTTTTGAGCATCCTTTAACGATCGGCAAGTAAGGTTTTTTTGCATCATGTCTTGATCCAAGCCTGTCATGCAGATGGTAATAAACATTCCACCCAAAAAAGATTTCACAAAATGATTTCTAGCCAAGAAGTCATCCATAACAAAAATATGGGTATATTTTTTCATCTCATCAGAATTGAGAAATTCTAGCCCCTCAAAGCCTAAGGATTGTGTGATAAAGAAAAGTGAAAATACAACGGCCAAAATCATCAATAGGGTTTGTAAGGTATCGGTCCATACAATTGTTTTGATTCCTCCTCGTTGGGTATAAACCCAAATTAAGAAAATAGAAATTGTAACAGTGACTTCAAAGGGAACATTCCATGCATCAAAAATAAATTGTTGCATGACAATGGCAACTAAAAACAACCTGAAACTGGCTCCTAAAATTCTTGATATAAAAAATGAAATGGCACCAATTTTATGACTTTTTGGACCAAAACGTTCTGCCAAATATTCATAGATTGAAATTAAATTTTGTTTGTAATAGACGGGAAGTAAAACAAAAGCGACGATGAAATATCCAGCTAAGTAGCCCATGACTACTTGGAAGTAGGTGAATCCAGAATCCCCAACCCAGCCTGGAACAGAAATAAAAGTGACTCCCGAGAGGGACGCCCCCACCATTCCAAAAGCAACCAAATACCATGGGGAGCTATTGTTGGCCTTGAAAAATGTAAGATTATCGTCTTTACGACTGGTGAAATAAGAAATCGCAATCAGTACAATGAAGTAAGCTATTACGAGTAATAATATGAATCCAGGAGTGAACATTTAATAATGATTTTTAGTAAAGATACAAATTCAAGAATATGAAATTATTTATTAATTTTACGCCATGGAATTTTCCTCTAAATTACTTGAAAATGCAGTGAGCGAAATTGCCCAACTACCGGGCATTGGAAAACGAACTGCGCTAAGGTTGGCTTTGCACTTGCTAAAACTTCCCAAAGAAAACACAACTGATTTAACACAATCGCTCAATGATTTGAGAGAACAAATCAACTTCTGTACTTCTTGTCACAATTTATCTGACGTTCCACTTTGTGAAATTTGTGCCAATCCCAAACGTGATGGAAGCTTGCTTTGTGTTGTAGAAGATATTCGGGATGTAATTGCCATTGAAAGTACGGACCAGTTTAAAGGATATTATCACGTTTTAGGTGGAATTATTTCTCCAATAGATGGGGTTGGCCCTCAGGATTTGAACCTAGAGACTTTGGAAGAAAAAGTCAAAAAGGGAGAGATTAAAGAAATAATATTTGCGCTCAGTGCTACCATGGAAGCTGATACTACTAATTTTTATATTTATAAAATTCTTGCGCCTTACAATATTTCTACCTCTGCAATAGCAAGAGGTATTCCCGTTGGGGATGAACTTGAATATACGGATGAGGTTACCTTGGGTCGTAGTATACTTAAAAGAGTACCCTATGAAAATTCGATTTCTGATAAGTAGTTTCTAAATCTCTTTGTGGGTTATCCATTCAAAATTAAAATCACATACATAAATTTGATACTTTTGTATCGTTAAAAATAATATGGGAAAATATCATTTGAAACTTCCTAAAATGGGAGAAAGTGTTGCCGAAGCGACCTTAACGAAGTGGTTAAAGGAGGTCGGTGACAGCATTGATATAGACGAAGCGGTTGTCGAAATTGCTACTGATAAAGTAGATTCAGACGTACCCAGCGAATTGAGTGGCGTCTTAATTGAAAAGAAATTTTCTGAAAATGATGTAGTTCAAGTAGGAGAAGTTTTTGCTGTAATTCAGACGGAATCAGAAGGTGATGGGGAAGATGACGCGGTTGAAACTCCAGAAGAAACAACTGAAATTGAGGAGCAAATCGAGCAAGAGAAGGAAAATATTCCTTTGCATGAGACTGAGGTGATTTCTGAAAGCATTGTTGCTGCAAAAACAGCCATTGCTCCCATAATAACAGATGAATCCAGCCGATTCTATTCTCCACTAGTAAAAAACATAGCAAGTCAAGAAGGCATAAGCCTTGAGGAACTTGAAAAAATAAAAGGTACGGGTCAAGGCGAAAGGGTAACAAAGTATGACATGATTTCTTATTTGAAGTCACGTGGTCAAAAAACCAACCCTGTTGTTCAGCAAAAGGGAACTCCTGCAGTAAACAAGATGGGAGGACAAGACCAAGTAATTGAAATGTCCCGCATGGCGAAGCTGACGGCAGCACACATGATTAACAGTAAACAAACTTCTGCTCATGTTCAATCGTTTGTTGAAACAGATGTCACAGCGCTTTGGAATTGGAGGGAAAAAGTGAAAAATGCATTTTTTGAAAGAGAAAATGAGAAATTAACTTTTACGCCATTATTCATAACAGCATTAATCAAGGCACTTAAGGATTTCCCTTTATTAAATAGTTCTGTTCAAGGAGACACAATCCTCCAGAAACGTGCCATCAATATTGGATTGGCAACATCTATGGCCGATGGAAACTTAATTGTTCCCGTTATAAAAAATGCTGATCATCTCAATCTTGTCGGATTGGCAAAGGCAGTAAATGATCTTGCCACAAGAGCGCGAAATCAAGCCTTAAGACCCGAAGAGATTCAGGATGGAACCTTTACGTTTACCAACATTGGGAATTTTGGAGCGCTGACAGGAACTCCAATTATCAACCAGCCACAAGTCGGAATTATCGCCATGGGCGTGATTCGTAAAATGCCCGCAGTTATAGAAACTCCGAAGGGAGATTTTATAGGCATTAGAAAAAAAGTAATTATTTCTCACAGTTTTGATCATCGAATCATCAATGGTGCGATGGGCGGTCAATTTGTTAAAAACATGGCGGATTATCTCGAAAATTGGGATGAAAGCCTAACCCTTTAAAATATTTTTATGTCACTAAATCTTTCTCGCCCTTTGTGTTTTTTTGATCTAGAAACCACTGGAATAAGTGTCACCAAAGACCGGATCGTTGAAATTGCTATACTCAAACTTCTTCCCGATGGATCGAAAGAAGAAAGGTTGTGGCGGGTCAATCCAGAGTGTCCCATTCCAGGAGAGGCTTCGGCTGTTCATGGAATCTATGATGCTGATGTTGCCAACGAGCCAACGTTCAAAATGCTTTCAAATGAAGTTTATGCATTTATAGAAAACGCTGATTTGGCGGGATACAATTCTGATCGATTTGACATCCCACTTTTGGTAGAAGAAATGCTCAGGGCGGAGGTTGACTTTGATTTCAAGAATCTAAAAACCGTAGATGTCCAAACCATTTTTCATAAAATGGAACAACGAACCCTCTCCGCTGCTTTAAAGTTTTATTGTAAAGAGGAGCTTAAAGACGCGCATTCTGCTATGGCGGACACCAAGGCAACTCACGATGTTTTAATGTCTCAATTAGAAAGATACGAGGAGTTAGAAGGAAATGTTGACTTTTTAAGTGAGTTCACTACCCGAAACAAGTATGCTGATTTTGCCGGTTTTATTGCGTTTAATAAAAAAGGAGTAGAGTGTTTTGGTTTTGGAAAACACAAGGGCAAAACAGTAGAAGAGGTTCTGGAAAAAGAACCAGGGTATTTTGGATGGTTGCTTAATGCTGACTTTCCAATGTATACCAAAAAGGTCTTAACTGCCATTCGGTTGAGAAAATTAAACACCCAATAGGTAGCTGTGAAAATTATTTGTATCGGAAGAAACTATTCCGAACACATCAAGGAGTTGGCAAATGAAAAGCCAAAAGAACCAGTGATTTTTTTAAAACCTGATACGGCACTAGTTCAGAAAAACCAACCCTTTTTTATCCCACATTTCTCAAATGAAATTCATCACGAGGTTGAGGTTTTGGTTAAAATTAATCGATTGGGAAAGCACATTCAAGATAAATTTGCACAAAAATACTACCAAGAAATAGGTTTGGGAATTGACTTTACTGCACGTGACCTTCAATTGGAATTAAAACAAAAAGGACTGCCTTGGGAAAAAGCAAAAGCCTTTGATTGCTCGGCTGTTGTTGGCGATTGGATTAATAAAAATCAATTTGAAAATCTAGAGGCATTGAATTTCGCTCTTCTAAAAAACGGCGAAAAGGTACAAGAAGGAAATACCCAGCACATGATTTGGAAAATCGATCAGTTGATTGCTTATGTTTCTCAGTTTTTTACTTTAAAGATTGGAGATATAATTTTCACGGGAACACCATCGGGAGTTGGACCAGTAAAGGAAAACGATGTACTTGAAGGGTATATCGAAAATAAAAAATCATTTTCAGTAAGAATTAAATAATTATGATAGCAGAATTGGTCACCATCGGTGACGAAATTTTAATTGGACAAATCGTCAATACCAACTCCGTTTTTCTAGCGAAAGCCTTGAATAAAATTGGCGTTGAGGTCGGTCAAATAACTTCAATATCCGATCAAAAAGAAGCAATAATTTCCACACTAGATCAAGCCAGATTAAGGGCTGATATTATCATAATAACTGGTGGATTGGGTCCGACCAACGATGATGTCACAAAACACTGTTTGTGTGAGTATTTTGATGATCATTTGGTCTCAAATGCTTCGGTATTGGCCCATGTAGAGGAATTGTTTGAGAAATATGTGTCTACTCCAATAAGCGAAAAAAATAGAGAACAGGCAAATTTACCCTCAAAAGCAACCCTTCTTGAAAATAAGTTTGGTACCGCAGCAGGAATGTGGTTTTTTGACAAAGGCACAGTCTTTATTTCTCTTCCCGGTGTTCCCTTTGAAATGGAGTCGATCATCGAAAATGAAGTCCTGCCAAGACTTCAAGAACAATTCGTATTGCCCTCAATTTTTCACAAAACCATTTTGACTTATGGATTGGGAGAAAGTGCAATCGCTGAAAGAATTTTAGATTGGGAAAATGCTTTACCCGAAGACATCAAATTGGCCTATCTTCCTAGTTTGGGTAGGGTAAGACTCCGCTTGTCAACCAAAGGCCAAGATTTAAGTGTTTTGGAAAACAGGGTCAATGCACAAATTGAAAAGGTATTGCCATTGATTAAAGATATTTATTATGGCGCAGAAGAAGAAAAACCCATTGAAGTACTGATTGCAGATCGACTTACTGAAAAGGGAATGACTTTGAGTTGCGCGGAGAGTTTCACCGGAGGGGTTATCGCAACCAGAATTACCGCACAAGCCGGTGCGTCTAATTATTTTAAAGGAAGTGCAGTTACTTATTCAGAACTCTCTAAAATAAAAATTTTAAATGTTACACCGGATTTAATAGCCACTCACGGAGTCGTTAGTGCTGAAGTAGTCGAAGCGATGGCCAAAGGGGCAAGAGAGATCTACAAGACCGATTACGCAATCGCTACTACAGGGAACGCTGGACCGACTCAAGGGGATCTCGATCAGGAAGTCGGAACCGTATTTATCGGATTATCCACCCCATATGAGGTTTTTAGTTTTAAATTCAGCATGGGAAACAGCAGAACACGAGTGATTCAAAAATCAGTAAATCAGGCATTTGAAATACTTTATCAGGAACTAATCAAAAAGTAGCTTTTTTATTTTTGTATTTTTTTTGTAACTCCATAAAAAAATGTAAATTTGCATCCTGTTAAAAAGAACAACCACCATGTCTAGAGTATGTGAAATCACGGGTAAAAGAGTAATGTACGGAAACAATGTTTCTCGTGCGATGAATAAAACAAGACGCAGATTTGATATTAATTTAATCAAAAAGCGTTTCTACATTCCCGAAGAGGACAAGTGGATAACACTTAAAATTAAAGCCTCTGTATTGAAAACAATCAATAAGAAAGGGATTAGTGCAGTAATTAAAGAAGCGAAAGCTCAAGGTATCTTAAAATAATATTTTCCAATGGCTAAAAGAGGAAATCGAATTCAAGTAATTTTAGAGTGCACTGAGCACAAAGAATCTGGTAAACCAGGTACTTCTCGCTACATCACAACTAAAAACAAAAAAAATACGCCAGACAGAATGGAGATTAAGAAATTTAATCCCATCCTCAAGCGAATGACACTTCACAAAGAAATTAAGTAGACATGGCAAAGAAATCAGTTGCAACGTTACAGACAGGATCAAAGAGGTTGACAAAAGCCATTAAGATGGTGAAAAAAGAAGGTTCGGCTTCTTACTCTTTTTCAGAGACTATTATTACTCCAGAACTTGCTAAAGCTTGGTTGAGTAAAAAATAATTTGACTAATTTAGTCGAAAATAAAAGCTACTTTTATAGTAGCTTTTTTTATTTAATACAGTCATGGGTTTATTAAAATCAATTTTCACGTCCGAGAAAAAGAAACGCTTGGATGAAGGCTTGGCCGAATCTAAGAAGTCTTTCTTTTCTAAGATGAAAACTGCCGTTGCAGGAAAATCTAAAATTGATATTGAAGTATTAGACGAGCTAGAAGAGGTCTTGATTCGTTCGGATGTTGGAGTTGCCACTACAATAAAAATCATCGAAGCGCTGGAGCTGAGAGTTTCAAAAGATAAATACATTGGGACAGAAGAATTAAACCAGATTCTTAGAGATGAAATTACTTCGATCTTACTTCAACAAGAAACCAAAGAGCTTACTAATTTTGATGCTCCTCTACCCAACAGTCCCCATGTAATTATGGTGGTTGGCGTAAATGGAGTGGGCAAAACAACAACTATTGGTAAATTGTCTCATCATTTCAAACAAGGCGGTAAAAAAGTAATATTAGGAGCTGCAGATACTTTTCGAGCAGGAGCCATCGATCAATTACAAATATGGGCTGACCGCGTTGGAGTTCCTTTGGTTAAACAGAAAATGGGAAGTGACCCTGCCTCGGTAGCTTTCGACACCCTTCAGTCTGCCGTAACTCAAAAAAGCGATCTGGTTATCATTGATACCGCAGGACGTTTGCACAATAAAGTCAACTTGATGAACGAATTGACCAAAGTGAAAAGAGTAATGAAAAAGGTAGTTCCAGATGCTCCTCACGAAGTCTTATTGGTTTTAGATGGTTCAACGGGTCAAAATGCTTTTGAACAAGCCAAACAATTTACCGCCGCTACGGATGTCACTTCACTTGCAATTACCAAACTTGACGGAACCGCTAAAGGTGGAGTTGTCATGGGTATATCTGATCAATTTCAAATTCCTGTAAAATATATTGGCGTGGGCGAATCGATGGAAGATCTACAGCTTTTTCATGCTGAAAGTTTTGTCGAAACTTTTTTCAGTTAATCGAGCTCACATGAAAATATTAAAAAAACTTGTAATTTTTTTAGCACTTCTTATTGGCCTTTATCTTATTGGACCTCAAGTAGCCTCACCCGATTTAAGCAAATCGATTCCACAACTTGATGTTGACTTACCCGCACTTTCCTCTTGGATTGAAAGCAGAGAAGCAGCATTTGAAAATATTAAACCAAACAATGAATCAAAAGTTGTTTTTTTTGATTCAATCCCTAAAAAAACACCCTATTCTATTTTGTATTTCCATGGTTTTTCGTCAAGTACCGAAGAAGGTAACCCAGTTCATATAAATCTAGCAAATGCACTAGGTGCCAACATCTATTTACCTCGACTTTTCGGACACGGACTTGTTGAAGAAGAACCGATGATAGACTTTACGGCTGATAAATATTTAGACAATGCCAGAGAAGCCCTTGCTGTTGCAAAACTGATGGGAGAACAAGTGATCGTTGTTGCAAGCTCTAACGGAGGCACCTTGGGTTTGTTGCTCGGTGACGATCCACAAGTCGCAGCCCTTGTATTGTATTCCCCAAATGTAGGAATTATCGATCCTGCCTCTAAACTGTTAACATTGCCTTGGGGATTAGAATTAGCCCGATTTGTTCTGGGAGATAACTATTACACCATGGGTAAAATAACCGAAGCTAAAAAAGGATATTGGACAACGCGATACAGAATCGAGCCCCTGCTCCACATTCAAAAGTTAATTGAGGTTTCGATGAACCCTAAAACTTTTAGTAAAATTACTGCCCCTGTTTTTTTGGGATATTATTATAAAAATGAAGAAGAACAAGATGATGTGGTTTCTGTCGCAAAAATATTAGAAATGTTTGATCAGTTAGGAACCCCAGCAATTAATAAAACTAAGGTGGCCTTTCCCGATGCAGGAGATCATGTAATTTCCTCTTATTTAACGACCTCAAGCCATCATCACGTAGAAGAAGCAACGCTAAAATTTTTAAAGCAGCATTTAAATTTAAATACAACAGATTGAGAACAAAAACTTTAAATAAAAACACCATTAACGTAATCACCCTTGGGTGTTCAAAAAACGTTTATGATTCGGAAGTTTTGATGGGGCAACTTAAAGCCAGTCAGAAAGAAGTAGTTCATGAAAAGGAAGGAAATATTGTAGTAATTAATACCTGTGGATTTATTGATAATGCCAAAGAAGAATCGGTAAATACGATTCTAGAGCAAATCAAGAAAAAGGAAGCAGGGGAGGTCGATCAGGTTTTCGTAACAGGTTGCTTGAGCGAACGTTATAAGCCCGATTTGCAGAAAGAGATACCTCAAGTAGATGCCTATTTTGGCACGACCGAATTGCCTCAGTTGCTCAAAGCATTGGGTGCGGATTATAAACACGAATTGCTTGGAGAGCGGGTAACGACAACACCAAAAAACTTTGCATATTTTAAAGTTTCTGAGGGTTGTGATCGCCCTTGTTCTTTTTGCGCAATTCCATTGATGAGAGGAAAACACCTGTCCACACCGATTGAGGAATTGGTTAAAAGAGCAGCGACTTTAGCTGCAAGCGGTGTAAAAGAGTTGATCTTGATTGCTCAAGATTTAACTTATTATGGACTCGACCTTTACAAGGAAAGACGCTTGGCCGATTTGTTGAGGGCCTTGGTGAAAGTCGACGGAATTGAATGGATCAGAATGCATTATGCATTTCCTTCTGGTTTTCCGTTGGAGGTGATTGATGTAATGAAACAAGAACCTAAGGTTTGTAATTATTTGGACATTCCACTTCAGCATATTTCTGATTCAATTTTAAAATCAATGCGGAGGGGAACGACCCAAAAGAAAACGACTGAACTGATCAAAAATATTCGTGGAATTTTACCTGAAATTGCAATCCGAACAACTTTGATTGTTGGTTATCCGGGAGAGACGGAAGGGGATTTCGAGATTTTAAAAAACTGGGTTGCTGAAACGCGTTTCGAGCGATTGGGGTGTTTTACTTATAGTCACGAGGAAAATACTCACGCATATGAATTGGAGGACAATGTTCCTCAAGAAGTTAAGCAAGAGCGCGCTAATGAAATCATGCAGATTCAATCACAGATTTCATGGGAGCTGAACCAGACTAAAGTTGGGAAAATCTATAAATGTGTTATTGATAGAAAACAGGGCAATCACTTTGTCGGTAGAACAGAAATAGACTCTCCTGATGTTGACAATGAAGTGCTTATTGACGCTGAGAAATTTTATTTAAAAACAGGAGATTTTGCTGTGATTGAAATTACCGAAGCAACTGACTTTGACCTGTATGGCGTTCCTGTAAAAAAATGAAAACTTGTTGATTGAAAAAAACACGACTATATTTACATAAACATTGCCTATGAATGTGGAGTATGTTTCTTATCGAGAAACGGCTTATTTTTCTGATTTAATCTGTGATTATTTAGAAGATAAAAATTCCTTGCAATCATTTCATAGTGGTTTTCCTTCTGCTGAAAATCTTTATCGTCAAGCACTTTTAAAAAAGAATGATTATTCTGATCACAATCGAGATCACTTGGCGCTGGCTTTGAAAAATCAATATGAAGGGTTGGAAGTCAGTCTTGAAGTCAAAAAAAACCTTGATTTATTAAAAGAAAAAAACACCCTTACAATAACAACTGGCCACCAATTGAGTCTGATGACAGGGCCCCTTTATTTTATTTATAAAATAATTACGACCATTAAGATCTCGAGGGAGCTTCAAGAAAAACATCCTAATTTAAATTATGTGCCAGTTTATTGGATGGCAACCGAGGATCATGATTTTGAAGAAATAAGTGCTTTTGTTTTTCAAGGGAAAAAATTTAAATGGAACCAGCAACAAGAAGGAGCTGTTGGAAAAATTGACACGGCCAGCCTTGAAAGCTTGTTAAATCTATTTGAAAAGGAATTAGGAAATGGTCTGAATGCATCTTCTTTAAAAAAGTTAATTGCGGCCAGTTATAGGGATCAAAAAGATTTAACGGCAGCAACAAGGGTTTTTGTCAATCATTTATTCGGAAAATTTGGATTGGTTATTGTCGATGGGGATGATTCCATTTTAAAGCGAGACTTTGCTCCCTATGCTCGCGAAGAACTCAACAAAAACAATTGTCATTCTGAAGTTTTAAATCAGATTGAAAAAATAAAAGAGGAATACAGCGCAACCTATAAACCACAAGTCAATCCGCGGGAAGTCAACTTATTCTATCTCACTCCTGGCGCTCGCTACCGCATTACGCAGGAGGGAAGCACATTTCATCTCGAAGGATCACAAACGAGCTTTACTTCGGAAGAAATTGAAAATGAATTGGCGAATCATCCCGAGCGATTTTCTCCGAATGTTTTAATGCGTCCACTTTATCAAGAAGTGGTGTTGCCAAACATAGCCTACATTGGTGGCGGCGGAGAATTGGCCTATTGGTTGGAACTTAAATCGTTTTTTAATCAACAAAAAGTCCTTTTTCCATTATTGTGTTTGAGAAACTCTGCACTTTTATTGAGTGAAAAGAGTGCCAAAAAGGCAAAGCAGCTCGAGTTGAGCGTCTCAGATTTGTTTTTAAAAAGGAATGCACTTATTAATAAAAAAGTAAGACAAATCAGTAACATAGAATTGGATTTGTCTTTTTTAAAAGACGCTCTCGAGAAACAGTTTGATCATTTGGAAAGTTTGGTGGCAGTCACAGACGCTTCTTTTTCGGGAGCGGTTAAAGCACAGAAAATCAAGCAGTTTAAGGGAATCGACAGCTTAGAAGGCAGGCTGTTGAAAGCGCAAAAGATAAAGCTGAAAGATCATGTGGAGCGTTTGATTTTACTTCATGAGAATTTATTTCCAAATGAAAGCCTTCAAGAACGGGTCAATAATTTCGCGTCTTTTTATTTGGAAAATGGCGAAAACTTAATGGATATTCTTTACGAATCCTTTGATCCGTTGTCCTATAAATTCACTTTGATTACTTTTTAAGGTTTACCAACATTTTTTTTTAATAAATTCCTTTTTAGACGCAATTATTCCAATTGAATAAATTGTATTTTTGACCCCATGCAAGACAAAGTATTAATTCTTGATTTTGGGTCACAGTACACCCAACTGATAGCCAGAAGAGTTAGAGAACTATTTATTTATTGTGAAATACATCCTTACAATAATCCGCCAAAAAGTTTGGCTGATTTTAGTGCAGTGCTACTTTCGGGATCTCCTTATTCTGTTCGTTCAGAATCGGCACCTCATCCCGATCTTTCTGAAATCAGAGGGAAGAAGCCATTATTGGCCGTATGCTATGGAGCACAGTATTTGGCTCATTTTTCAGGAGGGGAAGTAAAGCCTTCGGATACCCGAGAGTATGGAAGGGCACATCTTTCTTATGTAAAGCCAGAAGAAACTTTCTTTGAAAACATTCCTAGTGACAGTCAGGTATGGATGAGTCACAGTGACACCATTGATTCTCTTCCGACGCATGGAGTCTTGCTTGCGAGTACCACGGATGTCAAGAATGCTGCCTTCAGATTGGACAATGAGCTCACCTTTGGTATACAGTTTCATCCAGAAGTTTATCATTCTACAGATGGAAAGCAGTTGTTGGAAAATTTCCTGGTTAAAATTGCAAACGTAAAACAAACTTGGACTCCTGACTCTTTTGTTGAAATGACAATCAAAGAACTTAAAGAAAAAGTTGGAACAGAAGAAGTGATTCTTGGTCTTTCGGGAGGCGTTGACTCTACCGTTGCGGCTGTTTTGTTGCACAAAGCGATTGGAGATCAATTGAAATGTGTTTTTGTAAACAATGGTCTGCTTCGAAAAAATGAATTTGAAAGTGTTCTCAAGCAATACGAAGGGATGGGATTGAATGTGAAAGGCGTTGATGCTTCAGATCAATTTCTAACTGCTTTAAAAGGAGAATCTGATCCTGAAACAAAACGAAAAATAATAGGAAACACCTTTATTGATGTTTTTGATCATGAGTCAAAAACATTATCCAAGGTTAAATGGCTCGGACAAGGCACGATCTATCCAGATGTAATAGAATCGATTTCGGTCAACGGACCCTCAGCCACGATCAAGTCGCATCACAATGTGGGGGGATTGCCCGATTTCATGAAGTTAAAGCTGGTAGAACCTTTAAGAATGTTGTTTAAAGATGAAGTGAGAAGGGTAGGAGCAAGTATTGGAATCGCACCGGAACTTTTGGGTCGACATCCTTTTCCAGGCCCTGGATTGGCCATTCGTATTTTGGGCGACATCACCCCAGAAAAAGTTAGTATATTACAAGAAGTAGATGCCATTTTTATCGACGGACTTAGGTCTTGGGATTTATATGATAACGTGTGGCAAGCGGGAGCAATTTTACTTCCGGTCAATAGTGTAGGTGTAATGGGAGATGAAAGAACCTATGAGAAATGTGTTGCCCTTAGAGCAGTGCAATCTACTGATGGAATGACAGCGGATTGGGTTGATTTACCCTATACTTTTCTTCAGAAGATGTCTAATGAAATAATCAACAAAGTTAAAGGAATTAACAGGGTTGTGTATGACATCAGCTCAAAGCCGCCTGCAACTATTGAATGGGAATGATTTTTGATATTTATTTTTAAGATGAGATTTTTTAGAATTCTATTTATTGTATTTTTTTTCTCCAGCACTCTGGTTTTTAGTCAAGATCAAGGAGTCCCTTCTGATTTTGGTTCTCACAAAGTAAAGAGAAATCAAACCTTGTACAGCATATCGAAAACCTACGATATTTCTGTTGAGCAATTGAAAGAATACAATCCTTTGGTGGAGAGAATCGGGCTCAGGAAACGCATGATACTTAGAATTCCTATTTACAAAAAAGTCGAACCTTTAGTTGAAAAAGTGTCTGAGAATGTTAAGGATGAAGATTTTCAAACTTATAGAGTAAAAGCAAAAGAAACCAAATGGCGGATCGCCTATAACCATCAGATTTCGGTTAAAACTCTTGATTCTTTAAATCCAGAATTGTCTGAAGGATTGAAGGTGGATCAAGAAATTCGAGTACCAATAATGTTTACTGCCGCAGTGAGTGAAACTTGGGACAGTACTTATAATTATTATACGGTAAAACCCAAAGAAGGTTATTATAGAATCGAAAAAAAGATTGGGGTTAACCAAAAAGTTTTAGATTCTCTAAATCCAAAATTAGCTGAAGCTGGGTTGCAGCCAGGAATGATTTTGAGGGTTCCTATGGAAATTAGAAGGAATCATAAAGTAGAAGATGATTTGTTGGTCGAAAGAATTTCATTGTTAGATTCGATTAAAGAGTCTAAATCCATTCGCCTTAGCGTAATGCTTCCTTTTAAAGTCAATGAAATTGAATTTGATTCGATTGAAAATACAAGGGAATTATTGAAACGAAGGAATTTACATACGCTCTCGACTGATTTTTATTTCGGAATCTTGATGGCTGCAGAAACATTGAGCCAATCTGGAATGGAAGTTCAACTGTCTGTCTATGATACTGAAAATAACACTAAAAAGATTGACAGCATCGTCAAGGAGAATGATTTTAGTGACACAGCAGCCATCATTGGTCCTTTGATCTCCTCGAATTTTGATTATTTATCTACAAAATCAAAGCTTAAAAACGTTCCTAAAATCGCACCGCTTTCTACCAACCCTGTCGCTCCCAGAGCCTCGGTATATCAGTCGGTCACACCGAAAGAAATTTTACAAAAGGAAATGATGGCGTACCTTAATAAGACCTTAAACAGGGAGGATAATATTGTCATCGTTGCAGATACGGCGAACCGTTATTCAGAATGGAACCTAAAGAAAATGTTTCCCAATGCGATTGTTTTAAGACCAGAGAAAACAGGATATTTGTTGCCAGAGTTGGTGGATTCCTTATTGGTTGATTCTCTACCGAATAAAGTCATTTTGGAGAGTCAAAATTTCTCTCTTATTTCAAGTGCAAGTTCTCAATTGAGTGCTCAGGTCTCTAAGGATAGAGAAGTTCAACTCTTCACCACTTTTAGAAGTAACGTGTATCAAAATAAAAATATTTCTCGAAAACAACTTGGCTTGTTGAAATTCACTTACACCACTGGTAGCTTGCCGCTTAAACAGGGAAAATACAATGATTTTCAAAAAAAGTATATCGCCAGATTTGGAAAACCGCCGGGTCGAGAAGCCATCAAGGGCTATGATCTCACCATGGATGTATTGCTGAGAACAGCTTATTGTGGAAGCATGGAGAACACAAAGGATATTGGGGAAACCCAATATGAAGAAAATCGATTTTTATATATCAACGAAACCCCTGATTATTACATCAATAGCGGTTATTTTATGTTGCAACACAGCGGTTATGATATACATGAAATTAAGAAATAGAATAAATTACCTGATTGTAAGTCCAGATTTCGTAAATTTGAGCCCGGTTATGCATTACACAAAACACACCGGATGTCCGAAGTAAAATATATATTTGTTACAGGAGGAGTTACTTCTTCCCTAGGAAAAGGAATTGTTGCCGCATCATTGGCTAAATTGCTTCAAGCCCAAGATTTTAGAGTTACCATTCAAAAACTTGACCCTTATATCAATGTAGACCCTGGCACCCTCAATCCTTACGAACATGGAGAATGTTATGTCACAGAAGATGGCGCTGAAACAGATTTGGATTTAGGTCATTATGAAAGGTTTTTAAATATCAACACTTCACAAGCCAATAATGTTACCACAGGAAGGGTTTATCAAAGTGTAATCGAAAAAGAACGAAGAGGTGAGTTTTTAGGAAAAACGGTTCAGGTGGTTCCTCACATAACAAATGAGATTAAAGAACGCGTAATGCTTCTCGGCGATTCAGGAGATTATGATGTTATTATTACTGAGATTGGTGGAACAGTTGGAGATATCGAATCGCTGCCTTATATAGAATCTGTCCGTCAATTAATTTACGAATTAGGGGATGACAATTCGATGGTCATTCACCTCACATTGGTTCCCTATTTGTCTGCTGCTGCAGAATTAAAAACAAAGCCCACCCAACACTCGGTTAAAACCTTGATGGAAAGTGGAATAAAGGCGGACGTTTTGGTTTGCAGAACGGAACACGAGCTTTCGGACGATTTAAGAAATAAATTGGCATTGTTCTGCAATGTAAAAAGAGAAGCGGTTATTGAGTCCATAGACGTAGAAACGATCTATGATGTTCCATTGAAAATGCAGGAGGAAGGTTTGGATAAAGTGGTAATTAATAAATTAAAACTTAATCCCAAAATTGCACCAGATTTAACACGTTGGAAATCCTTCTTAAAAAAATATAAAAATCCAAAGTATAAAATTAAAATTGGCTTGGTTGGTAAATACGTAGAGCTACAGGATTCTTACAAGTCAATACTCGAGGCCCTAATCCACGCAGGGGCAACCAATGAAGTCGCAGTTGAGGTTGTGAGTATCCATTCGGAATTTTTAAATCAATCTAACTCGCATGAACAATTAAAATCCCTTCATGGGTTGATTGTTGCTCCAGGGTTTGGTGGCAGAGGAATCGATGGGAAAATCGATGCAATTACCTATGTTAGAGAAAATAAAATTCCTTTTTTTGGAATTTGTTTGGGCATGCAAATGGCCGTTATTGAGTATGCGCGAAACGTATTGAATCTTCAGAATGCAAATTCTATCGAAATTGACGAATCCACTGAGTATCCAGTAATTAATTTAATGGAAAGTCAAAAAGGAATTGTAAATAAAGGGGGCACCATGCGCTTGGGTTCATGGGATTGTAACCTCACAAAAGGCAGCAAGGTTGCCGCTGCTTATGGAAAGACTAAAATAGCAGAGCGTCACCGCCACCGCTATGAATTTAATAACGAATATAGAGACCGTGTTTTTAATCAAGGCACACTGAAAGTCACTGGGATTAACCCTAAAACTGATTTGGTTGAAATCGTTGAAAACAATGATCATCCTTGGTTTGTTGGGGTTCAGTTCCACCCAGAATATAAAAGTACCGTTTCCAATCCGCATCCCTTATTTGTGGCATTTATTAAAGCAAGTCTTGATTGTTTTAACGATCAACAAAAAAAATAACTCTATGGAAGAAAAAAAATTTGATCCGCTACAGTTTATTGGATTCGTCCTTATTGCGCTGATTGTAACTTATATGCTTTATATGAATAAACCCGCTGAGGTTGAAGAAGATAAGGCATCCCCATCGGACATTGAAGCTATTGATACCACAAATTCTCCCAATCCGATTCAAATTAATGATTCACTTCAAAAAGTTAATTTGCAAAATACTTTTGGTATTTTCAGCAATTGGATGGTCGATAAGGGAACTGAGACACAAGTAATAGAAAATAAAAAATTACTTCTTGAGATAAGCCCCAAAGGAGGATTGTTAACGAAAGTTAGATTGAAAGAGTTTTTCAATTATCTTCAAGAACCAATGGATTTGGTAAAAGATGGAAACAATTCATTCAATCTAAAATTTGCAACCAAAGACGGCCGTCGTTTAAACACCAAAGATTTTTATTTCACCCCATCTTTAAGTTCAAGAAATGGCAAGGAAGAACTTTCGCTTAAAGCGGAAATTTCTAAAAATCAATACATTGAATTTATTTACAGCGTTGATGTAGCGACCTATTTGGTCAATTTTTCGATTCGCTCTGTTGGCATCTCTCCTCTTTTAGATTTGAGCGAAGCCCCTCAAATGGATTGGGAAACTTCAACTTTTAGGAATTCAAAAAGTATTGATTATGAAAACCGCTATACGGAGCTCACTTATGGTTATGAAGAAGACAAAGTAGATTATTTATCCTTAACAGGAGACGATGAAGAGCAAGCCGAAGAAGTGCGATGGATCTCCTTTAGACAACATTTTTTTAGCGCGATACTTATTCCAAAACAAAAAATTTCTAAACTAGATTTGGCCTCAGTAAATCTTGCAGACGATGAATCTTTGGAAGAGGTTCATACAAAAAAATTCTCGACTTCAATTCCCCTGATTTTCGAAGGAGGAGAATTAGACAGTCGCTTTGAATATTATTTCGGACCGACAGACTATGAAACTTTAAAAACCTATGACCGCGATTTAGAATCTTCTATTCCTTTGGGATGGGGAATTTTTGGATGGATCAACCGATTTATATTCATGCCTTTGTTTGGATTTCTGTCTGGAATTTTTCCTTATGGAATTTCGATTATTATCATGACGTTAATCGTCCGTTTAGCGATGTCACCAGTGACTTATAAATCCTATGTTTCTCAAATTAAGATGAAACTCCTCCGTCCCGAAGTAGAGGAACTTAATAAGAAATACAAGGACAACGCGGTTAAGAAGCAACAAGAGACCATGAGTTTGTACAACCGGGCAGGAGCAAATCCGATGTCGGGTTGTATTCCTGCTTTGATTCAACTCCCAGTTTTTTATGCACTTTTCAGTTTTTTTCCAGTAGCCTTTGTGTTGCGCCAAAAAAGCTTTTTGTGGGCAGACGATCTGTCCTCCTATGATTCGGTGATGGAATTGCCTTTCAATATTCCTTTCTATGGAGATCACATCAGTTTGTTTCCGATACTTGCTTCTGTTGCGATTTTCTTTTATACAAGAATGACCACAGGACAGCAACCCATGCCGCAACAACCGGGAATGCCAAACATGAAGATCATCATTTATTTGATGCCTTTGATGATGCTTTTCTTCTTTAATAATTATGCCAGTGGTTTGAGTTTGTATTATTTCGTTTCCAACTTATTGACCATCTTCTTGATGTTGGTTATCAAAAACTACATTGTTGATGACACCAAAATTCACGCGAAGATTGAGGAAAATAAGAAGAAACCTAAAAAGGCAGGTGGCTTTTCAGCGCGTTTGCAAAAGGCAATGGATCAGGCAGAAAAACAAAAAAATCTTAAAAAGAAATAACATACTGTCTTGCTGAGGCAGGGTTTCATTAAATTTCTTCTCGTACCTTTACCCAATGAAAAGGAAAAGAGTCATCGTAGGACTTTCTGGAGGTGTTGATTCTAGTGTTGCTGCACATTTATTAAATCAGCAAGACTATGAAGTCATTGGTCTGTTTATGAAAAACTGGCACGACGAATCTGTTACGCTTTCCAATGACTGCCCTTGGCTGGAAGACAGCAATGACGCCATGTTGGTGGCCGAAAAACTGGGCATCCCTTTTCAAACGGTTGATTTAAGTAATGAATACAAAGAGCGCATCGTTGATTATATGTTCGCAGAGTATGCTGCTGGAAGAACCCCCAATCCAGATGTGTTGTGTAATCGAGAGATTAAATTTGATGTTTTTTTAAAAATCGCACTTTCTTTAGGCGCAGATTATGTGGCGACGGGTCATTATTGCCAAAAAGAAATCGTGACCGATTCTGATGGCAAAAATATTTATCGATTATTTAGCGGTGCTGATGAAAATAAAGATCAGTCTTATTTTTTGTGCCAACTGACGCAAGAACAATTAGAAAAGACCCTTTTTCCGATTGGGAACCTTCAAAAAAAAGAAGTAAGAAAAATCGCCTTGGATCAAGACTTGGTGACTGCCGATAAGAAAGATTCTCAGGGACTTTGTTTTATTGGAAAAGTAAGACTCCCCGATTTTTTACAGCAGCAATTAAAACCAAAAATAGGGCAAATCATTGAAATCCCCCGATCGCATTACGAAACGCCAGCTCCCAACAAAGAGTTAAGCCTTGAAGAACTGTCTTTTAAGCGTCGCTATCAAAGAGGAGACGGGAAGGTAAAGGGATCGCATCAAGGAGCGCATTTCTTCACCATAGGCCAGCGCAAAGGCTTGGCAGTCGGTGGAACGCCAGACCCACTTTTTGTTGTTGACACCGATGTAAACGAAAATATTGTTTTTGTAGGGCAAGGAAAAGAACATCCAGGGCTGTTCAGAAAAGCATTGAAAGTAACCGAAGCAGCTACCCATTGGGTGCGGCCCGATTTAAAATTGAAAGCAGGCGAAACCTTGGAGGTTATGGCACAAATCCGTTACCGACAATCCCTTGAAAAGGCACGCTTGCACGCCACCGAAAAATTTCTCTATGTTGTTTTTGAAAACAAACAATCTGCCATCACTTCCGGACAGTTTGTCGCTTGGTACTCAGGAAATGAGTTGATCGGCTCAGGCGTAATTTCTTAGGAAAAACCCCACTTTAATTTTTCTTTTGATTTTCAGGTCGACTTTGCCACATCATTAAATACTGACCCGTTGACATCCTACGGGCTTGATTTTTTGCTTTTTCAGCATTGGCACCAACGTAAAGTTCCGCTATAGTAGCAAACCAGAGTTGTAACCATTTTCCGAAATGAACTTGATCAATCTTATAATTTGATGCTTTGTCAACCCCTCTGTGTTTGAGCGAAGGGTTTCCTTTGAATTTTGCCACGCCAAATAAATTCGTTTCCCAAAAGTCAGCGAGCTTGCTGAGGTGTTCCGGCCATTTTTCTTCATGTATGTGACGATTAAAAATCGGACCCAGCAAGTCGTCTTTTCTTATTTTAGAATAAAATCTATTGACCAAAAGATCAATGTCTGCCCTGTCTTCTATTTCTTTCATTGATCTGAATTTTCACTCGCAACGTCAACGACCCTTTTGGTATATTTATTGGTACTTCACATGCTGAACCTATGCTCAGAAATAATGTAGACGAATGGGATAAAAAAACATATGGGGAATTTAATTATTTCATCAATAGTAATAGAGTAAAACAATATTGGCAAGAACGGATATCTGAAACTAAAAATGGAAATAACATAATTAGTTTGGGAATGCGTGGAATTCATGATTCAAGAATGGAAGGGAAAGCCTCCCAAGAAGAAAAGAAGAAACTGTTAGAAAAAATTGTTTTGGATCAACGCGAAATGCTGAGAAACACCATAAACAAAACAATAGATAGCATTCCTCAGGTTTTAACACTTTATAAAGAAGTTTTAAACGTCTATAATGATGGTCTAAAAGTACCAGATGATGTTACCTTAATGTGGACCGACGATAATTATGGATACATCCGGAGGTTAAGTGATGAAATAGAGCAGCAACGAAAAGGAGGGAGTGGTGTCTATTACCATTTAAGTTATTGGGGTACACCTCATGATTATCTTTGGCTCTCTACTACACAACCTGGATTAATCTGGTATGAAATGTCAAGAGCTTATCAAAATGGTGCAAAAAAAATATGGATTGTCAATGTAGGTGATATCAAACCAGGGGAATACAATATGGAATTTTTTCTTGACTTGGCTTGGGATATTAACAGCATCAATGAATCAACAATTAAAAAGCATTTAGTAGATTGGAGTACTAGAGAGTTTGGTGAAGAAAGTGCTGAAGAAATTGCTGATGTTTTTAGTGAATATTGCCGATTGGCATTTTTGAGAAAACCCGAATTTATGGGATGGAGTGGAGTAGAACCTCAAACTAGTACTCAGAAGACTGAGTTTACTAATGATGAACTACAACTAAGAATTGATGCGTATACTCATCTTTCTAATAAAGTAGATGCTATAAATTCATCTATTTCAAAAGAACGTACTGATGCCTTTTTTCAGTTGGTTGAATATCCTGTAAAAGGAGCGACATTAATAAATCAAAAATTCTTATTTGCACAGCAATCTTTCCTCACGAATAATAAAGTTGATAAAGAAAAACTAGTTAAAAAGACACAAAAAGCTTTCGATGATATCGTAACACTTACTGCTAAATACAATCATACTAGCAAGGGTAAGTGGCAACATATGATGTCAATGGAACCTCGAAATCTTTCAGTACATGCAATGCCAAGCTACCATTTAACCGACACCATAACCATTGATGAGATACCACAAGGAAAAAATAAACAAATCGCTCCAATATTTATACAGGCCAAAGAGTATTCAAAAATCCAAGGTAAGGAGAATTACCAATGGAAAGTTATTGATGGATTGGGTTATAGTAATTCAAGTTTAACGCTATTCCCTTTTAGAAATTATACTTTCAATAAAGAAAAACCTTATGTAGAATATACATTTGATGTGAAAAAAACTGGTTCGTATCAACTCGAAGTTCGTTGTTTACCCACTCATTCTAATGATTTTAACCATAAGATCTGGGTAGAACTAAATGAAAAAGATATTAAAGAGTTTTCTTTAAACACCAAAGGAAGAAGTGATAAATGGAAAGAAAATGTGTTACGTAATTTTGTATCTGTTACTTGCCCCATAAAAATTGATAAAACAGGAAAACAAACTTTGAGAATCTATATTAATCAACCTGGGATTGTATTAGACCAAATTGCAATATCCGCAGAAAATCACCAAAAGTATTACGAAATAGTTAATTGAATAAAACTTCTGGAATACTAAAAACTAATCAAAATAATGTGTCATAGCCATTGTTGTATGCAGTGCTTTTAGTTAGTGATTTTATATATTTCAAAATGTCAATCCCAATTCCGTTTGGGTCTTCAATCGCAAAGTGTCTTTCTCCCCAAGGTTCGTCAGGTAAATCAACTTTTATTTCAATATTCATTTTTTTAAATCAGAGTAAAGTCCATTTACGTTTTCAGTTTTAAAAGTCAGACACATAACTTTTCCTTGAAATTTAGGATGAAAAAAGAGATCTTGTGTCGGATGATTTGGTAATAAAAAACTAATCGTATTCTTTTCGGTTGGTGCATGCATTAAAAGATAAACTTCGTTTTGAATCCCAAAATTTCAGCATTTAATTTCATTATTTTTTAAAGTTTTATCTCTGTTAGTTTTTATTACGCAGGTAATTTTTCTCATTAAAGTTGAGAATATGGGGCGTTTGGTAATTTGAAACACCAACCAATCAAACCGTTATGTTTTATTAAATGTACTGTCCTTCAAACCCAGCATTCCCCGCTAAATGACCATGTTTATTGCTAAGCTCAGTGTTACGACCCCTTCAAATTACAGAAGATATTTCATTTTGTGTCAGTTGGATTTTTTTCGACAGTAGAGTCTGGTGCATAATAAATTCCTTTTTGTTTCCATCGCTTTTGCAACCTAATTAAAGCCGTTTTAAAGGTGTCAAAATTTTTATTCTTTTTTTCTGTCCAACCAACTTCAGCATATGCAGCTATTCTTGGAAATACTAGAAAATGCATTTGACCATTAGTAGGAATCCATTCTCCCCACATCTGACAGCCTGTGCCTAAAACCTTATCATGATATTTAGGGTCGAGTTTTTCTGGAATAGGATCGAAAGCATAAGCCTTCGACAATGGGATGCTGTTATAATCATAATCGAGGTAAGTACTTGTGTGTATCGAATTTACAATTTCGTAACCGTTCTTAGCCGCAAGTGTTGCCAATTCCAAATCTCCTTTCCAGAAATGCACAACAGTTGCCTTTGCTAATTGTTGGTTGGTTTTAGTGTCAGCTGTATCCTGATATTCGTGAAGATTATGCCCCATTATTTCATTCCAACCCATCATTCTTCTATCTTTACTTTGTAAATATTGAGAAATGCTATTTGTAAAAAATACTTGTAATTCTGCAGGGGTGTCCAAACCTTTCACTTTCATATAGTTTTGAACAGTTTCTGAGGATTTCCAATGATTGTACTTAACTTCGTCACCACCAATATGTATTACTTTTGAAGGAAACAGATCTATTACTTCATCAAGTACGTCCGTGAGGAATTGAACCACCTTTGGATCACTCACATCATACACGTCTTTACCAACCCCAAACTTTATGGGCACCTCAATTTCTTTTTTTGCCGTTCCTAACCAAGGGTAAGATGCAATGGCTGCACTTGAATGTCCAGGCATTTCAATTTCCGGAACAACGGTTATATGCCTTTCATTAGCATATTTTACGATCTCTTTAATTTCCTTCTGAGTATAGAATCCCTCATGTGGCTCTGCAGATTGAATTGGGCTATCCCACTTTAAAGGTCCAACTTGAGTGCTTATTCTTTTAGAGCCAATTTGAGTGAGAAGTGGGTATTTCTTAATTTCGATTCTCCATCCCTGATCATCGACTAAATGCCAATGAAAAACATTCATCTTTAAAAATGACATTTCATCCAATAGCATTTTCACCTGATCAATCCCCTTAAAAAACCGCGCCTCATCTAGCATAAATGCCCTCCATGAAAATCGAGGAGCATCCTTGATTGTTACTACAGGTACTTGGAAAGAATAAACATTCTTCTTTGAATCTATATGTTCGGGAAACAATTGGATTAAACTCTGTACACCATAAAACCAACCGGCATTGTCCGATGCAATAATTTGCATTCCTAAATCTGAAACAATCAACTCATATGCTTCTTTTGCTAGTTTTTTATTCAATTTGAATTGAATAACTTTAGTATTAGGTTTCTCGGATTCAATAATTTCAATTTGACATCCCAATAGCTTCTTAATATGAGTTTGTAGGATATTAGCCGTATCATTACTTTCTTTAGAAGACACAATACTGAGTTGTTGATTAACAATAAAAGAACCTTGACCAATTAATACCTCTTGCGGATTAGGTATGATATTGATGATCTGTGCTTGAAGTCTTGAATTGCCTAGTAAGACCAGAGTAACTATTATGAATAGAATTCTTTTTTTCATGTATTTATTTTTTTCATATGTTAATTATAGATATGTTCTTATTGAGCACAACGGTAAATTGTATGAGTAGTGGCAGATTTCGTGGTGCTTTCCTGACAAATCGCCACGAAGTTTGAGCGGGATACAAGCTTTGATATTTAGCACTTTTCCTGCCATTACTTAAACAAAATGTTGTAAATCGTTTTATTCAACTATTCTATATTGGTTAATAATCATTGCCATTTTTCGATTGCTTGCAAGACTCCACCCAAGCCAATAAATCCGTTTTCATGTCTTTGGCTAATTCAAGGTTTTCTGCAATAATATTTTTTAATTCACCCGGATCGTTTAAGAGATTGTACAACTCAAATGTTATACCCTTATCAGTACTTATTAATTTATATTCCTGTGTCACCCAAGACATTTTTCCGGCGTATTGAAATCCCATTGGCTTTATTCTCGCCTCTTCTTTTCCATTTAATACAGTGGTTAAACTCACCCCATCAATTGGTCGTTCGTCTGGGAAATCAAGTTTTAACATGTCGACAATGGTCGGTAAGTAATCACTTGTAAAACTTGGGAAATCAGTTTTCTGTCCTGCTTCAATTCCATTTGGATAGACACAAAATGCAGGTACCCGAACACCGCCTTCGTATAACGAACGTTTCCTTTCGCGGTATATCCCTGCAGTTCCTGGGGTGTCTCGTTCTGGTCCATTATCACTGCAAAACCAAATCATGGTATTATCGGCTTGGCCAAGTGCTTCTAACTTTTTCCACAGCCTGCCTATTTGCTTATCCATTCCTGAAATGCTGGCATAATAAATTTGCTCTTTGTACGAATACTGACTGTAATCTGCCATCATTTCTTCGGTAGCCACCACAGGTAAATGTGGAGTGTGAATCCAAACAACAGAAAAGAAGGGCTGCTTGTCTTGAACGGACTTTTCAATAAATGGAATGGCTCTGTCTAAAATCAACTTCGCATCATCTCCCTCTAAATTTTCAGTAGCAACAATTTCTTCACCTTCCCAGTAGTAAGTGCCATAATTCTTGGCTTCACTTTTATCAGTCATTGCTTTCCAGCCGTATTTTAAACTTTCACCTTTTTCTTCATCAAAAGCTGCGGGTTTTAACATCGGGTCATAAGTAGGTACTTTCGATTCAGTTACAAAATATTCATCGTAACCATGCATACTTGGAATACTATAATGAGTCGAATCACCAGGTTTTCCACGGTTGGCATCTTTTACTTTTGTGGTTAATGTCCCGAGGTGCCATTTTCCAAAATGTCCTGTGGCATAACCTTTTTGTTTGAGCAATTCAGGCAAGGTAATTTCCTGCTCTTTTAAATGACCCGAATTAGCGCCAGTAATTCCCAATCGATATGGATTTCTACCCGTTAAGCAACTGGCTCGTGTTGGTGAGCAAACAGCAGAGGCCGAGTAAAAACGGTTAAAAGTGATTCCTTGGGCGGCAAGCATGTCCAGATTAGGTGTTTTTATTTTTTCGTTTCCATTAAAACCTGTGTCTCCCCAACCAAGATCGTCGCACATGATTAAAATGATATTGGGTTCCTTGCTTACTGCTGTATTTTTTTGTTGGCAGGAGAATAAAAGGAACAGCATGATTAAAGTTAATAATCCAGTGATGCTTTTTGTATTACGACATTTCATCTTGAATTTTTTTATGTAGTTGTTCATTTTATATTTTATAATACTATTTGCTTAAATGGGGTACAACGTGTCAGCTATGGTTAGTATGGGAATTAAAAGTAGTGAACTTTCAATTAAGCACTTAGTCAAAACTTTTTATTTTGTTTTATGTTTATGGTTTCATTTTATCACTTTCGCCCCAATTGTTTATAGCCATTGTTGTAATGCGTATTTTTAGTTCGTTTTAATATTCAACCATTTATTTCTCCAAATAGTAATTGTTCCAAGAATTCCAATCAAAACACACACGATAATTGCTATTCCGATATTTTTTGAAATAATTTTTAGATTAAAAGACATAAGTCCAATTAACGGAAACATTGCTCCAAATAATGGCATTTTTTTATTTAGAAACTTATTTCCGCTGACAATTATTTTTTCATTTTCATTTAAATTCTGCAATTCTATTTTTTCGCTTCCGCACCACTGAATTTTTGCTTTCAAAGTTTCATTCCTTAATTCAGTCGGTATTTCAATAGTTTTTTCTTCACCGTTTTTCAGTTCAGTCAGTGTTCGTTTTCCAACTAATATTTCATACGAACAGTTCTTATTGAAACTCTCTTTTGGTCTATGTAACGTGATTTTTTTCATATGCATTACGGTCACGCATAACCGTCAGTTACGGGTTAATAAGTGTTAATTTTCGGTTTAGCACTAACGAGAGTAATTCATAGTGGATTCGGACGTAGTCGAATCCGCCGTAATTGCGGTTATACTTTGTTAGCAACTGGCTTTATTTTTGTTTTTTGTCATACTCCAAATTGGTTTAAGTGATGGTCTAAATGCTTATAGAACATATTGCTCCATTCGGTTTTGGTCAACTTTCCAAACGAATGCGATTCTTTATTATCAAAATAATTATCTCCTAATTCTTGTGTTTTTGTAATGTATATAATTAACCTATTTTTTTCTGTTTCAAAATTTTTCTCATCTTTAATTAAAAATTCGGGTGCTGTAGGACCATTTTTCTTATAAGGTTTCTCGCTCACAACAGCATTCTTAACAAAAGTTTTGAGCATCAATTTCTTAAATCCGCTTGGTTTTTTATGTTTATTGTCAAAAACGAACTCATAAGTAACATTGCAATGAGCAAGCATTTGGTCTGCCGACATTTTTCCCCACTGTGGTTTTGATTCTGGAGTAAGCCGATTAATTCGTTCTATGACTTCATTTGAAATATTTTTTTCAAATATGTTTTTCATAATTTCGTTTTGTTTAGCTTGTTGCTAACTTGTATATATCCGCACTATTGCGTTTATTTCTTTTATATATTTTTAGATTTCCATCTATTTAATATCTTATAATCAGCGTATTATTGTTCAATAGGTTGATCTAAAGGACTTATGATATTTGCAAGAGATTTTTTACTTAACTATCTCGTGTATATAAACCACCAGTGGTATATTTCCATTCTATTTTTGTTTGGAATGGTTCTACACCTCCCCAATTGGTGTATTGAACCACTCTTGCTTTTAAATAAGGTCATTATTGGTAAATTTTATTTTTCATGGCAGTAGTAGGATTTGGTTTGATAAAGCTACAAAAAAAGAAACCCCTCCAAGTGGAGGGGTTTAGGGAAGTGCCAAAAAAGTGTGTTTATTCTTGGGTGGCAACCGGGCTAAAATCGACTTCAATTTGGTTGTTGAGAAGGTCTTCAAAAGTCTCTCTTTTACGAATCAGGTGGGCTTGATTGTTGTGCCACAAAACTTCTGCAGGACGGTAACGAGAATTGTAATTGCTCGCCATGGAAAAACAATAGGCACCAGCATTTCTAAAAACCAAAAGATCCCCTTCGGTAAGCTCTGCAATTTTTCGGTTGTTACCAAAAGTATCCGTTTCACAAATGTAACCCACCACAGAGTAAAAGCGCTCTTTTCCATTGGGATTGGTGAGATTTTCGATGTCGTGGTGCGATCCGTAAAGCATTGGACGAATGAGGTGATTGAAGCCACTGTCCACTTGTGCGAAGACCGTAGAGGTGGTTTGTTTTACAACATTCACTTGCGTCACAAAATGTCCTGCGTGGCTGACTAAAAACTTTCCAGGTTCAAAAATTAATTGCAAATCGCGACCATATTCTGCACAAAAATCAACAAATCTTTCTGTCAATTGTTCACCTAAATCCTCGATATTTGTGTCAATGTCATTGGCGTGGTAAGGAACTTTAAAACCACTTCCGAAATCCAAAAATTCCAAATCTTTAAAGTTTTTAGCAGTATCAAATAATATCTCAGCAGCATGTAAGAAAACTCCTATATCCAAGATGTCACTCCCAGTGTGCATGTGGATTCCGTTAATATTCATTGCTGTGTTTTCAACAATACGCAAAAGGTGTGGAATTTGATGAATGGAAATCCCAAATTTTGAATCGATGTGTCCCACAGAAATATTACTGTTTCCCCCTGCCATCACATGCGGATTGATCCGAATGCACACAGGAATTTTTGGGTGTCTCGCTCCAAACTGTTCCAACAACGAAAGGTTGTCAATGTTAATTTGAACTCCCATTTTTGTAACGTCCTCTATTTCGCTTAAAGAAACACCATTGGGCGTATAGAGGATCGCCTCGGGGGGGAAACCAGCAGCCAGTCCCAATTTAACTTCTTGTATGGAAACCGTATCCAATCCAGAACCCAGTTCCTTCATGAATTTCAGAATCGAAATGTTTGACAATGCCTTGGTGGCATAATTGATTCTCAAATTCTTTACCTTTGAAAAAGCAGCAGTCAAGCGGTGGTATTGTTCCGCAATTTTTTCCGAGTCATAAACATACACGGGCTTTCCAAATTCTGATGCGATATCGATTAAGTTGCTATTGTTCACTTTGTTAATTCTTTAATTGAATCCAAATTTAGCTGCTCTCACAGGATAATTACTCCAAAAAACTGATTTATTATAAATATTAAACAAAATGTTATAAATAAAACATTATCATTTTGATTTAGTGCTATAGTTTCAAGCATCTTTTATTATTTTTGGGACTTAAAATTTCGATATAAATGAATTTACACGAATATCAAGGAAAAGACATACTGGCAAGCTTCGGTGTAGCCATTCAACGTGGAATAGTTGCGAATACAGCCGATGAGGCAGTAGCCGCAGCAAAAACTTTAACCGAAGATACTGGCACTTCCTGGCACGTCATCAAAGCGCAAATTCATGCTGGAGGACGCGGAAAAGGAGGCGGTGTTAAGGTGGCCAAGAGCCTTGAAGAGGTGAGATCCGTTGCGGATCAAATTATCGGAATGCAGTTGATCACCCCTCAAACCCCACCTGAAGGGAAAAAGGTCAACAAAGTATTGATCGCTGAGGATGTTTATTATCCCGGAGATTCTGAATTGAAGGAATTTTATGTATCGGTTTTATTAAACAGAAATTCAGGTAAAAACATGATCATGTATTCTACCGAAGGTGGAATGGACATTGAGACAGTTGCCGAAAATACACCCCATCTAATTTTTACGGAGGAAATTGATCCAGCTTTTGGATTGTTGCCTTTTCAGGCTCGAAATGTTGCTTTTAACCTTGGGTTGAGTGGCACTGCGTTTAAAGGAATGACGAAGTTTATTGCTTCATTATATAAAGCTTATGTTGGTGCCGATGCTTCTCTTTTTGAGATCAACCCGGTTTTGAAAACATCTGATGACAAAATCATTGCGGTGGATGCCAAAGTAACTTTGGACGAAAACGCACTGTTTAGACATAAAGACTACGAAATATTGCGTGATTTGGCTGAGGAAAACCCTGTGGAAGTAGAAGCCCGCGAAGTGGGATTAAATTATGTCGATTTGGATGGAAACGTAGGCTGTATGGTCAACGGAGCTGGTTTGGCAATGGCCACCATGGACTTGATCAAGCAATCGGGAGGTTCTCCTGCCAATTTCCTAGATGTTGGAGGAACAGCAGATGCCGCTCGTGTTGAAGCTGCTTTTCGTTTGATTTTAAAAGATCCTGCTGTTGAGGCTATTTTGGTTAATATTTTTGGTGGAATCGTTCGTTGTGACCGTGTGGCACAAGGAATCGTCGATGCTTACAAAAATATGGGAGACGCCATTAAGGTGCCCATTATTGTTAGACTCCAAGGAACCAACGCGGACATTGCCAAAAAACTTATTGATGATTCAGGGCTAAATGTACTTTCTGCAATTGCTTTTGAAGAAGCGGCTAGGATGGTACAAGAAGTGCTGTAAGACAACTTGTCAGTATTTTTCCAATAAAAAGCGACTTATTGTCACCCACATGCAAATGGTATAGAATTTGAATTGAACTATTTGAAAATTTAGTTTAATTAAAAATTTATATTATGCATTTATTAAAAACACAAAGACCCATATTTTCATCAATCTTAGATGATTTAGTATTGAATAACAGGAGCGGATACACCTCCCATTCTAACCCTGTCGATACCCCATCCGTTAATGTAATTGAATCGGATGTCGATTACAGATTACAGCTTGTCGCCCCAGGAAAAAACAAGGAGGATTTTACAATCGAGCTGGACGAAGGAGTTTTGTCGATTGCCACCGAAAATGAAATTCCTGAAAACAATAAAGAAGAAAACTATACCCTTCGTGAGTTTGTTTTTAACAACTTTAAACGTGCGTTTAAATTGCCGGACACCGTTGCGATTGATAAAATTAAAGCGGAGTATAAGAGTGGGATTTTAACAGTGACATTACCCAAAGTAAAAGAGGCATTGCCTCAGCCCAAAAAGTTGATTGCGATTAAATAATTGTTTTGTTTAAGAAAGCGGCTTCCTAAGAAGCCGCTTTTTATAGTTCCTTAAAAAAATGATGTCCAATGATTTTAAAACCATGGTTGAAATAAAACTTATGCGACTTTGAATTTCTAACGTAACTGTTTAATTCAATGGTTTCATAATTCCCTTGTTTACACCAGTTTTCAAGATATTTTATAAATAAATCACCATAACCTTGGGATCTTTTTTCTTCATCGATCACCAAATTATCAATTTCCAATTGTTTTCCGCAGTAGAAACGGTTGCTAGTCCAGCCATTAGAAATACCAATCAATTTTGAATCTTCGAACAATCCAAAACAGTGATAATTTTCCATCTCAATCATTTGATGAAATCTTCTAATAAGGACTTTTTCTTCGATTTTATAATTGAGCTGTTTACTGAGTTTTATGATTTGGTTTTCAAATTCAATTCCAATGATTTTGAGGGCGATGAGATGGTTTTCCATTGCGCTTACTTTTAATTAAAGACTTTCCTGAAGTATTTTTATCTCATCCCTCAATTGAGCCGCCTGGAGGAAATCGAGCTCTATTGCGGCAGCCTCCATGGCTTTTCTTGTCAGTCTGATTTTCTTTTCAATTTCTTCTTTGCTCAAATAACGATTCTTGGCTTCGGCAGCTTTTCTATCGATTAATTCCTGCGCATAGGTGGCAACAGAGTTTTTTGATAAAGCGTTATTCAAGGACTTATTTAAGGCTTCTGGCTTTAAGTTATTTTCAAGGTTGTAAGCATGTTGCTTGTTTCTTCTGTAGTCAGTTTCGTCCATCGTCTTTTGCATGCTTTTGGTAATAACATCAGCATACAGAATGGCCCTACCGTTGAGATTTCTCGCAGCCCTACCCACAGTTTGTGTTAGTGAGCGGTGACTTCTCAGGAATCCTTCTTTGTCTGCATCTAGAATGGCAACCAAAGACACCTCGGGCAAGTCTAAACCTTCTCTCAACAGGTTCACACCCACCAACACGTCAAAAACCCCCTTTCTTAAATCTTGCATGATCTCAACACGCTCTAAAGTATCGACATCACTGTGAATGTAGCGACAGCGGATGTTGACCCGACTTAAATATTTTGTAAGTTCTTCCGCCATTCTTTTGGTCAATGTGGTGACCAAAGTACGTTCGTCTTTTTCAACACGGATTTGTATTTCTTCGATTAAATCATCAATTTGATTGAGACTTGGGCGCACTTCGATGATGGGATCAAGTAAACCCGTCGGGCGAATGATTTGTTCAACAAAAACACCTTCCGTTTTTTTAAGTTCATAATCAGAAGGAGTTGCACTGACATAAAGTACTTGGTTGACAATTCCCTCAAACTCTTCAAATTTTAATGGCCGGTTGTCCATGGCTGCGGGAAGCCTAAAACCATAATTGACTAGGTTTTCTTTACGACTTCTGTCTCCACCATACATTGCGTGAACCTGAGAAAGGGTAACATGGCTTTCGTCAACCACCATTAAAAAGTCTTCTGGAAAATAATCAAGTAAACAGAAAGGCCGTGATCCAGGGGCGCGGCCATCCAAATAACGAGAATAGTTTTCAATCCCCGAGCAATAACCCAATTCACGAATCATTTCCAAGTCAAATTCTGTTCTCTCTTGTAGTCTTTTGGCTTCTAAAAAACTCCCCATTTCCGTAAAATAATCAACTTGTTTTACCATGTCTTCTTGAATGGAATGGATGGCATTTTGTAGAATGTCAGGAGAGGTGACAAACATGTTTGCTGGGAAGAAATTCACTTTATCGAATTTTTCAAGTATTGTGTTTTCGATGGGATCAAAGGATTCTATTTCCTCGATCTCATCACCAAAGAAATGTAGTTTGTAAGCAATGTCAGCATAACCTGGAAAAACATCAATAACGTCTCCGTTTACCCTGAAATTACCACGTCCAAATTCAGCAGTTGTTCTGGAATAAAGACTCTGCACCAAACGATGTAGCAATTGCGTTCTTGAAATCACCTGATTTTTTTCAACCTCGATCACATTTTTTTGAAACTCAACGGGATTCCCAATACCATACAAACAGGAAACCGAAGCAATCACCAAAACATCTCTTCTTCCGGAGAGGAGGGAGGAGGTTGTGCTCAATCTGAGTTTTTCTATTTCTTCATTGATGGAAAGATCCTTTTCGATGTAAAGTCCACTGGATGGAATGTAAGCCTCAGGCTGATAATAATCATAATAAGAAACAAAATATTCCACGGCATTATCAGGAAAAAATTGCTTGAATTCAGAATATAATTGTGCTGCAAGAGTTTTGTTGTGCGCCAACACCAAGGTAGGGCGCTGCAATTCCTGAATGGCATTGGCCACCGTGAAAGTTTTTCCCGATCCCGTTACCCCTTGAAGTGTGATAAAAGGGTCACCCGCAGCAAAACCATCCGTAATTTGTTTTATGGCTTTGGGTTGATCTCCTGTCGGAACAAAATCGGATTGTATCTTGAAATCCATCCCACGAAATTAAAGTTAAAATCTGCTACACGCAATTTAATAGGCATGTTTTGGTAGGTTTTATTTAAGTAGGTTCTGACTATAAAAATAAGATTTGTTTTAAAAAAGATAGTATTTTTGGTAAAAGCAACAATATGGAGGAAAAATTAATTTCTAAAAAGAAACCATTTTATCCCATCTCCGATAACCTCAAACATTTTCTTAAAAAGTACGACCGTTGGATGGAGTCAATCATTGGATACGATGACTTGCTTCGCTTTACCGGTTCTGTTGCGGTTTTTGACAAGAATGACAAAGACACCTTGTGGGTAAGTGTTTATTATTCTGATACTGAAAGGAAGGAAATAGATTCATTTTTAAAAACCTTATACACCCTGCTTCACTCTGATGGGAATTCTTCTTCGATTCCCGATTTGAATATAGATGCCATTGATTATTGTACGTTTGGGAATTCGAAACCTTTTCGAATTAAGATTCGTAACATACTCAATGATAATTTCACTTATTTCTATGTCAAAAAAGCCGATGCTTCTCGGGTTTATGGCCTTGAATTTGAGCACATGCTTTCCCCTTACAATATAAATTTTTTAACCAACAATACCACTTTGATTGAAGAGCATATTGCGGGAATTCCTGGAGATGTGTTTATCAAAGAATTTTTACCCAAATGTACGGCCGCTGAAAAAGCTCAAATCGCAAAAGAATATGTGAAGTTTATTGAACGCTGTATGATTCGATTGTTGGGCGATATGCGTGCCTACAATTATGTCGTGATTCCAATTCATGATTTTGATCATGTCATCTATAAAATCCGAGCAATTGATTTTGACCAACAATGTTTTGAAGGAAGATTTTCAGTCTATCGGCCTCAGTTTTTTAAAGAGAACTTCCCCTTGATGACCGTCATCAGGGAAAAGCTAAGCCATGAATCCATAAGTCAATACAAAATTGAAGAGCGTTCTACGGTCTCCCGAAGGTTGATTAATTCAGGAAATCGTATTGAATATTTAATAGAAATCATGAAAGGTGATGTGCTCTCTTTGGAAGAGAATTTAGAACGGTTAAAAAATGAAATCTATATTTTCACCAAGGATACTGCCTTTAAAGAAAGTAAATCTATGGGAGATTTAATGCAAGCCGCATTTGATTATACAAGAAGAAATTATGAGAATGTCAGTTTGAGTGACCTACTTTAATAAAAACTATCAGGATCAATTTCATCTTCTATATCATCGTCTAAACCTTCTTCTGCTAAAAATCCATCTTCAAAAGCTTCTTCTGAATTAAATTCTTTTATTGGTGGGGCTTCAGGGACTTCTCCATGTGAGAAAATCATAGCAGGATAGTCTTTGTTGCTCTCGTTTTCAGAGTTTTCAATTACTTCAACAAAAAATGTCCAAAGGTTTAAAAAATCATAGACATAAATTAAATGTTGGGTTCCTTCAATTAATATTTCAGATAAAAGAGTGTTATTCTTTGGAAGGTTACCAATACCCATATCCACCAAAGGAAGTTCTATTCCTTGCTCCCAATTGGCATCGGATTTATAAAAAGATGCCATTTCATCGCCGATGAATCCAAATGATTGAGAGATGGTATCGTGAAGCTGTTCAAGTGTTGCCTTCTCTTCGATTTCGATGTCGCGAATCACATCATCTTCAACATCCAGAATAATCCTCATTCTATAAATCATGGGTTGTTTTTTTTTGAATTTAATTGTAAGATAAAAAATGATTGTGCTCCAAATAATAATGAAGCAATAATTAAGTGTAGGGGTTGAGAACTGAAAGGAAAGTCAAAATAATACATTAAGATACCGGTTAAGATTTCAAGACCTATTAGAAGTAAAATGGTATTGAAAACGATCATATTATTTTTAAGTTTTCTTAATTTAAGAAAAAGATAAAGATGTATTCCAACAACCAAAAGAGACAAACTCCTGTGCACATAGAATTTAATTGGGGCCTGATCAAGCCATCCGCTTGACGATGTATGCATTTTTAAGTCTACATATTGTCTGATCTGAGTTCCCAATCCGATTTGGAATAAAGTCAGTAAAACTGCACCTAAAGAAACGTACTTTAAAAAGGGACTTATTTCTATTGTGTTATTTTTTCGAGAAGTTATAAATAATAGAATTACTAATCCCAGAACAATAAGCAAAGCCATGCCCATGTGAATTGTGATTTTATGTGGCATCAAATTTGAATCTACAACAACCTTGCCCAACCATGCCTGAAATCCCATCCCTAAAACAATTGCAAAAGAAATGAGTGTGATGGTTTTGTTTTTTTTCCAACTCCACAAAGATGCAACGGCAAGCAATAATGTGGCCAAGCCAGCAAGTGCACCAAACAGTCTGTTGATGTACTCAATCCAGGTGTGGTAGGGGTTAAAAAGTGCGTAATCGTGTTGGGTATATAGCTCCCAATGGTCAGGGTTGAATTGACCTGAAGAGGTGAAGTCTTGTTTGGCAACTCTTAAACTTTCATCAACGATAATAATTTTTTTCTTTTCGTAGAAATGATCTGCTTTCCAATCTAGTTGGGCTCTTTCAGTTGGAGGAATCCAATAACCAAAACATTTTGGCCAATCTGGACAGCCCATTCCGCTTCCAGTCATTCTGACAATGGCACCCGCAGCAATGACGAGGTAGACGAGTATCAATGATATTTTAATAAATGTTATAAGGTTATTTTTCATTTGGTTTGAGTCCTATTTCGTTTCCTTTTTTAAGCATTAAATTAAATGCTGCTTCGTATTCGTTGGGAATTTCACCTTCCAAGATGGCTTCTTTAATGGTTTCTTTTATAATTCCAATTTCTTTACAGGGGCTTAAATTGAAATGTTCCATGATAATTTCACCCGTAATTGGCGGTTGAAAATTCCTTATTCGATCACGTTCCTCTACTTCAACAATCTTTTTTCTAACGACTTTAAAATTATCGTGATACCGTTGAAAGCGTTTGGGGTTTTTAGTCGTAATGTCTGCTTCGCAAAGTGTGATGAGGTCCTCGAGAATCGTCCCTGCATCAAAAATAAGCCTGCGAATGGCTGCATCAGTGACGATGTCCTCTGAAATAATAATAGGACGTGAACTCATGAAAACCAGCCTTTGAACGTATTTCATTTTCTCATTCAATGGCATTTTAAGTCTTTTGAACAAACGGTAAACCATTTTTGAACCCACAAATTCATGAGAATGAAAAGTCCATCCTACTTTTTTACTAAATTTCTTTGTTGGAGCTTTCCCGATGTCATGAAGCAATGCTCCCCACCTTAACCAAAGATTATTCGTGTTTGGGCAGATGTTGTCCACAACCTCTAGGGTGTGGTAAAAGTTATCTTTATGTCTTTGACCTTCTATTTCCTCTATTCCTTTAAGTTCGGTCAATTCGGGTAGGATCTTTTCCAACAAACCATTTGCTTCTAACAGTAGAAAACCTTTAGAAGGCACCGGCGTTAATAATATTTTATTTAATTCTTCAACAACGCGCTCGTGGGTAATGATGTCAATGCGTTCGGCATTTTCCTTAATCGCATTCAAGGAGTTCCTTTCGATTTTAAAATTTAATTGAGAAGCAAAACGAATGGCACGAAGCATTCGAAGTGGATCATCGGAATATGTAATTGAAGGATCAAGCGGTGTTTTAATGATGCCGTTTTTTAAATCTTCTACGCCATTAAAAGGGTCGATTAATTCTCCAGTATTGTTCTCGTTTAAGCTTATCGCGAGTGCGTTAATCGTAAAATCTCTTCGGTTTTGATCGTCTTCCAAAGAACCAGAAGTCACTTCTGGATTTCTGCTCTCCTCACTGTAAGATTCTTTTCTGGCACCTACAAACTCCAACGTGATGTCGTTCCACTGAACCATTGCGGTTCCATAGGATTTAAAAACTTGAACAGGTCGTGCTCCAGGGAGTTTTCTCTGCACGGTTTTGGCAAGGTCAATGCCAGATCCGACGGAAACGATATCGATATCCGAACCAGATTTTCTTCCCAACAAATGGTCTCTCACAAAACCACCAACAACATAGCTTTCTATTTTTGTTTCTGAGACACAAGCAATGAGTACCTGAAAAATCGCTTGTTCTAATATTTCGCTAAAATCTTTGTTTAGCATATTATTCTCTTAGTGTGGTTAGTGCTCCCGAGGGAGTGATTTTTATAATTCTCGATGGATTATTACTGATTAAATTTTTATCTAAATCGATTATTAAATCAACACCCTTAATTATTTCATCACAGATTTCATCGAATTTTTTTGGATGTGCCTGACCACTAATATTTGCAGATGTAGAAACTACTGGCTTTCCAAATGCAGCAATTAATGAAGTACAAAAATAATGTTTTACGATTCTAATTGCGACAGTATTGTCTGAAGAAATTACATTTTTTGCAATTCCTTTTGGATTAGAATAAATAATGGTAGTTGGTCTTTTATCATTTATAAGTTCCTCGGGAATCTCTGTTTTTTTTTCAAGAAACTGATCCAGCATATTGAGATCTGACACCATACAAACCATCGATTTAGTCTCCGATCTGTTTTTTAATTGATAAACTTTTTCAACTGCCTTTTCAGAGGTAGCATCACACATGATGCCCCAGATGGTATCCGTTGCAGAAAGAATTAGTTTACCCTCTTTTAAAAAATTTACAGCTTGATCGGTATCCATATATCCTACAAAAGTAAAAATTAATGATTCTTTGAACCCATTCATCTATAGATCAACAGGTCTTTAATTGATATATTATTCACTTCTAAAAAGGAATGATACAGCTTTTTTTAAACCGCAACGTTGTGTTCTCGAAGCGCGTTATTTAAAGATGTTTTCTTATCAGTACTTTCTTTTCTTTTACCAATGATCAGTGCACAAGGCACTTGATAATCGCCTGCAGGGAAAGTTTTGGTATAAGTTCCAGGAATAACGACAGAACGCTCAGGTACTTCACCTTTGTATTCTATTGGACTAGAACCCGATACATCAATTATTTTTGTAGAAGCAGTAAGTACAACATTGGCGCCTAATACAGCTTCTTTTCCCACCCGAACCCCTTCGACTACGATACAGCGAGAACCCACGAATGCGTTGTCTTCGATTATAACTGGGGCCGCTTGAAGGGGCTCGAGCACGCCTCCGATACCTACACCACCACTGAGGTGAACATTTTTTCCAATTTGAGCGCAACTCCCCACCGTTGCCCAAGTATCCACCATAGATCCTTCATCAACATAAGCACCGATGTTTACATAACTTGGCATTAGAATCACACCCCTTGAAATGTAAGCACCATGTCGTGCCACCGCATGGGGGACAACGCGAATTCCTTTTTCTTTATAACCACTTTTTAAAGGCATTTTGTCATGAAACTCCATAGGACCAGCTTCGAAAGTTTCCATCTTTTGAATTGGAAAATAGAGCACTACTGCTTTTTTTATCCATTCATTGACTTGCCATCCTCCTTCAATTGGACTCGCAACTCTTAGATTTCCCGCATCTAATTGATTAACAACCTCTCTAATGGTATCTTGTGTAGCTTTGTTTTCTAGGAGGGAACGATCTTCCCATGCTGATTCTATAATATTTTGCATTCTTATTTTTTTTCAAAAATACTGAATTCGATAGTTTTGAACGACAAAACCGTATTCAAAATATTATTTTGTTTATGGTCTAATTGAGGATTGATTTCTTTTGATTCGTTGTTCTATTCTATTTTCGTGAATGTCTTTACAAATAAATTATATTTGTGAAAAAATAATGGGCATTTTGGTAGGAATAGATTTTGGTCAAAAGAGAACAGGGATAGCCATCACAGATCCAGGAAAGATCATTGCCAGTGGATTAACCACTGTTCCGACAAAAGATATAATGACTTTTCTTGAGGAATATGTTCTAAAACAGCCTGTTGACAAGTTTGTTGTTGGTGAACCCAAACAAAAAGACGGTTCTGCTTCTGAGATTGAAGACAGTGTTCTCAAGTTTATAAAAAAGCTAAAGAATAAATTTCCTGATATTTCCATTGAGCGATATGATGAACGTTTTACCTCCAAAATTGCCTTTAATACACTTCTGGAAAGTGGAGTTGGAAAGAAAAAAAGACAAAATAAAAGTTTAGTGGATCAAATAAGCGCAACCCTTATCTTGCAATCTTATTTAGAGTCACAATCAAATAAATTAATATGATTTTACCCATTGTTGCTTACGGCTATCCAGTCCTAAAGAAAAAAGCAATTCCTATTGCTGAAGATTTCGCAGAATTAGAAATCTTAGTTGAGAACATGTGGGAAACTATGTATGCTGCAAGTGGAGTAGGGCTTGCTGCCCCTCAAATTGGAAAATCAATTCGCTTGTTTGTTGTAGATGCTTCTCCTTTTTCTGAGGATGAAGAATTGGATGCTGACGAAGCTGCTGAATTGGCTGACTTTAAACAAGTATTTATTAACCCTACAATAATAGAAGAAACTGGAGACTCATGGTATTTTAAAGAGGGTTGCCTCAGTATTCCAGAAATTAGAGAAGAGGTATTGCGAAAAGAACGTGTCAAAATCAATTTTTTTGACGAAAATTTAAAAGAACACACCCAGGAATACACTGGTTTGGTAGCGCGAATCATACAGCACGAATATGATCACATAGAAGGGGTTTTGTTTACAGACAAACTGAGTCCATTTAAAAGAAAATTAATTAAAGGAAAATTAAGTGATATCTCCAAAGGAAAAATATCACCTGAATATCACATGCGTTTTCCCGATACAAAAAAAAGAAGATGAGTGAAAATATGTTAGAAAAAATAATTGTCATTTCTGGTAAACCAGGATTATTTAGAATGTTATCTCAAACCAGAACAGGCGTGATTGCAACTTCGCTAATTGATGGTAAAAAAACAGTCACCAACCCAAGAGAACAAATCAATGTTCTAACTGAAATTCAGATTTATGGAATTAAAGGTGAAGTACCATTAGAAGAAGTATTTCATAAAATTTTTGTTTATGAAAAAGGAGAAAGTACACGAGTTATTCCAAAAGCAAAGAAGGACGAACTGGAGGCTTATTTCTTTGAAGTTTTTCAAGATTATGACGAAGATCGTGTTTATGCAAGTGATATTAAAAAAATCATTCAATGGTACAACCTATTACTGTCCAAAGGAATATTAAAGTTTGAAGCTGAGGTGAGTGCTGAAAATTCAGCGAAAGATCTTCCCAAAGAATCTGTTTAATATGAAACGTTCCCAACAATTATCTGCTTTTGAGCGTTTGCTCGATATCATGGACGAACTTAGGGAACAATGCCCTTGGGACAACAAACAAACTTTCGAGTCACTGCGACACTTGACCATCGAAGAAACCTACGAACTCGGTGATGCGATTTTAGATAATGATTTGCAAGAAATCAAGAAAGAGTTGGGAGATCTATTGCTCCATATCGTTTTCTATGCTAAGATTGGAAGCGAACAAAATACTTTTGATATTGGAGATGTAGCCAATGAGATTTGTGAAAAGCTAATTAATAGACATCCCCATATTTATGGGGACACCAAAGTTGATGGTGCTGATCAGGTAATTAAAAACTGGGAATCAATAAAGCTCAAAGAAGGTAAAAACAGTGTCTTGGAAGGAGTTCCCAAAAGCCTTCCTGCTTTGGTCAAAGCTTTTAGAATTCAAGAAAAAGCCGCTGGAGTCGGATTTGAGTGGGACAATGCAAAGGATGTTTTAGATAAAGTAAAAGAAGAAATAACCGAATTCAATCAAGAAGTTGAGGATCAAAATCATGACAAAATGGAGGATGAATTTGGTGACGTTATTTTCTCTTTAATTAATTATGCCAGGTATCTTAAGATTAATCCAGAATCAGCGCTAGAAAGAACCAATAAGAAATTCATCAAGCGATTTAAATACATCGAAGAATCAGCCAAAAACGAAGGGAAAGTAATCAATGAATTGACACTCGATCAGATGGAAGCTTTCTGGAATAAAGCAAAAAACATCGCTTAGTTATTCTGTTCCTTCCGATTGATTTTCCTTAGCAGCTTCTTCATCTGGCTTTGCCTTTAATTTTCTTTTGATTTGTCGTGTGCTAATAAGACGATTTTCCCAAAGTTCATTTCTGCTTTTAAGATCCGCTATTTTCGAAGAGACTTCTTTGAACAAAGGATTGTCACTGCTTGTATTTGAGAAGAATTCTAAATTATTTTCGAGCTGACGTATTTCAGCATTGATTTCATCAGTCTTTCTTCTGATGTTTTGAATTTCCTGATTTAATTCATCTTCATTATTTTCAATCAGAAGTAATTTAACATAAGTCTTGCTCTCCTCTCTATCGCTTTCCTCTAGTTTTGATTTTTCAATTAAAGAAGCAAAAACGTTACTTAAATCTACCAATAATTTTTTATCTGCACTTTCTGATAAAGCTCCTAAATCGTTAAACTGTTTCCAGTGCTCACTGTAAAATATTTTAATCGCTTCAATTTCAGTGGGTAAACTCAATGTTTTAAGATTTTCTATAAACTCATTTTTCTTATTATATACAGCAGCTTCAGCCTCATTTATTTTCTGATAGCCTGACTTAATCCGATCGAAATAAAGATTACAAACGCCTTTAAACTCTTCCCATAAAATATTTGAGAATTTCCGAGGAACAAACCCTATGTCTCTCCAGTCCTTTTGAATGCTCTTCATCCGGTCATTGAAGTCTTTCCAGTTTTCTTTCTCTAAAATATCTTTGACCTCTTGGATTAATTTTTTCTTAAGATCAATGTTCTTTTTTTGCTCAGCTTTTTGAGATTTATAAAAAATATTTTTTTGATGATTTATTTCTCGACTAACCGTTCGGAACTTATTCCAAGAGGCCTTGCTATCAGCTTTAGGGACTTGCCCAATGTCTTGAAATTCTTGCCTGATTTTATTGAATAAATTGATTGTATTGTGCCACTCATTATGGTTTTTAGGCAAGTTGTCTCTGATGCCTTCCATTTTTTCAAGAATAGCCTTTTTCTTTTTTAGATTTTCCTCTAGTATATTGTCATATTCTTTGTCAAACTCTTGCCTTCTGGAGTGGATTATATGGCTTGCTTCCTGAAATCGCTTCCAAAGTTCATCTCCATGCTCTTTACCCACAGGGCCTAGGTCGTTTTTCCAAAGTCGGTGGAGCGTATTGAGATCTCTAGAAGCTTTTAAAATATCACCTATTTTGGAGAGTGATTCAGCTTCTTCAATTATTTTAATTTTTTCTTGGTAGTTGTGTTTAAAATCAAGTTCTCTAAGTTCACGATTGAGATGTAGAAAGTCATAGAAGATCTCCGTGTGGTGCTTGTAAGTCTGCCAGAGATTGTTACTTTGCGCCCTTGGTACGGGACCTGTCTTGTGCCAGCTTTCTTGTAACTCTTTAAATCTTTTGTAGGTTGTGTTTATGTTTTCATCAACATTTATAAGCTCTTTGAGGCTTTCTATTATTTCCAGCTTTCGATCAAGATTTAGCTTTTGGGACTGTTCTCTTTCTTGAAAAAACTTACGTTTATTTTGTTTGTATTCTTTGACAATAACATCAAAATCTACTTTATGTTTTGGGCGGTAATAAAAATCAATTTCATTGCCTTCTTCTTTTATAAATTCTTCTTTTTTATTCTGAAGTTCAGTTTTAAACTTCAATTCAAACTGATGGATTATTTCTTGAATCTTTTTGTTCTGTGAGTTCCAATTTTCAGCTTTACATGATTTTTCTAACTCAGCAAGTAATTTTGGAATTTCATATGTTCTATAATCAATTTCCTCTTTTACTTCGTGGGAAATGTCTTTAGAATCTGTGGTAACCTCCTCCGTTTTATCGGATTTTTTTTCCTCAGTAATTGTTTTAGTTTCATCAACTACTTTCGAATCACCTTCTAAAGGAAGAGCAGCTCCGAGAACCTTCTCTTTTTTTTCCTCCTGAGGATCGTTGGCTTTACTATTTGCTTTGGCCATTTTTCTGTTTTTAATTAAATTTTGTGGTTAAAATTTACAAAAAAAATAGGATCGAACCTATTCATTCCATATTTCCCATGATTTTTCGGCTTGAAACTCAAGCATTTTTAGTCCGTTTGAAACCGTACAGCCCATTTCTTTTCCTTTTCTCAAAAACAAGGTTTCAAGCGGATTGTAGATAAGGTCAAAAAGAGTATGGGACGCGTTTAACTCATTGTAAGGAATGGTAGGACATTTATCTGTGTTGGGAAAAGTTCCAACAGGAGAGGTATTTATGATGAGATGATTGTGCTTTAAAATTTCAGTATCAACAGCCTCATAGGAAAGTTGGCCTTTTTTTGGATTTCTCGAGACAAAATTGAATTGGATTTTTAGTGCCTCAAGTGCAAAGGCAATGGCCGCTGAGGCACCTCCTGTTCCCAAAATCAGGGCAGATACAGGGAGTTTTTCTGTAATTTCTAACAACGATTTTTGAAATCCATACGCATCAGTATTGTGTCCCGTTGTTTCACCATTTTCATTAAATGCAATGGTGTTTACTGCTCCTATTTTTTTAGATTGTGGTGAAAGTTTATCCAAAAAAGGAAGCACTTCTTTTTTGTAAGGAATTGTTACGTTGAGCCCATTAAGCCCATGAGTTTTGAAAACACTTTTGATTTCCTCGATTTCTTTAAGATCAAAGTTTTCATAGCTGCAATCGAGTAATCCATTTTTTTTAAACTTATCTGCAAAATATCCCCGAGAGAAAGAATAGTCTATGTTCTTTCCGACCAATCCAAATTTTTTCATTTCATTTTTTTGAGACGCCATATCTTTCTAGAAGTGCGACTGTAATTCCTCCTAAAATTATGAAGATTAAAACGATCCAGAAGCTACTTTCTCTAAAATTAGGTAAGAAATAATCATAATATGCAATAATTGGATTGCCAACCGCATTGTAAAGTATTTCATTAAAAGAATCAATTTTATAAATCTTGTCTTTCCATGGCCATATCACGCCTAATGATCCAGCAATAAAACCAATGATGGTTGCTGTTGCATTCTCTTTATACTTTTTAAGGACCCAACTCAATACATTAGAAAAGACAACAAGGCCCGTAACAGATCCTAAAGTAAAGACCAATACTAAAATTAAAAGGCGAACTCTTTCTGGATCATTTACAAACTCGAGGTCAAACTGCAATAGATCAGCAATGGTAAAATAGAGTGCATTTACAGCATCTACCAACAACAGTGAATAATTACCCAACAAAAGAAGTAAAAAGGAACCTGAGAGCCCTGGCAATGTCATCCCGGAAACGCCTATGAAACCACAGAAGAAAACAAAAGGAAGGTAGTCGTTTTCGGTCATGGGTTTGGTAAACATTATCAACAATCCGCAGCCAAGACCCATTAAAAAAAAGCCAACGGTTTTATAATTCCATTTTTTAACATCATGATAAATGAAATATAGGGAAGAGAGAATCATTCCAAAAAAAAGTCCAAAAACTTCAGTTTCAAAGTTTTTTATAAGGAAGTCAAGCAACAGTGAGACGCTAAAATAACTGATGCCAACACCTAAGAATAGAAGGCCTAAAAATCTACCATTGATATACTGAACAAAGGGTTTCCAGCCGCGATTAACTAAAATGGAAAATGCTTTTAAATTTATTTTTTGGAGAGAATAAATGAGTTCTTCGTAAAAGCCAGCGACAAATGCAACCACCCCTCCAGAAACCCCTGGAACTTTGTTTGCGGCTCCCATCGCGATTCCCTTAAACACCAATAAAATATTTTTTTTAATGGTGGATGAAAATAAATTCATGAATTGATTTTTCGGTTCTTATTTCTTTCAAGCATTAAGATAGAAAAACCGCCAACAATAAATAATAAAATTGCAACGAATATTTGTGGATCGCCTCCATAATTCTGAGGCATTATTGCCTGGGTTAAAGTTTTTGTTTTTTCCCCAAAAATAATTATTTCTGTTTGTTGCCATGGCCATATTTTGTGAAGAGCTCCGATCATTAACCCGATTAAAAGGGCCATTGTTTTGTCATTGTGCTTTGCGAGCATCCATTTTAATACTGAAGCAAAAGATCGCAAACCGATGATTGCTCCCATACAAAAAACCAGCAGTTTGGTATATGTAGTGATGAAAGCATCAAATTGAAAGTTAGACCAAATCCTAATGGCATCCTGAAGAATGGTGAGTAGAGTTGTATAGGCACCAAGAATCAAGAGGAGGTAGGCGCCAGAAATACCTGGAAGGATCATTGCTATGATTCCAATCATCCCACAGATAAAGAGATAGAATAAACTAATTTCTTGGGTATTAGGGGAAATCTGAGTCAGTGAAAAAGCGAGAATTATTCCAGCGAAAAGCAATAGAAATCTATTTGTATTCCAGTGTAAAACTTCTTTTTTTAAAATAAAAATACTGGCTGTCAATAGTCCAAAGAAAAAAGACCAAATCGCAATCGGTTGATTTTCAATCAGCCATTTGATGAAAAAAGAAAGAAATATTATGCTGCTTAAAATCCCTGAAAAAACAGTAACTAGAAATTTTCCGTTGATGCTTACCCAAAACTGTTTTGGATTGTTATTTAATAATAACTTTAAATTTTCAACATTAAACTTAGCGATAGATTGGATCAATTCCTCATATATTCCAGTAATTAGGGCAATGGTTCCACCAGAGACCCCCGGGACCAGGTCCGCCATTCCCATGGCCATACCTTTTAAAAACAGGACAGTATTTTTTGATTTTTTTGTACCCAAAAATATGTTGATTTACGGAATTAGATTTTTGTAAATTCAGGAAAAAGATGATTGATTTTTGAAGGCAAAGGAAGATTTTGTTTTGCTTTTTTAAAGAGCTTTAAGCCCTCCTTTTTCATCCCAATTCGCATTTTACATCCCGCCAATCTGTAAAGAAAAGAAGCTTTGTTACTATGGTGCTCTAATGCTTTTTCGCCAACTTCTATAGCCTGATCCCATTCTTTAAGATGAATAAGAGAATCCATCCAAATGACCCAAGTTTTTAAGTCATGTTGACCAAGTTCTACTTGATTGTCACATGCCAAAGCAGCTTCTTCATAGAAATTCATTTCAAAGTGTATTTCTCCACTTTTCCGCCATAAGTCTGCACTATCTCCGTTTGCTAATATTGATTTCCGCACATAATATTGCGCTTTTAGGTATTCTTTTTTCTTTAAAAAGAAATCAACTAAAGAAATCCAGCTTTTTTCATGATTGGGTTCGAGCTTAATCGATTTTTTAAAAAACTGAACTGCTAAATCATCATTTCCAAGTTTTAAATGCGACTTGCCAATCCGATGATTTACATAAGCGTTGGGGTCGTTGAGTTGTAATGATATCTCATAGTTGTCAATGGCTTCATTAATCCGTCCCATCTTTTCTAGAAGCTTTCCTTTTTCTATGTAAGCTCCAGTAAAAGAGTCATCACTGATTATGGCAAATTCAAAAGCAGATAAGGCCTCTTCAAATTTTTCGATATTAACATACAATTTACCCAACTGATGCCAAGCAATTTCACTGTAAGGGTTTGTTTCAAGGATGTTATTTAAGGTGACAATGGCTTCAATGTTTTCTTCGAGTTGCTCGAAACAATACAATAAGTTATATAATGATTGATAGTCGTAAGGGTTTTCTTCTACACATTTTAGAAAAAAGTTTTTGGCTCTAAAGTAGTCTTCTAGAAAAAGGTATTCCATTCCGATTAAGTTCCAAACTTCAACTTCATCATCCGTCAGGTCAAGGGCTTTTTCTAACAATTCAATGGCCAAGGGGTGATTTTTCTTCTTAGAAAAAATACTTGCCCGCTGTAAGAAAACCTCTTCGTGATAAGGCGACAGTTGTTCAATTTCAAGCAATAATGATTGTGCTTCATCAAAAGAACCGTCGAAAAGTAAAAGTTCGCTTTCCAAAAGCATCAACTCTACGTTTTTTGGATGTTGCGCCATTGCCATTTTAAGAGCCTTTCGAGCCAGCTTAAATTGAGAAAAATCAATATAGTGGTGAATGATACTTTCAAACTCAAGTGCATCAAAAAATAGTACTTGGTTGGTCTTGAGCATTTGCTCAAACTTGGTTATTGAGGGATTGTTATCTTCCGAAAATTGATCGAACATAAAATACTAATAATACATTAATAAAAATAGATAAGTTAGGGGCACTGATATCGGGTAGCGATTTATTGTTGTCAACAATATATTAACATTTTTAGAGTTCATCGAGCGTTTGACAAATTATTTTACATCCTGCGATGATTTCTTGTTCAGAAATATTGAGTGGAGGTGATATTCTAATGGCATTTTTCTCCCACAAAAGCCAAAAAAGTAATAGCCCCTTTTTTAAACAACGATGGACCAATTGAGTTGGGATTTCTTCCTCATCAAATATAGGCGCAAGCATAAGTCCAGTTCCGTTGATTTTCTTGATTTTAGGATGTTGTAGGTGTTCTCTAAAAAGTTCTTCCTTGCTTTTGATGTCATCAATAAGTCGTGAATTGATGATTTCTTCAACATTTGCAAGTGCTGCAGCAGCAATTACTGGGTTTCCTCCAAAAGTAGTGATGTGGCCCAATTTCGGATTTTCTTCTAGTACTTTCATTAAAGCAGAAGCCGCTGAAAATGCGCCAATTGGCATACCGCCTCCTAAGGCTTTGCCTAGGACGACGATGTCTGGGGAGATCCCAAAGTGCTCAAAACCAAACATTTTACCGGTTCTTCCAAACCCAGGCTGAATTTCATCAAGAATTAAAAGCGCCCCCATTTCCTCACATCTTTTTTTGACCTTTTTTAGATAATCATTTTCAGGTAAAATAAATCCAGCTCCACCTTGAATGGTTTCAAGAACCACAGCAGCAGTTGATTCATTGATTTTTTCTAAATCCTTTTCATTATTAAAAACAATAAAATCTATTCCAGGTAGCAAAGGGCGGTAGGCCATTTTTTGATTCTCGTCTCCTAATAGACTTAAAGCACCATGGGTACTCCCATGGTAAGAGTTTTTTGCCCCAATGAGTTCGGATCTTCCTGTCACCCGCTTCGCCAATTTCATAGCCCCTTCGATTGCTTCCGTTCCCGAATTTGTTAAATAAACAACCTCATGGTTTTGAGGGAGTAAATCAATGATCAGTTTACAAAGTTTAACAGCAGGTTCTTGAGCAAATTCGCCATAAACCATTACGTGCATGTATTTCGATACTTGCTTTTTAACGGCTTCAATAATCTTAGGGTGAGAATGTCCCAGTGCACAAGCCGAAACTCCAGCAATAAAATCTAAATATTTTGTCCCCTGGGAATCAAAAATATATGAACCTTTTGCACTTTCTATTTCTAAACCCAGTGGGTAAGGAGTCGTTTTCGCTTGATATTTCAGAAAATCATTGAGCAAGGCTATGGTTTTAAAATTTCAGGTAAAAAATCTTCAGGAGTTTCTATTACATTGATTTCTCGAGGTACATAAAGATTGTCTTCCTCGCTGAATAAATCATCAATTTCATTGGGGCGTTCATCTTCTCTCCAAATAAATCCTTCTAATATTCGTTCATTTTGAGGTAGGTCTTTTTCTGGAAATAAGTCTCCATCAGGACTCACGTAAAAGGTAATGTCTACAATTTGATTGTTTGCCGTTACCATCGTCAATCTACTACACGTAGTTTGATTAATGCCAATCAGTTCAGATTTATCATCAGAGTACATATAATAAATCACCTCTGTATTCTTAATGATTTCGATGTCTTTTAGCTTTCCGTCGGTAAAGCTTCCGTTCAGAATTCCCCCTTTTATTTGATTGAAACCTTCGTCGTTAATGGAGTCTTTTTCTATAATCCAGCTGTTTCCAATAATCTTTAAGGAGTCTAGTTTTTTTGTTTTAATATTAGAAGTTAAAAATATCTCATCTCCTGACATTTGACTTCTTCCAAACCATAAAACAGGGTTTCTCCCGTTTTTTTGACTGATGTTAAAGGTTCTTTTTTCTATTTTAGAAAGTGGTAATTTGAGTAATTTAATTAAACCTGTTTTTTGATTCAGGTGTAAGGAATCCGACTTCCCACGCAAGTCAGATTTAAAAATTTTAACACCGTAATAAGCCCTCAAAATTCTTTCCTCGTCTGGGCCGGTTGCAATTAGCGTGTCAGCATGAATGAATAGAGAATCGTTGTCAATAATGTTTCTTGCAATAGCCCTTCGGGTAATGATTGCAGAGTCTTTGGCTTTAAAAATCTCTCCGTAATGTCCATTAATCACCGACTTGTTTAGGGTGTCAATGATACTAACATTGTTTGTTCCTGCGGCATAATTCCTTTCGTTTTCAAAATAAAGACTGTCTCCTCTAATTTCTTTATTATTGTATAATATTATTGCATTTTTTTGAAAATTCCCTTTTTGAATTTTAGTTTCATAGGCTCCCTTTTCGCAATAAATATCATAATCCTCACCAATTATGGTGGTCGGTCCATAAAAATATGCCTTGTTGAGCTCCGTGAAATAATCTAGTTGTTGGGATTTTAAGTCATATTCAGGATTTTCGATTTTCACATTAGAAATGAATCGATATTTTTTCTGATCCATGAAATAAATTCCACGATTACTGGTGAGCTTGCTTTTTTCATCTAAAATTACTCCTTGCGAATTGTAATAGGCTTTTGAATTGAGACGGTCCAAGTACAATGTGTCTGTCTTTAGGTTCATGTCGGGTCTTTCGAGAAAAACCTCACCCCAAGCAATCGCTAATTTTAAATTACCATCATATTCTAAATAATCACAAGTCATCTTTAGGGTATCTCCTTGAGTGAAAACTACACTTCCTTTTGCTTTAAAAAAGTTTTTTTGGGGATAGAAATAAGACAGATCCGATTTAATCAATGCTCCTTCGTGTAACAGGTGAACTCTTACATCCTTTCTTTTCACCAATATGTTAGCTCCTGGGAATTTTGCCTGATCTTGGGTAGATCCACCTGCTTGTATGATCTCAATTATTTTGGGTGCTTCCTGGCCAAATGAGGATACAAAAGTCATTGCACTTATCAGTGTCAGTACAGTATACTTTTTAATTGATTTCACAATAAAAATATTGATGGAGCGGTGTAAAAAAACTATCTAAAAATAGTCTGTTTTCTATCGGGCCCCAAGGATACAATTTTAATAGGTGTTTGAAGTTCTTTTTCAAGAAATTCGATATAATCAGAAAATGATTTTGGAAACTGATCTTCTGAGGTCATTTGCGTTAAATCCTCTTTCCACCCTTCTATTTCGATGTACTCTGGAGTGACTAATTCTGGGGAAATATCATAAGGAAAAAAGTCTATTGACCCCTCTGCGGTTTTGTAGCTGTTACAGATTTTAATTTTCTTAAAGCCTGAAAGCACATCACCTTTCATCATCATTAATTGGGTAACACCATTAACCTGAATGGCATATTTTAAAGCGACCAAATCAATCCAGCCACATCTTCTTGCTCTTCCAGTAGTCGATCCAAATTCATTCCCCAGTTTGGCCATTCTTTTTCCGTCATGATCAAACAATTCCGTCGGAAAAGGCCCGCTTCCTACTCGGGTAGCATAAGCCTTGAAAATTCCATAGACTTCTTTTATTTTATTAGGTGCAATCCCCAATCCTGTGCACGCTCCTGCCGCTGTTGTCGTTGAGGAGGTTACAAAAGGATAGGTGCCAAAGTCAATGTCTAAAAGGGATCCTTGGGCTCCTTCTGCTAGAATATTTTTTCCAGCCTCCTGTGCTTTTTGAAGATAGTTTTCGCTATCCACAAACTGACATTCTTTAAGAACCTTAATTCCTTCGAAAAATTCTTCTTCGAGTAAAGGAAGGTCATATTCGATATTACTATCGTAAAAGTCTAGCATTTTTAAGTGCTTGATGACCAATGACTTGTATTTTTCTTTCCACACTTTAGAGACAATATCACCTACTCTAATACCGTTTCTTCCGGTCTTATCCATATAGGTAGGTCCGATACCTTTAAGCGTAGAGCCAATTTTTGCTTTTCCTTTAGAGGCTTCAGAAGCAGCATCTAAAAGTCTATGGGTAGGTAAAATTAGATGCGCTTTCTTTGAGATTAATAATTTCTCAGAGTAATTGATTTTATAAGGAGCAAGGTTGTCCAATTCTCGTTTAAAGACAACAGGATCAATCACGACTCCATTCCCAATAAGATTCACTGCCTTCGGATGAAAAATTCCTGAAGGAATGGTATGTAAAACGTGTTTTATTCCTTCAAATTCAAGTGTATGTCCTGCATTAGGCCCTCCCTGGAATCGCGCAATTATGTCATAGGATTTTGTTAATACATCAACTATTTTTCCTTTTCCTTCGTCGCCCCATTGGAGGCCTAGCAATAAATCTACTGGCATATTATATTATAGTTTACTATTTTTTTTGGTGCCGTAAAAGTATAAAGAATGATTGTGAATATCAATATCAAAAATCTCTTCTATGGTCTTTTTTATGTTTTGGATTCGAGGATCACAGAATTCCTTAACTTCTCCAGAATCTGTAAAGATTATATGGTCGTGTTGACGATCAAAATAAGACTTCTCGTATTGAGCTTGTGTTTTTCCAAATTGATGTTTTCGGACCAAACCACATTCGAGTAATAGCTCTATCGTATTGTATAAAGTCGCTCGACTCACACGATAGTTTTTATTTTTCATCGTAATGTATAGCGTCTCGATATCAAAGTGTTCCTTGTTATTGTAAATCTCATAAAGAATCGCAAAACGTTCGGGGGTTTTGCGATGCGAATGCTTACTTAGGAAATTTATAAAAACTTCTTTTACTATTTCCTGATTCGATTTAATCGGTTCCATACGATGCAAAGATAAGCGTAAAATTAATCTCTCATAACTTTATCGATTCCTTTAATCTTCAAAAGGTTTCCCAATAGTCGATTTAATATTGTTTTGTTCTTAACACTTACGCAAATAACACCCGTAAATATCCCATCATCGCTATCAAAACTTAATTTCATAATATTCACATTCATTTGATTTGAAATCAGCCGGGTTACATCGCTTACGATACCCATATTGTCGATTCCAGAAAGCTTGAGGTTTACTGTAAATTCATCAGAAGAAGAATCCACCCATTTGGCTGCAATGATTCGATAGGCATAGTTAGACTGAAGAGAAAGGGCATTAGGACATTCTTTTTTGTGAACTTTAACTCCTTCATTGATCGTGATAAATCCAAATACTTCATCCCCAGCAATTGGATTACAACAAGGGGATAAAGAATGTTTCAGATTCTCTCTTTCTTTTCCAAACACTAGGGTATCAAATTTTTGTGTGATTTCCTTGCTGTCTTTCTTAATTAAAGTGTTTTTCTTTCTAATTCTCTTTTTAAAGAAATTTAAAAAGCTGTTATTGTATTCCGAATAAAAGTCTTTTAATTGTTTATTGTCAATGGTACCCAATCCCACACGATAAAAAAGATCTAAACTGCTGTTGAGCTTGAAAAAACGAAGCATATAGCTGGTTGTCTTTTCGTTTAGAGATATTTTAAGCTGCTTTAGTTTTCTTCTTAAGAGTTCTCTTCCATCCTCGGCAATTCTTTTCTTTTCTTCATTTAAGGAAGACTTTATTTTTGATTTGGCCCTTGAAGTTATCACAAAATCAAACCAGTTAGCAGTTGGTTTGATGCTCTCAGAAGTTATGATTTCAACTAGTTCACCACTTTTTAAAACCCTGCTTAGTGGAACTAGCTTTCCGTTAACCCTAGCGCCACGTGTTTTCATTCCTATTTCAGTATGAATACTAAAGGCAAAGTCGAGAGCAGTAGCTCCTTTAGGAAGTGATTTTAATTCTCCATCGGGGGTGAAAACAAAAATTTCTTTTGCATAAAGATTTAATTTAAAGCTCTCTACAAAATCAACTGCATTTTCAGTGTTATTTTCAAGAACTTCTTGCAGTTTATCTAGCCAACCTTCAATACCGATGTCTTTCTGTTCTCCGTGTTTGTATTTATAATGCGCTGCATAACCCTTTTCGGCGATCTCATGCATACGTTCAGAACGGATTTGAATTTCTATCCATTTGTTTTCAGGCCCCATAACAGTTACGTGAAGTGCTTCGTATCCATTCGATTTTGGTCCAGTAATCCAATCTCTCAGTCGGGTAGGGTTAGGGACAAAATGATCTGTAATGATAGAATAAATTTTCCAAGCCAAAAACTTTTCGTTTCTATGGGTGGCTTTATAGATTATTCGGATGGCAAATTTGTCAAAAATTTCTTCAAAAGTTATGTTTTGACTCAGCATTTTTCGGTGGATAGAAAAAATCGATTTACTTCTTCCTTTAACTTGGTATTTTAATCGTTCTTTATCGAGTGCCATTTCGATAATTCCAGAAAATGACTTTATATACTGATCCTGTACTTCTTTACTTTCTTCTATCTTATTTCGGATAGATTCAAAGCGGTTGGGTTCAATGTATTTAAAACTTAAATCTTCAAGTTCGGTTTTGATATTGTAAAGCCCAATGCGATGTGCCATCGGAGCATAAATGTAGAGCGTTTCTGAGGCGATTTTCAATTGCTTGTGTTCGGCCATTCCGTCCAGAGTCTGCATGTTGTGCAAACGATCGGCAATCTTGATGATAATCACACGGATATCATCATTCAGAGTCAGTAACATTTTTCTGAAATTCTCCGCTTGTAGGGAGATGTCTTTGTCCTTTTTAAGATTGGATATTTTTGTAAGGCCATCAACAATTTTAGAAACGTTTGCCCCAAAAAGTCTTTCGATGTCTTCCAGACCGTATTCTGAATCTTCAACAACGTCGTGAAGTAATGCGGAGGCAATGGAAGTCGCATCCATACCAATTTGGTGTGCAACTATTTTTGCAACGCTAATGGGATGAAAAACATAGGCCTCTCCTGTTTTTCTTCGTTGGGTTTTGTGCGCCTCAACGGCTGTGTCAAAAGCAGCCCGGATCATTTTCTTATCCTCTTTGGTGAGCGTTTGATAACTGATTCGCAAAAGCTCTTTGTATTGCTTTGCAATTTCTTTATTCTCTATTTCTTCGCTAACAATCATCTTTAACTAAAGTACTTGAAAATTTTTGTTTATTCAAAATTAATCCTCGATAACATGATACATCAAAATCCCTGCCGAAACGGACAAATTCAATGAATCTATTGGAGGTTTTACTGGGATTTTAACAATGACATCTGCTTGTTCTAACCAAATCGAACTCAAGCCCATGTCTTCGGTACCAAAAACCAAAGCTGTTGGTCGGGTATATCTTACTTTTTTATAGTCTTGTGCTTTTTCACTTAAAGCCGCCGCCATGATGTTTAAACTATTTTCTTTGAGATAATTGATCACATTCTCAGAACTATCAAGGGCAATCGGGAGGGCAAAAACACCACCCAAGCTGTTTCTGACAACTGTCGGATGATAAAGGTCTGTCCTTGGATTCGAAATAATCACCGCATCCATTCCTGCAGCTGAGGCCGTCCGGAGTAGTGCCCCAATGTTCCCCGGTTTTTCGGGGGCTTCGACGACTAAAACAAGGCTGTTTTTATTTAATTTTAATTGGTCTAAATCATGTGATTTAGACTTGACAATTGCAATTATTTTTTCAGACCCGGATCGAATGCTAATGCTGTTAAAAAGTGATTCATTTAATTCAAAAAAGGGTGCTTTGGTTTCAAACTGAAAATCTTTTAAACATTTTTCTTTAACAAAGATACTTTCCAATTGATAGCCTTTTTCCATTGCGCGGAGCAATTCGCGTTCTCCTTCAATTACGAAACAACTTTGCCTTTTTCTTTCCCTAGACTTAACTAATAAAAGTTTTAATCTTTTAATAGTGGGATTTTGGCTACTTGTTATTTTTGTTATAAAATCCATAGTTCAAAGATACATTTCCCTGATCTAAATTAATGGATTACTCTTTAATGGATTTTTTATGATGATTAATGACCAATCCAACCATTTCATTGTAACTCACAATTCCACTTTTTTGACCGTTGGCTTTGAGGTATCCATCATATGTTTTTTTAAAAACTGGTCTCAATGGATTTTTATAATCCATCCAAAATCGGTTGACAGCCCTGATGTTTTTCACGATGCCCAAGTTTAGGTTTCCTATCATTTCAATTGCTTTTTCGCGATCGGCTATCAACAAATCGCCATAACAATATCTTGTTGCAAATGTATAGCCAGCATATTTAACGTAAGGGTCTTCACTGTTTATTGCTGAGAAATATGCAATAAAATTGGCTTCTTTTTCTGAGGCATAACCCATTTGATGTGCTGTCTCATGAAGAATCGTTGTGATGAAGCTGATCTTAGGGATTTTACTATTCACCTGTGCCTCCAAGGTTAAAGGATTCAAATAACCGGAATAACCCATGTAGGTTAATGGGAGGCTAAAGAGTGATTTTTTCACTTTGTAAATTCCTTCTAGTTGATTGTTCGTTAGGGGATCAAAAGAAACTGCTTTTTCAAACAATTCCATTTTCGAATAAGGAAAATCAACGGCTATACTGTCAATTCCTACCAGACTCAGGTGAAGCTCGTTAGACTTTGTGATCAGATCGTTTAATGTATTTTCTAATTCAGTTTGATCATATTCGATACCCATTCCCATCTGCTCGTTCAATGGTTTTCTATGATAATTAATTCCCCAAGAAAGATGAAACAAAAGAGAAATCAAAGCAACCAAAGCGCCGATGTCTCGAACAATATGAAGTGGTTTTTTAACCTCTGCGGTGAAGAATTTATAGAAATACCTGATTGAAAAAACAATCATAAAAAAATATAAAATATCTCCAGCAGAAAAAGGAAATAGATTAAAGAACCCTCCGTGCAGTTTAGAAACAAGTGGGTAAAATTTTTCACTGTAGCAGGATTCAACCCACTCAGGGTTCCTTCGGATAAAATAAATAAAAAGGAGTTGAGGTAAAATAGAAATCCAAAGCAGGCGACTGGTTTTATTTTTCATTCCATTAAATAAAAAAGCCCATTTTAAATAATGGGCTTCAGTAGTTTGTTCTTTATCTATTTAACTAGCTCAACAATCTCAACTTCAAATACTAAGTCAGATTTTGGCGGAATCCCACCGTTGCCATTCTCTCCATAAGCGATGTCATAAGGAAGAAAAAGTGTTGCTTTATCTCCTACACTTAATAGTTTTAATCCTTCTTTAAAACCTTCAATCATTCTTGCCTCATCACTTACATCAGCAGGAATAGGCTGATATTGCCCAGCAGCTTTTCTATTTTCATTAACGATGCCAAGTGCTTCTGCAGTTTTTAAGTTGCTAGTTTCCAGGATCACCCCATCTGCAAAATAAACAGCATAGTGAGTCAATGCTTTGTTGGTAGTGGTTACTTTTGCACCCGTTCCTTTTTCACTAATAAAATATTGTAATCCAGAAGCAGTGGTCGTTGCTTGTGATTTTTGGTTTTCAAATCGTGCAATAGTTTTTTTGACCAATGCCGCTGACTTTTCTGCTTTCTCTTTTTCTGCAATGGCTTTGTCAGCAAAATAACTAGAGAAAATTTCTGGAGCATCGAAACCACGAGCGTCACTTCCTTTTCGTATGATAGTAATTTTTTTGATGGTGTCATTTTGAGCAATGCTATCAACAACCTCCTGACCTTTTACGACCTTTCCAAATACTGTATGCTTACCATTTAACCATGAAGTTTCTTTATTGGTGATGAAAAACTGACTTCCGTTAGTCGCTGGTCCAGAATTGGCCATTGATAGTATACCAGGACCACTGTGGGCTAAATCTGTAAACTCATCGTCAAAGCTATAGCCAGGACCTCCAGTTCCTATGCCAGTTGGATCCCCACCTTGAACCATAAAGTCTATTATAACCCTGTGAAATAGTAATCCATCATAATATTTTTTTCCTTTAAATTCTTCAGCAACTTCTTTATTATTTCCTTCACTTAAAGAAACAAAATTGGCGACAGTAATGGGTGTTTTCTCCATTTCAAGTCTTAAGATGACATTCCCTTTGTTGGTTTCTAGGTCAGCATACAATCCAGAATCAAGATCGGGATATTGTGTGTCGCAACCCATCACGAGTGCAATCATAAACATTCCAACTAATTTCATTTTTTTCATGGGTTTTTATTTTTTTCAAGTTTTAAAAGTTCAATGGTAAAACGAAGCGGTTGGTTGATTCCAATTTTATCTCCATCTCCTTGATATCCGAAGCAAAGGTAGGAAGGAAAAAGAAAAACTGCAACATCTCCTGACTTCATGACCTTAATTCCCTCCCGAAGGGCTGGGATCAAGTCTTCTTGGTCAACAAAAAAAGAGACATCTCCTAAAGCTGCTTCATCATATAGTAAGTTTTCGTTTAAGTCTTCAATTCTGTAAGAAAATGTGACGCGGTCTCCACGTTCAGGGACAAATAAAGATTCATTATTTTCTTTTTTAAAAGCATACCAAAATCCTTTTGGAGAAATTTTAAATTCTAAATTTTGTTCTTTTTTTATTATTTTTCTAAAAAGAGTCTGTTCTACCGCTAAAGTATTTTTATTTCTTATTGCAGATTCTTTCAGGAAAAACTGCTTTTGTTTGTTAATTGGGCGTCTTGGTTCTAGCTCTTTGCATCCTAGGAAGAAAATAACGGTAAGCATGAAAATCGTAATGTTATTCATTGAAGCAGATTTTTGACTTTTGAAATGGAATTTATAAATTTCGATTCAGTTTCCGATAAACTAAGTTTTGAAGCGCCACCAGCTGCATTGTGATGTCCTCCACCATTAAAATATGTTCTTGCAAAATCATTTACAGAGAAAGCCCCTTTGGATCTAAAAGACATTTTTATTATTTGTTCCTGCTCGTTTTCAATCATAATTACTGCCACCGAAATCCCTACAAGGCTGAGACCATAATTGACAAAACCTTCCGTGTCTCCTTTCTTAAAATTATTTCTATTAAGTTCTTCCTGCGAAATTGTAATATAGACGACAGGTAGTTCCTTAATTTTCTTCAAATTGGTTAGGGCTGTTCCTAGGAGCCGCAAACGATCAAAGGTGAAAGTATCATAAATATTTTGATGAATTTCAGAATGATTTGCTCCTTTATCTATCAACTCTGCAATGACATGATGGGTCTTTGGGGTGGTCGAGGGAAAACGAAATGAACCCGTATCAGTCATGATGCCAGTATAGAGACAGGTGGCAATTTTTTGATCAATTTGTGCTGCGTCTAAATGAGAAATTAAATTGTAAACCATTTCGCAAGTTGAGCCAATGTTACTGTCAGAATACATTATATCAGCATAATCACTTGGCTCTTGATGATGGTCAATCATTATTTTTTTTGCGCTGCTGGCATTGATGTGCGGTTCTAGCATTTCGACACGACCCAAGCTGTTGAAGTCGAGTGTGAAAATTAAATCGGCCGCTTTTATGAGTTCGACTGCTTTATCTGTTTCGGTAGTGTGCTTTAATATCCCTTCTTGCCCTGGAAGCCAATTAAGAAAATCAGGGTATTCGTTAGGAGAAACAACATGAGATTGATGTCCAGTTTTGTTTAAAAAGAAATTAAGCGCCAAGGTGCTTCCTAAAGCGTCTCCGTCAGGGTTTTTATGGGGAATAATGACAACTTTTTTCGGCTTGTTTAGGATTTGAATGAATTCCTTTTGCAATTCTTTTTTCATAAGCTCAAATATACCAAATTTTTAAGTTGTCTTGTTTTTTATATAATATAGACATAAGAAATTTTTCATTGTATTCAATTCATTAAAGGGTTACAATTTTTATACATTTGCAGGATAAAAAAATATTCAAATGCCAACAAACAGAACTTTTACAATGATCAAGCCTGATGGGGTTGAGAAAGGTCATATCGGTGCGATACTAGATAAAATCACCACAGCTGGTTTTAAGATTGTATCAATGAAATTGACACAGCTTTCTCAAAATGAAGCAGAGGCTTTTTACGCTGTTCATAAAGAACGTCCTTTTTTCGGAGAATTGGTTCAATTTATGACCCGTGGACCTATTGTTGCTGCCATTCTTGAAAAAGATAACGCAGTAGACGATTTTAGAAAACTCATCGGAGCTACCAATCCTGCTGAAGCAGCAGAGGGAACCATCCGTAAGCTTTATGCTTCTTCAGTTGGAGAAAATGCGGTTCATGGTTCTGATAGTGATGAAAATGCGAACATAGAAGCTGCTTTTTATTTTTCAGCACGCGAAATGTATTAACGAAGAACAATTTTTTTAATTGTTTCTTTACCCATTTCTTCATTCAACATCCGCATTATTTTTTCCTTTCCATAGCTGAGCTCTTCTCTAAGAGGAGCACTGCTTAAGGAAACGTATAAGGTTTCGTTTCTTAGCTCTACTTTATCTGTGAATTGTGAAATGTTATCTCCCAAAAGTTGGTTCCAAAGGCCATTGATTTTCTCGTTGGTGATTCCTCTAGAGAGTGCTTTTGATTCGACAATTTCACTCAAAACTTTTCCAAGCAATTGGGGTTCGAACTTTCTTTTTGAGTTAGCCATTTACTACTTTATTTTGAGTGTCTAACATAATGATATTCTTTGGCATCATTTTCTAAAATCAATACATCTTTGTCTAAAGTTACAATTCTTTCCTCCCAAGCTGCCCATTTTGTCTTGTAGGATAAAAAAAAGTTTTGCTCCTTTTCGATAATTTCAAAATTTGATTCATCCTCTGACACCAGAAAATTTTGATTAATTAGATTGGGCTGCACCTTTTTTCGAATTCCTTTTTTTTGTTTAAAATAATAATAATCTATAAGTTGAGGTTCTCCATTGGGTTTAAACGTTTCGTTTTCTTGGGTGATGTGACTTATTTTCCAATAACCGTTGAGATGCACTAAATCGGACGCATCCAATGCCTTTTGATTGCATGCAATTAAAAGAATAAAAACAAAAAGGTTTAAAATTTTGATTTTAAATTAGTTTAAATTAAACAATTCATAACTAGACTTACCCGCCGATAAAGCTTCCTTGATACGATCTTCATGCGTGTCGGAAATAAAGATCTGTCCAGCGGTTTCGTTTTCAAAAAGTTGAATGGTTTGAGCCACCCTATTTTGATCTAATTTATCAAAAATATCATCGAGTAAAACAATTGGGCTCATGCCCGCAACTTGTTTGATAAAATCAAATTGAGCCAATTTCAGCGCAATCAAAAAAGTTTTTTGCTGTCCTTGACTTCCGAATTTCTTGATGGGTGATCCTGAAATCTGAAAATCTAAATCGTCCTTATGAACTCCCACGGAGGTGAACTGCAACATTTTGTCTTTGTCCAGATGTTGTTCTAGTAATTGGAGTAGGGTGTTTTCGTTAAGATCAGATTTGAACTCAATATCAATTTCTTCTTTGTCACCACTGATGCTTTTGTAGCGACTTTTAAATATTGGAATAAACTCCTCCATAAAGGCGACTCTCTTATCAAAAATAGGTTTTGAAAGTTCATTCATTTGATGATTGTAGATGTCTAAAGTGTTCTTGTCAAAAGTACGATTAAGTGCAAAATACTTTAATAAAGCATTTCTTTGGGCAAGTGTTTTTTTATAGTCCAACAGGTTTTGAAGATAATTCTTGTCTGTTTGACCAATGACACTGTCGATGAATTTTCTTCTGGTCATACTGCCTTCAATGATCAGGTCTTGGTCTGCAGGAGAAATAATCACTAAAGGAATAAGTCCGATGTGTTCAGCTATTTTATCATAGACTTTCCCATTTCGTTTAATGACTTTTTTCTGTCCGCGTTTCAGGCTACAATTTATTTTTTCATCTCGCCCCAGTTTTTCAAATTTTCCTTCAATAACAAAAAACTCTTTATCAAATTGAATGTTTTGAACACTTGAGGGGTTAAAGTAACTTTTAGTAAAAGCCAAGTGATAGATGCCGTCAAGAATATTTGACTTTCCAATCCCATTATTGCCTATAAAGCAATTGATTCTAGCTTCAAATTTAAATTGTGAAGCTTCGAGATTTTTGTAATTCGTGAGACTGAGTTTTTTTAAAAACATGTTTACAAATATAGTCTAGCTTATTTTTACAAGATAAAATTTATGACTTAAAATTTTAACAGAAGATCAAACTTTATTACGGTTTTGATTTTGGCTTAAAAAAGACTAATTTTGTGGTCTTAAAAAATAAGAAATGGCTACCTATAAAAAGAGAGGATATAAAAATACGAATACTGCAAATAATAGCAATTCGGCAGAAGCTGATAGCACAACAGCAGAGGTGTTTGAGAAATTGGATTCTACTGCTTCTAAAACTGAAGAGTGGGTTTCGAAGTATCAGAATTTTATTCTTGCTGGAATCGGTGCCATTGCACTTTCTGTTCTTTCTTATTTGGCATATCAGAAATTTGTTTCCGAACCCAAAGAGCTCGAAGCAGTAAGTGAATTGAGCCAAGCACAATATTATTTTGATTTGGCCGTGAATGGACAAAATTCAGATTCGTTGTTTTTAAGAGCCTTGAATGGGGGTGAAGGGAAGTATGGTTTTATTGATATTATCGAAAATTACAGTGGAACTCCTGCTGCCAAATTGGCGACTTACAGTGCTGGAATGGCTTACTTAAACTTAAAAGATTATAAAAACGCAATTGACTATCTTGATGATTTCAATTCTGATGATATCTTGTTAAGCGCCCTTTCTAAGGGTGCAATTGGTGATGCATTTGCTCAAATTAACCAGCAAGAAGAGGCGTATGAATATTATGTAAAAGCTTTTGAATCGAGTGATAATTTATTTAGTACTCCTAAATATCTCTATAAAGCCGCAATGTTAGGTGCTTCTTTGGGGAAGAACAGTTCGGCACTTTCTTATTTCAAACGAATAAAATCTGACTACCCTGATTCAGCAGAAGCCAAGTTGGTTGAAGTTCAGATTGGCCGTTTGGAAAATCAATAAAAATGGCATCTGTCCTAAATAACCTATCGGATTATAATCCCAAAAATGTTCCAGACGGAAGGAAGTACCGTTTTGCATTGGTTGTTTCTGAATGGAACGCTAATATCACAGAATCCTTGTTTGAAGGTGCGTTTCAAGCTTTGATAAAACACAATGTTCTTAAAGAAAACATCGTTAGAATTGATGTTCCAGGAAGCTTTGAACTCGTTTATGGTGCTAGCAAAGCCCAACAAATGGATGTAGATGCTGTGATTTCAATTGGCTCTGTGATTCAGGGAGAAACCCGGCATTTTGAATTCATTTGCAATGCAGTTGCTCATGGCATCAAAGACTTGAATCTCAGCGGAAAAATTCCTGTAATTTTTTGTGTACTCACGGACGATACAATGGCACAGTCCGAAGCAAGAAGTGGCGGAACTCTTGGTAATAAAGGAGTTGAGGCCGCCGTTGCTGCCCTTAAGATGGTAGCGATTCCTTAAATTATTTTTCTTACCCATTTTAATTTAAATTCAATGGCTAGATTTTATTAGCTTTGATTAAATTTGATATTATATAATTTTCTTTATTGACCGATGAAAGGAAGTCTTTTTAAACTTAACAAAAACCGAAGATATAACTATACACCTCGCTATTTTAGAGGGAAAGATGATGGTAATATTTATGAATTTGATTCTAAGTTTTCTAAATATCGAGACAATTTCAATACGAATGATTTCGGCCAGCAATGGAAAGAAGCACGTGTTAAGATGCGTACACGTGGTAACCGAAGCCTATCCTTAAGATTGATTTTAATCATTTTATTTCTTTTATTCTGCTTTCTCTACGTTATCGATTTTGACCTGTCCATTTTTAGTTTGATCAAATAATGGCAGACATCATTTCACTTTTACCAGATCACGTAGCCAACCAGATTGCTGCAGGTGAAGTCATTCAAAGACCTGCTTCTGTCGTTAAGGAGCTTTTGGAAAATGCAATTGATGCCAAATCAAGTCACGTTCAACTTTTAATAAAAGATTCGGGAAAAACATTAATTCAAGTAATTGATGACGGTATTGGAATGTCTCCAACCGATATTCGTTTGGCTTTTGAACGACACGCAACCTCAAAAATAAAAATAGCAGAAGATCTGTTTTCTTTAACCTCTAAGGGTTTTAGAGGCGAAGCTTTGGCTTCAATTGCGGCCATTGCCCATGTTGAAACCCACACCCGAACCGAAGCGGATGAAATGGCTACTTGTCTTAAGATTGCTGGAAGTAAGGTCGAATCTCAAGAGCTTTCGGTTGCTCCAAAAGGCACCTCGATTGCGGTTAAGAATTTATTTTATAATATACCTGCCAGAAGAAATTTTCTTAAGTCTGACAATGTTGAGTTACGACATGTGATTGACGAGTTCCATAGGGTTGCAATTGCACACCCCGAAATAAAGTTTACTTTTTATCAAAACGGTTCAGAATTATTTGACCTTCCTGCGGGAATTATCAAAAAAAGGATTGCAAATATTTTTTCAAATAAAATTGAAGAAAAGTTAATCCCTGTCGAAGAAATGACTTCTGTGGCTGGGATTGAAGGTTTTATTGTTAAGCCCGATTTTTCCAAAAAATCAAGGGGACAACAGTTTTTTTTCGTGAACAATCGTTTTATTAAAAGTCCTTTCCTTCACCATGCAATTAGCTCAGCTTACCAAGGATTGCTGAGAGATGGATACCAGCCAGGGTATTTTCTTTTTCTACAAGTTGATCCTAAGTCGATTGATATTAATATACACCCTACCAAGACTGAAATTAAATTTGAAGATGAGCAAAATCTTTTTGCGATAATCAAGTCTATGGTAAAGCATAGTTTAGGGATGTTTCAAGCGATTCCTACCCTCGATTTTGATCGAGATCCAGGACTAGACACGCCTTATGCTTTTCATAATAAAGACCCTCAAGGCCCGCCACCAATCGAAATTGATTCAAGTTTTAATCCATTTCAAAAAGAAGCTGGGGTAAAAAACAAGCTCAATAAAGAGTCTTGGGAGAGTTTGTATTCCGGTCTTGAAATTCCCGAGAGTGAATCTGACTCAAATGAAGAGTTAAAACTCGATATTACTCACAGCCCAAAAGTATTTCAACTTTTTAATAAATATATTGTGACTTCTCTACGTTCGGGTCTGTTGATCATGGATCAACAAAGAGCACATCAAAGAGTACTCTATGAGGCTTTTTTGAAAGGCATTACCCAGCGAGATATTCTGAGTCAACAACTATTGTTTCCTAGAGAAATAGAATTAACTCATTCACAAATTGCGCTTTTTGAAGGGTATCAGGAAAGTCTTCATGCCGTGGGTTTTCTAACTCAATTGTCAAATAATAAGATAATCATCACTGGTGTGCCAGCAATTTGTAATGACAAACAGTTAAACCAATTGTTTGAAGATATTTTTGCAAGTACCGAGCAGGAAACTCCTTTAGAAAGTTTTAGCCAAGCTGATTTCATCTCAAAAGTGATTGCAAAATCCCTTTCAATTAAATCAGGCAAGGATCTTTCCATCCTAGAACAGCAAGCGCTGGTAGATGATTTATTTGCTTGTAAAGAGACTTTACTCTCGCCATTTGATCGTCAAATTTTTGTTACTTTAGATAAAGAAGAATTAGAAAATAAATTGAATTAATGCGAAACATAACCGAGACAGTAAAACATTTGCTGATTATTAATGGGATCTTTTTTTTAGCAACCCTAACTCTTGGTGATCTTGTCTACGATTTATTTGCTTTACATTATCCTGGAAATCCTAAATTCCAAATATGGCAGCCTTTATCGCATATGTTTATGCATGGCGATATTTCTCACATATTCTTTAACATGTTTGGTCTATACATGTTCGGAACTCCTTTAGAGCAAATGTGGGGGAAACAAAAATTTATATTTTTTTATCTTTCCACAGGTCTTGGCGCTGCTGGATTACAGCTGTTACTTTATTATTATCAGGTGGGTCAAGTCAGTGATGCATTGACTGATTTTGGAATGAATGCCCTTCAAATAGATGACTTTTATCAAACAGCCTATTTGCCCACTGCGGCAATTGATCAAATCGGAGAAAGCACTTTGTCAGGTGGTTTTAATGCCTACCGCTCTGTGATGGTAGGTGCTTCGGGTGCGCTTTATGGTGTGCTGGTTGGATTTGCTATGATTTTCCCAAATGCACGTTTGATGCTTTTGTTTCCCCCAATTCCTGTCAAAGCAAAGGTGTTGGTTCCAATACTTATTTTATCTGATTTGTTTTTCGGATTTTCTTCTTATTCAATTGGACCTATTGCTCATTTTGCCCACGTAGGAGGGGCGATTACAGGATTAATTATGATGCGATTTTGGAAAAAAAATGACTCAAATGCTAACCGTTGGGACTTATGAATCGTTGGGACAATTTAAAATATAAATACACGCAACTTTCTATTGCTGAAAAGATTATTGTCATCAATGTGATCTGTTTTGTGATTCCCTTTGTTTTCAATTCTGTTTTTTATCTTTTTCAAATTCCAACAGCTTCTTTTTCTGATTGGGTTCAGCTTTCCCCGAATTTCAACACTTTTATTACCCGCCCCTGGACTTTAATCACTTATAGCTTTCTGCACGCAGGTTTCTTTCATTTGCTTTGGAACATGATGCTCCTTTTTTACTCAGGAAGATTAATGCTAAATCTTTTTCCAGATAGAATTTTTATAAATAACTATTTTTTAGGCGCCATAACAGGAGGAATCATTTTTCTACTAAGCTATTCTTTGTTCCCTGTTTTTAGAGGTTCCTACCCACCGATGGTGGGAGCTTCTGCTGGGGTTATGGCAGTTTTTATTTTTATATGTACTTACACCCCAGAACAAGATATTCGTGTTTTCTTTTTTAACACTAAACTTAAATACTTGGGATTGGTTTTCTTTTCTTTAGATGTTATTCAAATACCCTACGGAAACGCAGGGGGTCATTTAGCGCACATTGGAGGTGCTATGCTAGGCTTTTTATACGCCCGTCAATTAGGGAAAGGAAATGATATAGGCATTTGGTTTGAAAACATTTGGAAATCGATTTTTGAAAAAAAATCGCTTAAAACGGTTTATCGGGCTCCAAAAAGCAAACCCGTCAAATCTCAAAAATCAGATGAAAATAAACAAGTAAAGATTGACGCCATTTTGGATAAAATAGGAAAATCAGGATATGATAGCCTTTCAAAAGAAGAAAAAGATTTTCTTTTTAGAGCGGGTAAAGACTAATCTTTTTAGTTAAAGATTCAATTATGAAATTAAATTTTTTAGATAAGGTTCTCCTGCTTGTTAATTCTATTCTATTAACAGCTCAAATAATTCTAATGGGTACTTTTGGTGGCTTTTTCACTTTTCCATTGTTTAATCTCTTGGTACCTGTAATTGCTTTTGTCAATCTTATTTTTGTTTCTTATTGGCTAATTAAGTTGAAATGGCCCGTATTAATTTTTATATTTTCATTGCTAGTTGGCTTCAATCAATGGGGCATGCTTTACAAGCTCCCCAATAATGCGGTTCAAGTTTCAAAAGGATTAAAAGTGATGAGTTTTAATGTTCGATTGTTTAATCGCTATGAATGGATTAAATCAAAACATATTCCTCAAAAAATATCAAGTTTTATTAAAACGGAATCCCCAGATATTTTTTGTCTTCAGGAATTTGCGATGGAGCAGAGTCCAGAATTTTCTGACTATCCTTATCGTTTTATTGAACCTTCATTTAAAAACGGACAAAATGGTTTAAGTATATTTTCAAAATTCCCATTGATTAATAATGGAGTTATAAAATTTAATAATTCAAATAATGGTGCCATATATTCAGATATTGTCTATAAGAATGACACTCTCAGGATGTATAACATTCATTTGGAATCCTTAAGATTAAACATAAAAGACACCTTGTTTTCTCAGGAACATTCCTTAAAGTTTAAAAATCGTATTGAACAGGTCTTGCTCAAGCAACAATCTCAAATGGATCAATTTGAAAAAGTAGATAAATCCAATAAATATCCTGCGATTGTTTGTACTGATCTTAATAACAATGCTTTTTCAAAAGTTTATAGTTGTTTGAGCAAAAACCGCAAGGATGCATTCGTCGAAACTGGAGGCGGACTAGGAACAACCTATAAGTTGGCTTATTTTCCTTTTAGGATTGATTTCATTTTTGCAGATCCAAAGTTTGAGCTAATCACTTTTAAAACCTACCAGAAATCTCTTTCTGATCACAATCCCATTTCCGCAACCATTGATTGGAAATAGTTTTAAACGTCTAATTTCATTAAATAATCAACACTTTCTGGCCCCAAATTAAACAATAAGTCGAGTATGCTCAGATTGTCAAGATATCCGTGCTTTGTTGCAAATACTTGACTGTAAACAGGATTTGATTTGTTTGTTTTTTCTTTGGCTAAAATTAAAGCTCTAAATTCACTCGAGATTTCTTCTTCTTTGATAATGTTTATATCTACCTCCAAAAGTGATAATATTTCAAGAATGAGCTGGATGTTAAGCTCCATTAAGTTTTCCTGTCGGGTATGAAAGAATGGATAGAGGTCGAGTTCATAAAACTCAAAAAAAGGAGAGGAGCGGTAGGAGGCTTCGAGGGATCTCCAATGATTTTTCTGCCAAGAGGTTTCTTGATGTATTAACACATTTTTATCGAGTTGATGGTCTAAATCTTTTCGATGCACAATCGGAATGGTCAAATTTAATTTACCATTAGGACCATAAATTGAAGTTCTATTTCTAAAGGTTTGTTTTTGAAAGTGGTTAGAAATAATAAATCCGATCTCTTTTTGAGCAACAATCCAGGCCATATAATTGACAGAGGGTAGATAGGCCGGACAAACACCAACTTTCATTATTTCTCTTTTTTAGCTCTTCTTCTGGCAATCAAAGAATACACTTTCCATAGAATCAAAAGTCCAATAAAATAGGGGAAGTAGGAGATCCGTTTTCCTGTTCCACCCACTGTTGTGAATACCCGATCCCATCTTACTTTCCAGTTGCGTATGCCATCATTGATGCCATCAATGCTGAACCAAATAAATACAGGTTTTCCTACGATATGATCTGCAGGTACAAACCCCCAAAACCGGCTGTCTTCTGAACGGTGGCGGTTGTCTCCCATCATCCAGTAATAGTCTTGTTTAAAAGTATATTGAGTCACTTTTTCTCCATTGATAAATATTCCATCAGCATTGGTTACAAAGTCGTTATTTTCATAATCCATAATGGCTTTTTTGTAAAGCGATAAATTAGAGGAGTTTAAGTTAACAGTCATGCCAGCACTAGGAATAACAATAGGTCCAAAATTATCTTGGTTCCAATCGAATGGAATGCGGTTGGGGAAGAAGGTCTTATTTGGAGTTTTGTTTTTATTGATCTGCCGAACAACGCTATCCAACCAAGGTTGTTTTGCCAATATTGTAGCTTCCTTAATTGTCAGGTTTAGTGCTTTTGTTATCTCCAATAACTCACTTACTCGAAGCCCTAAGGAACGAATCAGTTCGGGTTCGAGCCCTTTATCTCTGGTGATTGCAATAAAATTATCTTGACTATTTCCAGTGCTGCCCGCAAGATAAGGAGCAAGCTTTGCGTAGCTGTTTTGAGTTATGTTTTCAATTTTATATCGCCTCAAAAAATCTTTAACTCCAACGCTTATAAGTTTTCTTGATGATATACCTTTCTCTCCATAGGCAGTAAAACCATATTGAACTTCAGCACGTTCTGGAAGGATGTTTTTAACTCCATTGATGTGAACGAATCCATCAATAATTTCGAGCGTGTCTCCAGCGATTCCGACACATCGCTTTACATAGTTTGATTTTTTGTCAATTGGTTTTTTAACTCCTTTTTCTTTAACGAAAAACTTTCTTACAGTATCTGCTGGCCAATTAAAGACGACAATGTCATTTCTTTTTACTCTTTGAATTTTAGGAAATCGCATGTAAGGTAATTGCGGTTTGTTCAAATACGATCTCGTTTTGATAATTGGAATTGTATCATGAACCATTGGGAAAGAAACCGCTGTTGAAGGAACTCGAGCACCAAAGTGAAACTTACTAACAAATAAGAAATCACCGATTAACAGAGATTTTTCTAACGACCCTGTTGGGATAATATAGGGTTGGAAAAAATAATTATGAACAAAGGTTGCCGCAATAACAGCAAATACAATAGAACCAATCCAATCGTTAAATCCAGAACTTGGGATTGAGCTTTTATCCTTAATGTACTTTAGATTAGTGCTATAGTTTAATACAAATAAATAAAATCCTAAAGTGAAAATCACTAACAATACCTCTATGGTTTTGTTTTTACCGAAATTCTTCAGTGTTTCGACCCAAATGGCAATAAACATTAACAGATTGATTACTGGAAAAAAAAGTAAAAACACCCACCATTTTGGACGCCTGATAATTTTCATTAAAACAATAGCATTATAAACTGGTATTATTGCTTTCCATGATTTTTCTCCTGCTGCTCTGTATAGTTTCCATGTTCCTAAAAAGTGAACTACTTGAAGGGCTAAAAAAAACAGTATCCATTGTATTAAAGTCATTGTTATGTTTTTTTAAATGTAAAGATTTTACACTACTATTAATTCTATTTTAGGAAAGATTTAAGACATCATTCATTTTGAAAATTCCTTTTTTTCCAACGATCCACTCCGCAGCAACCAAAGCTCCAAGCGCAAAACCCTCTCTGTTGTGTGCTTCGTGTTTAATGCTGATTGCATCAATTGAAGATTCATAAGTAACGGTATGCGTACCTGGGACTTCTCCTTCTCTAATCGCATCAATCTGTATTTCATCCGATTTATCTGTAGAAAGACTCCAATCACTGGACTTACTGTTTTCTATGATTCCTTCTGCTAAAGTAATTGCAGTTCCACTGGGAGCATCGAGTTTGTGAATGTGATGAATCTCTTCAATATTCACCTTGTATTCAGATTGGTTATTCATCATCTTGGCCAATTGTTCATTTAATTTAAAAAACAAATTGACGCCAATGCTGAAGTTAGAAGCATAGAGAAAAGCAGTATCATTTTTAGTAGTAAAATCAGTCACTTTTTTAAGATCTTCTAACCATCCGGTTGTTCCACAAACTACAGGGATTTTTAAAGATAATGCTGAAAAGATATTGTTTACAGCAGCGTCTGGAATACTAAAGTTGATTGCAACATTTGCGTGCTCAAGAGTTCCCTCGATTTGGTCTTTGTCAATCTTAGCTACGATTTCATGCCCACGATTTTTCGCGATATTCTCGATGGCTCTACCCATTCTTCCATATCCTAATAAAGCTATTTTCATTCTTAATAATAATTATAGTTTAACCACCATTTTTAATCCTACGTTTGAATTGACGCCATAGATATCCGACTCAAAATGGGGTTTTACACTTAAATTGTCTTTAACATTAAATTGCATCAAGTGCGCACCTACGTTCGCATCCAAAATATTTAGCATGTAAGTTCCAATGATAAATAGAAAAGACATGTCTCTATATTTTTTATGGAATTCCATTCCTTCTAGCAGTTTGCTTTTCTCAGGGATAAGCTCTATAAACTCATCATCTGTAAATCCGCTAGATCTTCGCTTATAGGCCGCCCTATAGCGATTCATTTGTTTTTTATTGTGAGAATAAAAGTAAACCGAGCTGCCAATTGCGCCATAAACAAGTGGTATTTTCCAAGCCTGACCAATGTAGGCCTGCCCTAACCCCGGAATGATAGCGGAATAAAATGCTGCTCTTGAGGGCGTTAAAGGGTTTTCAATCAAACGTTCTTTTCGACTTTTCGGAATCTTTTTTTCGAGTTCCTGAGCGTAAAGCTGCAAGTTGATAAAAAATAAAAACAAGAGAAAGACACTAGTCTTCAAGGTTTATTTTTTTTAATATTTGACTTAACTCTTTGTGTGAATCAAAGTGAATTTGAATACTTCCCTTTTCCTTTTCGTTACCTTTTACAGTGATTTTGGTGTTAAAATAGGCTTCGAAATCTGATTTTGTAGATTTGTATAGCTCAGGCTGAACCTTATTTGTTTTCAGCTCACTTCTGCTTTCTTTTACATTCTTCACAAGTGACTCAGTTGCTCGAACAGAAAGGCCTTGAGAAACTATTTTTTCGTAAACTTCAAGTTGCTTTTCTGTTTCTTCAATATTGATGAGTGCTCGTCCATGACCCATGGATAAAAACCCATCTCGCATTCCAGTTTGGATAATTGGATCTAGCTTTAATAAGCGCATATAGTTGGCAACTGTAGAGCGTTGTTTTCCAACCCGCTCACTCAATTGATTTTGCGTTAAATGTATTTCATCAGTTAACCTTTGGTAGGACAAGGCGATTTCGATTGGGTCTAAGTCGCGTCTTTGAATGTTTTCGACCAACGCCATTTCCAGAGTTTCTTGATCATTGGCAATTCTAACATAAGCTGGAATTGTTTCTAGATTAATTGATTTAGAAGCTCTAAATCTTCTTTCACCTGAAACCAATTGATATTTATTGCGATCTAGTTTTCTTACAGTAATCGGTTGAATGATACCGAGCGCTTTGATCGAGTCTGCCAATTCTTTAATCGATTCCTCGTTAAAGTTTGTTCGGGGTTGATAGGGATTGACTTCAATTTTATCAATATCTAATTCGACGATATTTCCAACAAGTTTGTTTGCGTTGGGATCCTCAATCGAGCGAATTTCATTTTGCGGGTCGTCTAATAATGCCGAAAGCCCTCTTCCTAAAACTTTTCTTTTGTCTTTCTTAGCCATTGACCACTGAAGTTTTATTGTTATTTAAAATTTCTTGTGCCAAAGATAAATAGTTTTTTGCTCCTCTGCTTGTTGCGTCGTAATCAATAATGCTTTCACCAAAACTTGGCGCTTCACTCAATCGGATATTTCGCTGTATGATTGTTCTGAAAACCATTTTTCCAAAATGCTTTTGAACTTCTTCTACTACTTGATTTGAAAGTCTCAGCCTAGAGTCATACATGGTTAAAAGTAGACCTTCAATATCTAAATTTTTATTGTGTATTTTTTGAACGCTTTTGATGGTATTTAGTAATTTACCTAGCCCCTCTAAAGCAAAGTACTCACATTGTATTGGAATAACAAGTGAGTCAGCGGCAGTCAATGCGTTTAGCGTTATTAGTCCTAAGGAAGGTGCACAGTCTATGATTACATAATCATATTGGTCCAAAATAGGCTGTAAAGCTTTTTTGAGCATGTACTCCCTTTCGTTTTTATCCACCAATTCAATCTCAATAGCGACAAGATCAATGTGAGAAGGGATTAAATCAAGATTAGGAGTACTGGTTGCAACAATGGTTTCGGCAACATTTGCAGTATGCTCTAACAATTGATAGGTTCCCAGTTTTTGAAGTTTCACCTCCACACCAAGTCCAGAAGTAGCATTGGCTTGTGGATCAGCATCTACCAGAAGCACTTTTTTCTCCAGAACAGCCAAAGCAGCGGCAAGATTGACAGAGGTTGTTGTTTTACCAACTCCTCCTTTCTGATTCGCAATCGCAATTATTTTAGCCATTAATAAAATATATTTGTTAAAAATACAATTAAAAATAAGGCTTTAAAAATTAATGTGAGTTTTGATTCAAAAAACAAAAAGCCTTTTATTTATTGTTGGATACTGTCTTTGTATTCGATGTAAAAAATGGTTTCATTTTCTTTTTTGTGACCGTATTTTTCACGTGCAAACCTTTCTAAGCTATCAGTGTTTTTTAAATATTTAATATTTTTTTCATCCTCTTTTATTAACTTCTCTAATTCTTTTTTTTGTATTTCAAGTTTTTCAACCTCCCGATCCAGCTCGTTGTGAATTTTGAGAGAATGGGTGTCCAAAAAGATCATCCAAATAAGAAAAACAATAAATATTACAAGATATATATAACGATATATATTATTAAAAACGTTCTTTAAGTTCATGTGTTTTAGAAGCCTATTCTTGAATTTGACTGACGCGTTGCAGCGTGATTACTTGTTCACTCGAATTGTTCCAACTGTTTAGAATGTAGTTCATGACATCTGCAATTTCTTCCTCCTCTAATCCTTGATTCTGCATGACTCCATCATAGGTTTCTCCATTGACTTTGATAGGACCATTTAATCCATATTTTATTCCTTTAATACTTAAATCGATATTGTTTAATAAGTAATCAGAAGCTGCCAAAGGGGGGAAAACCCCCGAAACTCCTTCGCCAGAATCTAAATGACATTGAACACAAAAATCTTGATAGATTCCTGCACCATCCGCAATACTTTCTTCCAATGGTTTGTTTTGATGAAGCCAAGAGATTTTAAAAAAAAGGAAAAGACCAAAGATTAAGGAGATTAGTTTCATTATTTTTGAATCACTTTTAAAATCCCTTTACCCTCAACTCCGATGTATAGATAACCATCTGGGCCTTCTTTAACGTTTCTAATGCGTCCAATTTCATTTAATATTTTTTCTCTTTTCACCACTTTACCTTTCTTGATTACGAGGTGTTCCAGGTATTTGAATTTAAGAGAGCCAACAAACAAATCTCCCTTCCATTTCTTGTAAACCCTTGAGGAAGAAAAGGCCATTCCGCTTGGCGCGATAGAAGGAACCCAATAATAAAAAGGTTGTTCCATTCCTGGTCTAGATCTTTCGTCTGTGATGGGAGTTCCGCTATAATTTATACCATAAGTGATAACTGGCCATCCGTAATTTTTTCCTTTTTGGATGATATTGATTTCATCACCACCTTTTGGGCCGTGTTCATTTTCCCAGATTTCTCCAGTTTTTGGATGAACAGTCATCCCTTGAGGGTTTCTGTGTCCGTAGGAAAAAACTGCCTTTTTAGCTCCATCGGTATTTATAAACGGGTTGTCAGACGGTATACTTCCATCAAGATTCAGACGGTAAATTTTCCCTCCATCTCTTTTGAGATCTTGAGGATTAACATCTCGATTCCCTCGATCTCCTACAGAGAAAAACAAATGCCCATCATCATCAAAAACAATCCTTGATCCCCAGTGTTGTCCTTTGGTTGTATTGGGTGTCGCTTTATATAAAAGTTTAACATCTTCTAGTGTATTGGCATTCAACTTGGCTTGGTAGAGCGCAGTGTTTCCGCCTTTATCTCCTTCAATATGACTTGACAAGGTCATGTAGATCAAATTATTGCTTTTAAAATCAGGATGAACGGCAACGTCCAAAAGCCCTCCTTGTCCTCTTTTGTAGACTTCAGGAAGTCCGCCTACTTCTGTTTTATTTCCATTTGAAACACGGTATAATACTCCTTTTTTTTCGGTTACCAGCAATTCTTTCTCACTTAGAAACGTCATGCCCCATGGTACTTCAATGCCATCAACAATTGTTTCTGTTCCGTATTTGGTTTGCTCCGGTGTTTCAATTAAAGGAGGGTTTTCTTGAGAAATACAAGAGCTAAAAGAAATGACTAGAATGGCGAGTGTTAAATATAAATTTGATTTCATTGTTGACATTATATTATGATGAAATTACGAATTAATCTTATAGAATTTATTTTGTTTTAATAAGATGTTTTTTTGTTGTTGTTAAACAACAGCTTTTATTTGCTTTATTGTTAATCTTGAGCCATTTTGTAGGCTTCAATTGTTGTGTAATATTTAGTAATCATATTTGGAACCTCCCATGTGGGTAATGCTCCATTTTCAAGGTAAGTTAAAAAATTAATAGTTACCTGTCCAAAATGTGCTTCGTGACCAATTTTTAATTCTTCTGGAACGTTTATTTTCCATAATGAATCTGAAATTTGTGTTGAAGTAACTCCAGGAAATTCCTTTTGAACTTCACTGAGTGTCGCGGCCAAATTGTTCTCGAAACCTTCAGTTTCATTGGGTTGGATGTATAAGGTGGTTTTGTAATTTTCGGCTTCACCTTGTTTAATGATTAAATCACTCTTTGTTCCACGCATAATACTGTAATGCGTATCCTTTGTGCCTTCTGGTGCTTTGAAATTCCAGACGACCGAAACTTTTGCGTGTTTTCCTCTAATTTTATAATTCATTTCTCCATTACAGAAAACTAATAAATTCTCTCCATCTAGATCTTTACTGAGATAGGGAGGATAATAAGAATATCCCGTAACTTTTTGAAATTCTCTGGGCGTCAATTCGGTTGGCCATCTTTTAGCACTCACCATTTCGATATCAGATCGGTCAATGATTTGGTTGGGAAAAGCTTCCCATTGAATTAGATCTACGAGGTGCGTAGTGACGTCAACAATTCCTTCACCTTCTTCGTTGATGTCGAAAAACCAAGCGGGTCTGACTAACGGTTTTCCAGATACATATTTAAAAAAATGATGAACACTCAACTTGCTGATGGCAGGTTCCGCTTCGGTTCCATCGATTAATGACCCGAAGATTTCGGAAGACATGGAAAATGCTTTTTGCAAACCTGTAGTAACCTCAAAGCGCTCGGTCATGATGTCATAAATCAGCACATTGTTCTCCTTTGCTATTCTAAAGGCTTCTTCGAGTTTTATAAATCCTTCTGGGTTGATGACCAATGGCTTGTCTGCATAGACATTTAAACCTGCTTTAACCGCAGCCAATACATAATCAATTTTTTTTGAGTTTTTCCCAGCAACGATCATTACATTTCCAGGCTTTTTAGTGACCATGTCTTGTAAGAAATTATCACTTAGGTTAACATTTACCTTCCAATCGGTTGGAGCTTCATCTCGTGAATTATAGGCAGATATTTTACTCAAAAAATCTTTTACTTCAGGCCCCTGAGGTGCAAAAACACTTATTGAAGGATCAACACCTTCATACATCGTCTTTAGTGTTAAAGCTGCATGAAAATGTCCGGGATCCAATGTCATGAATTTCACCGTTTTTGAATTATTTTTTTGACAAGAAATAAATAGAATTATTGAAATTAGTATCGCGAATTTCTTCATTATAAAATTGAAATTATTAGATTTTTATTTAACGTAATTTGTTCCATAAGGTTTTCGTTGCGGTCTACTGAGAAACGCATTTGCTTCATTGTCATTAACAAACATTTCGGTTTTTGGATTCCATTCTAATTTTCTTGGAATCTTCATTGCAATATGACTAATAAGGCAAACCGAACAAGCTCTGTGACCAATATCTACCCGAGAAATCGGAGCCTTTCTTGTTTCTATGCAATCTAACCAATTCCCGTGTTGTTCATCGATTTTATATAAATGTGTTTCGTTAGCACCGATTACAGACTCTAGAATTTTAGGATCAGAGGCATTTAAAGCCTTACTGCTTTTTTCTTTATCAGTTGGATCAGAAGCCGAAGCGGTATAACTTCCTCTTGAAACAAAAATCCAACCTTCTGAACCTTCATAACGAACTCCATTTGTATAGCCTCCACTAGTGAGTACAGAGATTCCGTTTTCATACTCATGCCTGACCATAAAGTCTCCGTGTACATTCCAAAGTCCGGACTTTGGAAAACTAGCAATCGCCTCAACAGAAATAGGACCAGTATGCTCAGTATTCATTCCCCATGCCGCTGAGTCATAATGGTGTTGTCCCCATCCTGTAATCATTCCTGCGCCATATTGTTCTAATCTCAACCATCCCGGTCGGCTATATCCTACTTGGGGGTGAACTCCGATTTCTGTGTAAGGAACTTCTGGAGTAGAGCCCAACCACATGTCATAATTTAAGTTCTTTGGAATTGTCATTGCCGGGGCGTCTGGCCCTCCTGGATCCCCAGGCAGTCCAATTTTGACAGTGTGTAATTTTCCGATTCTCCCGTTTCTGACTAATTCCGCAGCAATTCTAAATTGAGGCATTGCCCTTTGTTGGGTACCAACTTGAAGAATGGTTCCTTTGCTTTTAATCACATCTACCAATTGCCTTCCTTCTTTTAAAGTTAAAGAGGTTGGTTTTTGCAAATAAATATCTTTTCCGGCAATGGCAGCTTCCATGGCAGGTTGTGAGTGCCAATGATCTGGTGTGCTGATAATTACTGCGTCAATGTCTTTGTTTAAGAGCAACTCCCGATGATCATCGTACACTTTCGTACCGTTATAATTGCTTTTTCCGGTTTTTTCTTTGTAGAACTTATCCACTAAAATCTTAGCATCTTTTGTCCTGTTTGAATCCAAATCACAAACCGCCATTATGTTTGCTTTGTTGTGCCTCATCGTTTCTGGTAAGTCATGGCTTCTAGCAATTCGTCCACAACCAATTTGACCAATATTAATTTTGTTACTCGGAGCATCTTTCCCCAATACACTGGCGGGAACTATCGAAGGGAATCCAACCATCGCAGCTGTCCCTAAAACTGTTTTCCCAATAAACTTTCTTCTTTTCATGAGTCGTTTAGTTTTTATTTATTGTTATTTTTAAATTTTCGGCAAAGGCCTGCCAATGTTGCTCTGCTTCTTCGGGGTTTATATTTCCCTCAAAAACCAACATTCGATATTTTAAATTATATTTTCTCTGAGGCTCGATTTTCCATTCATTATGACGAATCGGGCAGAATTCAAAAAACATATCTCCTCGTCCTTTATTACCATCTATAGGCCATACTCTCATTGGTTCTGGATGTGATTTATTTTCTGGATGGCTCATGAATAATATACCATTGGTGCTTTTTCCGTCAGCAGATTCGCCGGTCACAATACACCACTTGGCTTCACTACCGTCTGCAGTTAATCTGTCTCTGCCTGAAGAAGTGAAAACCGTACAATTATCTTTGTGCCATCTTTCCGTAAACCGTAATCCCAATCCACCGCCGTAACGATAGGCCTCAAAGAGAATTCCATTGGGCAATGGACTGCTAAATTCACTTGTATAATCTAGAATGTATTGATCTTTCCCGTCAACTTCCCACATTTTTATTTTTAGGTTTTCATTTATAGCAACCTCACCAATTTCTCGATTTTCCAAGATCAAGTGTTCCTGTTTTGCATCAAACGCGGCAAATATACTTCCAGCTTGAATTGAATTAAATTCTTTAAACAAAACCGTTCCTTGTCCATCTTTAAGATTCCAAAAATCAATTTTTTCTGAATCAATTTTGGTTCTGGTCCATGGGCCCCATAATCCATAGTGATGAAAGTGATCTGGAGGTTGAATTCTTGTTAGTGTATCTCCTTTTGGAGAAAGAATTGGGTGAATATAGCCCGATTTTTTATAGATAGAATCTACTCCTTTTGGAGGATAAGTCATCCCATAACGATAAGTGACCAGTGCTTTTTCCTTAGAAATTAATGTTAAATCCCCTGCTGTTTTTTCGTATTTGAATTGAGTATTGACAGCTGAATTTTTCTTTTTGATTAAACAATATTCGATGCTTCCTGATTCATTCAAGGGATTGTGTTTGAACCATAATTTTTTTTGTTGATTATCAATTTGAAAATTTATTTCTTTTGATTTTGAGGATGATTTTTTTAATAATACCACCCCTGTTTCAAAATCATCGAAATGAATGTTTTCGATAGAGACACTCGTAAGTCGGGTAGCAGTGATATCATTTTTTTCAATTTCAAAACACATCATTTTTTCCTCCTTGTTAGAGAGACTCACACAAGAAGTGAGGAGGGCTATGTATACAATGTAGATTTTCATATTGAACTGCTTAAATTAAAGATAATTTTTTAATAAAATCCATTATCGCCTTTTTTTAAAATAGGCATCAATTGCTCAACTTCTTTCGTTTTTATTTGGGCGATGTTTCTATTTTCATAAGGGTCTAAAAGATGATCAAAAAGCTCAACAACTGGTTCTTGATTTCTGAAATATTTTGATAAACGATAACGCTCTGTTTTGACTGAAAATCCATTTTTCCAATAGCTATAGGCAACATTTCGTTTGCTTAAATCAGGTATTTTGATTAAATCTACAAAACTTTCCCCATCAACTTTGTGGTGTTGTTCAACTCCGCATAATTCCAAAAGGGTAGGGTAGAGGTCCACCGTTTCAAGTATTGAATTTACTTGACTGTTTTTTGTTTTCAACCCTGGGACTTTTATTATCAATGCACTTTTTAAAGCAATATTAAAAAGTGTGTGTTTTCCCCAAACTCGATCATTTCCCAAGTGCCAGCCATGGTCTCCCCAAATAACGACAATCGTATTTTTATCTAGTTCAAGATTTTTTAATTCATCAATTACTCTGCCTATTTGTGCATCGGCATAACTGACCGCGGCATAGTAAGCATGCACTAGTTTTTGAGAATACGCATCAGAAAGTGGTTTAGAGAGACTTGCTTTTTCATCAGAGAGTTTGTAATTATTAAACTCTCCCATCTTTTGAAGGCTTGCAGGATTTACATTTTCAGGAATAAAGGGATCTGGCGCAATTGGAATGTCGCTTCTGTTGTATAGGTCCCAATATTTTTTAGGTGCATTAAAAGGCAGGTGGGGTTTGAAAAAACCAACCCCAAGAAAGAATGGCTTATTAATTTTCTTTAATAATTTGAGTTCTGCAATCGCACTTTTTGCAATTAACCCATCGGGATACCCTTCGTCATCGACATCAGCGGATTCATAAGGTTTTACTTGATTTTTGAGACTTTGACGATTTTCTCCATTTGCATAACCAAAAAAGGCATTCCAGCCAGTTCCCCATTTACCAGAATCAAAAACGAATTTGCTCCAACTGTGTGGCATTTCTTTTATTTTAGAAGGCGATTCGTTATAACCATAAACAAGACCATCAACAGAATGACTTAGTTTGCCAATTCCTACAGTGTTATAACCACTTTTTCTGAATTGATGTACAAAAGATTCTGGTTTTTCTTGTTCTTTTTTGTTGGCCATTTCAGTGTAAAATGCTTGATTTGAAATGTGCTTTATTTTGCTGGGCCGCATGCCTGTCATTAGGCTATACCTTGAGGCACCGCAGGTTGGAACTTGAACATAATGCTGAGTGAACAAAGTTCCTTCTCTTGCCAGGCGATCGATATTCGGACTCTTTACGATATTGTTTCCGTAAACCCCCAACTCTGGTCTTAAGTCATCAACAGCAATAAACAAGACATTGGGTCTTTCATCTACGATTGTGTTCTTATCTGAATGGCATCCAATGGATAGGATTACCAAATACAATAGGAGAGAACGTGATTTATTTTTCAATGATGAATTAAATTGATTACTTCCGTGTTCGCACACAGTGCAAATTTAAATGTTTTAAGACTAGAATTCAAATTTGATTTAATTAAAAAATGTATTTAACCAATGTACGTTTATATTTTCTTGAGCTCAATCAAATTGTTGTTAAAGTTTAATTAAAGATTACTTTTGAAAAATTAATAAATACAATTCATGAAAAAGATATTTGCATCAGTTTTATTAGCTCTAATTCCAATTTTTGTTTTTTCACAAAGTCTTTCTTCATTTGAGCTTTCAAAGGAATGGTTGACTAAAATCGAAAAAATCGCACCCGAAGGAAAAGGATTAAAGGTCAAAAAGAACATCTTGATTTTCTCGCTACACACTGGTTTTAATCATTGGACCATTCCCCACACTGAGGCTGTGATGAAATTGATTGCTGAAAAGTCAAATGATTTTAATGTTACTGTTTCTAAAGACATTTCAGTTTTTGATAAAAAAAATATTAAAAAATTTGATGCAATTATTTTAAATAATAATTGTTCTGACAGAGAGCGGCGCGACCTTTTGTGGGATGCACTTCAGTCAGACATCAATCTGAGTGAAAAGCAGCGGTTGAAAAAAGCGAAAAAACTTGAAAACAACTTATTGAATCACATCAAGAAAGGAAATGGTGTCATGATGATGCACGGCGGAATAGTAATGCAAAATAATTCGCAAGCGTTTAGTCAGATGGCTGGAGGTAGTTTTGATTTTCATCCTGCGCAACAAAACATTCATGTCAAACTGGTTGATCCCAACCATCCCTTGGTGAAAAGTTTTGATCCAACTGGTTTTGTTCATTATGATGAGCCTTATTTTTTTAAAAATGATTACTTAAATTATAATTTCAGACCACTACTTTACATGGATTTGGATGAAATTAAAATGAAAAGAGAAAGACCAAAGGATAAAGTTAAATACCTTTCCTGGATAAAGAAATATGGAGCGGGGAGGGTCTTCTATTCTTCACCTTCTCATAACGCCCAAAGCATGGAAGACCCTAAACTTCTGTCTTTCTTCTTGAACGGATTGTACTATGTTGTTGGAGCGATAGAATGTGACGATTCTCCTATGGGTAAATCAGAGTAGCGATCAATTCCTTTAGGAGTAAAAACCTCGATTAATATAAAATTATCGAGGTTTTTAATTATATATATATTAAAACTAGTCGGGATGACAGGATTTGAACCTGCGACCCCACGCCCCCCAGGCGTGTGCGCTACCAGGCTGCGCCACATCCCGAAAAAAAAGATAAAAAAAAGCCCAAATTAATGGGCTTTGGTCGGGGTGGCAGGATTCGAACCTGCGACCTCCGCGTCCCAAACGCGGCGCGATGACCGGGCTACGCTACACCCCGAAGAAAAATAAAAACACATGTTTTTATTTATTATATCTTCAATTTTAGGTTTTTCCTAAAACTCCGGTTCTATATTTAAAAAATACTTTTTTCAATATTTCAATTGCGTATTGTGCGTTTTTATTTCAACACTGGACTACGCTATGTCCTTTCAAGGGCGCAAATATAATATTTTTAATATATAAATTTAACGGATTATGAAGATTAATTTATCCTTTATTCCGAAAGACTTTTATTTAGTATTCAGATTCATCAAAACAGCGATTAATAAGTTCCTTGTTTAAAGTAAAATGTATTTGGGGAATATTTCTGAATCACAAACTCTGATTCAGTTTTCGATATAAAAAATTGAGATTTGGCTTCAGCGAAACCTAAAAATAAAAACGTAAAAATACTAACCAACCAGATGCCCAATAAAATTAATTTTCCCAGCAAACTAATCGATTTTGATTTTGGGTTTAATAATTTCATACCCAAAAGGAACAAAAATACCATGGGGATTAATAAGGAAATGAACACCAAGAAGCTAATTAGGGTAAAAGGCGTGTCGGGTCCAATGCTGAAATTCGCAAAAAACTCTGGATATTCATAAAAACCCATTAATCCAATTGAGAAAATCGAAATAATCAATGCCGTAAATACAACAGAGGAGATGATCAGGAATAGTATACCAATTATAACTCCAATGATTTTAAAAACTTTACCCAAAAGATTTATTAATATGGAAAAAAAAGTTTCGGATTTTTTTTTTACGGTAGAAGTCATGCTCCTGTAATCGGCATTTTTTATTTTTTCTGAAACCTCATCAAACTCTTCTTTTATCTTTTTTTCGATGGTAGAGATGTTCACGGGTTCTCCTTTCATTTGGAGTTTTTCTGCAGTAGTTTTCGCCTCAGGGATTAATGCCCACATGATGATGTACACGATTACAGGTGCCCCTGCAGAGAAAACAGCTAAGATTAACCAGATAATCCTCATCCAAATCGTTTCAATGCCAAAATAGCTACCAAGTCCCGAAATAACACCACCAATATAGCGGTCTTCTGGGTTTCGAAATAACTTTTTTTCAGGGCGAATGAATCTTTCTTGATCATCTTCACTGATAAAGTCTTCTGGTTGACCCATAGTGTCAATTACAGAATTGATATTTGAGAGTACAATCACTTGATCAGCATGTTTTTTTATTTCTCGCAACAACTCAGCGATTCTACTTTCTATATCCTCAATAATTTCTTCTTTTCCTTGAGTATTAGAAAAAGTGATTTTAAGCTTTCCGAGATATTGTTGCAATAGTTTATAGGCAGATTCATCAATATGAAAGAAAGTTCCACCGAGGTTAATGTTTATTGTCTTGTTCATATTATTTGTGGTTAGATTTAGAAATAGTGTTTACGGCTTTAAAAAGTTCTTCCCAAGTAACAGCTAGCTCTGATAAAAACAGCTTGCCTTCTTTTGTTATTTTATAATATTTCCTTGGGGGACCAGAGGTTGATTCTTCCCAGCGATACTCCAATAAGCCACTGTTTTTTAATCGATTAAGGAGTGGGTAAATGGTTCCTTCAACTACTAACATTTTAGAAGATTTAAGGGTGCTTAGTATTTCGGAAGTATACTTGTCTTTGTCCGCGAGTATTGTTAAAATACAAAATTCAAGTACGCCTTTTCGCATTTGAGCTTTTGTGTTATCGATGTTCATTATGATTTCTTTTTTTACAAATGTATGTAAAAAAAGGTAATATGCAATACATAGTACTAATTGTTCAGATTTTAACATTTTGACAACACTACTTGATTAATAAATAAAATATATTTATTCTATGTTAAACATTACGCAAACATCATCGGCATATTTTTTTTACAAAAGTGTTTTAAGGAAAGTGAGTTTTCATCCTGACCTCTTTAATAAAGAACTTAATAAAGCGATTTCTTATCTTCCTACAGAGGAAGGTGCGAGACTTTATAGATGGTCACTTAGCTATGTCAAATCACATCCAGAACTTTTTCAAAGTTTGTCTTTGAGTGATTAATTTTTTTGTGGGGGGATGACTTTGATGTTATCAAACTTTATGGCCCCTCTGATAATGCTGCTTATTGTTGCTCTTAGCGCAGAAATAATGGGCATCTTCAATTGACTTTTAGAGTGGATTAAACTGACTTCTCTTGCAGGGGCAGGAGTTGTAAATAACCTTATTTTTTTTTGCTTTTCTTTAGATAATTCAATTCCGTGCAGATAGGGGAGTAGTGTCATTCCCAAGCCCTCATCCGCCAATTTGATTAAGGTTTCAAAGCTTCCGCTTTTAATTTCAAACCTGTTGTTGTTTTTTTGTTTAACCTGGCAGAGATTTAAAACATGATTCCTAAAACAATGCCCATCCTCAAGGACTAAAATTTCTGAGACATCTAAATCCTCAACAGCGATCTGTTCATTACCGAAAAGCGAATTTGATTCTGGAATATAACCTACAAAAGGCTCATGGTATAGCGGTATTTCTATGATGCTGTCTTCACCTAGTGGCGTCGCTGCGATTCCAGCATCTATGTGCCCTTGATTTAAAAGTTTTGAAATATTTTCAGTAGTCAATTCCTCAATTTTTAAGTCCACTTTGGGAAATTTTTTCGTAAAAATATTTAAGAACATTGGTAGTAGAGTAGGCATAATTGTAGGGATGATTCCCAGTCTAAAAACTCCTCCTATAAAACCTTTTTCCGTAGAAACAATATCACCCATCCGGTTCGCCTCATCAACAATCCTCTTCGCTTGTAAAATTATTTTTTCGCCTACATCGGTCATTATGATTGGTTTTGTTCCCCGATTAAATATTTTTACGCCCAGTTCTTCTTCAATTTTCTGGACTTGCATGCTCAAGGTAGGTTGCGTAACAAATGATTTTTCAGCTGCAGTCGTAAAGTTACCATATTCGGCCACTGCTAGCATGTATTTGAGTTGGGTGAGTGTCATTATTGATAAAATTTATTATTAATATAAAAGTAATAATATTTTCTGATATTCGTTTTCTACAAATTAAAATTTAACAAATATTTTTTTAAATTAAAAAGAATTATAAGAAAATATTATTCAATAATTATAGTTTTTAAATAAACATTATTATGTGGCATTTCCCTACTGTCAACCGGCTCTTTGTTGATCTTATCAACCACCTCCATTCCACTAATCACTTCGCCAAAGGCGGTGTAACTTCCGTCAAGATGATAAGCTCCGGGAGACTGCTGTACGATGAAAAATTCATAAGGAGAAGCCATTTTGTGTGGATTGTCAATTTCACTACTTGGCACAGAAATTACGCCGCGGTGGTGTGGGTGTCCCTTTTTAGTGTCTGGTGGCAGGAGATAACGTCCTATTTTAGTTCTTTTTAAAGCGCTCTTTCGACTGTCGGAATTCCCACCTTGTATTATAAACCCAGGAACAACCCTGTGGAAGATGCTGCCTTCAAAATAATTCATTTTCGTTAAATAAACGAAATTTGCTCTGTGGTAGGGGGTGTTTTCATAAAGTAGAATATCAATGTTACCATAACGTGTTATAATCCTGACCTTGTTTTCTTTATTGTTTTTCTCGTATTCATAAAAGAAAGGAATGGCATTGTCATCATTTAGAAAAACAGTTTTACTTTTGGTTTCAGTTTTGATTTCTGTTTTTTTCTCCAAAGAGGGTTTGCTTTGTTTGTTTTTTTCTTTAGTTTGACAAGAATATTGAAGTGCTACTAATGATGCTAATAAAAGGACTTTAAAATATTTCATGAATTTCAAAAAGTTTTTAGATCAAAAGTCAAAGTTAAAACAAATTACGCTCTCTGGAAATGAAGCGCATTCGCTCTTGGCCCCGCCTCAAAGAATGAAACAACTCGAATCGGTTTTTAAACACAAAACCACTCCAAAAAAAGCTGCAGTCTTAATTCACCTTTACCCTGATGAAAACGATTTACTTCACTTTGTTTTAATTCAACGCAACAGTTATGTTGGTGTTCATTCTGGACAAATTAGTTTTCCAGGGGGAAAGCCTGAAGCCAAAGACGCTAACTTATGGGATACCGCTCTCAGAGAATCTTCAGAAGAAGTGGGTCTGAACGGAATAGAGATTCATAAGCTTAGGTCGCTAACGGATATCTTTATTCCTCCTAGTAATTTTTTAGTTTCCCCTTTTGTTAGTTACAGTTTTGAAAAGCCTGAGTTTGTCCGCCAAATAAAAGAAGTAGATCTGATTTTAGAAATCCCCGTTAGTAAGCTGTTGGGGCACGAGCAGGTATTGTGTAAAAATCTGACTACCAATTATATGGATGAATTTGAGGTTCCCTGCTATGTTTTTAATGAAAAAGTAGTGTGGGGGGCAACGGCTATGATTTTGTCAGAATTAAGGATTTTATTGCTAAGCTAGCCTAAAATTGTTTTTATATTTGCTTAGTTATTGAAAATAATTATGTTAAAAAGAAACCCTTTTGGTCAAGTTTTAATTATTAAAAAGTGGCTTATTCGTTATATGGGTTTTATGACCCACAGACGCTATAGAGGATTTAACGAACTTAAAATAGAAGGATCTTCTTTTATTAAGGACCTCCCCGATACCAATGTTTTATTTGTTTCAAATCATCAGACCTATTTTGCTGATGTGGTTGCTATGTTTCATGTTTTTAATGCCAGCCTCAGCGGCCGAACTGATTCAATAAAGAATGTTGGGTATTTGTGGAACCCTAAATTGAATATTTATTTTGTAGCGGCAAAAGAAACAATGAAAGCCGGATTGTTGCCTAGAATTTTTGCCTATGCGGGATCTGTTTCTATAGAAAGAACTTGGAGAGAAAAAGGACAAGAAATCAATCGAAAAGTCAAAATGAGCGATATTTCTAATATAGGTATTGCATTAAATGACGGTTGGGTGATTACATTTCCGCAAGGGACGACCAAGCCTTTTCGGCCAATCAGAAAAGGAACGGTGCATATCATTAAAAAATACAAACCCATTGTAGTGCCCATAGTGATTGATGGGTTCAGAAGGTCTTTTGATAAAAAAGGAATTAGATTGAAGAAAAAAGGAATTCTTCAATCAATGGAAATCAAGGCTCCGTTAGAGATTGATTATGAAAACGAATCCTCTGAGTCAATTATAGAAAAAATAGAGTATGCCATTGAGCAGCATCCTTCCTTTCTTAAAGTCCTTTCAAAAGAACAGATTGAAGAGCAAGAAAAGTTAAATACTAGTCGCGAATGGTAGTAGTTTAAGACTAAATTTTTTGTCAGAAATTTTATTTAATAATTCCTGCACAGCTAACTCTAGCTCCAGCTGCTCCAGAGGGTTGAGAAATTAAATCATCTTCACCTTGGTGAACAATTATAGCTTTTCCAATGATATTTTTGTTTGCATCATCACAACCCAAACACCACAAGTCTGTTGAGAAAGTGATCATGCCATGACCGTTTTCATTGGCATTAAAATTACCGATATCCCCTCTGTGGTATCCTGCCTCATTCCCCCAAGCTCCGTGATTTTCGAAAGTTGGATTCCAGTGACCTCCTGCTGATTTTCCATCATCCGAGGAGCAATCTGCCGTTTCGTGAATGTGTATGGCATGATTTCCCGCAGTCAATCCATTGATGTGGGCTTCCAAAGTTACTTGACCTCCCTTTTCAATGAAAGTGATTTTACCGGAAGTGCTGCTCCCACTTTTTGCATTAACACTGATCTCAAGTGTTTTCTCTTCTTCTTGGCAGGCGAAAATTAAAGCAACAATAAATAATGAAAAAAATATTTTTTTTAGTAGACGCATGGTGATTAGTTTTTCGTTTATAATGACTGGATGTAAATACAAAAGTAAAGATACTAATTTACCTGTATACATTTTAATTAATGTTAAACCCTAAAGGTGTGAATGTTTATAATTTCAAAATTTTATATTTGTCCCTCTTATGAAAAAGAAAATTATCACACTATATGTATTTATGATTTTGGCAGCTTGTAAAACAAACTATGATTCAGTTGCTTTTGATCAGAATAAAACCCCTGCTAAACCAGATTTTTCAAAAATAGAAAGTTGGGCTGTTTTGCCAGGCAATTACCCTGAGGACTTAAAGTCATTGGTAAAGGAAACAGCCTCTAAAAAAGCGGATGTTTTTTTTGTTTATCCAACGCTATTGACGGATAAGAAAAATTCGGATTGGAATGCAGATGTTATGATTGAATCCACAAAAGATTATATTAGATCAACTGCGGTTAAATACCAAGCCTCTGCTTTTGCAGCTGCTGGAAATTTATACGTGCCTTTTTACAGACAAGCACATTATCGGATTTTTGTTGATGGATACAAAGATCAAGGCTTGCCAGCATGGGATGTTGCTTATGAAGATGTGAAAGCTGCTTTTCAATACTATTTAGAATACCACAATCACGGAAAGCCGATTATTATTGCCGCTCACAGTCAGGGAAGCATGCATGCCCGCCAACTGATTAAAGATTTTTTTGATGACAAGCCACTTCAGAATCAATTAGTCGCAGCCTATTTAGTTGGAACTCGAATTTTTAAAGATGAATTTAAAACAATCAAGCCATTAACAAATCCCCTAGCTATTGGTGGTTTTGTAAGCTGGAATACTTTTAAAATGAACAAACTCCCAAAGAGTTATGAAAGATGGTTCGTTGGCGGAGTTGTGACCAATCCTATTACTTGGGACAATCAGAATGAGTCAGATATTGAAGACCATAAAGGGGTATTAAACAAAGATTTGAAAGTTTATCCTAAAAGTTTAAAGATTAAGAAAATCGACGGATTGTTGTGGTCTAGTGTACCTAAAATTCCTGGTCGAATTTTGTTGTCCGTTGTTAAAAATTACCATTACGCAGACATCAATCTTTTTTGGGGAGACATTCAAGAGAATGCACAAGAACGCGTAAACCATTGGTTTGAAGTGAATCAATAAGTGTTGGTCAAATCTGATGAAAACAAAAAGCATACCTTTAAAATTGAAAAGCTTAAAAGAAAAATGGATAAATCAACCCCTGTAGTATGGATAACGGGCGCTTCTTCAGGAATTGGTGCAGAACTGGCGAGACAGTACTCCAAAAGAAATATTAATCTGATTCTCTCAGCAAGAAGAGCAGCGGTTTTATTAGAGGTTAAAGAAAGCTGTATGGGACATTCTAAAATCCAAATACTTCCCTTTGATATAATTGATTTTGATTCAGCTCCAAATCAGGTTGAGAAGGCACTTTCTTTCTTTGGAAGGGTCGATGTGTTAATAAATAATGCTGGAATTAGTCAACGTTCTTTAATCTTAGACTCTAAATTTGAGGTGTTCAAAAAAATAATAGAGATTGATTATTTAGGAACTGTAGCACTTTCAAGGGCGATTCTCCCTCATTTTATTTCACAGCAATCGGGACATTATGTTGTTGTGAGCAGTGTTATGGGTAAATTTGGTTCTCCCTACCGATCTGGTTATTGTGGTGCTAAACATGCCCTTCACGGTTTTTTTGATGTTATGCGAATGGAACATCAAAAGGATAATATTTATGTAACTATGGTTTGTCCCGGTTTTGTTGCAACCCCTATTGCATTAAATTCTATTCAAGGAGATGGCACTGCATTGGGTAAAGATGACGAAGCTACTCGAAAGGGGCTAGATGTCGTTTATTTTGTAAGAAAAATGATACATGCCATCGATCAAAAAAAGTGGGAATTGTCTATAGGTGGAAAAGAAAAATTAGGTGTATTTTTAAAAAGATTGTCAAATAAATTGGTACACAATGTCGTAATTCGATCTCGTGTCAGATAAAAATAAAACGATGAATAATCCAAATAAAGAATCACAAAGAAGGACAGCAATTAAGAAAATTTTACTTGCAACTACAGGGCTTTCAATGGCCGATGGAATGGCAATTAATTTACAAAAAACAGAAAATAATAAAACAAAATCTTTAATGAAAGGAAACATTAATCATTCGGTTTGCAAATGGTGCTATGGGGAGATTCCTTTAGACGAATTTGCAATTAAAATCAAGGAGATGGGCATAACAGGTGTCGATTTAATCGGCCCTAAGGATTGGCATATTCTTAAAAAACACAATCTCGAATCCACAATGTGTAACGGAGCTGAAATTAGCCTAACAGAAGGTTTTAATGACCCTCAGTACCATCCAAAATTAATTGAGAGCTACAAGAAACATATTGATTTAGTCGCAGATGCTGGCTATACCAATCTCATTTGTTTTAGTGGCAACAGGCGAGGTATTGACGATGAAACTGGACTCGTAAATTGTGTCAAGGGTTTAAAAGAAATCATAGGACTTGCAGAAAAAAGAGGTGTGGTGCTTCAGATGGAATTATTCAATTCTAAAGTTGATCATCCCGATTATATGTGTGACAATTCTGCATGGGGAGTTGCGCTCTGCAAAAGATTAGGCTCCCAAAACTTTAAACTACTCTATGATATTTATCACATGCAAATCAGCGAGGGAGATATCATCAGGACCATTCAAGAAAACCATCAATATTTTGGACACTATCACACTGCTGGAGTTCCAGGACGAAATGAGATTGATGAAACACAAGAACTCTTTTATCCTGCTATTATGAAAGCAATTTTTGAAACAGGATTCAAAGGGTTTGTTGCACAAGAATTTATCCCTAAGTATAAAGATGCTTTAAACTCACTTGAAAGCGCAGTAGTTCTTTGTGACATTTAATTACTTTTTTAAAACAAAAAATTTGGCTATATTAGATAAATAATTTTACTTTTGAAAAAAAATATCTTAAACAATGAAAAATCTTACTTACCTTATCATTGCTGTTTTTATGGCAACGATTGTGTCGAACGCACAAACCTCCGAAAACCCTTGGGCTGTTAGCGTTGGGGCAAATATAGTTGGTGTCCAAGATGACGCCGTTGATTCCGACACTGGTTTAGGAGTCCCACACTTAAGTCTTTCCCGTTACATTGCTGGAGGATTTTCAATTGGTGCACAGTTTGCTAAAAACTCTTTTGACATTAACAGCATCTCAAACGACTATTTATCAGTAGATGGTATAGTAAAATATAATATCACAGAAGGAAAATATGTTCCTTATCTATTTGCTGGATATGGACTTTCTAAATTTGGTTCAGATTCTAGCAAGGATGGAAACTTTCCGTCAACAGAAGCTGCAAGAACTATATTAGGAGGAGTAGGATTTAATTTTTACCTCTCTGACAATTGGGCACTTAACGCAAGCACCTCTTATCGTTCTGCAAATGAAGCACGTGCATACAATCACTTACAGCATGTAATTGGAGTAAGCTTTAACTTTGGAGCGCAGGATTCTGATAAAGATGGCGTTTCTGATAAAAAAGATGTTTGTCCAGAAATTCCTGGTTTGAAAGAATTCGAAGGATGTCCTGATACTGACGGTGATGGAATCCCTGACAATAAAGACGCTTGTCCAGAAGAAGCTGGAAGTGCCGAAATGAATGGTTGTCCAGATTCTGATGGAGATGGTGTTGCAGACAGCGAAGATGCTTGTCCAGACAAAGCTGGAAGCGCTGAAATGAATGGTTGCCCAGATTCTGACGGAGATGGTGTTGCTGATAATTTAGACAAATGTCCTGAGCAAGTAGGTGATGCAGCCAACAACGGTTGCCCATGGGATGATAGGGATGGAGATGGTGTTGCAGATAAAGATGATGCTTGTCCAGATGAAGCTGGTGAAGCTGCGAATAATGGTTGCCCAGCAGTTCCTCAAAAATTAATAGATTTCTTACAAGGAGATAATTCTAAAATTCTTTTTAAAGCAGATAGTTATGTTATTTCTAACGATGCTACCTCTAAATTGAATAGTTTGAAAGCTGTTTTAGAAGAGTATCCAGATGCTTCAATTATAATCGAAGGTCATGCTTCAGAGGATGGTAGTTTTGAATACAATCAGAAACTATCCGAAAAACGTGCCAATACTGTAAAAGATGCACTTATCGCTGCCGGAATAGAGGCAAACCGATTAGAAACTAAAGCATATGGTGAGACAAAACCAGTTGCTGACAATAACACTAAAGGCGGAAGAGCTGCTAATAGAAGAGTCGTATTTGACAGAAGAGTCGTAATTAAAATAGGGGAATAAGTTTCCTTTATCTTTTAATTAAAAAAAACTCCTAATTTAATTAGGAGTTTTTTTTTGCTTTAAATCTAATATTTTATTAATGTTTAAGCCTTAGAATAATGAATTTCACTACATGATTTAAGTTTTTCTGCTGCTTGTTCTGCAGTAATGTCTCGTTGCGGTGTCGCAAACATTTCATAACCTACCATAAATTTTTTAACTTCTGCTGAGCGCAGCAATGGAGGGTAAAAGGACATGTGAAAGTGCCAGAACTCATTTGACATACTATTGGTTGGAGCCTGGTGAATCCCTGCTGAATAAGGAAACGAAACACCAAAAAGATTATCGTACTTGATGGTTAGCGTTTTTATTATTGATCCGAAATCTTTTTTTTCAGCATTAGAAAGAGTCAGTAATGATTGATGTTGTTTTTTAGGAACAATCATCGATTCATAAGGCCAAACTGCCCAGTAGGGAATCAAAGCTACAAACGTTTCGTTTTCAACGATTATTCTTTCATTTTTCCTAAGCTCTAAATCGATATAATCTTTTAGTAAACCTCTGTTGTTTTTATTCCAATAGTCCTCTTGGTTCTTGTGTTTTTTTTGAACCTCTTGAGGAATTGAACGTTGTGCCCATATTTGCCCATGGGGGTGTGGATTGGAACAACCCATGATTTCACCTTTGTTTTCGAATATTTGCACATGATTGATTGCGTCCATTGCCCCCAATTCCTGATACTCTTTTTGCCAAAGATCAACTACACTTAAAATTTGATGATCTTCCATCAGAGGAAGGGTAAGCGAATGATCTGGAGCATAACAGATAACTTTGCATAATCCAGTTTCGGTTTCAGCTTCTAAAAGCCCATCTTTGGCGCTTTCAAATGGACCGTTGAGAATTGCAGCATAGTCATTTTTAAAGCTATAGGTTTCTTTGTAATCTGGATTTACTCCACCTCCTGCGCGTTCATTTCCTGGGCACAAATAGCATTTTGGATCATAGGAGATTGCTTCTTTGTGTTGCGGCTTTTCTTCCTTTCCCTGCCAAGGTCTTTTGGTTCTGTGCGGAGAAACCAAAATCCATTCCCCTGTTAAAATATTTTTTCTTCTGTGCGGCCTTTTGTTAAATTCAGAATTCATTAGTTTTCAATGGTTACCCCATCTGAAGTTGCTACCGTGATGGGGGTCAGTTTAATATGAAATCTATTTTGGTAGGCTTCTGAAATGGAACCAATAAAATCCTTTAATCCATCTTGATGAATTAAATTGATGGTACATCCTCCAAATCCTCCACCCATCATCCTTGCACCAATCACTTGGTCAAAGTCTTTTGAATAGTCTACCAAAAAGTCCAATTCATCACAACTCACATTGTATTTATTTGAAAGCCCTTCATGTGATTGGTACATCAACTCTCCAAAACGCTTTATCTGCCTTTTCTGAATCACTTCCGCAGCTTCTTTGGTTCTTGAGTTTTCCATAGAAACATAACTAGCTCTGTTTAAAACATCTACACTTAGTTTCTCCTTGTATTTCTCAATTATTGATAAAGGTATGTTTGCCAATTGTTTATACTCTGAATAATCTTTACTGATTATTTTTAAAGCCAATTCACATTCTGATCTTCGTGTGTTATAAGCACTCGTTGAGAGGTTGTGCGAGACATTGGTGTTAAGCAAAACGATTTGATAGGGAGAGAAATCCGCATCTATGATTTCATACGCTAAAGTTTCACAATTGAGTAGTATCAGCTTTTTTTCTTCACCCATCATCACTGCAAACTGATCCATTACACCGCATTTTGTTCCGACAAAGTTATGCTCTGCAACGCGGGCAATTTCGATCATTTCATAATTGCTGAGACCCAGGCCAAACAATTCGTTGAGTCCCTTAGCAATGCCGCATTCAAGCGCAGCAGATGAGCTTATGCCCGATCCAATGGGCAATTCGCTTTTAAACTCACAATCAAATCCCTGTAGCTTTCCTGGATGTAAATCTCTTATTCCCGCGACAACCCCTAGGACATAATTGCCCCAATGATTTTCTTTGGTTTGGAGCTCTTCATTAAGATTAAATTCAAAAGATCCCTTAGATTCTGAAGTAACAGTACAAATGGAATTTTGCTTTTTCCTAAATCTAAATTTTATTTTTAAATCAATTGCTGCAGGCAGTACATATCCTCCATTATAATCAATGTGTTCACCAATAAGATTTATTCTACCTGGCGCATGAACGATTATTTCTGGTGAATCTGTATTCAATTTATTACCAAAATAAGGTGTAGACCACGGTTAAAATAATTAATGTAGCAAATGCACCAATATTGAACAGCGGACTTGTTTTGAAAATCCCCTTATTTAATTCAATCGCCTTACTGTCATCTTTTCCTTTGTTTTCCATCCAACTAACTAATATGATGACTGCCATGGTCAATAGGGCTGTTAATCCCATCTGATCCATCCATGGGAGTTTAGGAAAAACAGCTTCCATTGCGGTACCATCAAACCATCCTTTTCCACCTGTTTTGAGATAAAGTGCAATAGGGATTGAAGTTAAAGCTCCCCAAATAGCTCCTTTGTTGGTTGTTTTTTTCCAAAATAGACCCAACATAAATACGGCCAGAATTCCGGGGCTAACGACTCCTGTATACTCTTGAATGAATTGAAAAGCTTGGTCTATTCCTCCTAAGAGGGGTGCCATTGTGGCTCCTATGACAAGTGCAACAGCGGCAGAAAGACGTCCAACTTTCACTGTTTGTTTGTCACTTGCATTTGGATTTATGAATTGTTTGTATATGTCCATGGTGAAAATCGTTGAGGTGGAATTTAACATCGAGGCCAAAGAAGAGACAATGGCTGCTGTTAATGCCGCAAAAGCAATTCCTTTAAACCCTGTGGGTAAAAATTGCATCAACCATGGATAAGCCTTATCAGCAGAACCTGCTGAGGGGATGTTGGCAGCGCCATTACTTCCTAGGCTTGCAAGAATCTCAGGGTCATTTACAATCACATAAGCTGCAATTCCAGGAATTACAACAATAAAAGGTATAATCAATTTTAATCCAGCGGCAAAAAGGATTCCTTTTTGAGACTCTTTTAGAGACTTCGCTGCGAGTGTTCTTTGGATGATGTATTGATTGAAACCCCAATAATATAGGTTGGCAACCCATAATCCTCCAACAAGCACTCCAATACCAGGAAGGTTATTGTATTCAGGATTACTTCTGTCAAGAATCATTTCAAAACGGTCGGGGGCAGCAGCATAGATTGCTTTTAATCCTTCAATCACCCCTTCGCCTTGTGAGACGGTGTCCAACGCAAGGTAAGTGGTGACAACCCCACCAAGTACGAGAAAAACAACTTGAATGATATCTGTCCAAGCCACTGCTGAAAGCCCTCCATACAAGGAATAAGCTGCAGCAAAAAGCGCCAAACCGATCACCGCATAAACCATATCAATTCCGATAATGGTTTCTAAGGCAAGTCCTCCTAAATACATCACGGAGGCAAGGTTTACAAATACATATAGCGCAATCCAAAAAACGGCTAAAATGGTTTTTAAGTTAGTGGAAAATCTTTTTTCAACAAATTCCGGAATTGTATAGAGTCCTTTTTCTATGAAAATGGGAAGAAAGTATTTTCCTACAATTAATAATGTTATTGCTGCCATCCATTCATAGGATGCAATTGCCAAACCAAGGGCAAATCCTGATCCGGACATGCCAATAAATTGTTCGGCAGAGATGTTAGCCGCAATTAGTGAGGCACCGATTGCCCACCATGGAAGCGACTTACTTGCGAGAAAATAATCTTCAGCGGTTTTGTCTTTCCCATCTTTATCCCTGGAAACCCATAGTCCCACGCCAAGAATAACGATTGCGTATACAACAAAAATTAAATAGTCTAAAAAGGCAAAACTTGTATTCATAGTTCAAAATTAAATAGTTATGATTTATTTCGTATTTTTTTTTCCCAATCCCAAGCAGATTTTATTCCTTGAGCTAGGCTTAGCGTTGCTTTCCACCCCAAAACATTGTTGGCTTTAGAAGTGTCAGCATAAGCTTCAACAATATCGCCATCTCTTCGAGCAGTAATTTCGTAATTTAGTTTTTCTCCAGAAACGCGTTCAAAGGTTTTAATTACTTCCAAAACACTACTTCCTTTTCCAGTTCCGAGGTTAAAGATCTCAAAACTCTCATTTTGTTTCTCTTCTTTCAATCGTTTTAATGCAACTACGTGCGCCTTGGCGAGGTCTACAACATGAATGTAATCTCGAATACAGGTTCCATCTAGTGTTGGATAATCATCTCCAAAAACATTTAGCTTATCATGTATTCCAGCAGCAGTTTGTGTAAGAAAAGGAATCAAGTTTTGAGGCGTACCGATCGGTAGCTCTCCAATTTCAAGAGATTCATGTGCGCCAATTGGGTTGAAATATCGCAATGCAACTACATTTAAATTGTCATTGGATTGGACCGTGTCCCAAAGTATTTCTTCTCCAATTTGCTTGGTGTTGCCATAAGGAGATTCTGCCTTCTTGATTGGCGCTTCTTCGGTTATGGGAAGTTGGTCTGCCTGACCGTAAACCGTGCAAGAGGAACTGAAAATAAATGAAAAGGATCGATTGATTTTTTCTGCTTCTTGAAGCAGGTTTATTAAAGGGACTAAGTTGTTTTCATAATATTCAAGAGGCTTTACTACGCTTTCTCCTACTGCCTTAGAGGCTGCAAAGTGTATCACGCCCGAAATGTCATTGTGTTTTAAAAAAAGTTCTTGAACTCCTTTTTTATCTTTTAAATCAAGCTTTTCAAAAAGCGGTCTTTTATTACTGATTTTATTTATCTGATCTAATACTGCTATTGAAGAATTTGAAAGGTCATCCAAGATTAAAACATCAAAACCTTCATCTAAAAGTTCAACAACAGTGTGGGAGCCGATAAATCCTAATCCGCCTGTGACTAATACTTTTTTATATTCTGAATTTTTAATTGGTTTTGATTTTATAAGAGTTCAAATTTAATGTTTTTTTTTAATCATAAAATATATATGAGGATAACTTAAAATCGATCTTAAATTAGATCATTTGAGGTGAGTACTCTTCATATTTCAAAATAATCTTGTTTAAGGATCAAATTGTAGATGTCTAATGGGTAGTTTCTTAAGTATATAAACCTATATTTGCGCGAATAAAAATAATAAGATGACACCGATTAAAAATATCGCCATTATTGCCCACGTAGATCATGGTAAAACAACTTTGGTTGATAAGATAATGCACCACTGCGAATTGTTCAGAGAAAATGAGCAAACTGGCGATTTGATATTAGACAATAATGATCTTGAGCGCGAGCGAGGAATAACTATTTTATCTAAAAATGTATCGGTTAATTATAAGGGTACAAAAATAAACATCATTGACACTCCCGGTCACGCTGACTTTGGAGGAGAGGTAGAGCGAGTGCTAAACATGGCTGATGCTGCAATCCTATTGGTTGATGCATTTGAAGGTCCAATGCCTCAAACTCGATTTGTGCTCCAGAAAGCATTAGATTTAAAGTTAAAGCCTTTGGTTGTAATCAACAAGGTAGATAAAGAAAACTGCAAGCCCGAAGAAGTTCACGAATCTGTTTTCGATTTGATGTTCGAATTAGGAGCGGAGGAGTGGCAGTTAGATTTTCCAACAGTATATGGATCTGCCAAGAACAACTGGATGAGTGATGATTGGAAAAATGAGACTACGAATGTTGAACCATTATTGGACATGGTTATCGAACATGTTCCAACGCCCAAGCTTGAAGAAGGAAATACACAAATGTTAATTACTTCCTTGGATTATTCCTCTTACACGGGACGAATTGCAATTGGAAGACTCTTCAGAGGGGAGTTAAAACCAAACATGAATATTAGTTTGGTGGACCGCAACGGAGTAATAACAAAATCTAAAATTAAGGAACTCAATATTTTTGACGGCTTAGGTCGTAAATCAGTAGAAAGTGTACAGCCAGGAGATATTTGTGCAGTAATAGGGCTCGAAAACTTCAATATTGGAGACACGATTGCTGATGCAATTGAGCCTGAGGCGCTTCCGACGATTGCGATCGACGAACCGACCATGAGTATGTTGTTTACGATTAACGACTCACCGTTTTTTGGTAAAGACGGGAAATTTGTAACCTCAAGACATATTAAAGATCGTTTGGCGAAAGAACTAGAAAAGAATCTCGCCATGAGATTGGGAACAACTGATTCGGCTGACAAGTTTATGGTCTTTGGAAGGGGAGTAATGCACTTGTCCGTTCTTATTGAGACCATGAGACGAGAAGGTTATGAGCTTCAAATTGGTCAACCGCAGGTTATTATAAAAGAAATTGACGGCAAAAAACATGAACCTATTGAGGAATTGACCATTGACTTACCAGACAATCTTTCTGGTAAAGCCATTGAAATGGTTTCTCTAAGAAAAGGTGAGATGTTAAGTCTCGTAAATAAAGGAGAGCGAATGATTTGCGAGTTTATTATTCCTTCCCGAGGAATAATTGGACTTCGAAATCAACTGATGACCGCATCAGCTGGTCAAGCAATCATGAATCACAGGTTTAAAGAGTTTCAGCCCTATAAAGGCGAAATTCCAGGCCGAACAAATGGTTCTTTGATCTCCATGGAAAAGGGAAGTGCAATTCCTTATTCCCTTGACAAATTGCAAGAGCGTGGAAAGTTTTTCGTAGGACCCAATGAAGAGGTCTACACAGGACAGGTGATCGGAGAAAACTCAAGAATGGACGACTTAGTGGTCAATGTGACCAAGACTAAAAAGCTTTCAAACGTTCGTGCTTCTGGAACGGATGATAAAGTAAGCTTGGCACCACCGATAAAATTCTCTTTGGAAGAGGCTTTGGAATACATCCAAGCGGATGAGTATGTAGAAGCAACACCAAATTTCTTGAGATTGAGAAAGGTTTACCTTGATGAAAACGAACGAAAAAGAAAATCATTCAAGTAAAATATTATTGGACTTATTTTTAGCATTAAAATCAAAATAAATTTTAAAAAAATACCCTTAACTGATTAGTTTCAGTTTAAGGGTTATTTTTTGCTTTTTTTAAAGGAGAGACCTACACCTCTTGTTAAAGTTATTTAAACAAATTTAATTGTATGGACTAAAATTGTTCGTCATTGGAGTGTGCTTTATTGCAATACGGTTTAATAAAAATCGATTTATTTGAAATTTATATCTTTAAGGAACTCAAAATAATATTAAAATGGAAGATTACCTTTTGTCGATTGATGCCGGAACAACCAGTTCAAGGGCAATTGTCTTTAATAGAAAAGGAAAATCCATAGGCATGTCGCAGCATGAGTTCACTCAGTTTTTCCCAAAGGAAGGGTGGGTAGAGCATGATCCGATAGAAATTTGGGAAACTCAATTAAAAGCGATTAGAGAAGTTTTTGAAACCGCTTCTATTGGTGCAAATCAAATCCATGCAATGGGGATCGCCAATCAAAGAGAAACAACTGTTATTTGGAATAGGAAAACTGGAATTCCGGTCTATAATGCCATCGTTTGGCAAGACAGAAGAACAGCCAGCATTTGTGAAAAACTCAATCAAAAGGGACTTTCCTCTTTTTTTTATGAAAAAACAGGGCTGGTTTTAGACGCTTACTTTTCCGGTACAAAAATTAAATGGATTCTGGACAGTAATCCAGAATTAAGAAAATTAGCAGAAGAAGGAGCGCTAGCATTTGGAACGATCGACAGCTGGCTCATTTGGAATTTAACGAAGGGCGAAGTTCATGTTACTGATGTGACGAATGCGAGTAGAACGTTACTTTTTAACATTCACACTCTAGAATGGGATAATGAACTGTTAGAGGCACTCGATGTTCCAAGATCCTTGTTGCCCAAAGTTTCTTCTTGTTCAGAAGTTGTGGGAATGACTTCCTCCGAATTTTTTGGAAAAGAAATTCCAATAAGCGGTATTGCAGGAGACCAGCAAGCCGCATTGTTTGGTCAAATGTGTATTCTTCCTGGCGATGTTAAAAATACCTACGGAACTGGTTGTTTTTGTATTATGAATACTGGAGAAAAAGCAGTAATCTCCCAAAACAAAATGTTAACGACCATTGGTTACCAGATAAATGGTAAAACAACCTATGCGCTAGAAGGCAGTATTTTTATTGCTGGAGCCTTGGTTCAATGGTTAAGAGATCAAATGGGAATCATAGCTGAAGCTGCTGAAATTGAATCTTTGGCAGCAACGGTTAAAGACAATGGAGGAGTGACTTTTATTCCTGCATTAACAGGTTTGGGTGCGCCATATTGGAATCCAAATGCAACTGGTGCAATCTTTGGGATCACGCGTGGAACTGAGAAAGGACATATTGCCCGAGCAGCACTAGAGGCGATCGCAATGCGAACGCGCGAGATCATTATCGAAATGCAGAAAGATGCAAAAACTAAATTTTCGAATCTAAAGGTTGATGGAGGGGCAAGCAACAATGACCTTTTGATGCAAATACAAGCTGATTTACTTCAAGCAAATGTTATCCGGCCAAAAACAACGGAGACAACAGCTTTAGGGGCTGCTTTTTTTGCGGGTTTGGCTACAGGCTATTGGGCCTCCATAGAAAGTTTGGCTGAAATATGGGAAATTGACAGAAAGTTCACCCCTGAAAATAGCTCACAAAATGAAGAGAACATCTCCAATTGGGAGAAAAGGATTGGTTCAGTTTTAAACAATTCCTAATCAGATGAATCGAAAAAAAAATATTGAGTTTTTGGCAGAAACTCCCGAATATGATTTCCTCATCATTGGAGGTGGAGCTTCGGGCCTTGGAATCGCCTTGGATGCTGCTAACAGAGGTTATAAGACTTTATTGTTAGAAAAAAACGACTTTGCAAAAGGAACTTCCTCGCGAAGCACCAAGTTGGTTCATGGGGGAGTGCGTTATCTCCAAAATGGGGATATTTCCCTAGTAATTGAGGCTTTACGTGAAAGGGGAATTATGAGAAAAAACGCGCCTCATCTTGTCAGGGATTTAAGTTTTGTCATCCCTTCTTATGATTGGTGGAACAGTCCTTTTTATGGATTGGGTTTGAAAATCTACGATATGATGGCTGGCAATCTGGGATTGGGTCCTTCGACCATTCTCAATAAAGAAGAAACAATAAATTTGATTCCAAACGTAAAAAAAGACGGATTATGGGGAGGTGTCATTTATCACGATGGTCAGTTTGATGATGCCCGGATGGCTATTAGTATTGCTTTAACAGCAGATAGAGAAGGGGCTAACTTGATTAATTATTTCTCAGTGGAGGGATTAATTAAAGAAAACAACCTAATTACTGGAGTCAAATGTAAAGATCAATTAACGGGAATAGATTACGAAATCAAAGCCAAAAGTATCATAAATGCTACCGGTGTTTTCTCAGATGAAATCATCAAAAAAGATGACCCTCAAGCAAAAGCAATGATACGACCCTCTCAAGGAATTCATTTGGTTCTCGACAAGAAATTCTTAGATGGCCCACATGCCATTCTTGTTCCGCATACAACTGATGGAAGGGTTTTGTTTGCCGTTCCATGGAATGGATATGTTTTGTTAGGCACAACAGATACGCTGATTGATGAGACTTTAGAAGAGCCAATACCCTTAGATAAAGAGGTTGATTTTATTTTAAAAAATGCAGGGACCTACATGACGAAAAAGCCATCTCGAGGCGATGTGAAAAGCGTTTTTGCAGGTTTAAGACCTTTGGCAGCTTCAGAAGACAATAAGGAAAGTACCAAGGAGGTGTCACGACACCACAAAGTCATTGTCAGTAAAAGTGGTTTGATCAGTGTGCTTGGCGGTAAATGGACGACCTATCGTAAAATTGCAGAAGACACCACCAACGTAGCTTGCAGCGTCGATGGTTTGCCAGAACGACAATGTAATACTCAAAATCTAAACATTTCAGGATATGATCCCAATACCGATTGGAATGACCCTTTACATGTTTATGGATCGGATTCCCAAAAGGTAAAAGCATTCGGGTCAGAAGAAAAAAACAGCTCCTTGTCAGAGAAAGTTTATATCACAGAAAATCAAATTTGTTGGTCAATTGAAAAAGAAATGGCCATTACTTTAGAAGATGTCTTGGCAAGAAGAACAAGGTGTTTGTTTTTAGATTCAGCAGAGACCGAAAAAATAGCTCCCAAAGTGGCTGAAATAATGAGATCCTTTCTAAAGGAGGACGACAACTGGTCAGCGCGTCAATTATTACAATTCAATAAAATCATTAAAAACTATCAATTATGTTAATGCATCCTTTTATTGCTGAATTTATTGGTACAGCTATTTTAATTCTTCTGGGAGCAGGCGTAGTTGCCAATGTCAGTTTGAGGAAAACTTATGCTGAGAACCAATCCCCTTTGGTCTTAATAACGAGTGCCTGGGGTTTTGCTGTTTTTGTTGCAGTTTATATCACTTCTAAATCTAGCGGTGCTCACCTCAACCCTGCCGTTTCGATAGGGCTTGCTGTGGTAGGGAAATTTTCTTGGTCATTGGTGCCTGGTTATTTTATAAGTCAAACAGCGGGCGCCATGTTCGGAAGTTGGTTGTGTTATCTGACCTATTTAGACCATTACAAAGCAACAGAAGATGAAAACACTGTTCGTGGAACTTTTTGCACGGCACCAGCCATAAGGAATTTTAAAAACAATTTTTTAACTGAGCTTATTGGAACTTTTATGCTTGTGTTTGGGGTGTTGTTTATCGTGGGGCCGAATATCGAAATCAGTGGAAGTGAAATTCAAAATTTTGGACTGGGTTCCTTGGATGCCCTTCCCGTAGGGATTTTGGTTTGGGTAATTGGAATGGCTTTAGGTGGAGCTACAGGTTATGCTATTAATCCCGCACGGGACTTAGGACCGCGATTGATGTATCAATTGCTTCCGAGAAAAAACAAAAAAGCAGATTGGAGCTACAGTTGGATTCCTGTATTGGGTCCGATAACAGGGTCAGTTCTAGCTGGGATGGCCTTTTTGGCGTTAGAAGCGATTGCTTAATCAACAAATAATTATTTTATGAATTATTCGAAACAAATAGACTTAATCAGTTTATAAGTTTTAAATTTACACGCGTTGTTCACGCAGCGTTAATACCTTAAAGGGTTGGTGATGTATGGTTGCATTTCCGCCCTTTTTGCTTTTTAATACGGCCCTCTCTAGGTAGTTACCACTTTCACATTTGACTTTCTACATAATTTTTAGGTTTAATTATGAATTGGCGATTGTTTTAGTCATTTGATAATAATCTGAAAAAACAACAAATTAACCGATTGAATTCTCAAGTTAATTTAAACACCAATTGCTTAATTGATCTTTAATCGTTGATTGACCCTTAATTTAATTTGGTAAAGCTTACTTGAAGTCATATATTACAGATGAAGATATTTTACATGACAAACTATTAAAATTATAGTGGGAGCTGAGCCAAACTTTGGGTTTGGTTGAAAACAAGAAGATCGACTTAAGTAGGTGTTATACTAATTGAATTTTACATAAATTTAGAAACAAAATAAAATAAAACGGTTTTTTAATAAGAGTTTCACCGTTGTCAATAGAAGAATAAAAAATGAAAACAGTAAGATTCGTATTATTGCTTTTTGCATTAAATGGTATTGAAGCACAAGAACGGAATGTCTCAGGAAATACTGATGATCTCGTAGATTTTGTAAATCCTTTGGTAGGAACAGATTCGGCTTTTGAGCTTTCCAATGGAAATACCTACCCAGCTATCGCCACCCCGTGGGGAATGAATTTTTGGACGCCTCAAACAGGCGAAATGGGAAATGGTTGGTGCTATTCTTACGATGCCAATAAAATCAGAGGATTTAAACAAACGCATCAGCCAAGTCCTTGGATTAATGATTATGCTGCATTTTCTCTGTTTCCTGAAACGGGTGAGCTTAAAGTCAATGAAGACCAACGTGCTTCATGGTTTTCTCACAAAGCTGAAACTAGTAAACCGCATTACTATAAGGTATATTTAGCCGACTATGATGTCACTACTGAAATAACTCCAACAGAACGGGGTGCGCAGTTTCAATTTACATTTCCCAAAACGGAAAATGCTCATGTTCTAGTTGATGGGTTTTTCAAAGGATCAATGGTCAAAGTCTTTCCTAAAGAAAGAAAAATAGTTGGCTATTGCCGGAATAATAGTGGCGGAGTACCCGATAATTTCCACAATTACTTTGTGATTTATTTTGATAAAGATTTTGATGAAATACAGACATGGAAAACCAGCGAAAACAAGAAGGCAGATAACGGAAATTTAACTCAGTCATTAAGTGCTGAAGGTTACCATGTTGGAGCAGTCTTGAGTTTTAAAACAAAAGACAACGAAAAAGTGACGGCAAAAGTGGCGTCATCGTTTATCAATTTGGAGCAGGCAGAACTTAATCTAAAAAGGGAAATTGGGAATGATACTTTCGAGCAAACTAAAAATAAGGCTGCAGCACTTTGGAATAATGAGCTTGGCAGAATAGAAATTGAAGGAGGGAGTGTTGAGCAATTTAGAACATTTTACACCGCACTCTATCGCGTCTTGTTATTTCCAAGGAAATTTTATGAGTTAGATGCCAATGATGATATTGTTCATTATAGCCCTTATAATGGTAAGATTCTTCCAGGGTATATGTTTACTGACAATGGATTTTGGGACACCTTTAGGGCTGTATTTCCTTTTTTCACCATCATGTATCCTGATTTCTTGAGTCAGGTGATGCAAGGCTTGGTTAATACCTATAAAGAAAGTGGTTGGCTGCCAGAATGGGCAAGTCCCGGGCACAGAGACTGTATGGTGGGGTCAAATTCTGCAGTGAACATTGCAGATGCCTATTTAAGAGGAATCAGAGGATATGATATAGACATCCTTTATGAAGCAATCCTGAAAAACACCGAAAGTAAGGGACCCGTGAATTCTGTGGGACGTTTTGGAGCGGAATATTATAATGTTTTGGGATATGTTCCATACAATGTTGGGGTAAATGAAAACGCTGCACGTACTTTAGAATATGCTTTTGCAGATTGGAGCATTGCTGAGCTTTCAAAAGCTTTGGATAAACCAAAAGAAGAGGTTGATCTGTTTAGAGAGAGAAGTATGAATTATAAATTACTATTTGATCCCGAAATTGGATTTATGAGGGGGAAGAATGAAAATGGCACTTGGGCAAATACTTTTACTCCCGATAAATGGGGTGATGCCTTTACTGAAGGTTCTTCCTGGCACTGGACTTGGTGTGTGTTTCACGACCCAATTGGTTTGGCAGAATCCTTTGGAGGTATAGATAAAATGCGTAATCGTTTAGATGAGGTTTTTACTGCGGAACCCACTTTTAATGATTCCTATTACGGTCAACAAATACACGAGATAACTGAAATGCTTGTGGGGAATATGGGGCAATATGCTCACGGAAATCAACCCATTCAGCATGCTATATATTTATATAACTGGCTCGGGCAACCGTGGAAATCTCAAATGCGAGCTAGAGATATTATGGACAAACTATACTCTTCTGCACCCGATGGACTCTGTGGTGATGAAGACAATGGTCAAACCTCTGCTTGGTATGTTTTTTCTGCCATGGGTTTTTATCCAGTAACTCCAGGAACTGGTCAATATGCGATGGGAAGCCCTTTATTTAAAAACATCAAATTACACCTTCAAAATGGAAATACTTTTGAAATGAAAGCAGCCAATAATTCAAAGGAAAACATCTATATCGACGCGATCCTTAAAAACAAAACTGCTCACAAGAAGAATTACATTACTTATGACGAAATCATGAATGGATCTGTTTTTTCAGTAGAGATGAGTCCAAATCCAAATATTACATTGGGTACTGAAAAGTCTTCAAGACCTTATTCGATGACTCAGGAATAAAAAGATATCATAGCATCAATATGATTAAGTAATTATGATTCAATAACAGGCAATCATCCTGACTAAGTTCAGGTATTTCTAGCCTCTTAAGAAAGTCAAGCAAACGTTTATTGACGGGTGTCCCATAGCCTTTTGGAACTTGGGTATACTTCCGTTCTTTTAAATATTTCTATCGTTACTGAGTGATAAAAGAATTGATGATTGTTTATACCGACATTGGGGTTAAGCCTATTAATGCGCCTTACAATATACTTTACCAAGAAGGAAACAAACTACTGATGAAGTGTCTAAAGACTTGCCATTTTTTTTATTAGATTAAATTATTTTAATGTGTGCATTAAATCTATATTTAGGTCCTATATATATTTAAACACTATTATGAAAAAATTATTAATTATTTTTGGACTATTAACCATCTTCTCCTCTTGTTCTAAAGATGATAACGATGCTTCTACAACTTTTTAATTTGATTCTTCAGCTCTAGAAGTTACAGGCGATTTATCAGAACAAAGTGTTGAGCAAGCTAAAAAAATCATTTATGGGAAATGGGATTTTCAACCTACTTCCACAGGAAGAAGTATTTGTGAACTTGTGTCTATAGAGTTTTCAAATCAGAATTTTTTTATGACATTAGACATTGGAGATAGAAGTGTTTTTGCTGGGAGATTTACTTTAGGTGAAGATGCTTCTGGCAAAGTAGAAAAAGTAGAGCTTAAATACATTTTTGATGACAACTCTGAAATAGTAATTGCAGTTTTAACAAACCTGGTAGTGACTAAGACAGGTGACGATTTAAATGCGACCTTTGATATTGCATTTGCTTTCCCAATTAATTCAGAGGTTCAAGAGGGTGCCTGTAATGATGCATTGTCAGGGAATATAGAGGCAAAGAAAGCGGAACCTATGACTGAATCTATGAATTCGTCCGCAGATACTAATCACGCAAAGTTTATTGGGACTTGGGAAATAGCTAGCGTAGATCTTACTGAAAATGGTGTAAAATATGGGATGGAAAGTTTTCTTAATGAAGCCTGTAAAGATGAAGAAACAGATGGAATGATAGAAGGTTGTATTCCTCCTGTAAAATGGATTGTTGACATTACCCCATATGGCACATATAACTCCTTATATATTAATGCAAATGGAGGTATTATGGATGCTAGAGCAGGGACCTGGGAATGGAAGGATTCCTCTCAAAAAGTATTCTTAACGACTGAAGATGATGATGGAAGCTATTATGATGATGAGATAGACTACAACACAATTACCTCTATTTCAGCTTCAGAAATGATCGTCGAAATCGATGGAGGATCTTTTACGCTTAAAAAAATTTAATAATAGAGTTTAATTTTCTATAAAAGCAGTAAGTAATACTTTTTACTTATTCTAACCCCCTCATCCAACTAGGGGGTTTTGTTTTTAATTGTATTAACAAAGAACAAATCCATACAATTTGATTAAAAAAAAATGAACCCTCTGTTAGTCCAGAGGGTTTTTTATTCAAAAAAATTAAAATTATTGATATCGGTGAGAGTAAAAATAGCCTGTTTTGTAAGAGATCAGGAAATAAAAAGGGGCTCACATTACGTGACCCCCTTTGTTTACTTGTGACCTCGAGAGGACTCAAACCTCTAACCTCTTGAGCCGTAATCAAGTGCACTATTCAATTATGCTACGAGGCCCTTTTTTGTTTTTTATTAGGATTTGTAAAAATCATAATCCATTTTTATAACACAAACCAAACGGTATAAATTTTGATTTACAAATATAGATTAATTATAACTTTATACAATGGATATTCTCTCTGTTTTGTAGTCAATTCAAATAAAGGTTAAGTAAAAAAAAAATAGAGTTAAATCTCATTTTATGTATCTTATCCTTTACAAATAGACCAAGGTTTAAATCTTAAATGTGTTAAATATTTTAATTCGAAGTCCTATATTTGAACAAATTTAATTAATGGCTTTTATAGCAGTAGCAATTGGTATTTTTTTATTGATAAAGGGAGGGGATTGGCTGATGCATGCAGCAGTTGCACTATCATTAAGATTTTCTATTCCAAAAATTGTCATAGGAATGACCGTTGTCTCTTTTGCTACTTCCGCTCCTGAGTTGATCGTTAGTATTCAGTCGGCTTTAAGTGGGCATCCAGATCTTGCATTGGGAAATGTAGTAGGGTCTAACATTGCCAATTTAGGACTAGTACTTGCAGTTATCTTATTGATATGTCCCATTGAAGTTCCCCAAAGTTTTTACAAAACGGACTGGCCAATGATGATACTTTCCACGGTTTTATTCTATTTTTTCATTGCCTTTGACAAGGAATTGAATGAAACAGAAGGAGCATTTATGTTTTTCTTACTTGTACTGTTTATAGTTTATCTCATTAAGTTTAAGAAAAACGATCCCGATGAAGTTGTACTGGAAGTTGAAGAATTACTTCCCGTCTCAAAAACCTCTATGTACCTCATTGCGGGTGGATTTAGTCTCTGGTTGGGTTCTGAAGTTTTAATTAAAGGAGCTGTCTTTTTAGCGCAGGACTTTGGAGTAACCGAGAGGATCATAAGCGTTACTATTGTTTCATTGGGAACCAGTATTCCAGAATTGTCTGCGTCAATAATTGCAGTAATCAATAAAGAAAAGGCGATCTCCTTAGGGAATCTTATCGGCTCGAATATTTTCAATCTTCTTGCCGTGATGGGGATAACCTCAATGGTGCAACCTGTTATGGTTCAAGACACCGGTCTGTTAGATAATGATATTTGGTGGATGATCGGCATTTCAGTTCTTGTTCTACCATTGGTGCTTATTCCTGAAAAACTTAAGCTAGGAAGGAAAGAGGGTCTGATTTTATTGATTCTTTACGCTATTTTTCTTATACCATTATTCTTATAAAAAAAAACATCCCATCGATGAGATAGGATGTTTCTGTGTCAAATTTAATTCCACATAGAATCAAATATAGTCAAGTGTTATTATACCTTTGCGGATTTGACAGTCTTAATAATTCTTCCTGCAATTTTATATGGATCTCCGTTAGAAGAAGGTCTTCTGTCTTCCAACCAACCTTTCCATCCATTTTGAACAGTCAAGATAGGAACTCTGATCGAAGCACCTCTATCAGACACACCAAAACTAAATTCGTTTATTGATTGTGTCTCATGAGCACCAGTCAAACGTTGGTCGTTATAAGCGCCATAAACCTCTATATGTTCTTTAACTAGAGGTCTAAAGGCCTCACAAATCTTCTCGTAAGTCTCCTTAGAACCACAAGTTCTTAAAGTCTCATTAGAGAAATTGGCGTGCATACCTGAACCATTCCAGTCAGTATCTCCAAGAGGTTTTGGATGCCAGTTGATGGCCAATCCGTATTTTTCACCAAGACGCTCTAATAAGTATCTTGAAACCCAAATTTCATCTCCAGCTTGTTTTGCACCCATCGCAAAACACTGATATTCCCATTGACCAGCAGCAACTTCTGCATTTACACCTTCAACGTTAATACCTGCTTCCAGGCAATGTTCAAGATGTTCTTCGACCATTTCTCTTCCAAAAGCATTTTTAGCGCCTGCAGAGCAATAGAACTGTCCCTGAGGTGTTTGATCTTTTGGAAAACCAAGCGGTAAATTTGTTTCAGGATCCCAAAGGAAATATTCTTGCTCGAAACCGAACCAAAAATCATTGTCATCATCATCAATACCAGCTCTTCCATTCGAAACATGAGGAGTACTATCTGCGTTTAGAACTTCAGTCATTACCAAAAACCCATCCTTACGATCTGGATCTGTGTAGATAGCCACAGGCTTGAGAAGACAGTCAGAGGCTCCACCTTCTGCTTGTCGCGTAGATGATCCATCAAATGACCAAATTGGGCAGTCTTCAAGCTTTCCGCTAAAATTATTAACTATTTTTGTTTTACTTCTTAAACTGGCAGTTGGTTGATACCCATCTAACCATATGTACTCTAATTTAGACTTACTCATGATAAAATATAATTTTTTGTTTAAACGTAAGTAAAAATAAAATTTCTTCTGAATAAGAATCTTCTTCTTTTCCCAAATTGTAAATTACACCCAACCTTTTTATCAACACATCTATTTTAACAAATATAAATTATCATATTCTCATTAAAGCAAGTGTTTAACTGAGTATTTATCAATAACTATTCACGGGTTTATTTGAATAATCATGTTTTTTTTGAAAGTAATCGTTTTTTTTGATATCTAGTTAATAATTCTATTGTCTAATAAATTCATTTCTATTGATTAATGTTAATTTTGAACTTTAATATATTCTATGATTGAAGATCGATATCGTCTCAGAGGTGTCTCCTCCCAAAAGGAAGACGTTCATAAAGCAATTAAAAACATTGACAAAGGGCTTTTCCCTAAAGCATTTTGCAAAATTGTACCAGATCATCTTACCAGTAGTGAAGATCATTGTCTGGTCATGCATGCCGACGGCGCTGGCACCAAGTCCTCTTTGGCCTATGCCTACTGGAAAGAGACCGGTGACCTGTCTGTATGGAAAGGCATTGCGCAAGATGCGTTGATCATGAATATTGATGATTTACTCTGCGTTGGTGCTATAGATAATATCATGTTGTCTTCTACCATAGGACGAAATAAAAACAGAATCCCTGCCGAAGTCTTATCGGCAATTATCAATGGTAGCGAAGAATTATTGGCTGAATTATCATCTTTTGGGGTTACTATTCACAGCACAGGTGGAGAAACCGCTGATGTGGGTGATTTGGTTCAAACCATTATTGTAGATTCCACCGTAACGGCAAGAATGAAACGCAGTGAAGTGATCAACAATGCGAACATCAAACCCGGAGATGTCATCGTTGGTTTGTCTTCATATGGAAAAGCAACTTATGAAAAGCAATACAATGGAGGCATGGGGAGTAATGGACTTACCTCGGCAAGACATGATGTTTTTAATAAGAAATTAAAAGAAAAATATCCAGAGACCTTTGATGCTACTGTTCCGGCTGAATTGGTTTATTCAGGAACAAAAAACCTTACAGATCCATCAAACAATACTCCTTTGGATGTTGGGAAGCTCGTGCTTTCCCCCACACGAACTTATGCACCCATTATTAAAAAAATATTTGAAACAATAGATCGATCTTCCATTCATGGAATGGTTCATTGTAGTGGAGGTGCACAAACCAAAATCCTTCACTTTATCGATGAACTTCATGTCATAAAGGACAATTTGTTTCCAGTTCCTCCACTATTTGAATTGATTCAAAAAGAGTCAGGAACTTCATGGAAAGAGATGTATGAAGTTTTCAATATGGGTCACCGAATGGAGCTTTATGTTCCCGCGGAAAATGCTGAAAAAATTATTGAAATTTCAACTGCTTTTGATGTAGACGCTCAGATAATAGGGAGGGTAGCGGCTTCTTCTAAAAAAGCGCTTACGATCAAAACCGAAATGGGTACATTCGAATACTAAAATCAAATTCTCTAAAAGAAGTATCTTTATTGTAATTCCTTAATTTATTAATATGAAAATCATATATGTATTTTTATTTCTTTTAAGTTTCTCATTAACAGCACAAAACTGGGAAACCGATTGGAAGGTTGCAACTCAAAAATCAAAAAAGAATAACCAAAAATTAATTCTTGTTTTTTCTGGCTCTGATTGGTGCATTCCATGCATTAAATTAGAAAAAGAAATTTGGGAAGCGGAAAGCTTTAAGGCTTATGCTCTTGAAAATTATGTCTTGTTAAGAGCGGACTTCCCCAAACGCAAGAAAAACGCTTTATCAAAAGAAAAACAGACACATAATGATAAACTGGCTGAAAGGTTCAATGCTGCCGGATACTTTCCATTGGTAGTTGTTATTTCTCCTGAAGAGAAAGTTTTGGGACAGTTGGGATATGAAAAAAGTACTCCAGAAAAATACATAGAATTGATTAATGCTTTTTAAAATGAGTAGTAGATATCTTTTCTTTTCTCTTTGTGTATTTTTTTGCAGCTCAGTTGTTTTTGCTCAAAAAACCTATACTGAAAAGTTTTCAAAAATGGGCTCTTCTTTTGAGGTCATCGTAGTTGCTAAAAATAAAGAAGTTGCTGATGGCTTCATTTTGATGGCAAAAAATGAAATCAGTAGAATTGAAAATTTAATTTCCTCATGGGATTCAAATTCCGAGACGTCAAAGATCAACCAAAATGCAGGGGTGAAACCTGTTAAAGTCTCAAAGGAGTTGTGGGATTTAATAGAACGTTCACAAAAACTTTCCCAACTGACTTCTGGCGCATTTGACATTAGTTATGCAGCAGTGGACAAAATATGGACCTTCGATGGGGGCGACTCTGAACTCCCTGCCGAAGCAGTTTTAAAGCGATCCGTTGCTAAAATAGGATATAAAAAAATAAGATTAAACCAAAAGGATCAAACTGTTTTTCTATCCCAAGCAGGGATGAAAATAGGCTTTGGCGCCATTGGCAAGGGATATGCCGCTGACCGAGCAAAGGAAATATTGGTAGCTGCTGGTGCAAGTGGCGGAATCATAAATGCATCGGGTGACATGAACACTTGGGGGAAACAAGCCGACGGATCTGACTGGAATGTTGCAATTGTTAATCCATTGAATTCTAAAAAAGTATTTTCTTGGTTTTCAATTGAGCAGCAAGCAGTAGTAACATCTGGGGATTATGAGCGATTTACGACAATAGCAGGAGAGCGCTATAGTCACATAATCGATCCCAGAACAGGCATGCCTGCCAAAGGAATCTTAAGTTGTACTATATTTGCACCCAAAGCAGAGTTGGCAGATGCTTTGGCAACAGCCACTTTTGTGATGGGAACGACAGCAGGAATTTTTCTGATTAATCAATTACCGAAGGTCGAGGCAATAATAATTGATGCTATGGGCAGAACCCATACTTCTAAAAATATTAAAATTAAAGATGATTAAACAGCTTTTCCTTTTATTGACGTTACTTTTTCTAGTTCAGGGATGTGTTGCTGTAAAGGAATACAATAAGATTTATATTAACGATACCGACATGCAACTTGCATCGCCTGGAATGGAAAGGTTTGAAACCAATTTTCAGATTTACCGAGAAACAGCTGCAGGAGCTAATGGTGGTAAAACAGGAGGCGGTTGTGGGTGTAATTAATAAAGTTTTATTGACTTTTTGCTTGGGTTTTCTCTTTGTGGCGAAGGCACAAGTGAAAGATGCAGACAGTCTTTTGACCTACAGAAAGAAAGTATTGGAAACTGTCGAGATTGATTTTTTGACCAGTTATTATGATCAATCAGGCTCGCATGCCGCAGTAACGGGTGGAATTGGTAATGAAGATTTACAAGATTTCTCTCCGACCATCGTAGTTAGATATCCACTCAATCAAGATGATGTATTGACAGCAGACATTGGGATTTCTGCCTATACCTCTGCAAGTTCTAGCAATGGAAACCCTTTTAATAAGTCTGGCGCATCAGAAGGTGGAAATTCTGGAGGTTCTCCTTGGGTCGCTTCAACTGGAGCCTCGAGTGAAGACATTTTAACTTCAATTAATTTCTCCTATGCGCACGCTGCTGAGGATAGAAATAAATACTGGTCAGTGAACCTTGGGACTTCATTCGAGTACGACTACGAATCCATTGGAGGTGGGGCAAGCTACACCAAACTGTGGAATGAAAAAAACACAGAACTTAGCTTTAAAGGACAAGTTTTTCTTGACAAATGGAAACCCATTATTCCCACTGAAGTTCATGAGTATAACTTGTATGGCTCTAATTTTCAGACAAATGTAAAAAGTTATTTTTATGGAGTCAGTGTGATTGATAAAGAGGGAATTAGTACTGGCAATTATATGCCTTCAAAATTTAAAGATTTCACATCGGTCAACAGAAACTCCTATTCTGGTTCAATTAGTTTTTCTCAAATACTGAGTAATCGTCTTCAGTTTTCTGTTTTTTTAGATTACGTGATCCAAGAGGGCCTGTTGTCCAATCCTTTACAAAGGGTCTATTTTAATGATGTTGAAAATTACTATATCGGAAATAAGAATGCAATAGCAAATTACACTTCATCACAGAACACTAGTGTGTTTCATTTGGCAGACGACATTGAAAGGTTGCCATCTCAACGAATTAAAACACCATTAGGGTTGCGCGTGAATTATTACATCAACGAAGTTTTTGTCTTAAGATCTTATTATCGATACTATACCGATAACTGGGGAGTGCGTTCCAATACCTTTCAATTTGAATTGCCCATACGATTTAACATGAAGTGGAAACTGACGCCGATTTATCGCTTTTACGATCAAACGGCTGTAGACTATTTTGCTCCCTATGATCAACACAACTCCTCTTCGTCCTATTATACCTCAGACTATGACTTATCGGCGTTTTCGAGTAACCAACTTGGAGCTTCCCTTACTTACACTGATATTTTTTCAAGCCTGAAGGTCTTTGATTTTGGATTAAAAACCGTTAGCTTACGTTTTCAAAATTATAAACGCAGTGACGGTCTGTCAGCTTTCATCATTACGGGTGGATTAAGTTTTGTTTTAGACTAATCAACACTAAATATTGCGAAAAATCAGTAATTTTGTTAACTACACAATTAATCTATGATTGACAAACTACAAATCATTCAACAACGTTACGACGAGGTCTCTGATTTAATTATACAACCCGATATTATTTCTGATCAAAAACGCTATGTTTTACTCAGTAAGGAATACAAGGATCTTAGCAAAATTGTTGCTAAATCTGAAATATATAAGTCCCTACTTTCCAATATAGAAGAAGCTGAGGAAATGATGAGCGAAGAGTCTGATCCTGAGATGATAGAAATGGCAAAACTTCAGATGGAAGAGGCAAAAGAGCAGCTACCTTCAATTGAAGAAGAAATCAAATTTCTATTAATTCCCAAAGATCCCGAAGACAGCAAGAATGTTGTTGTTGAGGTTCGCGCAGGAACAGGAGGAGATGAAGCTAGTATTTTTGCGGGGGATCTTTATCGAATGTATACTAAATATTGTCAAGACAACGGATGGTCTGTCAGTCTTGTGGATTCGAACGAAGGAACAGCAGGAGGGTTTAAAGAAGTTATTTTTGAAGTCTCGGGTAATGATGTTTATGGCACTATGAAATACGAGTCAGGAGTGCACCGGGTCCAGAGAGTTCCTCAAACAGAAACCCAAGGAAGGGTTCATACTTCAGCAGCAACCGTGATGGTGCTTCCAGAAGCGGAGGAGTTTGATGTAGAAGTTAATATGAATGATGTAAGAGTAGATTATTTCTGTTCTTCAGGGCCAGGAGGTCAGTCCGTAAATACCACTTATTCGGCAGTGCGATTGACGCACGAGCCTACGGGTATTGTCGCTCAGTGTCAAGATCAAAAATCTCAACATAAAAATAAAGATAAAGCCCTAAAAGTACTTCGGTCCCGACTTTATGAATTGGAGTTAAGTAAAAAATTAGAGTTGGATTCAGAAAAAAGAAATACACTTGTTTCTTCAGGAGACCGTTCTGCAAAAATAAGAACATATAATTATCCTCAAGGAAGGGTAACAGATCATCGCATTGGACTCACACTGTATGATCTTCAAAATATCATTAATGGGGACATACAGAAGCTGATCGATGAACTTAAGCTTTATCAGAACACTCAGCAGCTCAAAAATGCAGGGGAAGTGATATGACAATAGCAAAATTGTTTGAGGAAATAAAGAGAAAGAAATCATTCTTGTGCGTGGGATTGGATGTTGATTTGGATCGCATTCCTGAAAGTTTAAAAAACAATCAAGACCCAATATTTGATTTTTGTAAATCCATAATTGACGCAACTGCTCATTATTGTGTTGCCTATAAACCTAATATTGCTTTTTTTGAAGCCTATGGAGTTAAGGGCTGGCAGGCACTCGAAAAAACAATCAACTACTTAAACGAAAACTACCCCGAGCAGTTTACTATTGCGGATGCAAAAAGAGCTGATATAGGGAATACAGCAAAGCGATATGCCAAAGCGTATTTTGAACATTTCAACTTTGATTCAATCACTGTAGCCCCCTACATGGGAAGAGATTCGGTTGAACCGTTTATGGAATATGAAGAAAAATATACCATCTTACTTGCATTGACCTCAAATCGAGGCGCTTCGGATTTTCAATTAAATTCGAACGGTGATAAATTATTGTATGAGCAAGTCATTGACACTTCCAAACAATGGAATAATTTCGAGCAATTGATGTATGTGGTGGGCGCAACAAAAGCCACTGCTTTGTCTCAAATCAGAAAATCAATACCGAATAATTTTCTTTTGGTTCCAGGAGTAGGAGCGCAGGGGGGAAGCCTTGCGGAAGTTGCCCAGCATGGTATGAATGATCAATGTGGACTTTTGGTTAACTCTTCAAGAGGAATTTTATATGCTTCTTCTGGCGAAAACTATTCAGAATCAGCAGCAAAAGTAGCAAAAGAATTACAGCAAGAAATGAGTATCTTGTTGCGTAAAAACGGACTGGTCTAATGTTGAATCATAGCGTCTATAAATGTCAAGAATCAAATGCCCCCTGGATAACTTTTGTTCATGGGGCAGGAGGAAGTAGCGCAATATGGTTTAAACAAATTCGATTTTTCTCAAAATATTTCAATTTATTATTAATTGATTTAAGAGGCCACGGGGATTCAAAAAAAGTAATTTTAAATTCATTTCAATCTAAATATTCCTTCGAATCAATTGTTAAAGATATTTTTGAGGTTTTGGATCATCTTAAAATTGAAAAATCACACTTCGTAGGCATTTCACTCGGGACAATATTGATCAGACAGCTGGCCGAGATGCAACCGAAAAGGGTTTCCAAAATGATTATGGGAGGCGCAATAATTAAGCTAAATCTTAAATCAAGAATTTTAATGCGTTTTGGGAATCTCACAAAATCTATTTTGCCTTATATGTGGTTGTATCGCATTTTTGCCTTTGTGATTATGCCCAATAAAAACCACAAAGAATCTAGGAATTTGTTTATTCGCGAAGCAAAAAAGTTATACCAAAAGGAGTTTGTCCGGTGGTTTAAATTAACTTCTGAGATACTTCCTTTGCTTAAGATATTTAGACAAGAAGCGATCCATATTCCAACGCTCTACATTATGGGGGATCAAGATTATATGTTTTTGCCTTCCGTTGAAAAAGTTTCCAAATTGCATCCGCTTTCTGAGCTTTTGGTCCTAGAAAAATGTGGCCATGTAGTCAACGTGGAAAGGTCTGAAAAATTTAATGAAGGAATGCATTCCTTTCTTCAGACAAAGCAAATTATTTAAGAAAAAACAACGGTTTTATTCCCGTAAACCATCACTTTTCGGTTGACATGTTGCTTTAGAGCCCTGACCAATACAATTCTTTCTAAATCTCTACCTTTCTCAATAAAATCAGCAATAGAATTTAAGTGAGTGACACGCGTAGTGTCCTGTTCAATTATTGGCCCAGCATCCAATTCTTCGGTTACATAGTGGCTGGTAGCTCCAATGATTTTAACTCCCCGATCAAATGCAGAGTGGTATGGTTTTGCTCCAGGAAAAGCAGGTAAAAAGGAATGATGAATGTTGATAATTTTATGCTTGTATTGATCAATTAGTTTTGAGGAGACAATTTGCATATAACGTGCCAGCACTATAAAATCAACTCCATGAGCTTTGAGAAGTTTAGCTTGTTTTTCTTCCGCTTCTTCTTTGTTCTCTTTGGTTACGGAAATGTGATGAAAAGGAACTTCAAAGCGATCAGCAATGATTTTCAAATCAGCATGATTGCTTAATATAAAAGGAATTTCAGCGGCAAGTTCTCCGGACTGTTGTTTGGCAAGAATATCATAAAGACAATGATCGTATTTAGAAACAAAAACAGCCATTTTTGGTTTGTGGTTTTTTAAGTAAAAATCACAATGCATTGTATAACGTTCTCCAATTTCACTGGAAAAATTAGTTTTAAAGTCTTCAATTTTAAAAGATTCTGAATTTAAATCACACTCAACTCGCATGAAAAAGGCCGCATTGGGTCGATCGACATATTGATCAATATAGGTGATGTTCCCTTGATTGTGGTGAATGAAGTTTGTGACTGCTGCAATGATACCTTTCTGGTCAGCGCAGTACATTAACAAAATTATTTGATTCATAATTCTTTTTTTTCAAAAATACTCATTCAGAAGAATGCTACAATTCTTTTTTCTTTTTAATTACTTAAAATAAAAAGACCCCTAGTAATCACTAGAGGTCTTGATATATTAATAATATTGAATTTAGGTCTAACCTTCGTTAGTTCTAAAGTCAGGGTAAGCTTCCATTCCGTGTTCTGAAATGTCTAGACCTCTCAATTCTTCTTCTTTATCGACTCTTAGCCCAACAGTAGACTTAACGATAAATAGAATGATAAATGAGCAGGTTACACAGAATGCACCAACGATACCTACACCAGCCAATTGGATCAAGAATTGATCAAAACTTGCAAGGGCTCCGAAGATACCGACTGCAAGTGTTCCCCAGATTCCACAAATCAAGTGAACTGCTACGGCTCCTACTGGATCATCAAGCTTAAGTTTGTCAATTAATGCAACTCCAAGAACGATTACAACCCCAGCGATCAGTCCGATAAGAATAGCGTCAGTTGGGCTCATTTGATCTGCTCCTGCGGTTATACCCACAAGACCTCCTAACACACCATTCATAAACATGGTTAAATCAAAATTCTTGTAAAGAATATTGGAGAATATAGCGGCAGCAATACCACCTGCTGCAGCAGCAAGAGAAGTGGTTACGAGTGTCAGTGATGTTAATTCTGGATCTGCAGATAGAACTGATCCACCGTTAAATCCAAACCATCCTAACCAAAGTATAAATACTCCGGCAGAAGCTAAAGGAATGTTGTGTCCTGGTAAAGCTCTAGACTTACCGTCTTTGTCGAATTTTCCAATTCTGGCGCCCAACATAAAGATGGCAATCAAAGCAGCCCATCCCCCTACAGAGTGTACCAAAGTAGAACCAGCAAAGTCATAAAAACCCCATGAGTCAAGGAATCCGCCTCCCCACTTCCATGCTCCAACGATTGGATAAATTAGACCAACGTACAATACTGCGAAAAGCATGAATCCACTTAGTTTTATCCGTTCAGCAACAGCTCCTGAAACAATTGTAGCTGCTGTAGCTGCAAACATTCCTTGGAAAAGAAAGTCTGTCCACCAAGTATAACCGCCATCAGCATATCCGAATCCCATTCCACCTTCTGGAGCTGCGATACCGAATCCTGCAAATTTTAAGATACCCATGTCTCCGTCTTCAAATCCAGGATACATTAGGTTGAAACCGCCAAGGCAGTAAAGAAGAAGTCCAGCGGTGATTACAAAAAAGTTTTTAAATAAAATGTTGATGGTGTTTTTTTGACGCGACAATCCGATTTCCAAAAGAGAAAATCCTAAGTGCATAAAAAAGACCAAAGCCGTACAGACCATCATCCATACATTGTTAATTGTTAATATAGTAGTTTCCATAATATGATTTAATATAGTGTAGTGAGTAATTAGTAAATAATGTTTAGTTCAGCGAGTCGTTTCCTTTTTCTCCTGTTCTTATTCTGTAAGCCTCTTCAACAGAGGAAATAAATAATTTACCATCTCCTACATTATCTGTAGCGGCATTATCTATGATTGCTTTTATTGTTCTTTCTACAAATTCATCAGAAACGACAATGGATAAGTACCTACGTTGAATCTCTGAAGTACTGTAAGTAATTCCTCTATAAACATGTCCTACTTTTTCATTACCGACTCCTGTAACGTCCCAGTAACTGAAAAAGTTTACATCCACACTGTGGAGTGCATCTTTGACATCGTCAAATTTTGATTTTCGAATAATTGCTTCAATTTTTTTCATCATTATAATTATTGTTAAAAATTAATTTAGTTTAAAAAACTTATGCAAATGTTGAATTATTTGAGGGAGTATAAGAGTCATTCAGTAAACAATTCTCACTATTTATTCATTCTGTATTTTTTGACTCTTAAAATTTAATTATTAATAATAAAACTTATAAATTTTATTATTTCGACAATATCTTGTTGTCTGTCATATAAGCTGTATTTGAAATATTCTATTCTTTTTGATGACACAGGTCGTTAATATCCAGTGTTTTAAACAATGTTGTGTAACTAGATTTAATCATTTGTATAATTCGAAACCACTACTGTTGATTCATAAACCAGTATTAATCGTTAGCCGCATAACCATGGCTTCACTTTCAATTACTCATCATAAAAAATCCCCCTGATGATAAAAACCATCAGGGGGATCAAAAAAACCAAATATATTTTTATTTATTAGAAAGAGTAAATTGCTGCTAGAACAAAAGATGACAAACTATCAGTGCCATTAGCACTCCATGCAGCAACATTTTTATCTGCACTATCGATTCTGATTTCTGGCTTTATAATCATATTTCCAGAAGTATAGCTTCCTGTAATTGTGAATGAAGTGAAAGTGTTATCATCTTTAACATCAAAAGATTCACCTCTTAAACCAATTGCGAAAGAGTCAGATAATGTATATTGAGGGTAAAGAGCGACACCCGACCACTCATCATTATCATCTTTGTATGAAGTTGCATTAACACCAAGGAAAAAGCTATCGCTGATGTCAAATCCACCAGTAAAGTCAATTTGAGACACACTATCGCCACCACCAGAAATAAAGTTTATGTACTGTCCGTAAAGACCTAATTGAGCACCGAACACATAATCACCATCTTTAGGCTGGGATTCAGTAGCATCAGTTTCATTTAATATTGCTGTCATTAGAGAGACATCATCAGACAAACCAAAATCAGCTTTGATTCCTGTGTGTGAGAAGGGCCCGTTGGTAAACATATAAGAGGTGGAGTAGTTGAAGTTAGCAGCGGGAGAAATCACTTCATACCCTAAAAAGGTATTAAAGTTACCCATCGTTAAAGTAAAACTATCACTAACGTTATAGTAAACGTACAATTGATTAACGATTGGAGTTGATCCATCTTCAGATCCAAATACAGCATCATTTCCTCTAGGTCCAAAAACTAAATCAGCTACGAATCCTGATTTTTCTCCTTCATAAGAAACTATGATGTTTGCCATTCCAAGGGCGAAACCGTTTAGATCAGCGAAGGCAGTATCAGGAGCATATTCAGTGCCTCTAAAATAAGCGTCAACAGTACCTGCTACTGAAAAAGTTGGAGATGGAGTTTCCTCAGCAGTTTCATCTTGTGCGTAAGTTGACAAAGAACTTAGTGCAGCGAGGGCGATTAAAAAAGTTTTGTTCAAAAATTTCATAATAATTTGTTTAAAATTGATTGTTGTAATAAATGGTTGATCTATTATTTAATATGCCACAAAACTACAGTTAGGTATTTAATCAATTTAATATAGTTAGTAAAATTTCTTCACTTTTACAAGATTCAATAAAATTTATATTGAAAATTGTTAAGTCCATTTTTTTCAACACTTAAATTTGTCAAAATCTCAAAAAAAGACCAGATGTATTAGAAAATAAATTTTTCAATCTTGATTCCAACCAGTACCATTAGCACACCTAAGAACAGACTTAAACCAATGTAGGAAAGGGATAAGAGGTGATCCCCAGATCGTATTAATGAAATATTCTCATAAGCGAAAGAGGAGAATGTAGTAAAGCCACCACAAATACCGATGGTTATAAACAATGCCAAATCTGATTTTAAATCAGCAGATGTTCTAATAAAATAACCCATTACGATTCCGATGATTAGGCATCCAATAAGATTGACGCTAAAAGTAGACCACGGAAATCCAGCATTTGAATTGGGCATGTATTTCCCAACCAAATATCTTAATCCACTTCCGATACCTCCTCCTAAAAAGACAAAAATGAATTGTTTCAAAATTTATTTTTTATTTGATTGATCAACTGGCATGTGTGAAATGTTTAATCAAGTAAAGCGAAGTTATCGCCAATAAGAAAACAATTAAGACCTTTAAACTTCCTTTATAATAGACCTTATGACTTTTAAGATCTTTTATATAGGTGTAAACGATCAATAATATAAAACAAATGGCAAAAAAAATGGCAAACAGGTATTGACCTTGACTAAACATTATTAAATTTTTGTCTAATTTAGAAAATAATCAACTACCATATTTTATTAATCTTTTGAAATTCTAATTTATGATTACCAATGAACTCAATTCAGTTGCAGAATTCCACAATGCTTTTCGTATAGCGATGACTGATAAACCCACAATCGACTTGCCACCAGACATTATTAAACTCAGGTTTAACCTCATGAAAGAAGAAAACGAAGAATATCTTGAAGCTGCAGAAAACAATGACATGATTGAAGTGGCAGATGCTTTGGGCGACATGCTCTATATTCTTTGTGGCACGATTTTAACTCACGGCATGCAACATAAAATCCAGGAAGTCTTTGAAGAAATCCAGCGCAGCAATATGAGTAAACTGGGAGAAGATGGTCAACCAATTTATCGTGAGGATGGCAAAGTTTTAAAGGGTCCTAATTATTTCAAGCCCAACATTAAAGACATTTTAGAAAAACAAGCCTAGTCAACCGCTAGCCTCCAACCATGAGGGTCTTCAGATAGGTTGTATTGAATCGAGGTTATTTTTTCTTTAAGTAATGTAGACAAAGGATTTTCAATCACAGGGAGTTTGTAATTGACACCTTGGTAACCAAAACTTTTGATAGGACTAACCACTACGGCAGTTCCGCTTCCAAACATCTCTAATAGAGTTCTCTTTTTCGAAGCTTCGACCACTTCCGATACTTTGATAGGTCGAACCTCTATGTCAATATCATTGTCTTTTGCGATTTGGATAATACTTTTTCGGGTGATTCCGTCTAAGATTCGATCGTTGTTAGGTGCCGTAATTAATTTATCATTGATTCTAAAGAAGATATTCATGGTACCGGCTTCTTCTAAGTATTCATGAGTACTGGCATCGGTCCAAACAATTTGTTGGTAGCCTTCTTTTTGCGCCAATGCTGTTGGATAAAATTGCGCAGCATAGTTTCCGGCAGCTTTAGCAAAACCTACGCCACCCGAAGCAGCACGGCTAAATTCCTCAGCAATTAGGACATTAACTTCACCGCCGTAATAAGCCTTAACAGGACAACAAATAATAATGAAAGTGTACTCCTCCGAGGGGGAAGCCTGAACACCAGGCTGGCTGGCAAAAACAAAAGGACGGATGTACATTGAATTTCCAATACCTTTTTGAATCCAGTCAGCATCTAACCTAAGCAATTCCTTTAAACCTTCAAAAAAATACATTTTTGGAAACTCTGGAATTTGAAGTCGCGCAGCCGATTTGTTAATCCGTTCAAAGTTTTGATCTGGGCGAAACAGCCAGATCTTATCATCGTCATCTTTATAGCCTTTCATTCCCTCAAAGACTGCTTGTCCATAATGCAAAACGCTCATGGAGGGGTCAAAAGAGAGGCTTTGATAAGGAATGATTTTAGGTTCTTCCCAAGCCCCATTCTTGTAATTGCAGACAAACATATGATCCGTAAAAACAGTCCCGAAGGAAAGGTTTTTTAAATCAACGTTTGGCAATTTAGAGCTTAAGGCTTTTTCTATTTTCATAATATTTGACAAAATTAAACCCAAAATTACCCATTTTGATTAAATAATTTTAATTGTTATTGATTTTTTAAGTAAAAATCGTCTTGTAACGTTCAGATTCTTAAAAAGAGCATAATTTTGAGAAGGGATTTAAGTTGGTTTTAATTTTAATACCCAACTTCACTTTAGTTATAGATTATGAAAAAAGAAGTCTTCTTAACGTCAGATGGGTCACCTTCGCTTCGGATTGAAGAGATAAAAGAAACCTATCATTCTAGACATGGCGCATTGACGGAGTCAACCTACGTTTATATTAACAAGGGACTTGGCTATTGGATTAAGAATCATCATAAAAATGAATTGAATATTTTTGAAATGGGTCTTGGTACTGGCTTAAATGCCTACCTCGCTTATGTCTTTTCTAAAGAAAACAATGTCAACATAAATTATCATTCCATTGAGAAATTCCCTCTTACAGAAGCAGAAATCCATTTACTAGAAATGAAAAGTACTTTACCACACGCTGAGCATGCTGATTTTTATCAACTGCTACATTCTTGCTTGTGGGAAAAAGCGATAGGGCAAGATGGTTTTTTATTTAGTAAATCGAAAATAGATTTTTTAGAACTAGATATTTCTCAAAAGTTTGATGTAATTTTTTATGACGCTTTTGGACATCACGCCCAACCGGAACTATGGCAAAAAAAGCCGCTTGACCTTTGTTTTGAATTATTGAATCCAGGAGGAGTGTGGGTGAGTTATTGCGCCAAAGGAATCGTTAGGAGAACCTTGGAGGAGGTTGGCTTTCAAGTGACGCGCCTAGAGGGTCCTCCAGGTAAGCGAGAAATGTTAAGGGCAATCAAGCCAATTTGATGTATTTTTATAAAAAATTATAAATGAAGTTATTGATTACGGGCGCAACAGGTTTGGTGGGATCTTCTATTGTTAAAAAAGCCTTAAATGAAAAAATTGAAGTTAACTTTCTCACGACCAATAAAAACAAAATCACTACCTCTAAAACACTTAATGGGTTTTATTGGAACCTTGAAGACAAGTATATTGATCCCAAATGCTTTGAAGGTGTTGATGCGATTATCCATTTGGCGGGAGCAAGCATTTCTAAAAAGTGGACAACAAAAAATAAAAGTGAAATTTTAGACAGTAGAATTGATTCGACTAATCTTCTTAAAAAAGGAATGAATGAATTTGCTGGAGATACAATCAAGACTTTTGTAGCCGCTTCAGCAGTTGGGATTTATCCTAGTAATTTTGAAGTGAGTTATGGGGAAGAAACAAAAATTACACCACCTGAAAATTTTTTACAAGAAGTAGTGGTGAAATGGGAGGCTGCGTTAAATGACCTTTCCTCCTCCGTAAAGTCTTTTTCTAAATTTAGAATAGGATTAGTTTTATCTAAAAACGGGGGTGTTTTACCTACCTTGGCTTTACCCGTAAAATTATTTGTTGGAGCAGCTTTTGGAACCGGAAAACAATGGCAAAGTTGGATTCATATAGATGATGTGTCACAAATGCTTTTGAATGCTGCAAAACAAAATTGGCAGGGCACGTATAATGCCGTAGCACCAAATCCTGTCAGTCAAAATGAATTAATTGCGAGCGTAGGACAAGCGTTAGATCGACCTGTTTTTCTTCCCAATCTTCCGAGTCTACTAATTAAACTAGCGCTTGGAGACCGTTCCTCTCTGGTTTTAAACAGTCAAAAAGTGAGTGCTGAAAAAGTTTTGGCAAAGGGATTTGTGTTCCAATATGATAATCTAAAATTGGCACTGAAAACACTTTACGATAAAAAAGGATGACATTTTGACAATTTCGATCAAATGGCAGTACTTTTGCAAAACTTTATTTAAAAAATGAATATGGCTGAAAAGCAAACCAAATCCAGTGCAACAAAAAAGAAGGCTCCAGCGAAGAGCAAGGCTTCAAAAAAACAAGAGGATACTGTTCTTGTTGAATTGAATGATGCACTGTCGCAAGAAAAAGACAAGTATTTGAGGTTATTTGCTGAGTTTGAAAACTTTAAGAAAAGGACAACAAAAGAAAGAATTGAATTGTTTAAGACTGCAGGTCAAGAGGTTATCTCCTCATTACTTCCAATTTTAGATGACCTTGAGCGTGCAATATCTCAGTTTGAAAAACAAGGCACATTAGAAGAAATCCAAGGTTTTGTATTAATAAATAATAAATTAAATGGCATCTTGAAGAGTAGCGGTTTAGAAATGTCAACGGTAAACATAGGTGATGTTTTTGACGCTGAAATACACGAAGCTATAACTCAGATTCCTGCCCCAGAAGAAGCACAAAAAGGGAAGATCATTGATGTGGTTGAAAAAGGTTACCAGCTAGGAGAAAAAATCATAAGGTATCCGAAAGTAGTGGTCGGGAAATAAAATAATATGAAACAAGATTTTTACGAAACATTAGGAATATCCAAGGGTGCATCAGAGGGAGAGATAAAAAAAGCTTATCGCAAGAAGGCCATTCAATATCACCCAGATAAGAACCCTGGAGATAAAGAAGCAGAAGCCAATTTCAAAAAGGCTGCAGAAGCCTATGAAGTCTTAAGTGATTCCCAGAAAAGAGCCCAGTACGATCAATACGGTCATGCAGCTTTTGAAGGTGGAGGCTTTGGCGGTGCCGGTGGGAGCATGAACATGGATGACATCTTCAGTCAATTTGGAGATATTTTCGGAAGTGCCTTTGGCGGTGGAAATTTTGGTGGTTTTGGCGGTGGCGGTCAAAGACAACAAAGAGGCAAAGGAAGTAATTTGAGAATTAGAGTTCAACTAACATTGGAGGAAATTGTCAAAGGGGTAGAAAAGAAAATAAAAGTAAAGCGAAAAGTTCAAGCACCAGGGGTGAGTTATACTACCTGTAGCACTTGTAAAGGAAATGGACAGGTAATGCGAGTTACCAATACTATTTTGGGGAGAATGCAAAGCGCTTCAACCTGCCCAGCGTGTAGTGGAACTGGTCAGTCAATTTCTAGTCGTCCTCCTGGAACTGACGCCAATGGCATGCTAGAGGACGAAGAAACAGTTTCTATCAAAATACCAGCGGGTGTAGAAGAAGGAATGCAACTCAAAGTTTCCGGAAAAGGAAATGCAGCGGCAGGAAATGGAATCTCTGGGGATCTTTTGGTGCTCATTGAAGAAAAAGTTCACGATAAATTTGTTCGTGAAGGAAATCACCTACACCACGATCTATACATCAGTATTTCAGAGGCTACGTTGGGAGTTTCTAAAGATATTTCCTTATTAGAGGGTAAGGTCAGAATAAAGTTAGAATCAGGAATCCAATCAGGTAAAACATTAAGATTAAGAGGGAAAGGTGTTCCAGACCTTAATGGTTATGGAAGTGGCGATTTGCTGGTCCATGTCAATGTGTGGACCCCTAGGGTTTTAAGCAGAGAACAGAAGCAGTTTTTTCAAAAAATGTTGGAAGATGAAAACTTCAAACCCAACCCTGAAAAATCTGATAAATCTTTCTTTGAAAAGGTAAAGGAAATGTTCGCTTAATATTTAAGTAACTTAGAAAAACAAACTGACGTAAAGTCAAGATTTAAGTGGTGTTCTTTTTTTTTTAACACCATTTTTTTTCCCATCCTTAGAAATAAGGATGGGTTTTGTTTTTGTCTTATATTCGTGTTAAATTATAACCATGAGAAAAATCATCGATTTTTTAAATTATCAAATCCATTTAGGCAGCGGTATAACCTTTACTCCTCAGGCTTTACTCATAATAATTGGGGTATTTATTCTCACTTATTTTCTGCTAAAACTATTTAAAAAAATCATAGTTAAGACACTTTCAAGCGATGCTCAGGCTAAGTTTAGAAGTATTTTCTCATTTTTCAACTATTCTGTTTACTTGATTGTTATCTTGATTACCCTTGACAATGTGGGGGTCAATGTTACAGCAATATTTGCAGCGTCAGCAGCACTTTTGGTAGGTATTGGTCTTGCACTACAAACCCTTATTCAAGATGTGATTTCAGGTGTTTTTATTTTGGCTGATCAAACAGTTCATGTAGGAGACATTATTCAGGTTGATGGTCAAGTAGGTAAGGTTGAAAACATTAAATTAAGAACCACAAGAGCTGTCACAAGAGACAATAAAGTATTAATAATTCCAAATCATAAATTTTTAACCTCAATTCTTTACAATTGGACTGAAAATGGATCACTTACCCGTGAATCTATTTCTATTGGAATTGCCTATGGATCTGATATTAATGTTTTTAAGGAAGCGGTTGTGGCAGTTGCTGCTGCTCATCCATACGTACTTAAAAAACCAGAACCGTTTGTTTTGTTTGAAGACTTTGGGGACAGTGCACTTATGTTTGATTTGTTCTTTTCAATAGACAATAGTTTTAAAGCCAATGTGGTTAAAAGTGACATTAGATTTCAAGTTTTTGATAAACTCAAAGAATTAGACATTGAAATTCCTTTCCCACAGAGAACAATTACGATAAAAAATAATCCTGAGCCCTCAAAATGAAAAAAATTCTAATAATTGAAGATGAAGAACCCATAAGAAGGGTCTTGGTTCGAATACTTAGCGAGGAAAGCGAAGATTATCAAATTTCAGAAGAAGAGGACGGTAAATTAGGACTTAATAGACTTTTAAAGGAAGAATTTGACTTGGTTTTATGTGATATTAAAATGCCCAAGATGGATGGCATTGAGGTATTACAAAAAGCTAGAGAAAAAGAAATTTCAGTTCCTTTTATTTTGTTAACGGGTCATGGGAATGTTGCCATTGCAGTTGAAGCAATGAAATTAGGAGCATATGATTTTATTTTAAAACCGCCTGATTTAAATCGATTGCTTAATGCCGTGAGGCATGCACTTGAAACCAAGGAATTGGTTACTGAAAATAAGATTCTTAAAAAGAAAATTGCAAAAAAGTACACCATCATTGGGGAATCAAAAGAGATCGATGAAATTCATAACCTTATCGAAAAGGTTGCTCCAACTGAGGCCAGAGTCCTAATCACAGGAGGAAATGGAACGGGTAAAGAATTGGTGGCCCATCAGTTACACCAAAAAAGCGCAAGAAATAGTGCCCCCTTTGTTGAGGTTAATTGTGCTGCAATTCCATCAGATTTGATTGAAAGTGAGTTGTTTGGCCACGTTAAGGGTGCTTTTACTTCTGCGGTAAAAGACCGTGCAGGTAAATTCGAAATTGCCAACGGAGGTACGATTTTCTTAGATGAAGTTGCGGACATGAGTTTGGCTGCTCAAGCTAAAGTTTTAAGGGCGCTCCAAGAAAGTAAGATCCAACGCGTGGGAGGTGAAAAAGATATAAAAGTTGATGTACGAATTATTTCAGCAACAAACAAAGACCTCAGTAAAGAAATTGCAGAAGGCAAGTTTAGAGAAGACCTATACCACCGCTTGGCAGTGATCCTAATTAAAGTACCCTTATTAAGCGAACGTAAAACTGATATTCCACTGTTGGTGGAGCATTTCACACATACGCTCTCGAAAGAACAAGGTGTTGAGGAGAAATCTTTTTCAAAGGAGGCTGTTAAAATGTTGATGGATTATCCTTGGACGGGTAACATTCGAGAACTAAGAAACGTAGTCGAACGTTTAATGATTTTGGGAGAAAACCCCATTACAGAAAATGATATAAAACAATTTGCTTCCAAGCAAAACTAACAATACCCATAATGAAAAATATAGTTTTTTTAATCATTTGTCTGTCAGGTCTATTTTCGTACGGACAAACCAAAAGCGAAATTGAAGAGCGGTTAAGCAATATTTATGATTTTGCATTGACCGAAAGTCAAAGCTACAATTGGTTGGACCATCTTTCCAATGACATTGGTGGCAGATTATCAGGCTCTCTCAACGCAGAAAGAGCTGTATTGTGGGTTAAAGAAGAGTTGGAAGGCTTGGGCTTGGATTCTGTTTGGTTACAGCCTGTTATGGTTCCTAAGTGGGTCCGTGGTACGTATGAGTATGCCAATATCGAGTCAAGCCCGGGGAACACAATTAATGTAAATATTTGTGCATTGGGAGGTTCCATTGCGACCCCATCTTCAGGCATTCGCGCCAACGTGATAGAAGTAAAAAGCTTTGAAGAATTGGCTGAATTAGGAAAGGAAAAAATTAAAGGAAAAATCGTTTTTTTTAATCGTCCCATGCAGGCGAATTTAATCAGTACTTTTCAAGCCTATTCTGGTTGTGTCAACCAGCGCTACAGCGGTGCAGAAATGGCTGCAAAATATGGGGCTGTAGCAGTTTTGGTTAGATCAATGAACTTGCGATTAGACGATTATCCCCACACCGGTGTGATGAGTTATGGAAACTTGTCTTTAAAAAGGCGCATTCCCGCAGCGGCCATCAGTACAAATGACGCAGAACTTTTGAGTTCGATGATTGCCTTAAACCCAAAACTTCGATTTTTTTTAAAACAAAATTGTAAAAACTATCCAGATGTAAAATCTTATAATGTAATCGGAGAAATAAAAGGTTCCGAAAATCCGGAAAAAATTATTTTGGTTGGAGGACATTTAGATTCCTGGGATTTAGGCGATGGTGCACATGATGATGGAGCCGGAGTGGTTCAATCTATGGAGGTTTTAAACATATTTAAATCATTAAAATTAATGCCTAAAAACACCCTTCGCGTGGTGCTTTTTATGAATGAAGAAAACGGAGGACGTGGAGCAGCGGCTTATGCAAAGCGAACTGAAAAACTAAAAGAGGAACATATCTTAGCGCTTGAATCGGACGCAGGAGGATTTTCTCCAAGAGGTTTTAGTTTTGATTGTAATGATGATTACTTTAATAAAATCCTTAGCTGGAAAGATTATTTTGAACCTTATTTAATTCATTATTTTAAAAAAGGAGGAAGTGCTGCAGATGTTGCTCCTTTAAAAAATGACAAAACTGTTTTGGCAGGCTTACGCCCCGATTCGCAAAGGTATTTTGATCATCACCATTCCGAAATGGATACCTTTGACGCCATCAATAAACGCGAATTAGAATTGGGAGGTGCGACCATGGCAGCTTTGGTGTACCTTGCAGATCAATTTGGTTTTGAATAAAAGCTTATTCATTCCCTTTAAAGCCTAAATGGTAAAACTCAACAACTACTCTCGAGAATTTAAATACAATTTAAAACTAGCTTACCCAGTTATCATTGGGATGCTTGGACACACCCTTGTCCAGTTGATTGATAACATTATGGTAGGGCAGCTGGGAACTGCTGAACTTGCAGCAGTGTCATTGGGCAACAGTTTCTTTTTCGTAGCGATGTCGCTTGGGATTGGATTCTCAACAGCAATCACTCCAATGATTGCTGAAGCAGACGGAGCTAACGATGAAAATAAAGTCAGGAATGTTTTCCTTCATGGATTAATCCTATGTACATTTTTGGGTGTCTTTTTAGCGATAGCTGTTTTGTTTTCTCAACCCTTACTCAAACAAATGGGACAACCTGAAGAAGTTGTAGAACTCGCTTATCCTTATTTGTTTTGGGTGGCAATTTCTCTAATTCCATTGGTTGCGTTTCAGGGTTTCAGACAATTTGCGGAAGGTCTATTTCAAACACGTTTGGCGATGTATGCCACCCTAATGGGAAATGTAATTAATGTTATTCTAAATTATGGATTTATTTTTGGAGGCTTTGGTTTTCCAGAACTTGGAGTAGAAGGTGCTGCAATAGGATCCTTAATCGCACGTTTTGCAATGCTTTTATTTATGGGTGTAAATGTTCGAACAAACAAGAAATTTAAGATATATACTCAAAAAATTCATAAGGTTAAAGCGCAGTTAAATCTATTTAAGAGGATCATCTCTCTTGGTTTCCCTTCTGCCTTGCAAATGTTTTTTGAGGTAACTTTTTTCACTTCTGCTGTTTGGATGTCAGGAATATTAGGTAAAAATCCACAGGCCGCCAATCAAATCGCACTCAACCTTTCTTCCATGACTTTTATGGTTGCCTTGGGAGTTGGAGTTACAGCAATGATTCGAGTAGGAAATCAAAAAGGGAAAAATAATTTTTTAGAATTGAGAAGAATCGCCATTTCAACCTTCTTTTTAATACTTATTATGGATGTAGTGTTTGCACTTTTTTTTGTTGCAACTCACGAATATCTCCCTTGGCTTTACCTTGACAGTAACAATCCTTTAATTTATGATGATGTAATTGTCGTTGTCAAATTGGCCTCAAATCTACTTCTTATTGCAGCCTTGTTTCAAATTTCAGATGGTCTACAAGCAGTTGTCCTCGGAGCATTACGAGGGCTTCAAGATGTCAATCTGCCCGCTTTGCTTATTTTTATGGCATATGGCTTGTTTGGTTTTCCGATTGCCTACTACCTTGGAATTAAAACAGATTTGGGCGCATCAGGAATTTGGATAGGACTTCTCTTTGGATTAACATTGTCCGCATCGCTTTTAATTTGGAGATTTCAGTATCTTACCAAAAAATTAATATTAAATCAGAACATTTAATCAATGGATTTACCTAAATTTTTTATTGCTGACAATTCGGAACTCGAAGATGAAATTTTCATTTTACACACAGAATTCCCTCGTTTTCTACTAAACGTTGCCAACGATGAGGTACACTGGTTTGAAGAATTTGATTCTGAAGACGAAAAGGAGTTGGCTACGCATACCTCTGACTTGATTGAACAGGCACTTGAGTATTACGATCAAGAAATCGAAAATTTCGAATAGCTTTTGGACAGTTTAATTGCACTTGATCAAGAACTTTTTTTATTTCTCAATGGATTGGGAACTCAGACCTATGACGGGTTTTGGATGTTAATGACAAATAAGGCAACCAACTTTGTTGTTTACCTTCTTTTCGCTTGTTATTATTTAAGTAAAACAAATTTTAAGTCTTTACTTACCCTTCTTGCTGTTTTAGGAATAATGATTTTATTTACTGACCAAGGGACCAATTTGTTCAAAAACACCTTTCAAAGACTAAGACCATGCCATGAACCTGAATTAGAAGGGTTGGTAAGGTTGGTTAAGTCGAGTTGTGGAGGTTTTTACGGATATTTTTCTGGGCATTCCTCTAACTCGTTTGCCTTAGCAGTTTTTTTTTCAAAGCTTTTGTTCGGCTATCAGAAACGGCTTCCATTCTTTTTTATTACGCTTGCGGCATTGATTGCTTACAGCCGAATCTATATTGGGGTACACTATCCTCTTGATGTGGTTTCGGGGATTGCTTTTGGAACGATAATGGGTTATTTCTTTTATTTCCTATGGAATAAATACATCCAACCTTTGAGTTGGATAAGGAAATCAATTTAAAAAATAGATTTAATGCGCCTTTTTTAATAAGTGAGGATATTTTGCCTTAAATCGATTTAATCGAGGAATCGAAACATTTCTTACATAAGAATTTTCAGGATTTAATTTTTCATAATCTTGATGGTATTCCTCAGCATAATAGAATTTCACCAAAGGAGTAACTTCTGTAACAATCTTATTAGAATAGACCTCTTCCTCAATCAATTTAACAATATGACTCTCGATGGCATTTTTTTCAGTGTCATTTTGGTAAAAAGCAACTGAGCGATATTGAGTACCTCTATCGGGACCTTGTCTGTTTAGCGTTGTTGGATCATGAGAACCAAAAAACACTTCTACTAGTGTTTTAAAACTAACCACTTTTGGATCGTAAATGACTTCAACCGCTTCTGCGTGTCCAGTATTACCGTATCCGATTTGGTTATAAGTGGGGTTCTTTGTTTTGCCACCAGAATAACCCGAATGGGCTTCTTGTACTCCTTCGACACTTTCAAAAATAGCTTCTACACACCAAAAACAACCAGAGGCAAAATAGGCTTTTTCCATGCCTTGTGAAATTGATGGAGGAGTCCATAACTGTGATTTGTTATCAACGGGTTTTGGAGTAATTAAATTACAAGCATTAAAAATAAATAGGCTGATCAATAAAGTCATTTCTTTCATTTTTTATTTCAAAGATAGTTAATAGATTTTTTAGGTGTTGTTATGTTAAATAATTAGGTGAGCTATTCAATTATTTTTGTTTTTATAAAACTCCATAATGTGTTCAGGAATCTCAATTTCTTTGTTCAGTTTATTATCAGGAATTGGACGAAAATATGAGGTTTTTACAGGTATTTCTCCAGCCCAAAAGTCTAAGTTAAGATCAGATTCTTTATCTTCAATTGGACCATTTGCTATTTTTGCGGCAGCTGTTTCAATCTTAATTTCAATGACCCTTGTTGCCTTTAGTTCATTTTTATTTGGTGCTCGGCAAAACTCCCATCGATTTGGAACAAAATGATTTATAATGCTTTTAAGTCCTTTAAGCTTTTCAATATCTGATTTTAATTCACTCACCTTTCCAAAAACCGTTACGGAACGATAATTAACCGAATGATGGAAAGCTGACCTTGTTAATTTCATGGCATCTAGCAACATTACACTAAGTGAAGCTTCACCTGATTCGATCAGAGCATTGGTCATTCTGTTTTTTAAGGCGCCGTGGAGATACATAGAATCCCCATCTCTCCCATAATTAATCGGCTGGACAAAAGCTCTTCCTCTGAATATAAATGCAACATTACAAATTTCTGTTTCGTCTAAAATCTGATAGATTTCCTTTTTGTTATAGGTGGCTTTCTTTGCACCACGTTTTACTTTATTTAATTCTGACTTACTGAATTCCAAGGTTTTGTATGATCTTTTGAGTGAAATTTAACTAATTTTCAAAAAATTAAATTTCTTTTACAAACTAACTTTAAAATAATTTTGTTTGTTGGCAAGAAATGCGCTAAACAACCAATGAGACTAGTAGTATGAATCGTTGGGAAGAGATTAACCCCTCAGTACTATTTGGAAATGAATCGGTTCATCGCTGTAGGAATTTTTCACAAATATTTGCGATACTTTTTTTGGACATAATTAAAAAAGCTTAAACCCTAAGATTTAAGCTCTTCTTGGCTATTAGTCTTTAAGTAATTATGGTATCAACGGAGTGTCGAGCTTGGCTAAAGAAGCATCAATTTCTGCTTTGCTCAATTCGTGTTTCACAATCTTTCCAGCAAAATAATCTTCATAGGCTTTCATGTCAAAATTTCCGTGTCCACAAAGGTTGAATAAAATCGTTTCTGATTTCCCTTCTCTTTTGCAACGCTCTGCTTCTGCGATGGCAGTAGCAATTCCATGATTCGCTTCTGGAGCAGGAATAATTCCCTCGGCTCGTGCAAATTTCACTCCTGCTTCGAATACTTCTAAATTGTCATGAGATCTGGCTTCAATTAATTTATCCTTAAGCAACTGACTCACAATGACGCCTGCACCATGATAGCGCAATCCTCCTGCATGAATTGGTGCAGGAACAAAGTCGTGTCCCAAAGTATACATTGGAAGCAAGGGAGTCATCCCAGCGGTGTCTCCAAAGTCGTATCTGAATTGTCCGCGGGTTAGTTTTGGACAAGAAGCTGGCTCGCTTGCGATACACCTAATGGATTTACCCTCCTCAAAGTTTAATCTTAAAAAGGGAAATGCTAAACCTGCAAAATTGGATCCTCCTCCAAAAGGAGCAATAACAACATCGGGCAGGTCTCCCGCTTTTTCCATTTGCAGTATCGCTTCTTGTCCGATAATGGTTTGATGCAATTTAACATGATTTAATACACTTCCAAGTGCATATTTTGTATCATCATTTGTTGCGGCACGTTCCACGGCCTCAGAAATGGCAATCCCCAATGATCCAGTTGTATCAGGGTTTTCGGCTAATATTTTTTTCCCTATTTCAGTAGCATTTGAAGGAGAAGGGTGGACGGTAGCTCCCCAAGTATTCATCATCACTTTACGATGGGGTTTGTGTAAATAGGAGAGTTTAACCATAAAAACCTCACACTCAATACCGAAGTGTTGACAAGCAAAACTTAAGGCACTTCCCCACTGGCCAGCACCGGTTTCGGTGGTGATTTTTTTGATTCCCTCTTGCTTATTATAATAGGCTTGCGCTACGGCAGTGTTGGGTTTGTGAGATCCAGTTGGACTTACTCCCTCATATTTGTAATATATTTTTGCGGGAGTATCCAGAGCTTTTTCAAGATTGTAAGCTCGGTAAACAGGCGTCGGACGCCACATGCCGTAGATGTTTCTCACCTCATCAGGAATGTCAATATATTTTTCCATACTTACTTCCTGTTTAATCAATTCCATTGGGAACAAAGGAGCTAAAGCCTCTGGGCCTATCGGTTCACGAGTGCCGGGATTTAAAGGAGGTAGGGGTTTGTTAGGCATATCTGCAACGATATTATACCATTTATCTGGGATTTCTTTTTCGCTTAAAATAATTTTACGTTCCATGTTTTTATTAAATTTTCGACTTCAATTTAAACAAATTTATTTTGATCTGTTTTTAGACATTTTTATTCTTTGAGATTTTCAAGCCTTTAAAAATTATTTAACTTTAGATTCAAATCTAATGTTTTATGTCTGTTCTTAACGAATTAAACACCCATTATGCTCTGGATCAGTCTGCCATTGACTTTTATCAAAAAAATCGCTACATCAAATTAAAGCAGGTTTTTTCAAAAGAAGTATTGGATCATTATGGGGACTCCATCGACAGGGTTGTAGATCGATTAAATAAAAACACGAGGCCCATGGGAAATAGGGATACCTACGGTAAAGCTTTTTTACAATTATTTAATTTGTGGCGAGAGGATGAACAAGTAAAAGAATTTGTTTTCTCAAAACGTTTGGCCAAAATTGCGGCATCATTAATGAAAGTTGAAGGTGTTAGAATGTATCACGATCAAGCTTTATACAAAGAAGCCCACGGTGGTATTACGCCTTGGCATGCGGATCAATATTATTGGCCTTTGGACAACGATAGAACCATTACGGCATGGATTCCACTTCAAGCGGTTCCGAAAAACATGGGTCCCCTGGAGTTTAGCGCAGGAAGTCATCAAATTCAAGAAGGGAGAGATTTGGCCATAAGTGACAATAGTGAAGAGAGGATTGAAAATAGATTAAGAGTCACTGACTTTAAGCATATTATTGAACCTTTTGATTTAGGCGAAGTCAGTTTTCATTCCGGATGGGTGTTTCATCGCGCAGGTGCAAACATTACTGATGAAATGCGTCGGGTTATGACGGTGATCTATATGGATAAGGAAACGCGACTAAAGAAACCTGAAAATGATGGTCAACAAAATGATTGGGAAACTTGGTGTCCTGGTGTTTCAGTAGATACCGTAATTGATAGTCCATTAAATCCAATCCTGTATCCATAACTACATTCACCAATGCAAATTGGTGAAGTTATTTTAAAAAGCTCTTTTATTTTCCGAATAGTTTAAACAATTGTTTTTTGTTCAGGGGCAGGAGTTGTTCTAAACCATCAATTTTTTTTGGAGTATGTATTATTTGAACATAATTATTTCCCAAGCGTCTATTGAAATTTAATTGAAGAATCCCTGTAGGAATTTTCAATGTTTTCTCAATAAACCTTCGTTTTCTGCTTACACTATCAAGATTTGAAACCAAATAATTGAAGAATAAGTCAAGCTCGTCCTTAGAGCATTTAAATTGGAAAGTACCGTATTGTGTTAAATGATCGAAGCGACGGTTTCTATATGTAAAAACATAGCGATCGTCTTTATTTCTAAGGCTTACCTCAGGGTCGCCATAACCATTTTTTAATTGTCCAATCAATTTACCAAGGAGCTCTTCGCTGTTTACTTCTTGAATTTGACCAATAGCAATTATAGGAAAAAGGAGGAGTAGGAATAAAAATTTATTCATTATATTAAAGATTTAGGGACTCCTAATATAATAAAATATGTGAAATATAAAAAAAATTTTTTTTTTAAATCACCTTTTAAATCTAATAATCAAGTTTTAAGTTTGATTTATTTTATAAAATAATTATTCAACTCTTCCAATAGGTCTATTTTCACTTCCCTCGATCGCATAGAGTCGATCCCCTAATTCAGACCGCATTTCATCAGCAAGCATTTTTATTTTAGCAACTATTTTAGGGTTTTCAGACGCAATGTCGTTGGTTTCGCTAATGTCTTTAGATAAATCATAAAGTGCAATTTCATTAAAATTTAGCATTTCATAATTTACAGGAAAAGCATCTGCACCAGCTTCTCTTCCGTTCAGCGTTCTGTAGGAATGTGGAAAATAGAGTTTCCAGTTTTTGTAACGCACCCCATGCAATTCGTTGGATTTATAATAGAAAAAATAAGCTTCATGTGGACTTTTTTCTGTTTCCCCCGTCCAAATATTCCAAACGCTTTTCCCATCGATTTTCTTTTCTGGTAATTGACTGCCAGTAATTTCTGCAATTGTAGGTAAAAGATCAATGGTCATCATTGGCGTACTGAGTGTTCTTCCTGGCTTTATTTTACTTGGAAAATAAATCACACATGGCTCTCTTTGTCCACCTTCCAGTGCGGTTCCTTTGCCTTCCCTAAGCGGAAGCGCACTTCCCGCATGATTCCCAAAATTAAGCCAAGGTCCATTGTCACTGGTGAATATCACCAAAGTATTTTCGTGGAGGTTGTTTTCTTTTAATGTTTTTAATATTTGACCCACTGACCAATCAATTTCCATAATTACATCACCATACATTCCTTGTTCACTTTTTCCCCTGAATTTATCTGAAACACCAAGAGGAACATGGGGCATCGGGTGGGGAACATATAGAAAAAACGGATTGTTTTTATTTCTTTCAATAAAATCTACTGCAGCTTCGGTGAGCTCAGTGGTGAGTTGATCTTGATCTTCTAGGGTTCTAATTTCCTTTATTTTCTTACCATTCTTTAAAAAGGGTAATTGCGGAAACTTTATTTTTCTATTCAATGAGTCTACTTGTACTCCGTTGAAATCTACAGGCCACATGTCATTTGAATAAGGAGTGCCCATAAATTCATCAAAACCATGGTTGTTGGGCAAGAATTTAGGAAGGTGACCCAAATGCCATTTACCAAACATTCCTGTCTTGTAACCTCTTGTTTTAAGCATTTCAGCCATTGTAGTTTCTTCAGGATTAAGACCAATTTTTTGATGAGGGAATAGTGCCCCTTCAATTCCAATTCTATTGGGATAACATCCTGTTAACAAAGCAGCGCGCGAGGCGGAACAAACTGCTTGTGCAGCATAAAAATCAGTAAGACGAATCCCTTCTTTCGCCATCTGATCTAGATGTGGTGTTTTGATGTTTGGAGAGCCAAAACTACCCAAGTCCTGATAACCTTGATCATCCGTAAAGATTATTACCACATTTGGGGGAGTCGTAATTTTTTGTTTTTTAGTTTCGCTACATGCAATCATTAGCAATGAAATACATGTGATTTTAATAAAATTAGTCATTTGATTATTTTTAATATTATAAAGTTTCAATAAATGTCATTAGGTTTTCACTAAAGGTTTTCCAACGGTATTTTGGTAATGCTTTTTTGATTTGATTAATGTGATGTTGGAGTTGGTCTGTTTCAATCAAAGTTACAATTTTTGATGCAATATCTTCTGAATTTATAGAAGACACACTCCCAGAGTCATCTGTCAATATTGGGGCTTTAAGCCCAGGAATGTCACTCACCAGAATTGGAGTTTGGTATTGGTAGGCGAGTGGAGTGACACCGCTTTGCGTTGCTGAGCGATAGGTTTGAGCAACCACGTCAGCTGCACAAATAGCGTTCCTTGCTTTTTCCATATCAGCAAAATTAAAGTCGGTGAGGGTATGGTCGTTTAACGCTAATTTTGAAATCAAATTTTTATAAACCTCCTGGTCTTCATAGCTTTCTCCAACAATAGCCAGCAAGACATTTTTATCCTTTAATGGTGGTTTTGAAAAAGCTTTAATCAAAAGGTCAAGTCCTTTGTACTTTCGTATTAAGCCAAAAAATAGAACAATTTTTTTTCCCTGAGGCCAATCCAATCGATCACGTGCTTCTTCTTTTGAAATGGCAGGGAGAAGGTCATCAGCGATTGGGTGAAAACCAAACCAAACTGGTTTGTCGAATCCTACCGAAGAAATTTGTTCTCCAACATGACCAGATAAGGTTGCAAAGCCATCCATTTTTTTGCCAAAATAATTATTCAACAAATTGTCCCAAGGCTTTCTTTCGTGTGGCAACCAGTTGTCAACCAAAGCGATTGTTTTAATTGTATTCGGAAGTCTTTTTGCAATACCCTGCCAGCAAGGCGCTAAAAAAGGTGTCCAATAACGAAAGAAAACGACATCAGGATTTATCTGATTGATTGCCCGAGCCGTTTTTGCCCAATTGAATGGGTTACAGCTGTGAATTTTTCTTTGGATATTTAATTTTGTGGGTGCTGAATTACTGGTCAATTGAGTTTTTCCAGGAAATAAAAACTTAGGATATTGGAATGTAAATGTGAAAAGAATTACCTCATGACCATTTTCTTGCAAGCTTTTAGCAAATGCATTTTGAGTATCTGCAATACCCCCTCTGTAGGGGTGTGCTGGGCCTAAAAGAAGAATTTTTTTTTTAGACTTCATTAATAATTAATTTACTTTTTGTATTCAACCAGATCAGACTTGCTAGGCTGATAGAAAAATAAGCAACTCCAAAATAATAAATAAAAGGAATATTCGTCATGTAGAATAACTCTTGAGAGGGAAGAAGAAAGAATGCAAGACCTAATAGGTTTCTTGTATATTCTAAAAACAATGCCCATTGATAGCCATCCATTAGAGCAGAATAAGTGAAAATACTAAGCAGTATAAGTGCCCCGAAAAACAATCTTTGAGTATTAGAAAATTCACTATAATTGAGTAGTAATAACAACAACATGCATGTGGTAAAAACCCATTGAAAAACAGCCCATATTTTTTGATCCAAAGTTGTTTTAGGGTTGTATTTTTCCATTAAATATATATCTTTTATCGCCTCCCGCGGATATTTTTCAATTACGTCTTGTGGTCTATAACCTGTAGGTCGCCACCAAAGGGTTAGTTTTTCTTTCCAGCTTTTTGTATGCCAGGCATCACAGATTAAGCCCCAAAGGTGTTGGAAGTTAATCACGACTGGGTTCCATGTCTTTACAGGTTTTAGAACTCCAAAAACAGGAGGCTCTTCTTCCAGTTCTTCTTGGAATGTTCCAAACCAGCGGTCCCAAACACAAAAAATCGGTGCAAGATTTTTGTCAATATAAATGGGGTTAATGGCATGGTGAACTCTGTGCTGTGAGGGTGTTACCAGAAAATACTCTAAAAATCCCATTTTACCTATGTGTTGGGTATGGTACCAAAATTGTCCAAAAAGATGAAGGGGAGCGAGCAAAATAATTACCTCATGCGGAACCCCAAAGAAGGCAGCCGGAATTAGGAAAAGTGCAGCATAACCAATAAGATCTGAAATGCTTTGTCTTAAAGCACAAGCAAGATTAAATTCTTCACTGCTGTGATGTATGATGTGTTGATTCCAGAAAAAATTTATTTTATGATTTAAACGGTGATTCCAATAACCAGAAAAATCAATGAATATGAAAGCCAAGATGTAAACTAAAACACTGCTTTCTATGGTGAAAAAAGAGAGCTTCGAAACCAGATAAGGGTAAGAGATTACAACCACTACAAGTCCTAAAATGTCTTTAAGGATGTTTGTCATTCCCGAGCTCAAGCTCGAAATCGTATCCATTAGATGGTGTGTCTGTTTGTTTTTTAAATGACCATAAATGATTTCAACCAAAATCATAACTATGAAAAAAGGCACAATCCATAGTAAAACTCTCGCATAAGTCTCCATAATCAAAACATTTTTGAAGTATCCAAATTACAATTTTATATTCTTTTCACTAAAAAGAACATTGTTGAGGTAAAATAAATTTAGTTACTGATTACCCATTCCCCTCTATTTATTAGGGGTTCTGCTTGTTTGAATTTGAGGGTTTTGGTTTCACCGGTCACTACGTTTTTGACTACCACCTTATCGTTACGACCAATTTTAGGGTGATTCCGGACGATTGTTTCTACAACCGTATTCTGACGCTGACCAGAAGCTGCACCGGCACTTCTGTTTCTTTGTGCAAGCTCTTCGGTATTGAGCGATTCATCTTTAGAGGTTCTATATCCCTTGGGTGCGACAGCTCTTTTCGCTTCTTGAATTTTAGTCTCACTTTGAGAGGGCAGCCCTCCTTTAAATAAAAAAGAAAGTACTTCACGATTCAATCCATTGATCATCGATTTGAATAATTCAAAGGATTCAAATTTATAGATGAGCAGTGGATCTTTTTGCTCATGAACAGCGAGCTGAACCGATTGTTTTAATTCGTCCATCTTGCGAAGATGAGTCTTCCATGCTTCGTCAATAAGTGCAAGGGTAATGTTTCTCTCAAAGTCTTCAACCAAATGTTTTCCAGCACTGTTGTATGCCTTTTCAAGATTCGTCACCACATTTAGGGTTTTTACACCGTCTGTAAATGGAACAACGATTCGCTCAAACTTATTCCCTGGACGCTCAAAGACATCTTTTATTACTGGAAAAGCTAAAGCAGCACTAGATTCAATCTTTGAAAGATAATGTTTACTTAGGGTTTCATATAATTTGTTAATACTCTCAATTTCAGGAGCTTCTGTAAATTCGTTTTCATCAATAGGGGAGGAGATAGAAAAATTACCAATGACTTCAAATTCAAAGTTCTTATAATCGTTAGTCGCTTTATTGTTTATCACGATTTCCTCACAAGTATCGTAGAGGATATTGGCAATGTCTAATTTTAGTCTACTGCCGCTCAGGGCGTGTTTTCTTCTCTTGTAAATAACTTCACGTTGTGCGCTCATCACATCATCATATTCCAACAATCTTTTTCTGATTCCGAAATTGTTTTCTTCGACTTTCTTCTGCGCACGCTCAATGGATTTTGTCATCATTGAGTGTTGGATAACTTCTCCTTCTTCCAAGCCCATCCGATCCATTACTTTGGCGACTCGCTCTGATCCAAAAAGCCGCATGAGGTTGTCTTCTAGAGAAACGAAAAACTGTGAGCTTCCTGGGTCTCCTTGTCTTCCAGAACGACCTCTAAGCTGTCGATCTACACGTCGTGAATCGTGTCTTTCTGTTCCCACAATGGCCAGTCCTCCTGCACTTTTCACTTCGTCAGAGAGTTTGATGTCTGTTCCCCTTCCTGCCATGTTTGTGGCAATCGTAACTATTCCGGGGTTACCAGCTTCTGCAACGATGTCTGCTTCTTTCTTATGCAATTTTGCATTAAGCACGTTGTGGTGAACTTTTCTGATGTTAAGCATTTTACTCAACAATTCAGAGATTTCAACTGATGTAGTACCAATTAAAACAGGTCTTCCTGCCTGAGAAAGCGCTGTTACTTGGTCAATCACCGCATTGTATTTTTCTCTTTTAGTTTTATAAATTAAATCTTCTCTGTCTTCTCTGGCAATCGGACGATTCGTGGGGATTTCAATTACATCTAGTTTATAAATTTCCCAGAATTCACCAGCTTCAGTGATGGCAGTACCTGTCATCCCAGCTAGCTTCTCATACATCCTAAAGTAATTTTGAAGTGTAATCGTGGCAAAAGTTTGTGTTGCGGCTTCTATTTTTACGTTTTCTTTGGCCTCAATCGCTTGGTGCAATCCATCAGAATAACGTCTTCCCTCCATGATTCGGCCAGTTTGCTCATCGACGATCATGACTTTATTTTCCATTACCACATACTCTACATCTTTCTCAAAAAGCGTGTAGGCTTTTAGCAATTGGTTCATAGAATGAATTCGCTCTCCTTTGATGCTGAATTCTTGAAATAATTTTTCCTTAAGTTCGGTTTCCTTTTTAGAATCAAGGGCTTGACTCTCTATTTTGGCAATCTCACCACCGATGTCTGGAAGGACAAAAAAGTTTTGGTCGTCACCGTCAGTCGACAACGCTTCAATTCCTTTGTCAGTAAGTTCAATTTGATTATTTTTTTCGTCAATTGTAAACAACAATTCCGCATCAACAACAGGCATTTCCCTATTGTTGTCCTGCATGTAATGATTTTCAGTTTTCTGAAGTAATTGTCTAACTCCTTCTTGACTTAAAAATTTAATAAGACTTTTATTCTTTGGTAAACCTCTATAAACTCTTAACAATAAAAGGCCTCCTTCTTTGGTATCCCCATCCGCAATAGCTTTCTTGGCTTGTGCCAGCACCCCAGTCAAATAGGATCTTTGTTGGGCAACGAGGGAGGAAACTTTTGGTTTAAGTTCATCAAACTCATGACGATCACCTTCTGGCGTGGGTCCGGAAATAATTAAAGGGGTTCTTGCATCATCAATCAGTACGGAATCCACTTCATCTACGATAGCATAATGATGCTTGGGTTGTACCAAATCGTCTGGCGAATGCGCCATATTGTCTCTCAAGTAGTCAAATCCGAACTCATTGTTTGTGCCATAAGTAATGTCTGCTTGATAAGCCTTTCTTCTTTCCGGGCTATTGGGCTTGTAATAATCAATACAATCCAGACTAAGTCCGTGGAACTCAAAAATTGGGGCCATCCATGCGCTATCTCTTTTGGCGAGATAATCATTTACGGTAACCAAGTGCACTCCTTTTCCCGTAAGTGCGTTAAGATAAACCGGAAGCGTCGCAACCAGTGTTTTTCCTTCCCCTGTATGCATCTCAGCAATTTTACCTTGATGAAGTGCAATACCACCAATCAGTTGGACGTCATAATGAACCATGTCCCAAACGATAGGTTTTCCAGCTGCATCCCAAGAGTTGGACCAAATCGCTTTATCTCCTTTGAGGTTGACATAACTGTTGTCTTGAGAAATAGCTCGATCAAACTCCGAGGCAGTAACCTCAATTTGTGTATTATTGACAAATCGTCGGGCAGTTTCTTTTACCACAGCAAAGGCTTCAGGAAGAATTTCTTCCAAAGTCCTTGCAATAATTTTCTCTCCTTCAAGACTAAGGCCGTCTATTTTTTGATATAAGAGTTCTTTTTGGTCTAGGTCAGGAGTATTCTCAATTTGGGACTTTATTTCATTGATCTGAGTTGTGTTTTCTTTGAGGTTGTTCTTAATTGTGTTTTTAAAAATTGCAGTTTTTTCTCTCAACTCATCATTACTGATTGATTCAAAGGAATTAAAATGCTCATTTATTTTGGAAACTATCGGGTGGATCAACGCCAAATCTTTTTTGGTTTTATCCCCGACAAAGGTTTTAATAATCGAATTTAGGAAACTCATTTGTATACTGTAATATTTATTTCAAATGTAATCAAAAAAAAAGCCTCCAAGGAGACTTTTTGTTTGTGTTTATAAGATCAATATTCGTCTTCGTTCCAGAGATAGTCATCATCGGTTGGGAAGTCAGGCCATATTTCTTCTATGGATTCATAAATGTCGCCTTCATCTTCCATCGATTGAAGGTTTTCAACAACTTCTAAGGGGGCCCCGGTTCGAATACAAAAGTCGATTAATTCGTCTTTTGTAGCTGGCCAAGGAGCATCGCTTAGGTAGGATGCAAGTTCTAATGTCCAATACATATTGCTCTCAAATTTTTGCAAAAATATATTTTTAACTTAATAAACCAAGGATGTTACTTGTTTTTTTTTGCAATCCATTTGATTTCTTCCACATCAAAGTCTTTAGAAAGCTTTCGAGCAAGTATAAATAGGTAGTCAGAAAGACGATTGATATAGGCAATAATTACATTTGAAACATCTTCTTCACCTTTAAGTTCAGTGATAAATCGTTCTGCTCTTCTGCAAGTACATCTTGCAAGGTGAGTGTAGGAAATTAAGACATGGCCGCCTGGAATGATGAAATTTTTAAGTTCAGGAAGTTCGTTGTTTATTTTATCAATTTCAGATTCTATTTCAGTTACATTTTCGAAGGCAATTGGTACAATCTTTCCACTTAATTTTGGAGTTTTTTCGGAAGTGTCATCTGCAAGCTGAGAGGCAATGACCATTAATTCGTTTTGAATCTTAATTAAAAACGAATTGGTTTCAGCGGCTATTTTATCATTTCGAATTAAACCAATCCAAGCATTTAGTTCATCAACGGTTCCATAAGCTTTTATTCGTACATGGTGTTTGCTAACTCTTTTTCCAGAAAAAAGACCAGTAGTTCCATCATCACCAGTTTTTGTATACAGCTTGTATTTCGACATCTTCAACTTGCTTATTTATGGCTGAGCAAACCATTTTAAAACTCGATTGGGTAAAGTATATTAATTATAATTTTTTTAGAAAAGTCAAAATTAAGGATAATTATTGATTTGAGAATTCAAAAGGCTTTTAACAGAAATAATTGAGATTTTTGTTTTCGTCTAATCAAAATTCCCCAAAAGAAAAAGTCAATGACAATTAACTTTTTAGTTTGAATTTCACGGTTCCAAAGACCGCGATTCAAATGTACATTTTTTGTAAACAACAGCATTTCATCAGTTTTGTTTTGTATGATTAAGACTTTTTCTGAAAATAGCGAAGTTTCATTTTTAGACAATGAAACGATTTCTTGCTTCATTTTATGATTGTTTATTTTTAAAAACTCCTGTAAATTTTCATGAAAAATTTCTGTAAGAATTTTTATTCCTGTTCGTTTAAATAGCACTTTTTGATGTCTTTTCCATTGAGGATTAAAAACACAATACTTGGCCAGTTCATAAACGAAAGGAGAGTGGGTTCCGTGAAGATTAGAGGCCTTAAACCGAAAAATTAAATAGGAAAAAAACCACATTTATTTTTGTTTTAGTCGACCGCTAACTGCAATTAAAAAATACAAAACAGATATGAATCCAGCCCAACGCGCAATGTAATCCCCATACTGGGTGTAAAAGGTGATCTCTGATTTTGAAGCTACTTTTCCTCTCAATACACCCTTTTCTAAATAAGGAAGTCTTGCGGTTATTTCCCCTCTTGAATTTAAGATTGCTGAAATCCCCGTATTGGCGCTTCTAACAACCGCTCTCCTGTTTTCTATCGCTCTAAGTCGGGCATAGCTTAGGAGTTGCTTGTGACCTTGGGTGTCGCCCCACCAAGCATCATTGGTTATTATACCTAAGAAATTTGCCCCTTTCCGAACATACTCGGTGACAAAAGCACCATAGATCGATTCATAGCAGATGATGGGAGCAACTTTAGTTTTCAATTTTGAATGCTCAAATATGCTTCTCTCCTTTTGGGTTGCACGACTGGAAACCGTTCCGCCAAGGTCGAGCATGAATTCTCCTAAAAGTGGTTTAAGGATACTTTTATAAGGCATGTTTTCAACACCCACCACGAGTTTGGATTTGTGGTAATATTCTGGTTTACTTTGATATTCCATTTTTAAAGCCGAATTGTAGAAGTCAACCCAAACGCCTTTTTTTACTTCATTTGCGGTTGGGGACGGTTCGGTTTTTGTTTGATAAACATTATAGAATTGAATTCCAGAAACCAATTGAACTTGAGGATGAGGTTTAAGGAACTCCTGAATAGATCTTTGTAATTCTGTACTTTTAAATTCACTGATTAATTCTCCATATCCAGAAGCAAAGTAAGTCTCAGGAGCAAAAACATAATCAGTGTTTTTATCAATTTTCCCCTGGGTCATGGAAGAAAGTAAATCTAAGAACTCCAGGTTTGTTTTCCCATACTTTTCGGTGTAGGGATCAATGTTGGGTTGAACCAATAGCACTTCAATGGTTGGGGGTTTGATTTCATGCTTTGAGAAAATGATCATTGAAAAAACAATAGGGATTGCAATGCCGATAAGCCAGGGGCTCAATTCCTGAATGAATTTCTTCCGATTGTCCCAAGGTGTATTTTTTTTAATTACCTCTAGAATTCCAATATTCAAAATTAGAATCCATAAACTACCACCAAAGGTTCCGGTGTATTCATACCACTGAATCCAATGAATGTTTTCCGAAAACACATTCCCGAGGTTTAGCCAAGGCCAAGAAAAGTCCCATTGTAAATGAAGTTTTTCGAATGCCAACCAAATGCTAATAAGAAAAACATAAGCACTGCGCAACGGCAGCCTCTTCTTACTCCAGTGAAAAAGCATCAAAAGCAAGGTGTAAAAAAGACTGTTACAAAATACGGCAAAGGCCATTCCGAAGGCAGAAGCATTTACGATCCACCAAGTTGTTCCAAGGTTCCAAATAAAAAAAGCAAGAAATCCATAACCGAATACATTGATTTTTTTTCTCTTTATGTTGCCATTCGTGATATGATGTTCTAGCATTAAAACTGGAACTAGAGCTACGAAAATGAACATTGAAAACCCTCCAACGGGCCAAGAAAAGGTCAATAAAATTCCTGAGAGGATAGCAAGGGAAAGTGGCTTTTTTAAAAAATTCATTAAATTTATCTATGGTAATTTTTTTGTAGGTTCTTCAAATCTTATCTTGTGCAAAATATTTAATTTTATTTGAATCACAACAAAGTAAATGATTAAAAAATCAGTACCACATTTTTTCACCTCATTGAATCTAATTTCTGGCTGCCTCGCCATCTATTTTGCGTTTTTATTTCAATTCGAAACCGCATTTATCTTTATAATAACAGGAGTTTTTTTCGATGTTTGGGATGGTTTTTTTGCTCGTTTGCTTAAAGTAGAAAGCCAGTTAGGGGTTCAGATGGACTCTATGGCAGACATGGTCACTTGCGGCGTTGCACCTGGGATGATTTTGGCGCAGCTTTTTGTTCTCGCTGGTAATCGGGCTGTAGATGTGGAGCTCGAATGGTCTTTTATTCAGACCTCTTTTGAATTTATTCCTTGGGTATTGGTTGGTTTTATACTCACTCTTGGAGCAGCTTTTAGATTGGCCAAGTTTAATTTAGACAAGTCTCAAAAATATACATTCATAGGATTGCCAACACCCGCGATGGCTTTGTTTATTGGCTCTTTGCCTATTTTGTTAAAACAACCAGATTTTGTTTTTCTAAAGCCATTGGTTATTTCTAATCCAGTGTTGACCGCTTTGGCATTGATTTTTGTCATTTTAATGAATGCAAAGTTTCCTTTGTTTTCCTTTAAATCAAACCAGACAGGTTTGATAGATGTGGTTTTAAAGATTCTTTTAATCCTTATCTCAATTTTCCTTTTTTGGATTTTCTCTTGGGGTGCTTTTTGTATTATTATTCTTGTTTATCTAATTTTAAATTTAATAAGAAACAGCATGGCGAGAATTGGATTGGCTGAAGAATAGTTTTTTTAAAACAAAAAGAATAAGGTTTTACTCTACTGTTACGGACTTCGCTAGATTTCTCGGCTGGTCAACATTACAACCTCGCATCAGCGCAATGTGATAAGAAAACAACTGAAGGGGTAAGGTTGAGAAAAGAGGGCTAAAGCATTCAGAGGATTCAGGAATCTCTATGACATGATCAGCAAGTTGTTTAACAGTCGTATCTCCTTGCGTTACAATCGCAATTATCTTTCCTTTTCTAGATTTAATCTCTTGGATATTACTTACGATTTTGTCGTAGTGTCCTTTTTTGGTAGCAATAACGACAACAGGCATGTTTTCGTCAATTAACGCAATAGGGCCATGCTTCATCTCTGCAGCGGGATATCCTTCGGCATGGATATAAGAAATTTCTTTAAGTTTAAGCGCTCCTTCTAGCGCTACTGGGAAGTTGTAGCCTCGTCCCAAATAGAGGCAGTTTGGCGATTTGTGATAGTGTGTTGCGATCTCTTTAATTTTAAGGGTATTTTTCAAAAAGCACTCTATTTTATTGGGCACCTGAGAAAGCTCAGTTAAATAATCATGAAATTCTACTTTTCCAATTACACCTTTTAGTTCCCCCAATTTCAGTGCCATTAGTGAAAGGACGGTTATTTGCGTAGTGAAAGCTTTTGTTGAAGCCACGCCAATTTCAGGTCCTGCATGCGTATAGACACCTCCATGAGTTTCTCTAGAGATAGAAGACCCTACAACATTGCAAATCCCAAAAATAAAAGCACCATTTTTTTTCGCAATTTTAATTGCAGCCAAAGTATCAGCGGTTTCCCCTGATTGAGAAATGGGGATGACCACGTCATCGGGGTATATAATCGGGTTTCGGTACCTAAACTCAGAAGCGTATTCTACTTCAACAGGAACCCTTAAGAAGCTTTCAAATAAGTATTCCCCAACCAATCCTGCATGCCATGAAGTACCACAGGCGATCACAATTATTCGTTTTGCATTCAAGAACTTATTTTCATGATCTGTGAGGCTGCTGATTTGAATCTGATTCTCTGACATTAATAGCCTCCCTCCTAAGGCATTGCTAATTGCCTGAGGCTGCTCGAAAATTTCTTTTAACATGAAGTGATCATATCCTCCTTTTTGAATGTTTTCAAGATTCCACTTTAGCTTTTCTATGTAGGGATCAACCTCAATATCATCTGAAATATTTCGTACTTTAATTGGTTTTCCCTTTTTTAGAATTGCCATTTCATTATCTTCAAGGTAAACCACGTCTCTAGTATATTCTAGGAAGGGGGTGGCGTCGGATCCTATGTAGAAAGAATCTTTCCCTAAACCTATTGCTAGGGGACTTCCTAGCCTTGCTACGACTAATTCATTAGGCTTTTTTCTATCAAAGACGACAATTCCATAAGCACCTACAACTTGATTCAGAGCAATCTGAACTGCCTTCCCAAGCTTTACTTGTTCTTGTTTTTGAGTTTCTTCTATCAGATTGATTAAAACTTCAGAATCAGTTTCAGAATAAAAGGTATATTCCCTCTTTATCAATTCTTTTTTTAAAACATCATAGTTTTCAATTATTCCATTGTGGACGATAAAAAGATCACCAGAATTTGAAAGGTGCGGATGCGCGTTTTCTTGGTTGGGTACTCCATGGGTTGCCCATCGGGTGTGACCCATTCCAACTGTAGCTTTAAAGTTTGGTTTTTTTTCAATTTCAAGTTTTAAATCTTCGACTTTTGCTGCGACCTTAGTCGTGCTGTTTTCTGATTTATTACTTAGAAAAATACCCGCGCTGTCATAACCGCGATATTCCAGCCTCTGTAAGCCTTCAATGATAATTGGGAGGGGATTTTCATCTCCAATATAAGCTACAATTCCACACATTCATTAATGTTTTAAAACCATTTGACATTGTTCGTTATTGAATCCAAGTCGAGTATAAAAAGGAATTGTCTCCTTATGAGTGTTTAATGTTATTTTATAACATTTTTTTTCCTTGGATAGCGCAACAAGACTTTTAATTAACTCCTGTCCTGTTTTTTTTCCTCGATGCTTTTTAGAAACCACAACATCTTCTATTTGGGCAGCGCGGCGTTCAATCTTCTGAATGATATGCAAAGTTGCTGTTCCAATGATATTTCCAGTCACATCTTCTGCAACCAAACAAAAAATGTTATTTGAATTGAAAAAATCAGCGGAGACATTTTTGATGTCCCATCCAAATCCTTCATTAAGTAGTGTTGTGATTTTTCCAGAATCTTCGCTTTGAGCGAATCTAATTTTTGTCATTAAAAATAAGTAGGTATTTAGGGTTTGGGGTTAAAACGCTATTTTAGTTTTTCTTAATTCAAAATTTTTGCCAAGGTATACTTTTCTGACCATTTCATCTTTTGCTAGCTCTTCTGGTTTTCCAGCTTTTAGAATACTTCCTTCAAACATTAGATAAGTTTTGTCCGTAATGGCAAGTGTCTCTTGGACATTGTGGTCAGTGATAAGGATACCAATATTTTTCTTTTTTAGGTGAGCAACGATTCGTTGTATGTCTTCAACAGCAACAGGATCTACTCCTGCAAAAGGTTCGTCAAGCAAAACAAATTTAGGATCGGTTGCGAGCGCACGTGCTATTTCTGTTCTTCTTCTCTCTCCTCCTGAAAGGAGATCTCCCCGACTTTTCCGAATGTGGGTCAAACCAAATTCTTCCAACAAAGATTCTGTTTTTTCTTTTTGCTCTTTTTTAGAAAGCGAAGTGAGTTGTAAAACACTTAAAATATTATCTTCAACACTAAGCTTTCTAAAAACTGATGCTTCTTGTGCGAGGTATCCAATTCCATTTTGCGCGCGCTTGTACATTGGAAAAGAAGTGATTTCACTATCGTCTAGTAAAATTTTACCACCTTGAGGCTTAATTAAACCCACAATCATGTAAAAAGAAGTTGTTTTTCCAGCACCGTTTGGACCCAGCAGACCAACGATTTCTCCTTGTTCTACCTCAATCGAAATGCCTTTAACAACTTTCCTTCCTTTGTAAGATTTTTGAATATTTATAGCACTTAGTTTCATAGAGCTGACTTATAAATTTTGAAGTTCTTTTTCAATACGCTTATAAGTAAATTTAGAGATAAAGATACTGAGTTCATAAAGAATTAATAACGGAATACTTACAATGACTTGACTAACGATGTCTGGAGGCGTTATAATGGCAGAAAGACTCAATACGATTACCAATGCAAATTTTCGATTTTTACTTAAAAATGTTGGTGTTACAACCCCCACTTTTGTTAAGAAATAAATGATAATCGGTAATTCAAAAATTAAGCCACTGGCCAATACTGAAGTCCTGAGAAGCCCAATGTAACTGCTTAAGTCGAAGTCGTTAAAAACCTCTCCGCTAACGGTGTAGTTTCCTAAGAAGTTTATTGAAAGCGGAGTAACCATATAGTAGCCAAACAATACGCCGATGAAAAAAAGTAGGGAAGCAACGAAAATAAAACCTCTTGCATGTTTGCGTTCGTTTACATGTAAGCCGGGGCTTACAAAGCGCCAGAATTCATAAATTATAAAGGGGAAAGCAACAATAAAGCCTGCCAAGATAGAAGTCCATAGGTGTGCTGAGAACTGACCTGCTACGGTTCTACTTTGAATTCTAAAAGGCATTTCTGTTATACAAAAACTGTCTCCCTGACCAAAGGCTTGCGAGATGGAGCAGAACCATTGATAGGTAGGGAAATCAATTTTTTTTGGACCAAAAATCAGCGTATCAAAAATAAAATCTTTAGCAATAAAGGCCAAAGAAGCAAAAATCAATATGGCGAGTGTCGATCTGATCAGGTGCCATCTGAGTTCCTCAAGATGGTCTAAGAATGACATTTCATTTGCATTTCCCATTAGTTTAATCCTTCTTTAATGAAATCAAGAATATGAACGATTCCTTCATAAGATTTGTTGTCGTCTATAACAATAATCTGACTTATTTTATTATTTGTCATTAGTTCAAATGCTTTAACAGCGAGCAATTCTTTATTAACACTGATGGGACTTTTGCTCATTAAATCTTCGGCTGTAAGCTGGCCAATATCATCGTGTTTTTCTAGTATTCGTCGGATGTCACCGTCCGTAATCATCCCCATTATTTTATTTCCGTCTAAAACTACTGCGGCGCCTAGTCTTTTTTCGGAGATTTCAAAAATAACATCTTTCATCCGAGTGTCAAGGCGAACTGCGGGTTTTGTATTCTCATTTAAAAGTTCTCCCATGGTCAGGTGAAGTTTTTTACCCAAAGCACCTCCAGGGTGAAATTGGGCAAAATCATTAGCTTTAAAATCATTTAGATCAAGCAGGCACATCGCCAAAGCATCCCCCATGGCGAGCTGAACTGTTGTGCTGGTTGTTGGCGCTAGGTCGTTAGGGCAAGCTTCTTTTTTAACGGGAGTTAGGAGTAAATAATTTGATTTTTTAGCTAAAAAAGAATCTTTTTCGCCAGTCATACCAATCAAGGTATTTCCTCTTCGGTTAATATGAGGAACTAATTCTTTTATTTCTTTTGAATTCCCACTCTTTGAGATACAAATAACAAGATCATTTTCCTGAATGATGCCTAAATCACCATGAATGGCTTCGGCAGCGTGCATGAAAACAGCAGGAGTTCCGGTAGAGTTCATGGTTGCAACTATTTTCATTGCAATAACTCCACTTTTTCCAATGCCAGTAATAATGACTCTTTCTTTAGAGTTATGGATGAGGTTGACGATTTCTACAAAATCATCATTAATATTATTTGCTAATGATGCGACTGATTCAGCTTCTAAACTGATTGTGTTTTTTGCAATCTCGATGATACGTGATAATTCGCTCAATTTTTGTTTTTTTTGTATACGATTGTTATGCGAAAATACTTATATTGTTGATACAAATTTAGCTAAATTCTAAAATTATACACTTCAGTTGAAAAAAGAGATTGATTTAAAAGAATCCCTCAAAAAACATTTTGGTTTTTCGAAATTCAAAGGACTTCAGGAAGAGGTAATTGAGAACCTTCTTCAAACAAAGAATACCTTTGTAATTATGCCGACTGGTGGTGGCAAGTCTTTGTGTTATCAATTACCTGCCTTAATCCTTGAAGGAACAGCACTTGTTGTCTCTCCATTGATCGCCTTAATGAAGAATCAAGTGGATGCAATTCGTGGGATTTCATCAAATGATGGCATCGCGCATGTTTTAAATTCTTCGTTAAATAAGACTGAAACTATAAAAGTTAAAGATGACCTGACTTCAGGAATCACCAAGTTGTTATATGTTGCCCCTGAGTCATTGGCAAAAAAAGAAACAATTGAGTTTTTTAAGACCATTAAAATTTCCTTTTTGGCGGTAGACGAGGCACATTGTATTTCAGAATGGGGACACGATTTTAGGCCGGAATACAGAAACCTGAGGACCATGTTAGAACAGATTGGTCAGCAGATACCCATTATGGCCCTTACAGCGACTGCTACACCAAAGGTTCAAGAGGATATTTTAAAAAATCTTAAAACAACAGAAGCAAAAGTATTTAAAGCATCTTTTAATCGTCCAAACCTTTATTATGAGGTGCGTTCTAAAACACCTCAAGTAGATTCTGACATCATCCGATTTGTGAAAAGCTTTTCTGGAAAGTCAGGGATAATTTACTGTTTGTCTCGTAAGCGGGTCGAGCAGCTATCAAAAACATTGCAAGTGAATGGCATTGATGCCCTTCCCTATCATGCAGGTTTAGATTCGAAAACTAGGGTTAAAAACCAGGACATGTTCTTAAAAGATAATTGCGATATAATTGTAGCTACGATCGCATTTGGTATGGGAATTGACAAACCCGATGTTCGTTTTGTCATCCACCATGATATTCCTAAAAGTATTGAGAGCTATTATCAAGAAACAGGTAGGGCAGGACGTGATGGAGGCGAAGGGCATTGTTTGGCATTTTACTCTTATAAGGACATTGAGAAATTAGAAAAATTTATGTCAGGAAAGCCCATTGCGGAGCAAGAAATAGGTTTTGCATTGCTAAATGAAATGGTAGCTTACGCTGAGACCTCCATGTCCAGAAGGAAATTTATTCTTCATTATTTTGGCGAAAAATTTGATTCAAAAACAGGTTTAGGTGCAGACATGGATGACAACATGCGTTTTCCTAAAAGTCAGCATGAGGCGATGAATGAATTGGGAATGCTGATTAGGATCATATTAGAAACAAAAGAAAAATATAAATCGAAGGAAATTGTTAAAACATTAGTAGGTGAAACAAACGCGCTGATTCTTTCTCACAAAACCAATGAAAACCCATTATTCGGTTGTGGAAAAGATTACGATTCGAAATATTGGATGGCACTCCTTAGACAGTCATTGGTAGCAGGGTATTTTAGTAAAGATATCGAAACCTATGGGGTTGTGAAGACGACTCAAATGGCAAAAGATTTCCTGACTAATCCTTGTTCATTTATGATTTCGGCAGATCATGTTTTTGAAGCCAACAGCTCTCCTGTGATCAGTAACAAATCATTAGGAATTGCTGACAAAGTATTGATGGAAATGTTGCTAGGCTTAAGGAAAAAAGTTGCGGAGGAAGCTGACGTACCGCCCTATGCCGTTTTTCAGGAGTATTCATTGGAGGATATGGCGCTCAAGTACCCCATTTCTGAATTAGAATTGCAAAACATAAATGGTGTAGGAGAGGGGAAGGCAAAGCGTTATGGGGGTAAGTTTATTTCTCTGATAAAAACCTATGTAGATGAAAACGACATCACACGACCTGACGATTTAATTGTGAAAAGCACTGGATTAAATTCTGCTTTAAAACTATATTTAATTCAGAATGTTGATCGCAAGCTTCCCTTAGATGATATAGCTTCTGCCAAGGGAATGGATATGACTAAGTTGATTTCTGAGATGGAAACTATTGTGTTTTCTGGAACCAAGCTAAATATAAATTATTGGGTTCAAGAAATACTAGATGAAGATCAACAAGAAGAGCTGAAAGAATATTTTATGGAGGCAGAAACAGACAGTATTGATGCTGCGTTGGAAGAGTTCGACGGAGATTATGAAGAAGAAGATATTCGAATTTATCGCCTAAAGTTTATTAGTGAAGTAGGAAATTAGCCCTTTCCTGTTTCAGATTCCGATAGTATTATTATCTTCGCACCATTAAAAAAACATTTAAGATGCAAGACGGAATTTACGCTAAATTTAATACTACGAAAGGAACCATTACAGTTCAATTGACCCATGACAAAACTCCCGGAACCGTTGGGAATTTTGTTGCTCTCAGCGAAGGGCAGCTAAAAAATAGCTTACACGAATTGGGAACCCCCTATTACGACGGTTTAAAATTTCATCGCGTTATTCCAGATTTCATGATTCAAGGAGGTTGCCCGCAAGGCAGCGGAACTGGAGGCCCAGGCTACCAGTTTGAAGATGAGTTTCACCCTGATTTAAAACATGACAAACCTGGTGTGCTTTCTATGGCAAACTCTGGCCCTGGAACCAATGGAAGTCAGTTTTTTATTACCCATATCGAAACCGCATGGTTGGATGGAAAACATACTGTCTTTGGTTATGTTGTTGAAGGACAAGAAATCGTTGATCAAATCGCTCAAGATGACACCATCGAAAACATCAGTATCGAACGCATCGGTCAGGAAGCCCAAAGCTGGGATGCAGCAGCAGCATTCAATAGTTTTGTAAATGGCAAAGAAGAAAGATTGAAAGATGTGGCTGATAAATCCAAAAAAGAATTGGAGACGCTTACTGATGGTATGGAAACCACAGCAAGTGGCTTGGCATATAAAATAACCAAAACTGGAACAGGGGATACTCCTGCAAAGGGCAGTCAGGTAGCTGTTCATTATAAAGGAATGCTAATTGACGGGACAGTCTTTGATTCGTCTTACCAGCGCAATGAACCCATAAAATTTAAATTGGGGGTAGGTCAAGTAATTTCTGGTTGGGATGAAGGTATTTCGTTATTAAATAAAGGTGCTACCGCTAAACTGGTTATCCCTAGTCATCTGGCATATGGAGAACGAGGTGCTGGTGGAGTGATCCCTCCGGGTGCTACCTTAGTTTTTGAGGTGGAGTTGGTTTCTTTTTAGAAATCCTTATTTTTTGATGCACTAGAGCGGAAAGTATGGTTTTATTTTTCATTTTAGTAAAGGTTTTCTAAACATCATGAAAAAGATGGAACTTTAGTCTTCATTCAGTTTTTCACGTAAAATTTTAAAAGCTTTACTAATTTGCCCCTCTACTGTTTTTATAGAAACATCTAAATATTCAGCTATTTCAATATTCGTAAGCCCCTCTTTTTTACTCAATAAGAGGGTTTCTTTACATTTGGGAGGCAGCTGTTCAATTACTTTTTTTATCCACTCCAATTGTTTTAGAAATTTTTCCGTTTGATCTTCTTCCACGATTTGTTCTAAACATTTTTCATACTCAACCTCCATCCGGAGTAGGTTTGATTTTTTCCTCCATAGATCAATAAAACGATTGTAAACCGCTTTATGTAAGAACCGTTTTATAGAGATGGTTGTGCTTCTTTATTAACAACACGTGTTTGATCTATTGGCAAAACTTTTTCGTCAACAATTGTTTGGTCATTCACAATTCTGGCAAATTGGTAAAGTTTTTTCATGTATTTTTCTTTGCTTTGGTGGTACATGAGCTCTATCTCAATTACATTTGTATGCTTAAAAATTTTATTTAATAAAGTACTATCTGAATCCGATAATGAGTGACCTAATACAATAACTTTTGTTTTCCCTTTACCTAAACAATAATTAATATGATCATTAACAGTGTTCTGTTTATAGAGAAAAGTTTTCATGTACTTCATTAGCTCATCATTTTCATATTGCAATAACTTTTTAAACTTTTCTGACCGATCATTGCCATAGCCAAATATAATCGGATTATCCTCTGAGTTTAATTCTCCGTGAATATGAGAAATTTTAATTCTTTCGCTAGCAGGAATGGATTTTCCAGCCTCTTCGATTGGTGACATTTTAATCACCATTTCTTCCCTCATCAATTTTACAATTTTAGAGGTATAGTTGAAACTAATAATTTCAACATATTCATGTTCGTTTATTTTTTGTGAGAGTAATTCAGAAATTCCTTTTTTTTCGAGGATCTCTTTATTTACCTCTTCATTATTTTCATTTTCCTGTTCAATTAAATAGGCTTTAAATAATTCTTTAAAGTGCTCAAATTCCTTATTAACTAAGGTTATTCCTTTTAGGTTAATAGTCTCTTTATCATGACCCTTATGTTCGTCTAAACACCTAAAATAACTCTCCTCGAAATCCCCCCAAGTATTTGTCTGATCAAAACAATTGAATAAGTAACTGAAAAAAACACTTCTGGCTCCATATGGTTTAACCACTAACTTGACTTTTCGAGGAGATCCAATATTCGACATAGCTATATAAGGGTCTTCCCCATTTTTATCTTTTCTTATATAATATCCTAAATGCGAGGCTTTACATGCAAAATTGTTATTTCTGGTATATTCTAATAAATAATCCATAAAGTTTGCGTAGGAGGTCTTGAAGTCATGCGCTATATCAAAGCCGTTACCAAGTAAAATTAATGCATAAGGAGGTTGATTTTTTCTCATAGGGTAAGTATTTGGATTTAATAAATGTACAATATTTACCGAACCATCAAAGAGACACCTGCTCAAACATTCAAAAGTGACACTGAAGTATGTGATTGATAGTGAGTAGTTGAGACTGTTTTAATCTCTAAGGGTTAATTCTTCGCAGCTTGCTGCGTTTGTTCGGCCTGATACCTCATGGGCTTTCCCCAGAGAGTGGCTTCGTTTAGCGTTTTTGAGGTACAATTTGATTAAATTTAAAGTACAATTCGATTTACAGATTATACTTTGGTGGTCATCTTGAGGTGAAAAGATTGATAATTAAAAAATAAAAACAATTTCACATTAACTTAGGATTTACCCATTGAAAAGTTTTGTACTTTTCAATGGGTATTTTCTTTTATTAATAAAAAATTTATTTAATGACCTACAGATTACTTTTTTTCACGTTATTTTTCACTCAGTTAACATTTGCACAAACAACTGAAAAACCTCAGCTAATCGTTGGTATTGTGGTTGATCAAATGCGGATGGAATACTTATATCGCTTCCAAGATAACTATACCGAAAATGGATTTAAAAAGCTAATTAGAAATGGTTATAATTTAAAAAACACTCATTACAATTATGTGCCAACAGCTACTGGACCTGGTCATGCGTCTATTTATACAGGAACGACCCCGGCAGATCATGGTATTATTTCTAATAGTTGGTACAGTCGCGCATTAAAACGAGTGCAATATTGTGTCGAAGACAATTCGGTTTTTGACATTGACAATCTTGTAGCCCCTCAAAAAGAAGGAGAAAAATCAACTTCAAAATCTCCTCAAAAACTAATGACCACTACCATTACCGATGAGTTGAAATTATTCACTTCTGGAAGGTCAAAAGTCATCGGTTTGTCGATCAAAGATCGTGCTTCTGTTCTACCTGCGGGACATTTGGCAGATGCGGCTTATTGGTACAATTCCAAAAACGGACATTTTATAACCAGTTCTTATTATAGAGAAAAACTACCCAATTGGATGATTTCATTTAACAATAGGAATGTGGCAGACTCTCTTTTAAATACAACATGGCAAACACTTTTGCCGATTTCGAGCTACACAAACAGTACGAAAGACGATGCCCCACAGGAGAAAATATACAAAGGAAGAAAAACAAGTACTTTCCCTTATGATCTAAAAACGCTTCGCAATAAAAACGGTAATTTTTCTTTAATTTCAGAGATTCCTCAAGGGAATTCACTTTTACTAGCTGCTGTAAAAGCGGCGATCAAAGGCGAAGAACTGGGACGTGGGAAAGAAACAGATTTTCTTGCGATAAGTTTTTCTAGTACGGATTATTTAGGGCATAATTTTGGAATCAGATCGAAAGAATTGGAAGACAACTACGTCAGATTGGATCGTGAAATAGAATCCTTAATAGCGACATTGGATGAACAAGTAGGAGCCGGCAATTATATGGTTTTTTTAACTGCCGATCATGCTGCAAGTGACAATCCGTTGTTTTTAGAATCTCAAAGGCTTCCTGGGAAATTTTTCGGCACCAAAGAAATTAAGTCGAATATAAACAAACATCTTTCAGAACTTTTTGGACAGAATGAATACATTTCCAATATTGACAATACTCAAATTTATCTGGCTGAAACAGAAGTTTCTAAGGAACTCTTGATTGAAAAAATCATTCCTCTATTAAAAAAGACAGCTGGAGTGAAAGAGGTTTTTGCACCTGCTTTTCCACAAATGAATTTGTCAAATAGCAAACTAAATACCTTTATCAGGAATAGTTTTAATGAAAAGGGATCAGGAGACATTTTATATCAAATGGAATCAGGTTGGATGTATGAAAGACCTTATGGTGCCTCTCACAGTACGGCTTACAATAACGACACCCATGTTCCGATGTTATGGTATGGATGGAAAATTCCGAAAGGCGAATCAGTCAAGCCCCACACAATCACACAGATTGCACCCACAATTTCGATGTTGCTAAACATTCCACTGCCAAGCAGTTCAGAGAGGAATCCAATTGAAGAATTGTTTGAATAGATTGAATTACTTGGGTTCGTTTCCGATGTGCCATTTTATATTGCATCCCAGGCTTGGGTATTGCTTTTCAGGGGCAGGATCAGATTTCAACATGCCCTCACAAGCGGAACGCAGCTCACTTCCATTGATGGGGAGGTCATTGGTAGGGCGAGAAGCATCAAAGCGACCTCTGTAATACAATTTCAATGCTTTATCGAAAAGAAAAAAATCAGGAGTACATGCTGCCTGATAAGCATGTGCAACTTCTTGTGAGGCATCAAATAAATAAGGGAATGAGAAAGATTTTAACCGAGCTAATTTTTTCATTTCTAGCGGGCCGTCTTCTGAGTGGGTATTCACACTGTTACTCGAAATGGCTATGGTTTTGATTCCCTTGCTTTCCATCTCTCTGCTGAATGACAGGATGGCCTCCAATAAATAAACCACATAAGGACAGTGGTTACACATAAAAATAATTAGCGTCCCATGTTTTCCCGCTAAACTTTTGAGGTCAAGTAACTTGTCATCAACAGTATTGATGAGTTCAAAGTCAGGGGCTTTTGTTCCCAAGGGTAACATATTAGAAGCTGTAAGTGACATGAATTTTTGTTTTAATTAAAATGATTTAATTTTTAATAAAAATTTGGATAAAAAAAAAGTGTTTGCAAAAGCAAACACTTAAAATTAATGAATTATTTTTTATTAGATATCTTCAAAATTAAAGCTTGTGAAATCTTTTCCTTTCTCCTCCGCAGTATCTAAACCCTTGGTTCGGTCAAAATCTTTTTGATGACGCTCACTGATCACCTCTTCACCTCTTTGCTCAATAATATAGCCAAGCATTTCCTCTAAAATAGACTTAAATTCGCTAAAATCTTCTTTGTAGAGGTAAATTTTGTTTTTCTTAAAATAGAAAGTTCCGTCATCGTTTGTAAACTTCTTACTCTCCGTAATGGTCAGGTAGTAGTCGTTTGCTTTGGTTTCGCGAACATCAAAAAAATAAGTTCTTCTTCCTGCCCTCAGAACCTTAGAGTGAATCTCTTCTTGGTCACGCCCATTTTTGTTGTCCATGAACTTTTGTTTAATTAAATCTAAATTATTAATCAAAAATCTGAAAAAAAATTAAACAAAACAAATTAATGTTCCTTTTCGTGTTGTTGCTTTTTAAAAAGTTCAAAGTAATATCCTTTGAGTGCCATCAATTCATTGTGAGTTCCTGACTCCAAAAGTGCTCCTTTTTCCATGACCATAATGGTGTCAGCATCTTTTACAGAAGAAATTCTATGACTTACAATGATGGTAGTCTTGTTCTTACAAATGCGTTTAAGATTGTTGAGAATTTGCTCTTCTGTATCAGTGTCTACGGCCGAAAGACAGTCGTCAAATAGCAATATTTTAGAATCTTTTATTAAAGCACGTGCAATTGCCACCCTCTGAATTTGACCGCCAGAGAGGGTGATTCCTCTTTCTCCTAATAAGGTTTGATATCCTTCTTTAAAAGCAATTATATTTTCGTGAACACATCCGTTTTTAGCGGCTTCGATCAACTCTTCTTTTGTAGCGTCGAGTTTTCCAAACTTAATATTCTGCTCAATACTTTCTGAAAAAAGAAATGCATTTTGGGGAACATAGCCAATCAAGCTTCTCAGTTCTTCGAGTTTAAAGTCTTTTAAATCATACTCATCCAGTGTTATAGAGCCGCCTGTGGGATCATATAAACGGTTGATGAGGTTGAGAACACTCGATTTCCCTGATCCAACACCGCCGATAATCCCTAATGTTTTTTTAGGTTCGACTGTAAAGCTAAGCTGCTTGACGGCATCAATTTTTGTTTCAGGATAAGTTAAAGAAAGTCGATTAAAAGTGATTGCCCCAGCTATGGGTTGGGCAATTCCTTTTCCATCTTTTATTTCTGACGCTTCATTTAAAAAAGCATTGATCCTTTTTTGTGAGGCCTCTGCTTGTTGAACAACAGAAGTGACCCATCCCACAACGGCGACAGGCCAAGTTAACATGTTGATGTAAATAATAAATTCAGCCAAAACACCAATTTCAATTTCATTGTTGATGTATTGATTTCCACCCACATAAATTACAATCAGATTGCTTAAGCCAATCAAGAGAATCATCAAAGGAAAAAACCAAGCTTGAACCTTTACCAAGTTCATGTTTGTTCTTTTTGCATCTCCAGCCAAAGCATCAAACTTTTCATTGATGACAGGCGCTAGGCTGTAGGATTTTATAACAGAAACACCACTAAAAGTCTCTTGCGTAAATGAGGAAAGTTTTGATAACATTTCTTGGACAACGGTACTTCTGGTATTGATTATTCTACTTAATTTATAAATAACAAAGGAAAGCAGGGGGAGGGGCAACAAGGTATAAAGCGTCAACTTTGGCGCGATACTGATCATAATGGCAATCACACAAACAAACAGAGTGATGGTATTGATGCTGTACATGATGGCAGGCCCTACATACATTCTCGACTTACCCACATCCTCGCTGATTCTACTCATCAAATCTCCAGTCCTGTTGTTTTTGTAAAACCGCTGATTTAGGGTCAGGTAGTGTTGAAAAATTTCATTCTTTAAATCATACTCGATGTATCGAGAGACGTTAATGATGGTTTGACGCATTAAGAAAGTAAAGAAACCGGAGAGCAGCGCAGTTCCAATAATAATTAAAATATTGATAAGCATCAATTCTTTGATTGATTCTAAATTTCCTTCGTTATTGGTGATGAAATTTTCGACAGCTGTCAATGAATTTCCAATCAAACGAGGGGCAAAGAGTGAAAATATACGTGCAACTATGGTGATGAAAATTCCAATCAATAGTTTAGACCGATATTTTTTGAGGTATTTATTTAGATATTTAAGTTCTTTCATATGCTTTTACAGCCCCCTTCTAATTGATAAATTCAAAGGTAAGCAAATGCTTTTTGACTTATTATTAAATTTTTCAAATTCATTGTTTTAAGTTGGCTTATTTTCCAAACTAAACTGCTATTTTTGCAACTAAATTTGTTCTTATATAATGCTAACTAGAAGACATTTTCGCATCAAAGTAATGCAGTCCGTATATTCATTTATGCAAAATGAAGAAAATGATCTTCAAAATGAGGTGATTTTTTTTAAAAAGAGTTTTGAAAACACGTTTTCACTCTATCTCACCATTCTTGCTTTTTTTAAATCTATTCTCGAACACGCCGAGCAACAAAACAGTCTCAAAGGTGAACTTAGGGCTACGAAACTCAAAGAACACCCCGGAATTCTAGCTTCCAATGCTGTGTTGAAGTTTATCGCAAACCACAGTACTTTAGCAACTTTTCTAAAGAGAAGAAAGATTAAAAACTGGGATCTTGATTTTGATTATGTCAAATCAAACTACAAGCAACTAATTCAGAGTGACGCTTTTAAAACTTACAGTGAGGTTGAAAACCCATCGCTTCAGCAAGATCGAGATTTGATTTTGTTTTTGTTTAAAGAGATCATAGCACCCTCAGATAAGTTTTACGATTACATTGAAGACAAGGAACTCACTTGGATTGATGATTTACCCGTTGTCAACACCTTTCTTTCCAAAATGCTCAATCAAATCGATCCGAATGACACTAGCAGTTTGCCTTTTCCGCAATCTACCTTCGAAGAAGAAGACCCTAAATTTGGGATAGAATTGTTGGAAAAAGTTATTTCTAAGGAGGAGGAATTACAAAAGGAACTAGAGGGAAGAACACCCAATTGGGACAACGATAGGATTGCAACCTTAGATGCCATATTGATAAAAATGGCCATAGCGGAGTTGATTTATTTCCCTTCGATTCCGACCAAAGTGACCATGAACGAATACATCGAAATTTCTAAAGATTACTCGACCCCAAAGAGTAATGTTTTTATCAACGGTATTCTCGATAAGGTCATCAAAGACCTGGAAGCTTCAAATCGCATAAAGAAGTCAGGCAGAGGTTTGATTTAATGATATTTTATTTAACTTTGAATTTTAATAAACTATTTACATATGAAAAATTATATCTGGGTATTATCAGCCGTTTTTTTGCTAGGCACAACTGCTTGCAAACAAAGCGCATCTAAAAAAGTAGAGCAACAAAATGTGGAAGACGCCGCAAACCAGCCAGCAGCTGAGACTGCAATAATGACATTTGATGAAGCAAGTCATGATTTTGGTACAATTACAGAAGGAGATGTTGTTAGTACAACATTTACTTTTACCAACACTGGTAAGGTTGATCTTTTGATCGTTGATGCAAGAGGAAGTTGTGGATGTACTGTCCCTAAGTTCCCGAAAAATGTGCCAATTGCACCAGGAGAAAAAGGAGAAATTTTGGTGAGTTTTGATTCTAACAACAAGCCTAACTTACAACAAAAAACCGTTACGATTTCTGCAAACACTGCAAGTGGACGCGAGACTTTGAGAATTAAAGCAATGGTTACTCCAGATCCTGTTAAGCAAAAGCAACGTGACGACCAGGCTAAGGCTCGTCTTGAAAATAAATAATAAATAAAAATATCTATGGAGGCATTACAGGGACAACTCCCCTTTCTACTTTTAATGTTAGTTGTGTTCTTTTTCTTTATCATACTGCCACAACAGCGCAGACAGAAAAAAGAAAAGAACTTTATGAAAAACCTTGCAAAGGGAGATCGTATTGTAACCAAGAGTGGACTTCACGGAAAAGTTGTTGAGTTAAACGACAAAGACAATACCTGTGTGATTGAAACCATGGCAGGTAAGTTGAAAATTGAACGTTCCGCCATTTCACTTGAAACAAGTGAAAAGCTCAATGCTTCTAAAAAGTAATAATTTCCCGCTTCGGTGGGATTTTTTTTAAAATAGATGTACAGACTTTTAGTAAAACCCTTTCTCTTTCTCTTTGATCCTGAATGGGTGCATCATACTGTTTTTGCCCTTCTCAAGTGGATAAACAAAATTCCAGGAATGGGCGCCTTGATCCGAAGCTTGTATCAGGTTAAGGACAAACGTCTGGAACGAAAACTATTTGGTCTAACTTTTCCCAATCCGGTTGGATTGGCAGCTGGTTTTGACAAAGATGCTAAACTGTATCACGAACTTTCTAATTTTGGTTTTGGCTTTATTGAAATCGGAACCCTCACCCCAAAACCCCAACCCGGGAATCCCAAAAAGCGCTTATTTCGTTTGCCTCAAGATCAAGGTTTGATCAATCGACTTGGGTTTAACAACCAAGGTGTAGCAGCTGCGGTGGAGCGTTTAAAGAAAAACAAAGGGGTACTTATTGGTGGGAATATTGGAAAAAACAAATTAACTGCTAACGAAGAGGCCGTTTCTGATTATGTCAAATGTTTTGAAGCACTTTTTCCATATGTCGATTATTTTGTGGTGAATGTCAGCTCGCCCAATACCCCCAATTTAAGAGCCCTACAAGACAAAGCACCCCTGACGCATTTACTGCAAACATTAAAAGACCTCAATATTAAAAAGCCAACCCCAAAACCCATACTGCTAAAAATTGCTCCCGATTTGACCGAGGAACAACTGATGGACATTATTGACATCATCACTTCGGTTAAGATAGATGGCGTAATTGCCACCAACACCACCCTCTCAAGAGAAGGCCTCCAATCGCCACACAAAACCGAAATGGGTGGTCTCAGCGGAAAACCTGTTGCAGATCGCAGTACGGAAGTCATTCGTTTTCTACACGATAAAAGCAATAATGCTTTCCCCATCATTGGAGTAGGAGGGATTCACACTCCTCAAGATGCCCTCGATAAACTAAATGCGGGTGCTGCTTTGGTGCAGCTATACACGGGATTTGTCTATGAAGGCCCTGCCGTGATTAAAAAAATCAACAAAGCTCTTTTGCAAACGGCTTAGGAGTATTTATTTCTAATTTTTCCTTTTTTTAATACCTTTAGTTAGTCACAAACCCAAATCATATTCTTGTGAACTGAACTACCTACGGCCATTCATTTCCTAACTTTTTTTTGTATAAAATACCACGAATAGTTGAGGACTTGTACTTCAATAATTTCGGAAATCTATGAATGAGAATCGCTGGTTTTGTTGAATGTTGAAAACCTGATTTTATAGATTTAGCTTTATCGAATGATTTAAGATATATTTATGGTAATTAAATTTACACAACAACCGATTGATTTGGTGTTAAAAATTTTGTTACGAGTGCATTTCCTGCAGTTTGGAAAAGACATTCAGATGGGAAGTGGAAATTTGAAGAATTAAATGGTTGTCCAATTATAATCGTATTATACCCAAGATGAATGTTAAAATTCATTCTTTTAAAAATTAATCAAATATGAGTAAAACAGAGCTGACTAAAGTACTAAGTCCACTAATGTTATGGGGACTTGGTGTAGGGTATGTGATTTCTGGAATGTATTTCGGATGGAATTTAGGCTTAGCAGAAGGTGGGACTTATGGGTTGGCAATTGCAACCTTTTTTATCATTATTATGTATGTTACTTTCACATTTAGTTATACCGAAATGGCTTGTGCGATACCCAAAGCAGGCGGTGCATTTGAGTATGCTAATCGAGGTTTGGGAAAGCATTTTGGTTTTATTGCAGGAATTGCACAAAATATTGAATTTGTATTTGCACCACCAGCTATTTCTGCTGCGATTGGAGCATATTTAAATTTATTGTACCCATCAGTTCCATTGCTTGTTTTTGCTATTGGAGCTTATTTAATTTTTACCCTAATAAATATTTTAGGTGTTAAGATTGCCGCAACTTTCGAATTGGTAATTACCATTTTTGCGGTTATAGAATTATTGATCTTTGCAGGGGTAGCTTTACCAGAATTCGAGTACAGTAACCTACAAATAAACCCAATGCCAAATGGTATTTCAGGTATTTTTGCTGCAATTCCTTTTGCCATATGGTTCTTCTTAGCCATCGAAGGCGTCGCTAATGTAGCCGAGGAAGCAATAAACCCTCAGCGAAGTATTTTAATCGGGTTTGGGTCCGCCATAACAACCTTAGTCATACTATGTGTTCTAACCTTCACTGCTGCAGTAGGGGTAGGCGGTTGGGAAGCGGTTGTTTACCCAGAGGGGAGTGATGTAGCTTCAGACTCGCCACTACCATTGGCATTAGGGCAAATTGTAGACAGTTCACATGTGCTATATAAATTATTAATTGGTATAGGATTGCTAGGCTTAATAGCCTCTTTTCATGGAATTATTTTAGCTGGAGGAAGAGCTATTATGGAATTTGGTAGAGTTGGGTATGCTCCCAAATATCTTGGGAATATTCACAGTAAATTTAAAACACCTGCAAATGCACTAATAATTAATATGCTAGTTGGTATCGTTGCCTTGTTTACAGGAAAAACAGCCGAAATAATTACAATGGCTTGCTTTGGAGCATTATTATTATATATCGTTTCTATGGTTGCTTACTTACAATTAAAAAGAAATGAACCAGAAATGGAAAGGCCTTTTAAGGCTCCTATGTATCCACTCTTTCCAATAACAGCTCTTATCATTGCATCGGTTGCTTTGATAGCGATGAGTTATTACAATCCAGTTATTGCAACTGTATTTTTCGCACTAGTAGGGCTGACCTATCTATACTTTTTAATCTTTTTAAATAATAAAATGATATCCTAATATTATGAATAAAAAAGAAATCATAGCACTATTAAATGGGCAAAAGCATGAGAAAATTAAAGTGGCAATTATCGATATTGATGGTGTAGCACGTGGGAAATTTATGTCCAAAAATAAGTTTATTTCAGCATTAGAGTCCGAGTTTGGATTTTGTCAAGTCGTGTTTGGATGGGACATGAATGATGCATGTTATGACAATGTAAAAGTTACAGGTTGGCATACTGGATATGGAGATTTGGAAGCTAAAATTGACCCTTCCACAATTAGGACAATTCCGTGGGAAGATGATATTCCTTTTTTTATAGCGGATTTTGATACCGCCGCTAATGATAAAAGTTATGTGTGCCCCAGAACGTTGCTTAAAAAAGTAATTGCAGCGGCAGAAGACATGAACTTTAAGCCTTTATTTTCGCAAGAATTTGAATGGTTTAATTATAGAGAATCTTCTACATCTTTGTATGAAAAGAATTTTCAAAATTTAAATCCGATTACATCAGGAATGTTTGGATACTCATTATTAAAAATGGGAGAGAATGATGCATACTTCACTGATTTATTTGATTTAATGAAAGATTTCAATATTCCACTAGAAGGATTGCATGCCGAAACAGGACCTGGTGTTACCGAAGCAGCGATAGAGTACAGCGATATTTTGGAAGCTGCAGATCGAGCAGCACTTTTTAAGCTTGCTGCTAAACAAATAGGATTTAAACATGGTATTATTCCAAGTTTTATGGCCAAACAAATTAGTAGTTTGCCGGGTTGTAGTGGACACATACACCAAAGTTTGTGGGACATGGAGAAGAAGAAAAACTTGTTTTATGACGGTAATGAAGCGCATGAAATAAGTGATATCATGAAGAGTTATCTAGCAGGACAATTAATTTGTTTACCAGAGATTTTACCCATGTTTGCTCCAACAATAAACAGTTACAAACGATTGGTTGAGGGAGCTTGGGCGCCTACCAATCTAACTTGGGGTATAGACAATAGAACTACGGCTTTAAGAGTTTTGACAACTGGAAAGCAGTCAACTAGAATTGAGCATAGAGTTGTTGGGTCAGACACCAATTCCTACCTAGCCATGGCGGCAGCTTTAGCAAGTGGCTTGTATGGAATTAAGAAAGGGTTGAAATTAGAAACTCCAGCAACTAAAGCGAATGGGTACGAAGATTATAGTAATGGGGCATTACCTAAGAACTTATGGGAATCTTCCCAAAAAATGAAGCAATCTAAAATAGCCAAAGAATTATTCGGAGATGATTTTGTAGATCATTTTACCAAAACTAGGGAATGGGAATGGAGAGAATTTTCTAAAGAAGTTACGGATTGGGAAACAAAAAGATATTTTGAAATATTATAATATGTATTTAAATGTTAGACATTAAAGAAGTTTATAGTTTTAATTTTCCAACACCCATAAGATTTGGTGCTGGAGTAATCAAAGAGTTAGGATCCTATTTAAAAAATAATAATCTATCAAGTCCTTTATTGGTGACCGACCCTAATGTAGCAGAACTTAAATTTTTTAAAGAGATTCAAAAGGATTTAGAGCAACAAGGATTAAACTCAGAGATTTATAAGGAAATGCATAAAAATCCGATTAAATCTGATGTGTTGCAGGGAGGAGAGAGGTATCATGAAACGAAAAGAGATTGTATAATTGGTATTGGTGGAGGCGTGGCACTTGATGTCGCTAGAGCTATCGTTTTGAGAGTAAATCACAAAAGAGATTTATTTGATTATGATGATTTAATTGGAGGAGACAAATATGTTACCGAGGATGTACCTCATTTTATTACAGTCCCTACAACTTCAGGCACAGGGAGTGAAGTGGGTAGAAGTGCCATTATCTCGGAAGACAATACAAAAAAGAAACGTATTCTTTTTTCTCCAAAACTGTTAGCCAGAATCGTTTTTGCCGATCCATTGCTTACTATGGAGTTGCCTGGTTTTATTACAGCAGCTACGGGAATGGATGCGCTTACACATAATATGGAGGCTTATTTAGCAAAAGGATTTCACCCGATGTGCGATGGTATTGCTCTAGAAGGCATTTCACTCATTTCTGATTCTTTAGTAGCAGCAACGACTAAACCAGATGTTAAGTCAAGGACTAAAATGTTATTGGCTTCATTAATGGGAGCGGTGGCTTTTCAAAAGGGACTTGGAATAGTTCATAGTTTAGCACACCCAATGTCTAGTTTATTAGACACGCATCACGGATTAGCCAATGCTGTTAATTTACCTTATGGGATGGAATTTAATTACAGAGGATTTGAAGACAGGTTTGATAAAATGGGAGTTGCATTAGGTCTTGGGTCAAATTCTGCAGCAAAAGTAATTCCATATTTATTTGAGTTAAATAATGAGTTAGGTTTACCTACCAGGCTGAGAGATGTTGGTGTTGAAGAATCTCATATTGATACACTATCACAATTGGCGACAGAAGATTTTTGTCATCCTTCTAACCCTAAACCAGTAGCCAAAGCTGATTTTGAGGCGATATATAGGAAAGCATTATAATTATAGAAAATGATCAAGTTAGGAATATCATCATGTTTTATGTATCCCGATCTAAATAGAAATGTTTTTGGGGCAAAATCATTGAGCTATGTTGAAAATGACATGGCTAATTATGTGACTCGAAAAGGAATTCTGCCAGTTTTGATTCCAGATATTAAGGATGAAAAATTATTGAACGATATTTTGAGTGAAATGGATGGTTTTGTCCTTCAAGGTGGTGTAGATATTGCTCCAGAAACTTATGGGGAACAGCCCATTGGAAAATGGAAAGGAGATACTTATAGAGATGCTTTTGAGTTGAAAATTTTGGATTATGCAGTAAAAAACTCAAAGCCTATTATGGGCATATGTAGAGGGTTTCAATTGATGAACGTATACTTTGGAGGGACATTACACCAAGATACATTAACACAAAAAGAAGGCGTAAATGACCATCGATCTGCTGTGTTATATGATAGCATAAAACATCCTGTTGTTTTTGCTGAAGGTGGATTTTTGGATCAATTATATGTTAATGAAAAAGATCCTTATGTAAATACTGTGCATCACCAGGCAGTGAAAGATTTGGGGGAAAATTTAGAGGTATATGCATTTTCTGATGATGGTTTAATAGAGGCCTTTGGATACGTTAAAGAACCTGTAGGAAAAATATTTGGAGTCCAGTGGCATCCAGAATTTTTTCATACAATTAAAAGTGAATTAGTGGACGCGGACATACTTTTTGATGCATTTTTAAAACATTTTAAATAAAGAATATGGATATTATCAATCCTGCTACTGGAGTAGTTTTTTCAACCATAAAATCAGATACTAAGCAAACTCTAAATTCAAAGTTAGAAACCCTGCGGGAAGGACAAAAAAGTTGGAAAAAAGTAACGATAAAGAATAGATTAAATTGTATCAAAAAGTTTGGAGAATTGATACAAGAAAACAAATTTGAACTAGCTCAAATTTTGACTTCAGAAACAGGCAAACCATTACAACAATCACTAAACGAAATTCAAGGAGCACAAAATAGAGTAGATCACTTATCACAATATGCAGAACAATGGTTGGAACCTGAAGTATTGGTTGACGAAGGCGCAACACTAGAGCATATAAAATATGAACCACTTGGAGTTATCGCCAATATTTCTGCTTGGAACTTTCCGTATAATGTTGGTTACAATGTGTTTTTATATGCTTTAGTTGCTGGAAATTCGGTGTTGTATAAACCATCAGAATTTGCGACATTAACAGGAAAGCAGTTTGAGAAGTACTTACACCTAGCTGGTATTCCTGAAGATGTTTTTCAATGTGTAATTGGTGATGGAAGTTTAGGGCAGCATATTTTAGAAGCTGAGGTAAATGGTTATTTTTTTACGGGTTCGCATAAAACAGGATCACACATATATCAAACAGTTGCACCTAAAATGGTTCCTGTTCAATTGGAGTTAGGAGGCAAAGACCCCTTGTACGTTACTGAAGATGTTGTTGATGTTAAACAAGCGGCTATCAATGCAGCCGAAGGCGCTTTTTATAATAATGGACAAAGTTGCTGTGCTATAGAGCGAATTTATATTGCTGAAAGAATTTATGATGAATTCGTAGAAGCTTTTACAGAAGAAGTGAAATCCTATAAAATAGGAGATCCCAACGATTTGTCGACTTTCATTGGTTCGCTTACAAGAGCGCAGCAATTAGGAGTATTAAAAGATCAAGTTGAAGACGCTGTTGTTAAAGGGGCTAAATTAATAACAGGAGGAAATACAATCGATGGTGAAGGTTATTATTTTGAACCCACAGTTTTGTCAAATTGCAATCATGACATGAAAGTTATGAGAGACGAATCATTTGGGCCTATCATTGGGCTACAAAAAGTAAGTTCTGATGAGGAGGCTACCACGCTTATGTTAGATACAGAATATGGATTAACATCGGCAGTTTTCTCAAACAACGAAGAAAGGGCAATCCGTATTTTAGACAATATGAATTCTGGAACCGTCTACTGGAATTGTTGCGATAGGGTTAGTCCAAAAGTGCCTTGGTCTGGAAGAAAGAATTCTGGTTTAGGAAGTACCTTGTCTTCTCAAGGCATTCGAGCATTTGTTCAGCCTAAAGCATACCATTTAAGAACGTTATCTTAATATCTGAATCAGAAGGGATAATAAGAGTTTTAGTTAATCGAAAAGGTTCTTTAGCTTTGAGATAAGTTACATTTGGATTGTAAACGTTGGAGAGCCTAGACGTTGCCCCAAGATATAATAGTCAACGCAAATTCAGGCACATTTAAAGTTTCCTCCTGTCCCACAATTAAAAGAGCTTTTACACAACGCCATTAAGCCTTTTAATAAAAAAACAACCACTTAGAAGTGCTGTGGATCACTATAATGTTTTAATTTTTAACTGAAAAGTGGCATATTGCGAAGTCTGCCGTTAGTCAAAATAACTAAAACTTTCCTCCGGCTTAATTTCGAGTAAAGTTTCATAAATCATCCGGATTACATTTTCCACATCGTCTTTATGTACCATCTCGACAGTGGTGTGCATGTAACGTAAGGGCAAAGAAATCAACGCAGAGGCAACGCCGCCATTGCTGTAAGCGAAAGCATCCGTATCTGTTCCAGTATATCGCGAAGAAGCCAAACGTTGAAAAGGAATTTCTTTCGCTATGGCAGTATCCAAAATCTTCTCTCTTAACTTGTTCTGCACCGCAGGCGCATAGGAAACAACAGGACCTTTTCCCATTTCAATGAACCCTTGCTCTTTTTGGTTAATCATCGGGGTGGTGGTGTCGTGACAAACGTCAGTCACAATCGCCACATCGGGTTTGATGGTGTTGGTGATCATTTCAGCCCCTCGCAATCCCACTTCTTCTTGAACAGAATTGGTAATATACAGGCCAAAAGGAAGTTTAATGTTGTTTTCATGAAGCAAACGCGCCACTTCGGCAATCATAAAACCACCCGCACGGTTGTCAATCGCACGACAGATAAATTTATTCTCATTAATGACCTGAAAAGTATCTGGGTAAGTAATGACACATCCCACATGAACGCCCATTTTTTCAACTTCTTCTTTACTCTCGGCGCCAATATCAATAAAAATATTATCAATTTTTGGTGTTTCTTCTTTTGCTGCTTTACGCGTGTGAATGGCGGGCCATCCAAAAACCCCTTTTATGATTCCTTTTTTGGTGTGAATATTAACCCACTTAGAGGGAGCGATCTGGTGATCACTACCACCATTTCTTATGACATAAATCAAACCTTTGTCCGTAATATAATTTACATACCACGAAATTTCATCCGAATGCCCTTCGATAACGACTTTAAACTTGGCGTCAGGATTGATCACACCCACCGCTGTTCCATAGGTATCCGTGATAAAAGTATCCACATAAGGTTTAAGATAGTCCATCCATATCTTTTGTCCTTCCCATTCATAGCCAGTAGGAGCGGCATTATTTAAATATTGCTCCAAAAAAGACATCGATTTTTTATTAAGAATTTTCATAGGTATTTAATTTCTAAAATGATTGCTAAAATAACAATAACTCCTCAATTGAAAATTATAATCAACGTATTTATTTATAACTTTGTTACATATGAAAAAACGCCTTTTTATAGCTTTTCTAATAATTTTTTCAAAAGCCGTTTCTCAAGAGAATGTGGGTTTAGAAAACCGCTATCCAGATTTTTTTGTAATTGAGGGAGATACGATTGTTAGATCCGAGATAGATCTAAAAGAGGTCATCGTCTTTCAGCCCCTTCGTTTTGATAATTATGACGAGGCAAAACGATACGTCCTCCTGAGGCGGCGTACCCGAAAAGTTTATCCCTACGCAAAACTCGCTGCCGAAAGAATGAACGTGCTTTCCGAACGACTTCAATCGATCAAATCCAAAAGAAAGAGAAAGGTCTATATCAAGAGAATGGAAAGCTTTGTATATGATGAGTTTGAAGAAGAGCTCAAAAAGTTATCCCGATCTCAAGGGAGGATTTTAATAAAACTCGTACACCGACAAACGGGGTATTCCACCCATCAATTGGTTAAGGAACTGAGAAACGGCTGGCGCGCATTTGTCTATCAAACTACAGCCTCACTTTTTAAGCTTTCCCTGAAAAGCACCTATGATCCAGAAACAGTATATGAGGATTATTTAATAGAAGATATATTACAACGTGGCTTTTCTGACGGCTCCCTCGAGAAGCAACCAAAAGCTTTAAACTATAATATCGATTCCTTATACCTAAAATGGAAAGAAAAAAAACCGCCTTTATTACCACCTGAAAAAAAATAAACCCATCAAGTCACTTTATTTAAGGGGGTTATGGTTGAATAAAAAATAAATAAAAAAAAGGATAAAAAAAGGATGCGTAGTAAATAAAAGCGTTTTATATTTGCACTCGCTAAACAGATAATGATCTGTCAAAGCAGAGTAAAAGTTCATTGAAAGTATAAGAATTAAAGAATGACAGCGCGTATCGAAAGATACAAAGCGAACTAGACCATTTTGAGACAAAGTCAATATTGTTGGCGTCGTAAATAATATTTACAAGACAACAACGAAGAGTTTGATCCTGGCTCAGGATGAACGCTAGCGGCAGGCCTAACACATGCAAGTCGAACGGTAACAGGAAATAGCTTGCTATTTTGCTGACGAGTGGCGCACGGGTGCGTAACGCGTATACAATCTACCTTTTGCTGAGGGATAGCCCAGAGAAATTTGGATTAATACCTCATGGTATTATTGATAGGCATCTATTAATAATTAAAGGTTACGGCAAAAGATGAGTATGCGTCCCATTAGCTAGTTGGTGAAGTAACGGTTCACCAAGGCAACGATGGGTAGGGGTCCTGAGAGGGAGATCCCCCACACTGGTACTGAGACACGGACCAGACTCCTACGGGAGGCAGCAGTG